>Ga0081538_10006013_pt1 | contig 10788 bp, 11 predicted proteins | sample TabmetS5T2R1_FD_71022 | JGI IMG/M metagenome (GOLD analysis project Ga0081538, IMG submission 71022) | Tabebuia heterophylla rhizosphere microbial communities from the University of Puerto Rico - S5T2R1 | ecosystem: Host-associated > Plants > Roots > Rhizosphere ...
TCATCGTTAACTTGTTGCTCAGGATCTCTAAGTGCATACAGAAGAGTTGCGGTTCAGCCGTATATTTCTCTATGGGCGCATGAGAAATTCGTCGGTCGGGAGTTCAAATTCGCAACAGACAGGAGACTTACTGCATATGTGCTAGGAGGTAGCCCTCCTCAAGCAGACAGAGGTTCAGAAAGTGGTGTTGCAGTAGACCATTCTCATTCCCTCTTGCAGACCGGTAACGACGAACTGGAAGCAATGAAGGCCTCGTCTGATTCTGATGATGAGGCTAACAAAAAGTCGTCGCACTATTGGAAGCTAAAGTATAGCCCAAGTATTCGGGTATGGGAAAGTCCTCCACATACATTTAGCGCTTTTATACGACAGCAAATTAGATGGCGAAAGAGCTTTATTCGAAGCATATTTGCGACAGGAAGAGTATACTGGAGGAGGCCACTGCCCGCAGCTTTAATCTACTATATGCGACTTGGTTTGACATTGGTTCGCCCATTCATAGTGCTCAAGACCCTTGTACTGCTTCCTCTTACAGGAGATTACTTTACTGCTGCACTTTATGTCTCAGCAGTCCTTTTTACTGGCATGATTTACGGAGTTGATTTTCGATTGCGTAATCCTGGCAGTACTTTATGGCTATATAGGCCGCTAATGACCTTGCTCTCAACATTTGTCTTAACTTGGCTACTCCCCTACTCTGCAATAACAATCAGGAACCAGTCTTGGAGGTAGTGGTAAGGATGTGCTGAGTCCGGTGTGGAGAAAGATTGATGCGTAAGCGAAGGATTCGCAACAAGATTGACATCGTATTCGTCGGAATAGGAATGGTTTTGGCATTCTCGCTGATTATGGTCAAGCTAGTCGGTTATTCTTCGAACCCATCGAATCCAATTTCTATTGAAATAGTTACAAGTTACCTCCAGCAATCTATTGAAATAGTTACAAGTTACCTCCAGCAATCTATTGAAATAGTTACAAGTTACCTCCAGCAACTTTGCGCTGCGATTCCCTTTGACATTATCGTCTGCAGATAGAGGTTGTTGGACCACTACTACAAGATCTGGATGAAAACCTCTTCAAAAGATTCCTTGCCAAAGCTAATTCTACAGGGAAGAAGGTATCTTAACTTGTACCACTTCAATCGGAAGTGGCACCACAATATCTCCCTTGTTTATGCTATCTTGTTAGTGTAGATACATAACTTCTTAAAATCGAGATTAATCTTTAATAATGAAGAAAAACAAACATTGAGTGTCATTCACTGGATAGTGAAGCATAACATAATCGCTTTTGGTCCAGTATCAAGAATAATATCAATTGGTAGCATTTCGCTTCTATTGCTATTATTACACCTTCTAGCAATCAGCCAACTTGCTGTTCAAGGTGGTACAATCAGCAATGACGATTCTAACACTGTTCTGACTGGTGCTTATGCGCAGCCGGCAGATTCCACTTTGAATGGCACATCCGCGACTACAGATCAGATAGAGAACAACAATACTGGAACTCTTCCGCCAGATGCGAACAGTAGTAGTGCTACTCAGACATATGAAAACATTACATTAAGGGGACTGGTTGGAAGTACAGTTGTAAATGGGACATCTGATAACCAAACTACTGAAGCTGTAGACGATGGGTATGTGATTACTGGACGTTGGAGACTCGTTGCCAACCAGACTCTTTTGGACATGATTACTGGACGTTGGGGAGTCGTTGCCAACCAGACTCTTTTGGACAGATTCGTTGCAAATTTGACTATTGCACCAACTAATGGAATTGAACCTCATAAGTATATCATAATTGAAGAGACAGGACAGTCATTTGCGCTTACTAAAAGTGGTAATAATACCTCGATGTCGAACATAAACGTGACAATTTACCCCAATAATAATAATATCACAAATGTAACAGCGCCAGCTCATTTAGAGATTAGGGGTAACAACAATGTATTGCAACTTGTTGTGAATATGGAAAATAAGCCTTTACCCCCTGAGCTCCTGATATTGCGTTTACTTGATGAAAAGCCCGTGTATGGGACAGTACAAGAAATCGCCGTGGAGAATCTTTTTGATATGGATAAGATATTGCGTTCATATTCATCTAGCACTTGATGAAAATGGAAAATAAGCCTTTACCCCCTGAGCTCCTGATATTGCGTTTACTTGATGAAAAGCCCGTGTATGGGACAGTACAAGAAATCGCTGTGGAGAATCGCCAACCATAATATTAGAACCAGCGGTAATATCTCTTCTATGTGTTCAATCAATGTCTGCGGTTTCAGTAAAATCTCACCATAAGATTAATCAAAATGCAGAATAATTCAGGAGCAAAAAAGTTGCGTGGACGCGCTTCATAATTGCAGGTAAGCTTTGCCAATAATCAGAACATTATGCCTGTGCTTGAAAGGCCGGAATGTAATAGCTCTGCTGCAGCTTGCCTGGACGTAATGGATAAGCCGCTTATAATCTATAACATTGATGTTCTAAACAGAGCTTCAAAGGGCAAAGTAACAGCTCTAGCAATTCCGAGTCATCTCAAAAGAGCCTTTTATTTAATAAATGAACAGTACAAAAATATCAATATCAAGGAAGTAAATGACGATGCGTCAATCAATTATACTAATAACAACAGCTATGGCATCATTGATTGGTCAGAGACTCGATTAGATTGCCTATTAATTCGGTAATACGTTCCTTGCCTACAGGTTTAGACACCAATAGTGGCAACATCCAGGTAGATGTGATACGCTAGAGCTCCCTAGCGTATCCCAATGATCATGCCAAGATGAGCTCCGAATACAATCGGGTTAGTGACAGAAAAATGCAAGTTGCAAGCCTTATTTCCATCAATAAGGCCAAACTGATACCACAGTACAGAAATTTCAGTAATTTTTCTATCTAATGTCTTTATTTATTTTGTAATAACATAAAGATTTATACACAAACAGCTTTGATTGTCATGCTCTCCTATGAAGGTACCTCTAAAAAATGAGGTTGCGCATTCTGAATCTGCTAAAATAATATTCTACAGTTTGCGCTTGTCTTAACACATTAATAGTTAGATTATACTTAGGCCGGTTATGGTAAAACATGACAGCCATAGCCAATCGAACGGCAGAAGGCGCATTGTGACCTTTGGTGCACATCCCGATGACATAGAGATTGGTATGGGAGGTACAATAGCCAAACTGTCTGGCAGTGGATACAATGTTAAGCCAATCATAGCAACGCTGCCCAGTTTTACGAAGAATGATACAAAAGAGCAACGACAGAGAGAAGCAGTATTATCTGCTAAGGTCATGGGTTGCGAACGGCCTGAATTTCTTGATTTGCCTCCAGAGGATCTAGTATTTGGAAGAAAATTAGTTAGCCTTATTGATAAGATTACTCAAAAATACCAACCGGAAGCTGTATTTACCACTTGGGCAGGTGATTCGCATCAGGATCACTATATCTTGACCAGGGCAGTGATAGCAGCATCTAGAGACCTTAACAATTTGTTCATGTATGAGACAATGATTCCTGGTGGTATTACCGAACATTCGTTTAGGCCACAATTGTATGTAGACATTAGCAATACAGTCGACATCAAAAAGAACGCATTAGAATGGTTCGAGTCTCAGAAAGTTCGCAACGGGCCTCTGTGGATAAATGCTATTGTTGGAAGAAGCTCTTTCAGAGGATATCAGATGAACACGGCATACGCAGAAGCATTTGAGGTGATAAAGGTAACAAAATGGTAGACGTTTTCCACATGGAATTTGTCTGGCCAAGTATAGACCTACTATTTTCCTACCGCTGCAGCTAGAATGCTCAACCCTGTCAGATACGGTCGTTCAATCATTAAGTACTGCTATTCAAGGTTCTCTTCACTATTTTGCTTACATATCTTTCCCTGAACTTGTGCGCGCTAAACCTTCTCTCTTCCTTCCTTCCTTCCTTCCTTCCTTCCAGACGCGCGATCTTCTTTATGCATAGCATGGCAAAGGGGTTTGGACGACCTCAAAAGTGCTTGCTTATCACTTCTTTGTTTACAATCTGAATATCGCATTGTCGAATCGAGGCAATTTGCGGCCGCAGCCGAAACATAATTGAGAAGATTTTTGCAATTTTTTCATGCTCATTTACATTTCTTTCCGGCGATGGCATTATTGCACCTGAAAAAGCAATTTTGCTTTCCTTTCTTGATGTGTTCTCTACAATGCTGCTGAAGCTCGTCAAAGTCGTAAAACGGATCTTGACATACCATGCATAGGTGGACTTCTTTCCCTCCATATCGCAGGAAGGTTTTACCCTTCACGACTTGCTATTCTATAATAATGATATTATTACGAGTTTTGGCTCTATAAGCTCTATCTCCTTTTATAGCAAGTACATTCAAGCTGTTTTGAGCTGGCTATTCCGAGGGTTATCCGCTAGGAATGGTTTTCCATATCGCACGAGCATGACAATAAGCGCCTAGCTGATTATCGGAGTTCAAGAAGAGCCTTCCAAAATGATTATTTTCCCTGCACGGTACAAGTAAGACTAATTGTTTTAGCCTACGCCAGCTGGCGGCGAACTGTTTTTTCCGTGGTCAATTCTTTTGTGGCTTTCAAGCAGCTCGGCCGTGTCAAAAACTCTCCCGCATAGGTTGCAGCGGTGCTGCCGGGGTTGCTTAGAGCTTGTAGTTGCCGCCGACATGACAATTATTATTATCTTATATGCAGCCACGCCTTATTAAGGGTGATATGGGCAGCAAAAGCGCTCATCTTGGCGCCGCGGTCAAAAGACCCATCATGCACAGCTGCCCTGCATCCCTTTGGTCCACGAATCAATCATGTTGGACGAGCTGCCGTCTGACGATGATCTGGTTGCTGTCGTTGTCGACGTCCACCCAGACCGGCGTGACCTGCGGCGATCTGTCGTTCTTCATCAGCATAGCTGGGTACGCAAAATTCTTGTCCTTGAAGAGCTTGGCTACCTACTCTGATTGTATCGAGCTGTTGCTCATATAACTACAATATATGTGCATCAAGGGAATAAAAGCTTCTACTGCAGGTTCGTGTAGTGCGATGGGATCTTTTTCCAGTTGGCGATGAGTGCTTCGTTTCTTATGTGCAGTGGCTCGCTTGCGATCCTCATCTCTGCCAGCTCGACGTACTCCTTGACGACATCGATCCCGACGTAGTGGCGGCCAAAGCGGTGCGCCACTTTCGTGGTCTGGCCGCTACCGTTGAACGGGTCAAGAACGGTGTCATTTTCATAAGAGTACAGCTTCATCAGCCGGTACGGGATCTCTTCCGGGAAAGGGCACGGGTGGTCGATGTATCCCGGCGGGACTGGGGCAATATGCCACACTGAATTGGCTATTTCCTTTGTCCATTCCTCATGCGTAGCAGGCAGCGCATCCCTCCTCTCTGTCCTGCCGCTGTTGACGTCGCCTTTGCGCAGTATCAAGATAAATTCGTGCATAATGTTTGCACGGTAATATTTCGGGTACGGGTTTATCACGAACGAGCCGTAGCGGTTAGTGCCGCCCGTCACCTTGTGCCAGATGATTTCTTCGTGCAGCTTCCACTTGCCAAACGGCTCGACGAGCCTTGACAGAAGCATGTGCGGCAGCGGCAGTATCGTGCCGTTGACCAATTCGTTTGCGATGACGATGCAGCAGTAGCCTCCCTCCTTTGTAATGCGATAGACCCCGTCGCCGAAAATCTCTGCCATGTCGTCCAGGTAATCGTTGGTGTCGAGCTTGAGCTTGCCCCGATAGTACCCGCCGCTTCCCGACACGTGCATGTCATAATCGATAGCATTTCGATACGGCGGCGAAGTTATCGTGAGCTGCACTGAATTGGCCGGCATCTCGCGCAAAACGTCCTTGCAGTTGCCGACGATTATCTGGTCTGCTATCGCGTGTTCCTGAGCAAGCATGCCTTACGCCTGCTCTTATAGTTCGTGCATATCCGGGATGCTTTAAAGTAATAAACAACAAACTAAAAACCCGTTATGCCGCCAACCCGCTTTTTCGAGCCAGAATTTAAAATCTGCAGGTGGCAAATTTCAAATGCAGCTACTTAGCCGAGCTATCTAGTTAATCAAATAGATCAATGAGTAGTAACACTGTTCGTTGATATCCACATAGCACAAGGTAACTGTTAAATTTTATAATAGACGCTTTATTGTGATGAGCCGTCTGATTCCCTGCAATAGCCTCAAGGCGAACGGTCATGGAGCTGTGTGAATGAATAACATGCTGACAGATAAGCAAGAGGAGGCGACAACTGTTGAAACCGAATTGTCGCAGGACGATTCAGAAGTTTTTGGAGCATCTCTTGAGGAAGAACGGAGTCCAAGGTCAAGGCCCAGACAACAAGCAAAGAACTCTGCAAATCCGCAACAAATTACCAGACTCGCTGAGGCGCTAGAAAAGCAATCCTCTCAGCTGGAAAGGATATCTCGAGTGCTGGACAAGCAGCTGCAGCTCTCGCATCAGGTGCAGTCATCGATGAGCGAGCTAAACGACCAGATGCGCCGTTTGCACAAAACGAGCATAGCTGTCACCGACTGGATTAACAGGAAAAAGGCAAAGAAGGAAAAAAAGAGAAAAGGGAAGAAACTGAAGAGTGAGAAAAAGAAGAATAGAGGCAAGAAGACTTAGCCAAGTCCCATAACTGGAATCATATTGAATAAGAAGTGTATACATGAGATTGCATTCTGCTTTTTTCGGTTGAATATGGCACAAGTGTGGGTTCCATCTAGACATACAAGTTCTTTTAAAAAGAAAAACCGAGAGAATGTATATCATTATGTCTCGCCATCCGCCGCATCTCCAAAGCGGCATTTGCAACGCCCGCGCTCAAATTTCACCGCCTAACCGGCCAATATCCGCCGCCTTGCGCACCTTTGATATCACCTACCTGCATTTGATACAGTCAAAAATCATGTCTTCACCACTATCGACCAAGGTTAAAGGCAGCATATGTGGGCGTCCTAGGGCGCATAAGCAAATCTGGAGTAGAATCCATTCTTTCCAGAATTATCCCACTTCATACCATGATCATTATACCTATTTTGGGTAGACTTTGCGACAACTGCTGGAAACCCTGGTGCGACGAGCACCGGTGCGTTGCTGATTGTCACCTCCTTATTTTTATCTGCTCCATCAATTCCTTCTACGACAAGATCAATTGATGTTGGAATATGCAGTGACCTTTTCTTTCCATTGGCTTCAAAAGTTATTGGAACAGAGCGAATGCCAGCTAACTCGCCAATAAGCCCCGCAAGAACGCCAAAGAAACCGCCAACACGTCCGGAGTATATCTTGCCAAGAGCGTCTGCCTGTTCTTTGCTCGCTTTCTCATCAAGATAAAGTGCTGCCTTCCATTTGGGACCGGTAAACATGTTTCCGGGGGTGTGAAACACTGCGACAGCATTTAGATCATTGAGGCTTGTATTTTCATAATGTCCTTTTTGTATGTGCCATGCTAGGACTACATCGCACTCTCCTTTATCGGGATTCCCCAAGAATACACAAGGACATACGGTATCGCAGTTGCATGCTTCGAAGTAGTCCCCTTCAATCTTCCACGAAGGTGTTCCAGACATTTTATTCACTCCAGCTCTGCAGAAAAATCTGCATTACTGAAGTTCGTTTGTGTGAATTATAAGCATTTCAAAAGCATTTTCTAGTAGTAGCTTTTCGAGACAACCGAAAGAGCAAGAGCAATCTCTTCAGGTGCCTAGTCTTTCGCTGCGCACTGCTATCTGCAAGCCAGTCGAACCCTCAAATCTGAAAACGTATGATATGCAAATATAAGACTTGGCAAAGAAAACACGGATTAGAAAAGTAGATGATTTCATAGCATCGTAGACTGATGATGTCGTATGGACAGCACTGTTTACTGCAGCAGTCACTTTCAATAGTGTGGATACTAAACAAAACCTAATTCCTTGCCTTTGTTTTTTCGGCTCTTCTTGTGACTCGATAGCCAGCCCTCCAAAGTTTGTGCTCTTCGGTTCTGCTTAATTCAAGAGAATAAGAAAAAGAGAAAAAAGAGGGCTGTGTGTGTGGCAATAACTATAGTGGTTGTGTTATTGCTCTAGGTTGTTGTTGTTGTTGTTTTACTCCTCTCGTCTCAGTCTGTTGCATTTCCTACTTGGGATGCAGACTGGCTTGTGGACTGCGACTGTCCGATTGACTGTAACTGTCCGACGTCAGAGAAGTCGCTATCGTTGGCCGCTTGATTTTGGCTTGCAGTATTGTTTTGGTTTCCAGACTGGCTTATTGACTGGTCGACAGTAGCATCCCCAAACGCCTGCTGCGGCTGTGGAATAGTAGCCCCTCCTACTCCAATAAAGGATATTGCTGACAGTAGCAGTGCTGCTGCTGCTGCTGCTGTTGCCAATATAGCCAGTCTTGGCTATTTTCGGTTCTTATTTCCTGAATTTCCTGTTGACGGGATACTCATTGTGGGAGTCCACACACTCAGGGTTAATAATATGAAACGCGATGTTGTATTCGATGGTCTTGTATTCGAATTTGAAATTCGATTCTTAGATTCTGAATTTTAAGGCCAAGAAAAAAATAGGGGTTGAATGAATCAACGAGAACTGGGTGATTATTCTGTCAAAAAGACACCTCGGAATTTATACAGCTATATATATATGTGCCCTATTTTCTTTTGGGTGGCATTGCTCTAGGTCTTTTCCTGTGGTTTTTCCTAAGAGCATTTTCTTTCCCCTTTTTTCTGGGTTTTCAAGGGGTGCGTTAGCAAAATGAAAGTCGTTTGACTCGAGCATTAACAAAGCCCGATCTGACAAACCGCGCTGTAAAGCCCTCAAGCATGTTTTTGTGTTTTCGGCAAAGCAGCAAAATGGGCTCTGTAGTGGCCTGCAGTCTTGCTCTAGTGGTGCTGAGCTATGTTACCAGACAAAGTGTCTAAAGGCAGTCTAAAGCCCAATAGTCGTGCTTGTTCTATGCCATTCTTATTCCTGATTGTTAGCCAGATATCTAATGCAATATTGCCGCCACATTTAGCCGGCAAAACCCGTGGAAACCTGTGGAAAATAAATTTTAGCTGTAAACGAAGCAGAACACCGCAGCACAATCGCTGCACACAGCCAGCCAAACAGTGTCTCCACTATCACATCAACATATCAGCATTTCCTCAAGGTTAACCAACTATTACTGCTATGATCACCGAAGTAATACGCTCATGTTATCTTGTCCTTATGACGCAGCGAGATGCAGCTTTTTTAATAAAGGCGTATTCTTTCATTAACAATGTAACAAAGTTATATTATTGCGCAAATAATCTAAAATATTACATTCATTATCGAATCCGTTTGTTAGGGGATCCCTTATTTGCATCTAATGTTAGGGGATCCCTTAACAAATAACGGATTCGTTACGGAACCCAATTAAGGGATCTCTTAATGGATTCCTTATGATTCTGTCTGTAAAGCATTCTCTACATCATGGTAAAAGATTCTTTACACTCTACGTAGGGGCCACCTATTATTTGGGAATTGTAGCATAGCGATGGCAGGTGGGAGCCTCTATAGAACCCTAGAGAATGCATGTCATTATCTCTGGCCATCATGCCGCCGACCCGGCCGCGCTTAAATGCCCCCTGTGCAACTCGGCGCAAGCTGAACAAGAATACGAGCATTCAGCCAAGTAAGCAGTTAGAAAATGTGGCTTTTCGAAAATTCAGGGAACTGTCTGGAAGGAAAAAGCGCGAATTTGAGAAGCAGCTCCGCGGCCTGAAGGTAGCGCGCCAGAAGTGCATAGAATCCATGGCAAAGAAGCACCAGAACGAGCGCAAGCTGCCGCAAAAAATACTGCAGCAGCACTAGAGAAAAAGCAAGGAGAATCTTCAACGGGAGCTCAAAAGGATAAAGAAGAACTACCAGACTCAGGTCGAATACATCACGAACCTCTATCACAGCCAGAATGTGGCGCTCTAGAGTCAGCTAAAGAGTCTGTACGACAGCCAGGCATATGAGATGAAAAAGAACTATGAGAGTATGGCTGGGAGCAACCAGAGCCAGGTTGAAATGCTGCATGATAAGATCATCAGCGAATTTTGCGAGAAGGAGGGCCAGATCGCCCGGCCTGCAATCGAGCAGGCAAAGGGATCTAAGGAGATCTAGGTTGCCAAGCTGGTGCGGCAGCTCGACAAGCGCAACCAAGAGATCATGTCTTTGAAAGAAAAGATACTGCAGCTTGAAGGCAAGGTGCCGCTGGGCCAGAAGAACGAGGCAACTGAAGCAATCGAAGAGAACCCCTACGACAGCAGGGGCATCCAAGAGGAATATGTCGGACACAAGCAGGACCCTGAACTGGTGGGCGTGTTAAAGGAAATAGCCCAAAACTGCGAGGGAGTATTTGAGGAGGAAGGAGAAGGAGCAGAAAGCGAAGAAGGGGGTTCAATGCGCAGTTTTGGAAAAGGGAATGTTTGGCACGCATGCTGGCGGGCTGAATATGAAAAAGCGCGTCTCAGAGACAACCGAAGCCTATTAACCGAACTTGTCTCGGTCATCGTCGATTAACGTGGTACAAATGACTAGATGCGCTGCCCTTATCTTGAATTTGTATTTGCGCTTTTGAAGAGAGTAGAATACCCTTTAAGAATAAAGCGCTGCAATACAATATGGCCTCCGGCCAGCCGAAACAGAGGGCTGATGCACCATTCAGATCTGCGCAGCAGGTAAAGGCCTGCTGAGCCCGGGAAAAATGGTGTTTGCCGGATGCGGAAATAGGTAAAATCTGTCGCCTTCGGGCGATGGATAGTCCAAACGCAGT
>Ga0081538_10006014_pt1 | contig 10787 bp, 10 predicted proteins | sample TabmetS5T2R1_FD_71022 | JGI IMG/M metagenome (GOLD analysis project Ga0081538, IMG submission 71022) | Tabebuia heterophylla rhizosphere microbial communities from the University of Puerto Rico - S5T2R1 | ecosystem: Host-associated > Plants > Roots > Rhizosphere ...
GGTGCAGGTGGCCAGGGGGCGGCCGGCCGAGGGCTACCCGTTCGACTGGTCGGTGTACGAGTGGCTGCCCGACACCGACGCCAACGGCACCATCGACGACCTGGAGCAGGCGGCCGTCGACCTGGCCGGGTTCGTGGCCGCCCTGCGCCGGGTCGACACCACCGGCGCGCCGCCGCGCCCTCGCAGCGGCGGCGTAGGCGGCGAAGCGCGTCGACGCAGCCCCGATCCGGGCCGGTACGCCGAGCAGCCGGCGAATCCGTCCCGCGAGGCTCTCGATGTGACCGCCCCACAACGCCTTGATCTCGTCCGCCTCGAAGAACGCCTCACCCGACCCCTCCGATTCCACCGCCGCGCCAAGCTCTTCGAGCCGGCGCAGCAGCTCCTCCCATGCCGACTCGGTGCGGTCGGCGTCCGGCGCCACCAGCACCAGCTCGGGACAGCGGGCGAGCGCCTCGGCCAGCGCCATCCCGGGCCGGACCCCGAACGCCTCGGCCGGTCCCGAGACCTCGCCGACCGCCTGCGCCCCGCCCGGCTCCGGCGCCAGCGCGACCGGGCGCAGGAGCGATTCCCTGTCGCCCCCCAGGGCAGCCAGGAGGGCGAAGCGGGGAATCAGCACGCATACGATCATCGAACACATGTTCGCTCATATGCACGAGGAGTGCAAGGGGAATGCGATCATGGCCGCGATGAAGCCGCTCCCGTTCCTCGCCGCGGCGACGTCCGTCGTGATCCTAGCCGCGTGCGGAACGGAGGAGGGATCGCAGCCCGGCAACGAGCGGGACGGGATCTCGCCCCCGGAGGTCGCAGGCGACGCCGATCCGAAGGCGGTGGGGGTGATCGCGGCGTGGTCGGAAGCGCTGCGAAGCGGCGACATCGACGCTGCCGCCGAGAAGTTCGCCATCCCAAGCGTGGCCGAGAACGGGCCCCTGATCCGGATCGAGAGCGAGGCGGACGCCCGCCTCTTCAACCGCTCGCTTCCCTGCGGCGGGCGCCTGATCAGGGCGGAGGGGGAGGGAGATTTCACCACCGCGACCTTCCGGCTCACCGAGCGACCCGGTCCCGGAAGCTGCGGGCCGGGAACCGGCCAGACCGCCGAGGCGGCGTTCGTGATCCGCGACGGAGAGATTCTCGAGTGGCGACGCGTGGGCACTGGCCAGTCCCCCGCGCCGGGGCCGATCACCTAGCTTGACGCTCGTGAAGGCAATCGGCTTCGTCTGTCTGAGCCTCGCAGCGACGGCGCTGTCGTTCGGTCTCGCAGCGTGCGGTGACGAGGATCAAGAGGCGCCCGGTGAGGTCCAGCTGGATCTCGTCGTAGGCGACTCCGTCCCTCTGACAGGGGAGTTGGAGGTCTTTGGCCCGCCGGGCGAGAAGGCTGCCAACGTCGCGGTCTCCCAGATCAAGCTGGCGACCCGTAAGAGCGGCGTCAGGCACCAGGTCGAGCTGGTTCACGAGGACAATGAAAGTGATCCGCGAGTTGCCGTTCAGGTCGCGCGCCGGATGGTCGAGGACGACGGTGCGACATGCCTGGTGGGCCCTTGGGGTCCTCGGGAGAGCGCTCAGACCTTTGAGTCGACATCGTCTCCCGAGCAGGTGCTCCAGATCATCCCAACCTCGATTGGAGACGAGATGGGCGACCCGGACGATCCCGATGGCCTGCTGAACTACACGGCCCTGTCAAGCGCGCCGCAGGGCTCCGCACTCGCCGATTACGTCGCGCAGGAGCTCGGCGGAGCAGAGGGTGTGACCGTAAACGTTGGTGCGCGCGATGACGACTACGGAACCGGCATCGCCGAGCGGTTCCGGATTGCGTGGGAGGACAAGGGCGGGACCGTCGGCCAGGAGGTGCTCTACGACCCGGAGCGGCCCGAGTACGAGTCCGAGGCCGACGAGATCGTGTCCGGCAACCCGGATGCCTTCATCATCGTCGACCTGCCCGACACGTTTGCCAAGCTCGGTTCGGCGCTGATCCGAACCGAGGAGTGGGACCCCAAGAGGACCTTTGTCAGCGACGGCCTGGTCGCCACCGAGCTTCCGAGCACGGTTGGCGAGGAGGCGACGGAGGGCATCCGTGCGACGGCGCCCGGCGCCCCCGACAAGGGCCCTGCTGCAGAGGCCTTCGACGAGACCTACAGCAAGGCTGCGCCCGAGAGCCTCGAGCGACAGGTCTTCGACGCCCAGAACTTCGACGCGGTCATCCTCTGCTACCTGGCGGCCGTGGCGGCTGGTTCCACGCAGGGGTCGGAAATGGCCGCGCATCTGGCCGATATCACGAGCCCGCCGGGGGAGAAGTTCACGTGGGAGCAGCTACCCGACGCGATACGCGCGCTGCAGAGCGGAGAGGAGATCGACTATGTGGGCGCTTCCGGGGAGATCGACATGGACGAGGAGGGAAACGCAACGGCCGGCGTCTACGACATCTATCGTTACCGGGGCGGAGAGCTCGACCGCATCGACGAGATCCCGGCTGCGGCGGAGCCTGAGAGCCCGGAATAGCCGAGCATCCACCCAGGCGCGCCCGCACCGCGCGGGGCCGCGAAAGGATGCACGCTTAACGCGTTTTTCCTTGATTTCTGTCCCGCCTGGGTATAGGGCTATGTGCTGCGACCAAGCGCCGAAGCGGGTCGTGGCGATACTGTCAACACGGCAGATTCGTTTCGAGAGGAGAGCTCATGAGAAAGCTTAGGTTCGTCTGGCTCGCCGTCGCGGTAGCCGGCCTTGTGTTTGGGCTGGCGGCGTGTGGCGGCGACGACGATGGAGACGGCGGACCCGGCGAGGCCCAGCTCGATCTGACGGTCGGGGACTCGATACCGCTCAGCGGCGACCTGTCGCCGTTCGGACCGCCGGGCCAGAAGGCCGCCGACATAGCCGTCGACGAGATCAACCAGGCGGTCAAGGAGGCCGGCGTCGACCACACGGTCGACATCGTCCACGAGGACAACGAGACAAACCCGCAGGCCGCCGTCCAGGTGGCGCGCAAGATGATCTCGTCCGACGATGCGAGCTGCATCGCGGGTGCGTGGGCGTCCGCCGACACGATTCCGACCTTCGAGTCGGTGACCTCGCGCGAGGGCGTTCTGCAGATCTCACCCGCCTCGACAAGCGACGAGATCACCGAGCTCGACGATCCCGACGGCCTCATGAACCGCACCGCACCGCCCGACGCGGCCCAGGGTCCGACGCTTGCGGACTTCGTGGAGGAGGAGCTCAAGGGAGCCGAGGGCGTGACGATCAACGTGGGCGCCCGCAACGACGCCTACGGCACCGGCCTCGCCGAAACCTTCGGCGCGGCATGGGAAGAGAAGGGTGGCACGGTCGGCGAAGAGGTCATCTACGACCCGGAGCAGCCGAGCTACGACTCGGAGGCCGATCAGATCGTGTCCGGGAACCCCGACGGGTTCGTGATCGTCGACTTCCCGGAGCCCTTCAACAAGGTCGGTCCGGCGCTGATCCGATCCGGCGACTGGAACGCGAACGAGACGTTCGTGACCGACGGCCTGATCACCGACCTGAGCGCGTTGCCGCCAGAGGCGAGCACTGGTCTGCGCGGAACGGCGCCGGGTAGCCCGGAGAAGGGCGCGGCACCCCAGGCGTTCGACAAGCTCTACACGCAGTCGGATCCGAGGAACATCGAGCGGCAGACGTTCGATGCCCAGAACTTCGACGCCGTGATGCTGTGCTACCTGTCGGCGGTCGCCGCCGGCTCGACGGACGGCACGGACATGGCCGCCGAGGTTCGGGACGTCAGCGGTCCACCGGGCGACAAGTACACGTACGAGCAGCTCCCCGACGCGATCGAGGCGCTGCAGAACGGCGACGACATCGACTACGAGGGCGCCGCCGGCGCGATCGACCTCGACGAGGCCGGGGACGCCACCGGCGGCGTGTACGACACGTACACGTTCAAGGGCGGATCGCCGGAGCCAATCCTCGCGGGCGAGGTGCCCACGGCGGAGCAGCTCCCGGAGTCGGAGTAGCCACAGGTAAGTAGGCCCGCCCGTCGGGCGGGCCGGCGAAGCGGCCGGGACTCAGGTCTCGGCCGTTTCGTCTTCCTGGGGACGATCGACCCTCGCCGTCCCCCCCAGGTACAGCTCGGTGACCTTGGGGTCCTCCAGCAGCTCCTGGCCGGTTCCCTGGAAGCGGTTGGTGCCGACGTCGAGCACGTACCCCCGGGTGGACATCGCCAGCGCGCGGCGTGCGTTCTGTTCCACCATCACCAGCGTAACCCCGGTGCGGTTGATCTCTCCGCACTTGTCGAAGATCGCGTCGACGAACGCGGGTGCCAGGCCCGCGGACGGCTCATCGAGCAGGAGCACCTGCGGATCGGGCATCAATGCGCGGGCCATCGCAACCATCTGACGCTCGCCCCCGCTCATCGTCCCCACGACCTGGTCCGCGCGCTCTCCGAGCCGGGGGAAGACTTCGTACATCCTCTCGATCTGCTCGCCCGCTTCGGAGTGGCGCAGCGCCCCCATCTCCAGGTTCTCCTCTACGCTGAGGCTGGGGAACACGTTGTCCAGCTGGGGCACGTAGCTCATCCCGCTCCTGGTGATGTCGTGCGGCTTGCGCCCCGTGATGTCGCGATCCCGCAGGATCACCCTGCCGCGGCGTGGACGTAGCAGGCCGAAGATCGTCTTGATCAGGGTCGACTTCCCGGCGCCGTTGGGACCGATCACGGTCACGATCTCGCCCTCGTTCACCTCGAGCGAGACCCCGTTGAGGATGTCGACTTCCGGCAGATACCCCGCGACCAGGTCATTCGCCTGCAGCACTACGCCGTTGCCGGCCGAGTGCTCGGCTTCGCCTGCGGCCCGGTCGGGCCTATGGGCGCCCTCAACCGCCATCGGACCCACCCTCCGCCGGTACCTCGGCGCCGGCCTCCTTCACCGTCCCCGAGCCCAGATAGGCGTCGATCACCTGCTGATCGGAGCGAACCTCCTCGGGCGAGCCGTCCGCGATCACCCGGCCCTCCGCCATCACGATTACGCGGTCGGCGTGGTTCATCACCACCTCCATATCGTGCTCGATGAACAGGAAGGTGACCCCCTCCTCCGCCCGCAACCGCTGCATGTGGTCGAGCAGCCGGCGCCCCAGGGTGGGGTTGATCCCTGCCATGGGCTCGTCGAGGAGCAGCAGTCGGGGGCGGGTCATCAACGCCCGAGCCAGCTCCAGCAGCTTTCGTTGTCCACCCGACAGCGTGCCGGCGTACTCGTTCGCGAGATCCTGGAGGTTGAAGACCTCGAGCAGCTCCATCGCCTGCTCCTTGATCTCCTGCTCGCGCCGACGGGTGGCCTGCCGCGTCTTCACCCACCAGGCGACGGACACCGCCACGAACGCCACCGCGGCCACCAGCAGCAGCGCGGCGAGCACAAACGTCCCCGTGCCGAACAGCGCGAACAGCCCCAACCCCACGCCGGCGAGGATCGCCGCGGGCGGAGCTAGGAGTCGAAACAGGCTCTCGCCGGGCTGGTCGGGCGCCGCCAGCATCATGTTGTCGATCACCGGCATCCGCGCCAGCGCCTTGGTGATCTGGAAGGTCCGGACCATCCCCAGCCGCGCGACCGCGTACGGCGGGCGCCCCAGGATCGGGGTCCCCTGGAAGCTGGCCGCCCCGCCGTCGGGCCCGTAGAAGCCAGTGATCACGTTGAAGAGGGTCGTCTTCCCGGCGCCGTTGGGTCCGATCAGCGCGGTGATGGAGCCCTCCCGAACCCGCAGGGTCGCACCGTCGACGGCGAAGATGCCGCCGAAGTGCTTTGTGACCTCGTTGGCCTCCAGGATCGGCGCTCCGTTCCGCGACGCCGCGGGCGTCGCAGAGGTTGTCGCCTCACTCGCCAAGGACCATCTCCTCCCGTTTGCCGAACATTCCCTGGGGACGGAACGCCATCAGCAGGATCAAGGCGAGGCCGACGATGATGAATCGCAGGGCAGCGACCTGCTGCTCGTCGATGGGCAGCTCTATGAACCGCAATCCTTCGAAGATCGTCCAGAAGATCAGCGACCCGATCGCGACGCCGTAGTAGTTGGCCAACCCGCCGAGGATCAGGATCGCGAACCCGGTGAACGTGACCAGCGGCTCGAACTCCGTCGGGTTGACGAAGTTGAGGTTCAGGGCCAGGAAGAAGCCCGCGATCGCGCCGGTCGTCCCGGCGATCGAGAGCGACTGGACCTTGTACATGAACGGGTTTTTGCCGAGGGCGCGGGCGGCGTCCTCGTCCTCCCTGACGGCACGCAGGACCCGTCCCCAGGGGGTGTCCTGAACGACCTTCAGGGCGAGGGTGAGGATGCCCGCCGCGATCCACGCCACGATGAGAAGCGGAAACAGCGTCTCCGGGTCGCTCCACCCGAGCGACTCCAACCAACCTTCGATCGTCTGCGAGACCGAGTCCCACTCGTCGCCGAACCCGATCAGCCCCTGGTTGCCGCCGGTCAGGGAGCGGGCGTTGAGCGCGAACAGGCGAACCGCCTCCGCGGCAGCAAGCGTGGCGATGGCGAAGTAATCGGCTCGCAGACGCAGCGAGGGCAGCCCGACCACGAGCCCGAACGCGATCGTGATCAAGACCGCGAGCGGGAGCGCGAGCCAGAAGTTGATCAGGCCCTCGCCTTCGGGTCCGCCCGTGGTCAGGATCGCCATCGAGTACGCCCCCACGGCCATGAACCCGGCCTGCCCGAAGTTGAAGATGCCCGTGTAGCCGACATTCATCTGCAGCCCGAGCGCGAAGATCGTGTAGGTCGCGGCCAGGATCCCGACGCTGGTCCAGAATCCAATCGAGCCGAGCTCCGCGAAGGTGATCGCCACTGGCAGCTCGTGCCCGGTCATATCGATTTCGCCTTCCCGAAGATCCCTTGGGGCCGGATCACCAGGGCGATGATCAGGACCACGAAGCTGACCAGGATCTTCCAGCGAGCGTCGATCACCAGCGTGGACCATTCGATCGCCACCCCCAGCACCAGGCCGGCAGCGAGCGCGCCGAACGCATCCCCGATCCCACCGAGAACCACCGCCGCGAAGATGATCACCAGCAGCTCGAACCCGAGCTCGGGCCTCACGTCCGAGACCGCCGCCGCCATCACCCCGGCGAGCCCCGCGAGGCCGCCGGCAAAGATCCAGGTCCACAGGATCACGCGCGAGGTGTCGATACCCGCCGTCTCGGCGAGCTCCAGGTTGTCCGCCAGCGCTCGCATCCGCTTGCCCAGCAGCGCGTAGCGCAGCATCATGCCGGTCGCCACCAGGACGACGATTCCGACCACGATCACGATCAGCTGGGTCCGCCCGATCGTGAGGCCCAGGAAGCTGACCGTGTCGGTGACGTTGACGTCGAGCTGGCGGACCTCGGTCCCCCACGCGTACTGGACCACGTAGCGGATCACCAGCGCGAGCCCGATCGACATCAGGATCAGCTGCAGCACCCCGGCGCCGCGGACGCGCATCGGACCCCACATCACGCGCTCAAGGAATATCCCCAGCACCGCAGTCGTCGCCATCGCGAACAGGATCCCCAGCACCAGCGGCATCCCCCACGTGACGTTGATCAGGTAGGCCATGTAGGCGCCGAAGGTGAGGAAGTCGCCGTGGGCGAAGTTGACCAGGCGCAGGATCGCGTACACGAGCGTCAGCCCGACGGCGCCCAGCGCGTAGACCGCCCCCAGCGAGAGCCCGATGAGACCAGTCTGCGCGACGTCGTGGAGGCCCTTCGCGCCCACCAGGACGATCACGATCAGCCCCAGGAAAGCGGCCGCCGCGACGGCGGGACGACGGTTGGCGGCCGCGCGCAGCCGCTCCACCGGCGTCAACTCCCTGCGTGGGGACAGGGTTCCGGCCTCCATCAGGGCCTCATCGTATGCGCTCGATCACCTCGTCGGTGAAATTCGTCGTGGTCGCGTGACCCCCGAGGTCCGGCGTACGCATACCCGCCGAGGCCGCAGCGAAAACCGCGTCGTAGATCGCCCTGGACGCGTGTTCGGCGTCGGCGTGCCCCGCCTCGCCCGCGTGGTGCAGCACGGCCGCGGCGGCGAGGATCATCGCCATCGGGTTGGCGAGGTCCTTGCCCTGAAGCGCGGGCGCGGTGCCGTGCGGAGCCTCCGCCATCGCGACGGTGGTGCGGTCGTGCGCGTCCAGGCCCAGCAGCACCGACTCCGCGGCGGCGATCGAGCCGAACAGGGGCAGGACGAGGTCGGACAGCAGGTCGCCGTCGCGGTTCAGGGTCGGGATCGCGAGCGGCGCGTCGGCGGCGCCCGTGACCAGGCCGGCGTACGTGGCGTCGATCAGCAGCGGCTGGTATGCGACTTCGGGGTGGCGCTCGGCGGCGGCGTCCATCTCCTCCTTCAGCATCCCCTCGTAGATCGGGCTCACCGTCCACTTGGGGCCGCCGTACACGCGGCCCTCGAGTCCCTTCGCGGTGCGAAAGGAGTGCTCGGCGACCGCGCGGCACACGGAGCGCTCGATCCTCTCCACGCGGCCGGCCACCTCACCGCCGCTCGCGCCGTCGGCGTCGCGCCACTCCTCGGCGCCGTAGGCGTCGCCGACCGCCATGCGGCAGACGGCGATCGGATGGTGAACGCCCGCCACCGGCGTCACCCCGGGGATGCGCCGCCCCGTGCGCACGATCACCTTGCCGCCGACCTGCTCGCGGATGATCCGGTTCGGACTGCCGACGTCGTCGGCGCCCTCGGGGGTGATCGTCGCCGCCTTGAGCCCGTAGCCCGCGTCGACCATCGCCGCTGCGGCGTCGAAGCAGATCCGGTTCTTCGTCCGTCGCCGGCTGTCCAGCGAGAGGTCGAACCCCTCCAGCTCGAGCTCCAGGCCCGTGACGCCTGGATCGATCACCCGCAGCGCCTGCTCGAGCAGCTCCTGCCCCGTCTGGTCGCCTTCGAGCACGACTATCCTCAGCGGCGCCATGGGCGAGAACTATCCCAATCCCGCCACGTCCTCGGCTCCGCCTCCGGGCGCGGCGGGGCATGGAACTCCATGAGTCCGGATCGCTGCTCGTGGTGTGGGGAAGAGGTCGAGCACGACGACGGATTTCGCCTCTACGAGGCGGCGGGGGAGAGGCGGGCGGCGTTCTGCCGCCTCGAGCACGTGATCCCGTGGGCGATCCAGGGGCCTCATTGGGAGCCTGGCGCGGTAACGGAGCCGCGCTCGGTGGATGAGGAGCCGCGGAGCTGTGCTCAGTGCGGACGGGAGCTGGGCGAGGTCCACGTCCTGCTCGTCCGCCACCGCGGAGAGCATCGCGTTCCCGACGACTTCTGCTCCGTCGAGCACCTCACCGAGTGGGCGAAGGCCGGCGGGCGGTGGCAGTAGGTCGGCGGCTGTCGCGGGGCGTGCGCGACCCGATCTCGGCCGCGGCCCTACTTGCCCGGCTTCTGATTCGCCTGGCGCCCGTTGCGGCGGCCGCGGGACCCCTTGTTGGCTGACTTCCGCTTCCCGCCGCCGGCGGAGCAGGCCTTCTCGCGCTTGCTCCTCGCCTGTTTTTACCCCTTGCCACCCTTCCGCCGCGGCTGGCGCCCTGCCGCCTGATCGCCGGCCTCGTTCGCAAACTCGAGGATCAGGCGGGCGGTCTGCTGGGGCCGCTCGACGTTGGGGGAGTGCCCCGCGCGCTCGATCAGAGCAGTGCGGACGCCGGGGACGTCCTCGAAGCCGGCGATCGCTTCCTTGGCGTCGTAGATCTGGTCCTCGGCGCCGAAGATCACAAGCAGGGGCACGGCGGCGCTCGCCAGCCGCTCGTCGAGCGGGATCTCGCCCGAGTAGTCGCGCTCCGCACTCGCCGCCTCATCGAAGGATGTGTACGTCATCGCGCGCAGGTCGTCGACCACCTGGTCGGGATTCTCGAACCCGCTCTCGATGTCGTAGTCGGGCGCGAACGCCTGCTCGTAACCGTCCTTGACGATGAAGTCGGGCGTGACCCGATTCATCAGCTGCCCGAGCACGGGCACGGAGGCGAGCGTGGCAAGCAGGGACACGTCCCCGAAGCTGTCGTCCGGCGCCTGGTCGATGTCCACGACGCGGTCGACGAGCTCGCTGCTCTCTTCGGCGAGCGCCGTCGCGACCGTCCCCCCGAGCGAGTGGCCGACCACCACTGCCCCTTCGACCCCGAGCCGGTTGAGGGCTTCGGCGACCAGACCCGCCTGGTCCTCGATCGCGTATCCGCTCTGTGGCTTCTCCGAGCCGCCGTGCCCGAGCAGGTCCAGGCGGATCACGCGGCGCTTCTCGCTCAGCAGCGGGACCATGCGGTCCCACCAGCGCAGCGAGCACGCGTAGCAGTGGACCAGCACGATCGGGGGAGAACCACTGTCATCCTCGGCTGGGCCTTCCTCCCATACCTGGACGTCGCCGCCCGAGAGCTCGAGGATCTCGCCCCCGTCGACGTTCACCTCCGCCGGCTTCGTCTCGTTGTCGAGGGCGATCGTGTTGGCGGCCAGCAGTACGGCGAGTACCACCACAACCCCGATCAGGATCTTCCAGCCGCGCCTCAACCGTGGACCTGATCGGCGCTGATGCCGAGCTCGTCGGCACGCTCGGCCATCGCGTCGATCACGAACTGAATGTGCTCGGATTCGTCCACGCCCAGCTCTTCGATCCCGCGCCGGATCTGGTCGCGATCCACCTTGGCGGCGAACGAGGGCTGCTTGAGCTTCTTGCGCACGGACTTCGGCTTCATGCCCTCGATCCCGGTCGGCCGCACGAGCGCGCAGGCGGCGATGAAGCCCGACAGCTCATCGACCGCGTAGAGCGTCTTCGCCATCGGGGTCACCCGCGGTACGTCGAGGAACTCGGCGTGGCCGGCCACGGCGTC
>Ga0081538_10006015_pt1 | contig 10786 bp, 9 predicted proteins | sample TabmetS5T2R1_FD_71022 | JGI IMG/M metagenome (GOLD analysis project Ga0081538, IMG submission 71022) | Tabebuia heterophylla rhizosphere microbial communities from the University of Puerto Rico - S5T2R1 | ecosystem: Host-associated > Plants > Roots > Rhizosphere ...
TGGTCCGCCGCCCGGCTACGTCGGGTACGGCGGGGGCGGCCAGCGGCCCGAGGCGGTGCGGCGAAAGCCGTACTCGGTGCTGCTGCTGGACGAGATCGAGAAGGCGCACCCCGACGTCTTCAACATCCTGCTCCAGATCCTCGAGGACGGACGGCTCACCGACGCCCAGGGGCGAACGGTCGACTTCCGCAACTCGATCGTGATCATGACCTCCAACATCGGAGCCAAGGACATCGCCCGCAACACGCCGCTCGGGTTCTCGGTCTCTGACGAGACCGGGATCTCCTACGAGGAGATGAAGGAGCGCATCATGGGCGAGCTGAAGAAGGTCTTCCGGCCCGAGTTCCTGAACCGGATCGACGAGGTGATCGTCTTCCACAAGCTCTCCCGCGAGGAGATCAAGGAGATCATCGAGCTGATGGTCAGCCGGGTGCGGGCCCAGGTCGCCGAGCACGAGCTGCAGCTGGAGCTCGCCGATGACGCGAACGAGCACCTGGCCGAGGTCGGGTTCGACCCTGCGATGGGTGCGCGGCCGCTGCGGCGCGCGATCCAGCGCTACGTCGAGGACCCGCTCGCCGACGAGGTCCTGCGCCAGGGCGAGATCGTCCCTGGGACAACGGTGCTGATCGAGCGCGATCCGGAGGGCGATGAGGAGCGGCCGCTGAAGCTGAAGCTGGTCAAGCCGCGCAAGCGGGCGAAGAAGAAGCCCGAGCCGGTCGGCGTCGGCGCGAAGCAGGGCGACGACGGCGTCTCGGACGACGGCCCCTCGGGCGGGGAGACCCCGGGCGAGGACGAAGGCGCGGCCGAGCCGAGCCCGAACTAGCGCCCCGCCGAGCGCCAAGCCGAAACCATCTCACTGGACCCGCCCCGTGGCGGGGTCCCGGGAACTTGCTCACGAACTCGTCAGCGGACGTTGATCCGGTTCGCGCCCGCTTGCGTAAAGGGGGCTGAACAGGGTGGCGGAGAGCGACTCCCTCAACCTACGGACGAGCTCCTTCGTCGCCCCTATCCGATCGTCCAACAGAAAGGACTGGCGATGAGGAAGCCACCGAAGCGCACCAGGGGCTGGTCCCTGCTCGCGGCGGTCGTGGCCGCGTCGGCGATCGCGGTTCCGCTCGCGATCAGCTCGAGCCACCGCGAGGCGCCAAACATCATGGTCGATCCCTCCGCGGACAACACCGACGTCTATGCGTGGACCGCCGAGGGCGCGGAGAACGCGCTCACGATCGCGTCGAACTGGATTCCGGGGCAGGTTCCGGCCAACGGGCCGAACTTCTTCCGCTTCGACGATCGCGCGCGTTACTACAACAACATCGACAACAACGGCGACGGCGTCGCAGACATCCGTTACCGGTTCACGTTCGATACCGAGCTCCGCAACCCCAACTCGTTCCTGTACGCGGGTCCCGGCACGACCGGCTTCGACGACCCGAAGCTGAACCTGATCCAGACCTACGACGTCGTGCGCGAGACGTACAACCGCAAGGGCAAGCGCAAGAGTGCGAAGAAGGTAGGCAAGGACCTGCCCGTGGTGCCGCCCAACATCGGCCCGAAGACGTTCCCCAACTACGGGAACTTCGTGGCCGCCGGGACGCGGACCCTGAAGGACGGCACGAAGCTGTTCGTCGGCTCTCGCGACGACCCGTTCTACGTCGATCTCGGCGCCACCTTCGACGCGATCAACGTGCGCGCCGGAACCGGCAACGTGGGCCAGGGGAAGGACGACTTCTCCGGCTACTCGACCTCGACCACCGTGATGCAGATCCCCGAGCAGCTCGTGACCAGGGACCGCAAGCCCGTCGCCGGGCCGAACGCGAGCAACGCGGTGGTCGGCGTCTGGTCCACGACCGAGAGGCGTCGCCTCGAGGTCACCAACGCGGACTTCGACGCCGGATCGAGGGCTAGCGCCGCGTCGGCGGAGGCTACGGCGTCGAAGGCGAAGGGCAAGAAGGGCAAGAAGCGCTGGGTGCAGGTCTCGCGACTGGGCAACCCGCTGGTGAACGAGGTGATCATCCCGCTGGGGATGAAGGACCGGTTCAACCGCACGACGCCCGACCGCGACGCCGAGCTGTACGGACAGTTCGTCACCCAGCCCGAGCTGGCGGCGGTGCTGAACGCGCTGTTCGACGTCGGTGCGCCCGAGACCGACCGCACGGACATCGTCCAGGCGGTGCTTCAGGGCATCCCGGGGCTGAACGAGCACGCCGGCAGGTTCGCTGGCACGCCGGTCGACACGCTGAAGCTCAACCTCGGTGTGCCCCCGACGGGCAACCCTGATCGCTTCGGAGTGATCGGCGGCGACAACGCCGGTTACCCGAACGGGCGGCGGCCCGAGGACGACGTGGTGGACATCGACCTCCAGGTCGTCGCGGGGATCCTGGCAGAGCCTGACCCCAACCCGGTTCCGCTGGGAGACGGGGTGGACGAGAACGACAAGGCGTTCCTCGACCAGTTCCCGTACCTCGCGGCGCCCGACTCCGGGTTCGACTCCAACCCGGGGCAGGTGGTCCAGCCGCCGCACGACGCGGTTCCGCCGGGCGGAGGCTGAATCCGACGGACCGGCAGGAGGGAGCGCCCGGTCGGGCGCTCCCTCCGCCGGTCGGCCATGCCCGAAGCTTGCGACCACTTAACGAGGGATCCAGATGCCGACATTCCAAGACTTTCTTCGCCAGCGGCTCACCCTGATCGCGCTTCCGGTGCTCACGTTCGCGGTCCTCGTGGCCGTGCTCAGCATCGTCAACCGATCCACCGTCTCCGGTGACCCGGCGACGATCGACCCCGGCCCGGCGGCGGGTCCGGGCGCCACGATCCAGATCCTGCGAGCCGCAGTCGAGGCCGATTCCGCCGGCGCCGAGGACTACACGGCCCTCGGCGACGCCTACTACGCGCGCGCCCGAACGAGCGGGGATCGCGCCGACATCGAGCGGGCCGAGCGCGCCTACGACACGGCCCTGAGTGGCGATCCGAACGACGTCGGCGCAGTCACCGGCAAGGCGACCGTGGCGCTATCGCGGCATGACTTCGCCGGCGGCCTGGAGCTGGCCCGACGCGCCCACGGGCTCGAGCCCGCACTGGTCGCGCCGTACCCGGCGCTCGTCGACGGCCTGATCGAGACGGGCCGGTACCGTGAGGCGGCTCGCACGCTGGAGGAGATGGTGCGTCGCAAGCCGAGCCTCGCCGCGTACAGCCGGGTCGCCTACTACCGCGAGCTTCACGGTGACCTCGCCGGCGCCGCACAGGCGCTCCGACTGGCGATCTCGGCCGGTTCCGGCACAGCCGAGGGAAACGCATTCGTGCGCTCCGCGCTCGGTGACCTGGAGGCCGATCGTGGCCGCTATGCCGCAGCCGAGCAGGCCTACCGTGAGGCGCTGGCGGTCCAGCCCGGCTTCGGACCGGCTGCCTCCGGACTCGCCCTCCTTCGGGCAGGCCGCGGAGAGCTCGGCGAGGCGGTCGGGAAGCTGCGCGGGCTCGTCGGCGACCCGCCCTCCCCGGATGCGCTGACCGAGCTCGGTGAGGTCGAGCAGGCCGCTGGGCTCGGTCGCGCGGCGCGGCGCCACTACGCCGCCGCCGGCGAGCTCGAGCGAGCTCTGCTCGCGGCTGGATCCAAGGCGGACGCCGGCGTGACGCTGTTCGAGGCCGAGCATGGGCGGGCCGCTCGCGCGGTGCGGCTCGGCCGGCGCGCCTGGAGATCCGCACCGAGCGTGTCCGCCGCCGACGCGTATTCCTGGGCGCTACACCGCGCCGGTCGCTCGCGCGCGGCCTCGCGTCTCTCGGCCGAGGCGATGAAGCTCGGCTCCCGCGACCCGGAGTTCCTCTACCACGCGGGGATGATCGCGAAGCGGGCCGGGCGAGCCGGCGATGCGCGTGAGCTGCTCGGCCGCCTCGTGAAGGCCCACCCGAACTTCAGCCCCCTGTACGCGCCGCGGGCCGAGCGCGCGCTGAGGAAAACGGGATAGCGCTCTTCGAGCGGTTCGGCCACTCTCGCCCCGTCAAAGGTGGCCATGGAACCAGTCGGCGAGGTAGCCTGGGAATCGATGAGGCGGCCCAGCCCCGACGAGCTGCGACGGCTGCTGGCGTGGGCGCCCGAGAGGGGCGTGCTGTCCGTCAGCGTGGTGATCGATCCGACGGATCGCGGTGGGGGCTGGCGGGTCGCGCTCGAGGACGCGCTTCGGCCCGTGCTGGAGAGCGCGGAGCGCGCCCAGCACGACGTCAAGATCGGCCTCCGGACCGTCGCCGAGGCCGTGCTCGAGCGCTTTCCCGGCAACTCGCCTCCGCCGGAGGGACGCGGTCAGATCGGTTTCGTCGAGGTCGCGCGCAAGGGCCGCCGCGAGGAATGGCACTCGTACCGGATCCCGCCGCACTCGACGAACGCCATCCACGGACACCGGCCCTACCTCCGACCGGTAATCGAGGTCGCCGACGACGGCGCCGCGATGGGAGTCGTGGCGGTCTCGGGTGATCAGGCGCGGCTGTGGGAGTGGGAGCTCGGGATCCTGTCGGAGCTTGAAGACTTCACGCTGACTGCCACCGGCGACTGGCGCGAGCGCAAGGCCCAGCGACCATCGGACCCGGCCCGATTCCGAGGTGCTGGCGCGTCGGGCCACGACCAGCACGACGAGCGCGTCGAAGCTCACCGCGAGCGTTTCATCAAGCGGGTCGCGGATCGCGCGGCGAGCGACGCGGCCGGGCGGGAATGGCGCGACGTGCTCGTATTCGGGGAGGTCGAGCACGTGCGTCGCTTGGAGGACGGGTTCGGCTCGCGCGAGCCACGGCACGTGTACCGCAAGAACGTCGTCTCGGAGCCGACCTCCAGGATCGCTGAGCGCGTGGAGGAGCTTCTTCCCGGGCTCAACCGGGAGCGCGAGCTGAGGTTGGTGGAGTCGGTGAAGGAGTCCGCATACTCGGGCAAGGAGCTGGCCTCGCTGGGGCCGCAGGAGACACTCGAGGCGCTCGGCCAGGGGCGGGTGGAGCACCTGCTGTTCGACGCCGACCGCGACTACCGCGGCCACGGGATCGAGGAGGGGCTCTCCTACGAGGGCCCGCCGCTTGGCGACGACGGCCTCCCGGTCGCCGAGCTGATGATCGAGCGCGCGATCGAGACCGCGGCGGCGGTCACGCCGCTCGAGGGTGAGGCGGCCGCCGCGCTCGACGAGCAAGACGGCGTGGCGGCACTGTTGCGCTACTGAGACTTCCGCGGGGCGCCGTGGCGTCGGGCGGGATTCCTACGATCGACGGCCGATGCCCGGGTCAGGATCACGCCACGTTTGCAGCGAGTGCGGGCACGAAGCGCTCGCGTGGACCGGCCGCTGCCCCGGGTGCGGTGAATGGAACACGCTGGTCGAGGAGGCCCGGCCCGCGCGCGGTCGCGCGGTGCACAAGCGCCGCGGCGCAGCGCGCCAGGGCGCGCCGCGTCCGGTGCCGCTTCGCGAGGTCAGCGCGCCCGACGTCGCCCGGCTGGAGACCGGGATCGGGGAGCTGGACCGCGTGCTCGGGGGCGGGATCGTGCCCGGGTCGCTGGTTCTGCTCGGAGGCTCGCCCGGGATCGGCAAGAGCACCGTCGGCGCGATGGCGCTCGGCAATCTCGCCGCGGCCGGACGCCGGACGCTGTACGTGTCCGGCGAGGAGTCGGCGGCCCAGGTGCGCCTGCGAGCGGAGCGTCTCGGCGAGCGGGCGCTCGGCGTTCCCGTGATCGCCGAGACGGGGCTCGGCGACGTGCTGGCCACGCTGGAGGAGATGCGTCCCGAGGTCTGCATCATCGATTCGGTGCAGACGCTGCGCGCCGATGAGGCATCCGGCGCTCCGGGATCGATCGCGCAGGTCCGGGAGGCCGCGTCCGCCGTGATGGAGGTCGCGAAACGGCTCGGGGTCGCGGTGATCCTGGTCGGCCACGTGACCAAGGAGGGCTCGCTGGCCGGACCGCGCGCCCTGGAGCACCTGGTCGACTGCGTGCTGATGTTCGAGGGAGAGCGCGAGCGCAGCTACCGCACCGTGCGGGCGCTCAAGAACCGCTTCGGCGCTACCAGCGAGGTGGCCGTGTTCGAGATGCGGTCCGGCGGGCTGACCGAGGTCAGCGATCCGTCCGCGCGGTTCGTGGGCGAGGCCACCGCGGAGCCTGGCTCTTGCGTGCTGTGTGCGATGGAGGGCACGCGGCCACTGCTGGTCGAGGTGCAGGCGCTCGTCGCCCCGACCGAGATCGTCCCGCCGCGGCGCATCGCGACCGGGATCGATCGCAACCGGCTCAGCCTCGTGCTCGCGGTGCTGGCCAGGCACGCGGGGATCTCACTCGGCGCCACCGACGTGTTCGTAAACGTCGCCGGCGGGGTCAGGGTGGAGGAGCCCGGAGCGGATCTTGCGGTGGCCTTGGCGCTCGCCTCGGCCCACCAGGGCACGGGGGGCCCGCGCGGCGCCGCTTCCGGCGGGGGCGCGTCCCGGGTGAGGGCGCCCATAGCGTGCTTCGGCGAAGTCGGGCTGACGGGCGAGCTGCGCCACGTCGTGCACCCCGAGCGGCGGGTCGCGGAGGCGCTCAAGTTCGGGCTCGGCTCGGTGCTCGGGCCGCCGCCGGCCGAGCCGATCGAGGGGCTTGCCGGCCACCCCAGCCTCGAGCGCGCCCTGCGCGCCGCCTTGCACACCGCGGCTCCCAAGGCGGCTTGACAGGGCGCATTCCGAGCTTTCCACACGGAATTACCCAGGGCCGCAGCGTGCAGCGCCTTTTGCCATGATGGCTCCCGATGGCGCCGCTGCCCGGGGAGCTGAACGAGCTGGAGGCGCGTCAGGACCCCCGCTTGCTCAGAGCCCTCGACATGGTCGCGCCGGGCAGTCCGCTGCGCGAGGGCATCGACAGCATCACCCACGCGCGAACCGGCGGCCTGATCGTGATCGGGGATCCCGAGGAGATCTCGTTTCTGTTCTCCGGTGGGATCAAGCTCGACGTCGACTACACCCCGGGGCTGCTGTACCAGGTCGCGAAGATGGACGGGGCGATCGTGCTGAACCGGGATGCGACTCGGATCTGCTGGGCAAACGTGCAGCTGATGCCCGATCCGACGATCGTGTCCATGGAGACCGGGACCAGGCACCGGACGGCCGACCGCGTCTCGAGGCAGACGGAGGCGCTGATGATCTCGATCTCCGAGCGCCGGGACATCGTCTCCCTCTACCTGGAGGGGATGAAGTACATCCTCCAGGACATTCCCACCGTGCTCAGCAAGGCCAACCAGGGTCTCGCCACGCTGGAGAAGTACCGCGCCCGCTTCGACCAGGTCTCGAGGAGGCTGACGGCGCTCGAGTTCGAGGGTGGCGCCGCATTGCACGACGTGCTGGCCGTGCTCCAGCGCGCCGAGCTGGTCACCCGGATGGCAGCCGAGGTTGAGCGCTACATCATCGAGCTCGGCACCGAGGGTCGCCTGATCGAGACCCAGCTCGAGGAGACGGTCGTCGGCGTGACCGCCGACCGCGCCGCGCTCGTGCGCGACTACGCGACCGATGGCTTCGAGACGGCGGTGGAGCGCACGCTGACCGAGCTCGCTCTGCTCCCGCACCCCGAGCTACTGGACTTCGGCAGGCTCGCCGAGCTGCTCGGCTACGACCGCAAGGTCAACGCGCTGGAGTATCGGGTCAGCCCTCGCGGCTACCGGATTCTGGGTCGGATCCCGCGGCTTCCGCGCCTGGTGACGGAGCGGGTCATCCATCGCTTCGACGGGCTCGACGAGATCCTCGCCGCGAGCGCCGCCGATCTGGAGGAGATCGAGGGGGTCGAGGACCGGGCCCATGACATCCGCGAAGGCCTTCGCAGGCTTCAGGAGGTCGACGTGGTTGACCGGCATCTACACAGCTGACGGCCGCCCTGGGGCGGCCGTCTCGACGTTAGGAGGCGAATATTCCGGAGCTAGCAGAAGAACCGATCGGGACAGGCCCCGAGGTGCACCCGCTGCAGTGCGACTTCGATGAGGGCGACAACGTCGTCTACCCGCACCACGGGGCCGGGGTTGTTCTGAAGAAGGAAACCAAGCATCTGCTCGGCGAGAAGCGGGACTACCTGACGATCAAGATCCTCCACAACGACATGACGGTGATGGTCCCCTGCGAGAACGCCGGTCGGGCCGGGCTGCGGCGCGTGATCAACGGGGACGATGTCAAGAAGGTGATCAAGGTTCTGACGGGCAACGTCTCCGAGATGCCAAAGAACTGGAATCGGCGCTTCAAGTACAACCGCGAGAAGATCAAGACGGGGGACATCTTCGAGCTCGCCGAGGTGGTCCGCAATCTGGCCATCCGCGAGTGGGAGAAGGGGCTCTCGACTGGCGAGAAGCAGATGTACACGCGGGCCAAGAAGATCCTCGCCTCGGAGTTCATGTACGCGCTCGGCAAGGACGAGTTGGGCGCCGAGACCTATCTGGACGAGCTGCTCGAGGAGCGCTTCGGCGCCAAGGCAACGGCCTGAGGAGGAGAGTGGGACGGGGCGCGGGGAGGGCGCCCCGTCCGCCACCGCCGTGATCGCCGCGGCGGGGGTCGGGGAGCGGCTGGGTGGGGAGGGGCCCAAGGCGCTCGTCGAGCTCGGGGGCCGGCCGATGCTGGCGTGGTCCCTGCGCGCCTTTGCGACGGTCCCGCGGGTGCGCGCCGCGATCGTCGCGGCTCCGCCCGATCGGGTGGAGCCGTTCGAGTACGCGGTCGCCGCGGCGGGCGCGGAGGGAACGGTCGCGTCGCTCAAGGTTCACCTGGTCGGAGGAGGCGCATCGCGTTCGGAGTCGGTGGCCGCCGCGATGGGGCTGGTGGAGACCGACCTCGTGGCTGTCCACGACGCGGCGCGACCGCTCGTCACCCCGCAGCTGATCGAGGCGCTCGTCGAGAAGCTGATCGAGCGTCCCGACGCCGCCGCCGTGATCGCCGCGGCGCCAGTGGCGGACACGGTGAAGCGGGCCCGTGAGCCCCGCCCCGCCCGGGGTGAGATCGCGCGCGGGGGGCCCACCGTCGCCAGGACGGAGAGCCGCGACCACCTTTGGGGAGCGCAAACACCGCAGGTGTTTCGCTCGCCGGCGCTGCGAGACGCCCTCGCCGCCAGCGCGCAGCGGGTGTCCGAGGCTCCAGACGACGCGTGGCTGGTCGAAAAGCAGGGGGGGAAGGTGCTGATACACCCCGCGCCTGCGGAGAACCTCAAGGTGACCACGCCGTTCGATCTCCGCGTCGCGGAGCTGCTGCTCGCAGAGCGGGGGTAGGCGGCTGGGCCCCGCCGTGCTCGGCGGGTACCCACGTGGTCCCGCGCTGGGTAGGGAGGAGGGCGACACCGCTAACCCCGCATTCGAGCTGCTCTTGATCGCGAGTGCCGGATTGACCGCGATCTACGCGGTCAATCCGGCAATCGACCGCGCGGGGGAATCGAATGCGGGGTTCGCTGCGTTGCCATGGCAAGCGAGCACGCCGGGCTATCGAATGCGGGCTTAGCTTCGCTACCACCGTCTTACCCAGCCCCATCCACCGCGCTGCGCTCGGCGATGTCCGCTCCCCTACCCAGCCCATCCACCCTGCCGCGCCCCCGCTGGCGTCTGCGCGGTCCTCGGTCAGCTAATCGCGCAGCAGCACCCACACGAGCGCAGCCAGAAAGCCGATCTGGCCGAATGCCAGCGCGGTGCCGAAGTTCGCGGCACCGAGCGCCGCTGCGATGCCGGTGGCGACCAGGAACGTCGCCAGTATCAGCCCGAGCTGGCGCGCCATCGGCGCGCAATCATCTCAGCCACGCGCCGTCGGCTCCTCGGCCTGCGGGACCCGGGCACGACGGCTCCGTCCCACCGGCAGCCCCGCCGCCTCGCGGGCCTCGACGTCCCGAAGGTGTTCGACACGCCGTCGCTGGTACAGCTTGCGCTGGATGAACAGCGTCCCGACCCCGGCGAGGAAGATCGCGCTCAGGTTGAGGGACAGCTGCCCCAACGCGCCGCCCCACTCGGGCCAATCCCCGAACGCCGCGGCGACGCCTATGTTCGCCGCGGCGGGGATCGTGGTGACCGAGATCAGGACCCCGATCAGAGCCCCCGACTTTGCCGAGGTGAGCGAGAGCACTCCCGCCGTGCCGGCGAGGTACGCGACCAGGAAGGAGAAGAGGTCGGGGTCGGAGATGAAGCTGGTGAAGGGATGGTCCTCCTCCGCGAAGTCATCGGGCACCAGCCCCGTGGCCCTGAGCGCGAGCGAGAGCAGGAAGGCGGCGGTGATCCCGAGTGGGAAGCCAATCGCCAGTGCGCGCAGCGAGCGCTTCATGAGCTCGGCGCGCCGCTCCACGGTGGCCACGCACAATCCCGCGATCGGCCCGAACTCGGGGCCCACGACCATCGCCCCGATGATCAGCACGAGCTGGTCGGTGATGATGCCCACCGCGGCGATCATCATCGCCACCGCCATGAACGCCAGGAAGCTGGCCGACAGCTCGACGTTCTCGGAGGTTCGCGACTCCACCTCCTCCCACACCACAGCGTCCGACGGCGCGCCCACCGCCGCCCGCTCGGCGCGCGTTGCGGCGGCGGAGATCTCCGAGTCGATCTCCTCGATCGCGATCGAGCCCTCGCGGTCGATTTCGAGCTCGCGCAGGTCGCTGATCACGACGCTCGCGTCCTCGCGTGCGACGTCGCACAGGATCACGTCCCCCTCGGGCTTTCGCGCGGCACGCTCGAGGTAGACCAGGTTGCTCACCGAAGGGATGCCCTGGAGCAGGTTGAGCGTGTGCTCGGACTGATAGCTGGGGACGACGATCCGCAGGTGGACCACTGGCAGCTAGCGTACATCGGCGCGTCGCCGCAACCCC
>Ga0081538_10006016_pt1 | contig 10786 bp, 8 predicted proteins | sample TabmetS5T2R1_FD_71022 | JGI IMG/M metagenome (GOLD analysis project Ga0081538, IMG submission 71022) | Tabebuia heterophylla rhizosphere microbial communities from the University of Puerto Rico - S5T2R1 | ecosystem: Host-associated > Plants > Roots > Rhizosphere ...
CGAAAGAACATGCCGCCGATGCCGGTGACTCGCTCCATGAGTTCCTCCGGTGGTTGGGTGCTGGCCGTGGCCGAAGGCAGCGCCGACGGTCATTCTGTTGGTCATTCCACCACGCGCCACGCCGCAGGACGGGACGGTATCAGCCGGACGGCACACTGGACCTGACCTGGGAGGACGGCACCGGGCGAGGCGCCACAGACGTCTGGGAAGCGACCTCATAATCGGCTGGTCGTGAGTGATTAGGAAGCCGGTAACAGCAATCGGGTGATGGCCTCAACGTCGGTTTGCAGCGACAACAGCGAGTAGTCGAGGCTGGCCAAGGCCCGAGCACCGGCCGCCTGGTCCACCGATCCGCAGGCGTCGGTGACCACAACCGGGATGAAGCCAAGGTCGGCTCCGTGCCGGACGGTCGGCTCAATCCCGATCTCGGTCACCGCCCCGACGATGGCAAAGGCGTTGATGCCGCAGTCGCGTAACACCATCTCCAGCGGCGTGCCGACAAACATCGACATGGCCAGCTTGTCGAACACCGCCTCGCTGGGTAGCGGGGTGAGCTCGGGGACGAGCGGGAACGAGGGTGAGTCCCGCAGGAACTGCGGCTTGACGTCCTCGACCCGCTGGACCCGCTGCCAGGCCATGGCGGTGCGCAGCTGGAAGACACCGGCGAGCTCGTTGGGCAGCGACAGGTGCCGGGCGAAGATCACCCGCATGCCAGCCTGGCGGGCGGCGTCGACCACGCGTACGACCCGGGCGATGAACGCATCAGCGTCGAGTACGTGGCGGACGATCCCGACCTGCATGTCGTAGACGAGTAGGGCCATCCGCTGGGGGCTGCAGAGTTCCGGGAGGGTCTGGGGGATCTCCAGTCCATAGGCGTGCTGCATCGTCCTGGCCTTCCTGAGTTGCTGGCAGTCCGCCGCAGTCTAGGGCCTGCACACTCAGCACCCATCAATCTTCGAGCGCTAATCCCTCGGGTCGCGCGTTCCTCGCCGACGGCGTCCAGGAAGGCCACCGCGTCGGCGGCGAAGTCCTCGACGCTGTAGCAGCAGGCCGGGCGCTCGGAGTCGCCGTGGCCGCGCTGGTCCACCGCGTAGGCGTGGTAGCGCGCCGACAGCAGCGGCAGCAGGCGGCTGTAGGAGAACCACGAGTCGGCATATGCGGGCAGCAGCACGATCGCCTCCCCGCCGGGGTTGCCCTGCTCGGTGTGGTGAACGAGCGGGCCGGTCGCAAGGCGGGTGGTCGCAAACCGAAGCGGTGGAACGGCGTGTTGCATGCTGGCCTCCTGCCCGCCCGCCACCTTGTGGTCATGGCTGCTGCGGCTGGCCAATGGTCCTCCCGGGGCCTAGATCGGCTCGAGCAGGGGCCGATAGTTGGACTGGAAGATCCGTCGTCCGAACGCCCGCAGGGTGAGGTCACGGAGGACGGGTGGGAGGTTGCGGGTGCGGTCACGGCGATGGGTCTGGGTGCGGACCCAGCCCGTGCGCCGGCTCCGCCGGGCGACGAACGCGGCCACCGCGTCAGTAACGGTGGCGGCGTCGCGCAGGCAGCCGGCCAGCACCAGGGCGTCCTCGAAGGCAAGCGCGGCGCCCTGGGCCATGTTGGGTGACATGCCGTGGGCGGCATCACCGACCAGCACCACCGCCCCGCGACCCCACCGCTCTTCGGTGACCTGCTCGATCGCAGCCGCATGGACCCGCGCCGGGTTGTCGAGTTGGTCCAGCAACCCGGGGACCGGGGCGGCGAAGTCGGCGAACCGCTCCCGCAGCCGCCCGACCGCGTCGCCGTCACGCTCACCGCCGTCGGCGGTGTCGGCGGTCATGTCGGCATAGCTGTAGACCAACCCATGGCCGACCGGGACGGTCAGGAAGGAGGTGCCCCGGCCGAGCATGACCGTCCAGGTGGTGACCTCGGGCGGGCAGGCGGCCAGGAACCGCCAGCTGTGCTGGCCGACCGGGACCGGCGGCCGGGGGTCGACGGCCAGCCGCCGCACCCAGGAGCGCAGCCCGTCGGCGCCGACGACCAGGTCGTACTCGCCACCGCCGCCGTCGTCGAAGCCGACCTGGATGGGCCCGTCCAGGTGCTCCAGCGATCGGATGGTGCGGCCCAACTGCACCGGCACGCCCTCGCGCAGGATCTGGTGCAGCTCGGTCCGGGGCAGGGCCAGGCAGGGGCCGACGCCCCCCCACAGCCGGTGCAGGTCGATGTCGGCGAGCAGGTGCGCGCGGTGGTCGAGGAGGCGCTGACGGGGTATCCGGGCCCCACGGGCGGCCACGGCGTCCTCCAGGCCCAGGGTGCGCAGGGCGCGGACGCCGTTGGCGGGCAGGTAGATGCCGGTCCCGGCGACACCCCAGCCGGCCTCCCGTTCGACCACTTGCGGGGCGAGCCCGGCATGGCGGAGGGCTCTGGCCAGAGCTAGACCCGCCAGGCCAGCCCCCACGATCAGGATGCGGTAGTGGTTCATTCGACGGTCCTCCATCCTGGCCGGCCCGCTGCGTCAGGTGGGTGACTGCCGACGGCCGTGCGCGTAGTCGCGGAGGTCGCCGGTGCGGGGCCTCGGCGTAGGCTGCCGAGCAGGACGCGGAGCGCCGTGGAGGGCCGGAACAGCCGCGTGACCGGATCCTGGAGGGCGGCGACTCGGAGGAACTGCTCAGCCACCACGCGGTCGCGTTCGGCCGCGGTCAGCACCCGGTTGACGTAGGCGTTGATGACTCGGGCCGGCAGCGGGCGTGGTCCCTGTACCTGGGGTAGCGCCAGGTCGGAGCCGACTGCCAGCTGCCATGCCATGTCGATCGGCTTCGCGGCGGCCCGGAAGAACCGCCGGGCCAGGTCACCGTCGTCGCTGGCCAGGGAGTCCCGCAGCGCCACCGCCTGCAGCGCGGCCACCGACATGCCCAGGGCGTACGCCGGGTTCGAGCTGCAGAGCGCGTCGCCGAAGATGAGCAGCCCGGACGGGAAGCGGCGCAACCGCTCGTAGCGGCGGCGAAGGTTGGACCGGAACCGGTAGGTGACGATGTCGTCGAGCGGCTTGGCGTCCCGGACCGCGGCGAAGAGGTCGGGTGGGGCGGCGGTCTCGACGAAGGCGAGGAAGCCTTCGTCGTCGGCCGGTGGGTGGTGTCGGTCGTACCCGATCAGCGTCAGAACCCACCGGTCCTGCTCCTCGGCGATCAGCACCAAGCCCGTAGGCCGGTCCGGCTGGGCACCGATGGCGACGAACTTCTCACCGCCCAGTGCCCCCGGGCGCAGGCGCAGGTGTCGGGTGGCGTACTTCACGTGGATCGGGAGCTGCTCTTCCGGGGGGAGGTCGTAGCCGATCGTCGCGAGCCAGGCCGCCGCACGGCCGCCGCGTCCGGTGGCGTCGAGGACCAGATCGGCGCCGAGGGCCTCCTCGACGCCGTTGGCGCCGCGCAGGATCCGCACCCCGGTGACGCGGTCCCGGGCTGCGGTGGTGACGAGCCCGACGACGTCGCACCGGTCGACGATCTCGACCGTGGGCAGCGCCCGGACCCTGGCGCGCAGCTGACCTTCCAGGTAGGGCCGACTGGCCTGGTAGGTGGTGGCCTCTGGCGGGTGGCCCTCGAGGCGGAGCCGATGGCCACCAGGGGAGAAGCGCAGCTCCTCGTAGTCCCGGATCACCGGAGCGCCCCCCGCTACGAGGTCGTCGAGCAGCCCCGGGAAGAGCGCGTCCAGGATCTGCGTCCCTCGGGGCAGCAGCAGGTGGGCGTGCCGGCCCTGGGGGACACCCTTCCGATTCTCAGCCGTCTCGGGGAGCGGGTCGCGTTCCACGACAGTAACCCGCCCGTACGCGTCGGCCAGCACCCGGGTGGCGAGGAGCCCGGCAAAGCTTGCCCCGAGAACGACCGCGTGGTCACCGATCCTCCGCATCTCGCACCTCCGGTATCTGCCAGGTGCTTCGACGCTAGGAGTGCGGGGGATCGGACGGCTTCGGCAGAACCGCCCAACGCGAGAGCGAGGGGCGTGGGTAATTCTTCGCTTCGGCGCGCCTACAGGAGGCGGTGCTGGTAGGCGTAGGCGGTGGCCGCGGCGCGCGAGGACACGTCCAGCTTGGTGAAGATGTTGCTCACGTGACGGTGGACCGTCCTCTCGGCCAGGACCAGCTCGCTGGCGATGGCGTGATTGGTCTTGCCGGTCGCCAGCAGCCGCAGCACCTGCAGCTCCCGCTCGGTCAGCCCGTGGGCTGTCGAGGCAGCGTCCGACCGGGCGAGCGCCTCAACACGGGCGAGGTCGGGCGCGGCGCCCAGCCGTGCGAACACGGTGCGAGCGGCGTCCAGCTCCATCGCCGCGGCCTCCTGGTCCCCGAGCCGGCGGCAGGCGAGCCCGATCAGCACGCGGACTCGCGCGGCCTCGTACGGCGCTTGGAGCTCGCGCCACAGCTGCCATGCGCCGCGCAGCGCGACCAAGGCTGCATGGGCGTCGCCATCGGCCAGCAGCACCGCCCCCCGGGCGTGATTGGCCATCGCGCGCAGGGCTGGCGTGCTGTAGGCGCCGGCGATCTGGATCAGCTCATCGGCGGCGTCCATGGCCGACTGGACCTCACCGGCGGCGAGCAGGATCTCTACCTGGGCGGGGAGCAGCTTGACCCGCCGGAGCCGGTCGGTCGTCTCGGCCACGGCCCGGCCGATCGCCGCCGCCGCCGCTTCGGTCTTGCCCTGCGCCAGCCGCAGCAGCGCCAGTCCGGGCTGCGGCTCACGGCCCCACCGGCTGGCCTGCTGGTAGGCGTCCTCCGCCGCCGCGGACTCCCCCAGGACCCGGTAGGCCTCGGCCTGCTGGTAGCAGGCATCGCCAGAGGCGAACTCGTCGGCGCCGTGAGCGAACCGGTCGAGCGCGCGCTTGGCCTCCTCGACCGCTTCCAGCCATGCCCCGTGCAGGTGCAGAAGCTCGGCGCGGTGGACCAGACACTGGCCGGTGAAGGTGACCATGTCCGGCTGCGTACCGCACCAGGCCGTCAGCGCGGCGGTCCATTCGGAGGCACGGCGCAGCTCAGACAGCACCTGGCAGGTCTCGATCACGCCGCAGTAGACGGCACCGGCGACGATGGGTGACAGCTCGCCGGCCACGACCGCCACCATCGCCTCGTCAACCAGGGCAAGACCCTCAGGCATATCGCCCTCGTGGATGAGGGCGCGGCCCTGGAGGTACCGCGCGAAGGCGATCAGGTCGGCGTCACCGGTGCGACCGCCGATCGCGGCTGCTTGGGCCGCGGCAGCCCGCCCCGCCGCGTAGTCACCGCCCGCGAGCTGGTGGAACGTGACCGAAATCAACAGGTAGCCGTGCTCGGCACACTCCTGCTCGTGCTCCAGGAGACGGTTGGCCCGGGCGAACCAGCCGCTAGCTTGCGCGATGTCTCCTCGGGCACCGAGGTGGAACGTCAGCCAGAACGCGCACCGGGCGGCCCGCCGGGGATCGCCATCCTCGACGTGTCGCTGGTGCGCACGCTGCAGCGCCCGCAGGCAGTCCTCCACGTGGCCCAGGAGCAGGGCCGCGGTCGCCAGCAACTCCAAATCCTGGGCTGCCAGGGGCGAGGAGCTGTCGGCCAGTGACAGCGCGGTGTAGGCATTCGACCACTCCAGCCGCCGGGCGGCCTCGCGGCCTTGCATCAGCGCACCCTGCGCGCCCACCGTAACCTTGCCTCCAGCCAGCGCCCGGCCTGCACCTCGGTAGTATTGCGAGACCCGAGCATGTCTGTCCCGGTGTCAGTCCACCAGCCAGCACTAGATAGCACATCTGGTGACCGGCTGGACTGGGCGCCCGACTTGAGCTGCATAAACGGCACGCGGGATCACGCCGTGGACGCTGAGCACCAGGCTACGGATTGGTGCTTATGGGGTTCGTGGAGCCAGGGGGTGTGGCTGCCGGCTACAGGTTGTCGCGTTCCCGGAGCTTGCTGGTGTCGCGCAGCTCCATGTAGGGCTCCTCGTCGGGCGGGTGGCCAGCAGCGATGGCCCGGCCGCGTTCCAGCTCGGCGTTCAGCTCCGCCCCCAACAGGATCGCGGTGTTGGACAGCCACAGCCACACCAGGAAGATGATCACGCTGGCCAGGCTGCCGTAGGTCTTGTTGTAGGAGTTGAAGTTGGCCACATACAGCGCGAAGGCCGCCGAGGCGACCACCCAGACCACCACGGCGAGGATCCCGCCAGGGGTGATCCAGCGGAACGGCTGCCTGGCGTTGGGGGAGGCCCAATACAGCAGGGCGAACAGAAAGCCCACAATCAGCAGCAGCACCGGCCACTTGGCGATGTCCCAGACCTTGACCGCGGTGCTGCCGATCCCCAGCAGTCGGCCGATACGAGCGGCCAGGCCGCCGGTGGCCACGACCGCGACCGCGGACACCGCCAGGAGGACCATGACGACCATGGTGACCCCGATGCGGATGGGCAGGGTCTTCCACACCGGCCGGCCCTCGGGCACGTCGTAGATGGCGTTGGAGGCCCGCATGAAGGCGGCGATGTAGCGTGACGCCAGCCACAATGCCGTGGCCAAGCTGACCAGGGCCAGCAGCCCAGCCGAGCCGCGGGTCTGCTGCAGGTTCTCGATCGCGGTGGCCAGGATCTGGTTGACCGAGCCGGGCACGACCTGGCCGAGGTTGTCCAACAGCGTCTGGATGGTCCCTGAGCCGGCCAGATCGACCAGGGAGATCAGCACCAGCAGGGCCGGGAAGATCGACAGCACGCTGTAGTAGGTGAGCGCCGCCGCCCGGTCGCTCAGGTTGTCGACCTGGAACTCCCGCACGGTACGTTTGACCGCCGCCCACCAGGAGCCGCCGGGCAGCTGGGTCGGCCGCTCGGGGGCATGGCCGCCCCGGTCTCCACGACCTTGCGCCCCGTCCTCAGCACTGGTTGTGCGCTCGGTCATGGCATCAGCACCTCCTCACCGCGGCTTGGCCGAGCGGGTTGCGGTGTCCGATCCCGCCGGGTCGCCAAACCGCAGTGAAGCCAACCGGCTCGGTTGCTGCCACTGGTGAGCAGTACCCCGACCACCTCGGGGCTAACTGACCCTCCCATCACCGTCGACTGGGCTGCCAGCAGCTTGATCTGCGTGGCGACCTGGACCAGCGCCCAGGCACGCTGGTCATTCCGCTGGTCATTCCACCTGGGGCTACTCGGCCCGACAGGAGCGCACTGGCTGGACGACCCCTCCAACGTGAGCTGCAAGGAGAGCACTCAGCAGTACCCCGTGGACGATTCGCTCCTGTCTTGTAAGCAGTTGCCCGCTGTCTTGTAGTCGGAAGGTCGCCGGGTCGAATCCGACCGCGGGGGTCAAATCCGCAGGTCAAGATCCCTGTACGGTGGTCTTCTGGAAGGGCTGGTGGGCATGCTTCGCTCCGCCCTCGAGACAGCTTGGCGCAGGCCAGTCGTTGTCTTGGTCAGACCGGTGGGTAGCGTTCATAGTCGGGGAAGTTCCCGTACAGCTGCTCGCCGGGTGGTCCCTGGGTGACGGCGTGGACCAGGTACTCGCCACCGACGAAGGCGCCCTTCCAGGACGCGCCCCGGCCACCGAACGGCTCGGCCTTGTCGCCGCGGGAGCGAGGCTTGTTGATACCGATCTTGAAGGCGTGGACCTCGGCCGCGAACTGCCGGGCGAGCTGCTCATCGTCGCTGGCGATGGAGGCCACCAGGCAGCCGTTGGAGGCGTTCATCTCGGCCACCAGCTCGGCCGCGGAGTCGACCAGCACGACCGTGTCCACCGGACCGAACGGCTCGGCATGGCCCAGGGCGCTGGCCCCCGGCGGCTCCAGCAGGGCCACCGGGGGCAGGTAGGCCGAGGTGCCCTGGCCGGGCAGGAACCAGCCATCCTCCAGCGAGCTCCTGAACAGCGGGGTCGCCGCCATCTGGATGGCCAGGTCGATCTCCTGCTTGAGCTCCTCCACCTTGGCCGCGTTGATGAGCGGTCCGAAGTCCAGATCGGCTGGCTCATCCTCCGGGTCGACCACCGCCAGCGGGTGGCCGAAGGTCAGGGACCGGGCGACCTGGAGATACATCGTCAGGAACTGGTCGAAGAGCGTCCGCTGGACCACGTAGCGGGGGTAGGCGGTGCAGCGCTGCTTGCCGTACTCGAAGCCCTTCTTCAGATGCACCGCCAAGGTGTCCCAGTCGCTGAAGTCCCAGATCCCCCAGGCGTTGAGGCCCTCCTGCTCGAGCATGTGGCGCTTGTCGGTCTGGACGAGCTTGCTGGCGATCTGGCCGCCGGCGTCCCGGCCGCCGACAAAGGCCAGGCAGCCGATATCGTCGCTGAGCACCAGGGCCGGGGACAGCCGCGATCCCGAGCCACTGAGCAGGGTGACGGGGAGATCACAGCGGCGCATGAGCGCCGCGGACAAGGTCAGCGCACACAGCCCGCCGTCGGTCGGTGTCTTGGCGACCACCGCGTCGCCGGCCAGCAACTGGACCAGCATGGCGTGGACCAGCACACTCATCGGGTAGTTCCAGGAGGCGATGTTGGACACCGGGCCGGCCAGCGGCTGACGGCCGGCCACCATCGGCTCGATCTCCTCCAGGTACCACCGCACCCCGGTGATGGTGCGGTCCACCGACGTCAGCGCCTGGCGCCAGGGTTTGCCGATCTCCCAGACCAGCAGGAGGGCGAGCAGCTCGCGGTGGGCCTCGATCTGGTCCACGCATCGGGCGACGCGGGCCCGCCGCTCGTCCAGGTCGACCTTGGTCCATTGCTGGTGCTCGGCGTTGGCCGCGGCCACGGCCTCCAGGGCTTGGTCGAGGTGGAGCATCGGCGGCCCGGCGATCGGTTGGCCGTCGACGGGGCTGGTGGCCTCGGCAGGGTCGCCGGCCGCATGCCAGTCGCCGTTCCACAGGTTGCGCACCCGGTCTCGCTCGAACGCTTCGGGTGCAAGCTGGCGGCAGCGCGCGTAGGCGTCCTCCCAGCTCGCGCCTAGCTTGACATGTCGGGGGGCTCCAGTCGGCATCAGCGTTCCCCTCTCCTGCGTCCCCTCCAGTCACGACAAGCCTGAACAGGTGGCCCGGACCCTACAAGCAAGGCGACCTACCACTATTGGCCAACGCCCTGGGGGCCAGACGACGCGCCATCCGATCTTGTGTCGGATGCTCCTTGATCATCCCGATGATCATCCAGACGATCGGTCTGGATCCGTCTGGAGCCGTCTGGACCGACGGAGCATCCAACGTGAGCAGGCTCGATCCATCTGGAGCCGTCCAAGCCGACGCCGAACATCCGACTCGTAATCGGGAGGTGTGGTCGGGTGCGAGCCCTGTTCCGCCATTGGAGCTGGCTTGCCAGTTCCTACCTGAGCATTAGCCCGCCACGCTGCACTGACATCGCCCTTGAAGACGAGTCGGCGGTGCCAGCTGAGGTGCACGCTGGCCGGGGCGGGCTGGCCGGGTTGGGGCCGGCGAAGCGGCGCGCCGACAAGGGCGTGGACAGCCTGACCGGTGGGCGTACGAGCGACATACAGCGGTGACACCAGCATTTCGAGGTCGACGCTCACGCCAAGGACCCCGAGGTCCAGCAGGGCATGGTGCAGGGTGCACAAGACAAGGGCGTTGGCAACCTCATCGGGCCCTTGTTGGCTGTGCCAGCGGATATGGGCCGCCTCGATCGCCACCGGGTTGCGGCCAAGGGCGCCATCGAAGCCGCACACCGCACAGGCATAGCCGTAGGCGCGCAGGACCTCCTCGGCGAACCCTGGCGCCCCGGCCGCCGACCCCTGCGCGCTGGCGGCAGCGAAGCGGCCTCCAGCGTGGCCAGGTCGAGGTCCACGGCATCACAGATGAGCGATGCCAGCGTCGGGGTGAAGTGCCCATCGAGCAGCTGGCGGGCCGCCGCCGCGAGGGTCGCCGGGTCAGCCAGCAGCTGCTCAACCTCGGGCCGCAGGCGTCCGACCGCCCCGGGTCGACGAGCCAGCTCCGCCGCTCGGGAACGTCAGGGCTGAGCTCGCGACCGTCCTCATCGCGGAGGTCCCACAGCTCGCGCTCTAGGTGGACAAAGGGCATGGCGGCGCGCTGGCGGGCGCGGCTTGGGCTGGTGACCGGTGGTCCGAAGTCGTTGATCAGGCGACTCACCGGCTCCTCGGCTTCGCGGTAGGCCACCAGGGTGGTGCCGGTGGCGGCGAACCGACCGAACAGCCACAACAGCAGCAGCGGCTTATGGGGGACGCGCCGATTCCCGACCTGTGCCCGCCGCAGTTGCGATAGCCGTCGAGGAGCTCTGGGCGGTCCATGGCTTCTCCAAGTCATCGGCGGTCGTTGGCCAATCAGGGGGTCGCGTCTCAGGTTCGGTGGAAAAGGAGGGCGGGCGTAGGTTCCCGATCGAGCGCCAACTCGAGAAGGGAGACCCACGCCCGTGCCCGTGCCCGTGCCCGTGCGAGTATCGCCTGTCGAGCGCATCCGCGCCGAGATCGACCAGCTGTTCGCCGATCTCGGCCGCGAATTGGCCGAGGTGGTCGCCCGGCTGGGCGCGGTTGCTGCTCCAGACTGCGCTGGAGGCCGAGGTGACCGCGTTCCTGGGCCGCGAGCGTTACCAGCGTGACCCCGACGCCAACCCCGGGCATCGCAACGGCCACCAGCCGGTGACCATCAAGACCACCAGTGGACCGCTCACCGTGGAGCGTCCCAGCTGCGCGGCACCGACCAGCGCTTCGCCTCGGCGCTGTTGGGCGCCCAGGTCACCCGGAGCAATGCGTTGGAGGCGCTGTTCATCGCCGGGTTCGTCTGTGGCCTGTCGACCCGGGGTGTCGAGTGGTCGTTGCGGGCGAGCCTCACCCTCCAGTTGAGCTTGTGACCGTCGCTGCGACGCCGGA
>Ga0081538_10006017_pt1 | contig 10782 bp, 9 predicted proteins | sample TabmetS5T2R1_FD_71022 | JGI IMG/M metagenome (GOLD analysis project Ga0081538, IMG submission 71022) | Tabebuia heterophylla rhizosphere microbial communities from the University of Puerto Rico - S5T2R1 | ecosystem: Host-associated > Plants > Roots > Rhizosphere ...
TTGGGTGGCGGCGGCGGGGCCGCCGGGGAACCGGCGGCCCCCGGGCCCAGCCCGCATTCAGGATCAGGCGATGCAGGATCGGAAACCGGCTGAAGAAGCCGGAGTTCAGCATGGTGCGCGCCCATCCGGCGTGCGGATAGAGCAGGATCAGCGGAAAGACCGCGAGGAAATACAGGAGGAGCGCGAGGCCGGTGGCTTTGCCGATCTCGATCGCCCGGTCGCGCCATGGGCTTGCCTTGGGGAGCGATACCGCGATTTTGATCTCGCGTGGATCGCTCCGTTTGCCATAGCGGTCGATGGCGGCGACGGTCAGCTTGTATTGGCCGTCCTCCTTGAATCGCGCCGTGTAGTAGGCGGCTCGCGAGACCAGCCGCTCGATGATCGCGGGCCTGGATAGGCCCGCCGTTTGCAGCGTCCACTCGAAGCGAAAGAAGCTCTCCGGCGTCCGATAGCTGGGATCGAATGCGCGGGCCGCGATCATGTGCTGCGCCTGCTTGATGGAGATTTCGTCGGTGCCTTCTCCTGCTCCGACAAGCGTGACAATCTCCGGCTGCGCCGTCGCCGGCTCGAAGCGCGCCAGCCCGCCGCCCTTCGTGCCGACCCAGAGCGCTCCATCGGCTGCTGCCAGCGCCTGAACATCGTCGTCCGGTAGATTGCTGTTGGACGGCGTATAGATCTGCCATTGGTTATCGGCAAAACGCGCCAGCCCGCCACCCCATGTGCCGACCCAAAGCGCGCTATCGACGGCGGCCATCGCCCGAACACTGTCGTCCGGCAGGTCGCTGTTGGCCGCGTTGTAGATCTGCCATTGGCCGTCGGCAAAACGCGCCAGCCCGCCCATCGTGCCGACCCAGAGCGCGCCATCGACCACGGCCAGCGCCGTAACGTCGTCGCCTGGCAGGTCGCTGTTGGCCGCATTGTAGACTTGCCACCGACGGTCGGCGAAATGAACCAGTCCGCCTGGTGTGCCGACCCAGAGCGCGCCATCGGCCGCGGCCAGCGTCCGAACACTATTGAACGGCAGGTCGCTGTTGGCCGCATTGGAGCCCTGCCATTGGTAGACCTGCCACTGGCCGTCGGCGAAGCGTGCCAGCCCGCCGCCCAACGTGCCGACCCAGAGCGCGCCATCGGCCACGGACAGCGCCTGAACGGTGTCGCGCGGCAGGTCGCTGTTGGCCGCCGTATAGACCTGCCATTGGCCGTCGGCGAAGCGTGCCAGCCCGCCGCCCGATGTGCCGATCCAGAGCGCGTCGTCGACCGCTGCCAGCGCCAGAACGTCGTCGTCGGGAAGGCCGCCGTTCGTTGCTGTATGGACCTGCCACTGGCCGTCGGCGAGACGCGCCAGCCCGCTGCCTCCCGTTCCAACCCAGAGTGCGCCGTCGGTCTCGGCCAGCGTGCGGATATCGTCGTCCGGCAAGTCGCTGTTGGCCGCGGTGTAGAGCCGCCACTGGCCGTTGGCGAGACGCGCAAGGCCGCCGCCTCCCGTTCCGACCCAGAGCGCGCCATCGACTGCTGCCAGTGCCAGAATGTCGTCGTCGGGTAGACCGCCGTCGGTTGCGGCATGGACCTGCCACTGGCCGTCGGCGAGACGCGCCAGTCCGCCACCACCCGTGCCGACCCAGAGTACGCCATCGACCGCAGCGAGCGTCCGAACATCATCATCCGGCAGACCGCTGTTGGTGGCGGTGTAGACCTGCCACAAGCCTTCGACGAAGCGCGCTAGGTCGCCACCACCCGTGCCGACCCAGAGCGTGTCACCAACCGCCGCCAGCGCCTGGATTTCGTCGTCGGGCAGGCCGCTGTCGGCAGCCGTGTAGACTTGCCATTGGCCGCCGGCGAGGCGCGCCAATCCACCTTTCGTGCCGATCCAAAGAGCACCATCGGTCGCGGCCAGCGCTAAGACGTCGTCGGCTGGCAGGTCGCTGTTGGCGGTTGTGTAAACCTGCCATTGGCCGTCGGCGAAACGCGCGAGCCCGCGGTGCGTGCCGACCCAGAGCGCGCCGTCGGCTGCCGTCAGCGCCTGCACATTGTCGTCTTGCAGGTCACTGTTGGCCTTCGTGTAGACCTGCCACTGGCCATCAGCGAGGCGCGCCAGCCCGCCGCCCCAAGTGCCGACCCACAGCGCGCCATCGGCCGCTGCCAGCGCCAGGACGTCGTCGTCCGGCAGATCACTGTTCGCCGCGTTGTAGACCTGCCATTGTCCATCTTCGTGGCGCGCCAGCCCGCCGCCCCACATGCCGATCCAGAGCGCGCCATCGAACGCCGCCAAAGCCTGGACATCGTCCGTCGCCAAGTCGCTGTTATCAGCGTTGAAGACGTTCCACTGCTCGATCTGGTCGCCTTGGGCCGCGTTGCGATGCGGGTCTTCGGCCACTGCTGCTGCGGGCCCGAGAGCCAGGACCACGAGCAGTATCCAGCCAAGGCGCAAGCAGACCTCCATGGCTCAAGGGGCATCGCTCTCGAGTGGAGATTACGGAAGCTTGCGCCAATCCGGCGTCCGGCAAAAGAGCATTCTGCTGCTGTTGCTGCGGTGAGATGGGATCGCCACAACCCCGGGTGTAGATGACAAACTTTACCGCTGCAGCGAACGCTTATCCCGGTGTCCCAGGTCCAAAAGATGTCCGATTCATATCTCCGAACGGATGAAGGGAAGAGGCAGCGACACTGCCGAGAAGTGCCATAAGCTGGCATAGCTCAGATGTGGCTGTCACGTTGTGCTTCTCGCCGCCGGACTGCCGATGACGGTTCAGTGGTAGAAGCAGGATCGTAGCCGCCGCAGCCCGTCTTCGATGCGGGCGGTAGGGATTGCCCCATATCCCAGCAGTAGTCCGGGCGGCCCCTGCGAATCAACGCCGAACCGCGACAGTTGGTGAACGGCGACGCCGATCTCGGAGGCCCGGCGCACCGCGACGCCGATCTGGTCGGCGGATGCGGTGCGTGCGAGGGCTGCGATGTGAAGTCCTGTGGTTGAGGGGACGACGGTGAGATGGTCGGCAAAATCGCGCGCCAGTACGGCCGCGATCGTCCGGTGACGCACCCGATAGATTTCGCGCGCCTTGCGGATATGACGGGCGAATCCGCCGCCGTCGATGAAGTGCGCCAGCGTGGCCTGCATGGTTGTCGAGGTGTGCCAGTCAGTCAGAAGCTTCGCCTTGTGAACGGCCTCCCGAAGCGAGGGCGGGGCCACGATGAATCCCAGGCGCAGCGTGGGCAGCAGGGTCTTCGAGAACGAGCCGACGTATATGACTCTTCCGGTCGTATCGAGCATCCGGAGCGGCTCGATCGGACGGTCTCCGAAGCGAAACTCGCTGTCGTAGTCGTCCTCGATGACCGCGGTATTGTGGCGGTCGGCCCAAGCCAGCAGCGCCAATCGCCGAGACAGTGACATTGACATGCCGAGCGGGAATTGGTGGGACGGCGTCACGTAGACGGCGCGCGCGCGCTTCGGAATGGCATCGACGTCGAGACCGTCGCGGTCCACTGCCACGCCGCGCACGCGCAGACCGAGCGCTGCGAATGCCCATCGCGCAGGAAAGTATCCCGGGTCCTCCATGGCAATCTGATCTCCGGCTGAGAGCAGCACCCGGGCGATGACGTCCAGCGCCTGCTGCGCGCCGTTCGTGACAATGACGTCGTCGGCCGAGGTCTCGACACCGCGGGAGACACCGATGTGACGCGCGATGGCCTCCCGCAGCCGTCTGTTGCCGGCGGGGGTGTCGTACACGATCGTGCCTTTCGCTTCCGAGCGCAGCTGGCGAGCCATCAATCGTCGCCACGCCGCGTGCGGGAACAGCGCTGCATCGGAGAGGCCGCTCCGGAAATCGAAACGGCAGGGCTGGGCGAAGATCGCGGTCGGCATCCGGATCGCGTCCCAGACGGGCCGGGCGCGCAGCGTGTCGCCGATCCGTTTGCTCTTCGGCCTGCTTCGCCGAGGTGCCAGATGCGCGCTGACGACAGTGCCCGCGCCCACGCGAGCTGTCACGAATCCCTCGCCGGCGAGACGATCATAAGCGCCGGTGACCGTCGTGCGAGAGACCATCAACCGTCGTGCGAGTTCACGGCTGGGCGGCAGTGGATCGCCGGGTCGCAACTGACCATCGAGGATCGCTCGCCGCAGCTGCCGGTAGATCTCGCCGCTGAGGTCCTTGCGGCCGACTAGGCTGATATGAAGCTCCATTGCGACACCATAGGACGCCAGAAATTGGCCTGCCAGTCTTTTAGGGAATTGGCTCTCGTATCAGACCACTTCTCCTCTTACCTTTGGCCAATAAGAACGGCGCGCCGTGCTCTCTGTGAAGGACGTCATAGCCAGGCGTCCGGCCTTATTGTCCACTTTTTTTGGGGCGGCCCGACGGGCAATTCCGTGTGTCGGCGCGATGCGTCGCCAGCGGCTTCCATAACTTTGCGGCTATCCGGGGGTATAGCCGGCGATTCAGATCGCGAGGTACGCATGACTTCAGGACAAAGATTTCTTGCAAACGGCGCGGCGTCGTTCGTTGGCGGTCCGCGCGTCTGGGCTGCCTTTCTGCGCACCTATTTTGGGTGGCCGATCCGGGCATTTATCACCGAGTTCGGCGCACGGTGTGCGATCAATCATCTCCGGTCGCTCGATGACGATCGATTGCGGGACCTCGGGTTGGAGCGCGAGGACATCGAGCGCTTTGTCCGCTTCGGCCGCGACTGAGCGAAAAAGCCGGATCAGCCGACAGCCTATACGTCCAAACCGGATATTGAGCAGTTAGTTATGCCGCTGGAGACGCCCAGCGGCGCCCGCAAATTGGAGACACAGCCATGCAAGACGCCAAGCTGCAGACAATGTCGCGTCGTGAGCTCACGCCAGATCACGTTATGCAGATCGGCATGGGATTCTGGGCATCGAAGGCGCTGCTGAGCGCCGTAGAGTTGGGTATCTTCACCGACCTTGCCGGTGGCTCGAAGACCGGGCGCGAACTTGAACGCGCCTTGGACCTCAATCCGCGGGCAACGTACGATTTTCTGGACGCGCTCGTCGCGCTTGGCGTGCTCGCGCGCGACGGCGACGGCGTGGCGGGTCGATACCGCAACACCGCCGAGACGGCGGTGTTTCTTGATCGTAAGAGCCCGCAATACATTGGCGGGATCCTCGAAATGGCGAATGCGCGGCTCTACCGATTCTGGGCCGACTTGACGCCGGCACTCAAGACGGGCAAGCCGCAGAACGAGATCAAGCATTCTGGCCGGCCAATGTTCGACGAACTCTACGCCGACCCAAAACGGCTGGAGCAATTCATGGACGCCATGGCCGGCATTTCGACGGCGAACTTTGACGCCCTCGCCGAGAAGTTCGACTTCTCACCCTACAGCACGTTGGCCGACATTGGCGGTGCAAGCGGACAGCTCTCTTGTTCGGTCGCAAGCCGACACACGCATCTTTCCTGCCGCTCATGCGATCTGCCCGTCGTGAAGCCGATTGCAGAACACAACATCCGCAAGCATGGCTTGAGCGAGCGAGTGCAGGCGGACGTCGTCGACTTCCTTCGCGACGAATTTCCGAGAGCCGATATCATCACCATGGGGATGATCCTTCATGACTGGAATCTCGACCGCAAGAAGATGCTGATCGCCAAGGCATACCGGGCTCTGCCCAAGGGTGGAGCGCTGATCGCGATCGAAAACATCATCGACGATGAGCGGCGAAAGAACGCATTCGGCCTGCTGATGTCTCTCAACATGCTGATCGAATTCGGAGACGCATTCGACTTTACCGGCGCCGATTTTGCAGGCTGGTGCCGGGAGGCGGGCTTTGCTCATTGCGAGGTTCGACACCTAGCGGGACCTGCAAGCGCGGCAATCGCATACAAATAGCGCCAAGATGGCGGGTTCAACCAGGCCAACCAACCGATGCCTGCAGGGCCCCGACAATTTTCCGCTGCCGCGCTGTTTATGGCATAGGACTTGAAATTCGCCGAATCGCTTTCGAGAATCGCCGCTGACATTTGCAGCGGTTTCAGAGGCTGTCCCAACTCATGCGTCATCCTTCGGTTGCGGTGGGTTGGGAGCAGCAACTTGGCCGTAGTTGTCGTGAAGACGCCACCATGTGTAGGGATCGCCCTGGGGACGCCCCGGCGGCACCTCCTGCCAAGTCTCCTGCCGACCTAACAGCGTCATGTCAAGAAATGACCAGACGGGACCTATTTCCTCAATGCCGCGTCCGTTCAGGAAGTAGGTGCGGAAAATACGTTCACCGCGCCGGATGAATACGTTGATGCCGAACAGTTCTTCAACGCCGAAATCCCGAGAGAACCGCTTGTCGGGAAGGGAGTAGAAAGGGATGTGGTTCCATCCCATCCGTTCGCGCAGGCTCTCGATCTTGTCGATAGGAGCGGCAGTGACGAAAGCGAGGGTTGTGTCGCGTGCTGCAAGATGGGCTGGATGAACGACGGTGTCAGCAAACAACGAGCAACCGCTGCACGCCCCGTCCGGCCAATTCTCGACATCGGGCGCATAGAAGAAACGATAGACGACAAGCTGCCGTCTTCCTTCAAACAGCCCCAGCAGATCCTTTTCACCGTTCGTGCCTATGAATTTGTAATTGCGGCTAACTTCGGTCACCGGAAGGAGTCTGCGCTTGGCGACCAGACGATCCTTGGCTTTCATTAGGGCTTTTTCCTCCGCGAGCAGTTTCTCGCGGGCAGCGTTCCATTCATGTTGCGATACCACATCGAAGTCACCAATGGGTTTGCGCATGGACGGAGCCGGAACTCCGGGACCTTCTTGTCGAGCCATATTCTCCTCCGCTGAACGTGTGCATGTTTGCATTCAACAGCTATGCAACCCCCAGGTTGCAAGGCAATGATCTGTCTGCGGTTCGAAGCTCATACTTTCCAACCCGAAACCAACCCTCGACGGGTCGGACCGCAAGGTCGGCAGAGGGTCAAAGTCGGCAATTCGACAATCCACCACGCACGTCGGCTGACCGACATAGACCAGACTTCATTGCGCTTGCCTCAGTTACACCTTCAGTGCTGATCGGAGCCTAGGCAACCGGGTAACACTGCCGCCGACGTTCTCGGCAAGGCGCGGCTGCGTGCAGATATCGAGCTACTAGCGATATTGGTCACCTGAGACACCGGGCTAAGCGTTCTGCAGCTCGCTGGCAAGCTGCTCCAGCAGAATGCGGGTGCCGCGCTCGCGGCTGCCGGAATCGTCGTAACCGTCGAGGAACACCGCCTGCTCGGTAAAGGTGAGGCGCGTGCCTGCGCCGGCGGGCACCAGCGCGATGGTCGCCAGCGAGGCCGAGATGTGCACGTCGTCGAGGCGCATGTCGTAGCAATAGATGATGCGATGGTCCGGCACGATGTCGTGATAGACCGCGTCGAAGGTCGAGACGATCCCGCTGCCCTTGCGCCCGCTCAGGCGCTCCTTGCCGCCGATGCGGAAGTCGATCGACCGCTCCAGCAGCTGCCAGCCCTCGATCCCCACGAACCAGCGCGCCTTGATCGCCGGATCGGCCCAGGCCTTGAACACCCGGGCCGGCGTGGCGTCATAGACGCGCTCGAGCGTGAAGCTGCCGTGCGAGGTCGACCGCTTGGTCACGATTTCAGTTCCCGTCCGAGCGCATCAAGCAGCGACTTCCAGCCGCCCTCGCGCGGGCCGACATTGTCGAGCCCATCGAGGAACGCACCCTGCTCGGTGAAGACAAACTGCGTGCCGGCGCCGGACGGCTTGAACTCGCAGGTCGCCAGCGAGGCTGAGATGCGGTTCTCGCCGATGGTCATGGTGTAGGCGAAGATGATGCGCTCGTTCGGCACAATGTCGTGGAAGGTGGTGTCGTTGCGGATCGGCTCGCCGCCGCGGAAGCGGAACCGTCCGCGCTCGACGCCGCCGACCTTGAACTCGGTGGTGAACTCCTCCACCTCCCAGCCCTCGCCCTCGACAAACCAGCGCCGCTTGATCGCCGGATCGGCAAAGGCCTTGAACACCTTCGCCGGCGGCGCGTCATAGCTGCGCTCGAGCGTGAAAGTCGCGTGGGTCACCGATCGCTCGGCCATGCTCGTCTCCTTGGTGTTTCTGTTGAGTTGGGTGCTATTTCGGAACTAAGTGGAAATAGGGCTCGGCTTCCTTGAGAACGCGGGCGTAGGACGGCCGTTCCATCAGCCGGTCGAGATAGGCCGCCGTCTTTTTGTGGGTCTCGCGGAACGGCGCCATCATGTCGGCATAGAACAGCGCCGGCGCGGCGGCGCAGTCCGCCATCGTGAATCCATCGCCCACTGCCCAGCGGTTGCCCACCATGTCGCGTTCGATCATGTCAAGCGATGTCTTCAGCAGAGCCCGCGCTTGATCCACGCCGAACGGATCCTTCTTGTCCGCGGGCCGCAGCCGGTCGGCGACGATGTTCTGCATCGGCACGTTGACATAGAGATCGTAGATCCGGTCGTGCAAGCGCATCTGCCGGCACAGATCGCGATCGGTCGGGAACAGCTGCGTCGCGCCGGGATAGTACTGCGCCAGATACTCGATGATGATGCTGGTCTCGGGGATCGTAAGGGTCTTCGTCTCGTCCCGCAGCACCGGGATCTTGCCGAGCGGCGCGATCTTCCGGTACTCGGCCGCTTCGCCCATCAGGTCGACGATGCGCGGCTCAAACGGCGTGCCGGTCTCGTACAGTGCGATCAGCACCTTGTGGCAGAACGACGAGAGCGGATGGAAATAGAGCTTCAGCGACATGATGGAACTCCGTGACTGACTCGTTCGCTGCTACGCGCTCTTGTCCGGCTCGTCCTCGCCGGCGGCGAGAATCTCGCCGAGCCGATCAAGCCGTCGCTCCCAGATCGTGCGCCGCTCGGCGATCCACTGCTCCGCCGAACGCAGCGCCTTGGGCTCGATGTGACAGGTGCGCACGCGGCCCACTTTCTCCGACCGGACCAGGCCGCTCGTCTCCAGGACCTGCAGGTGCTGCACGACCGCCGGCAGCGACATCGCGAGGGGCTTGGCCAACTCGCTGACCGAAGCCGGTCCGCGGGTCAGCCGCTCCACCATCACCCGCCTGCTGGGGTCGGCGAGCGCCTGGAACATGAGATCGAGCGCGACCGATTGGTTAAGCATATGCTTAAGTATCATCGGCGAGTCGATTTTTCAAGACCGCACCACTGCGTTTCCTGTGCAACAGCAAGTGGCCGGGAATCCCCAACAACCATCTCCGGACTTGCTTTCCAGCATGTTTTCCTGATTCCTTGGGGTTCTATTTCTGGGGATGTGGCCTTTGACCGAAGAGACACGGATCGGCGCTGGGCAAGTCGCGCTAGGTGAGGGCATCCCGATCGAATTCGGCAATTGGTGGTCACGCCTCGGCGGCGGCTTCGTCACCCCTGCGATGTTCTGGGCGCCCGACCGGGTCGATGCCTCGCCGCGCTGCGAGCACGTCCCGTTCCTGTTCTGGCTGGTCGACGCCCAGCGCCCCTTCACCCTGGTGGAGCTGACGGAAACGCCCGGCGCGGCCTATCTGGCCTTCTGCCAAGCGGTTGCGCGCTTACGCTTGCCTACGCGTTGCTACGCAATTTGCGGAAACGTGTCACGGCGCGACGAGCTGGTCGCTTATCACGACAACCGCTATGCCCAGTTCTCGCAGATCCTGCAGGGCGACCAGCAGATCGACCGCTTCGACGATGGTGCGATCGACCTCGTCAGCATTGATGCGACGCAGAGCGCCGCCTTCGCCGAGCAGCTCGAAGCGTGGCTGCCCAAGCTGTCGCAACGCGCCGTCGTCCTGGTCTACGGCATCGACGATCCGTCGACCAACAACAGCGCGCTCGAGCTGTGGAATGCGCTGGCGGAGCGCTACCGCCATTTCGAGTTCGTGCAGGGCGCCGGCCTCGGCATCCTCGGCGTCGGCAAGGATCTGCCGCCGGCGCTGCAGCATCTGTTCTCGCTCGACGCGATCGCGCCGCGCGCGCTCGAGGTGCGCGAGATGTTCGCGCGACTCGGCGGCAGCGCCGGTGTGCAGGCCGAGCTCGCCGATCTGCGCCGCCGGCTGCATGCCGCGCTCGACAGCGACCAGGTGGCGAAGCTCGAATCGGCGCTGAGCGCGGCCAAGGACGCGCTGGCCGCCGCGCGCGTCGATCACGTGAAGACCCTGAAGCGCCTGCGCAAGGTCGAGGAAAGCTTCTGGTGGCGCATCACCAAGCCGCCGCGGCGCCTGGTCAAGAATCACCGCTGGGCGTTCTACAACATCCGGCAGTGGTCGCTGTGCGCCTACTGGATCGCGACCCTGCGCTTCGCGCGCATGAAAAAGCAGATGCGGCCCTATCGTCATGCCCGGCTGGTGCTGAAGAGCGGCCTGATGCACGAGGCCTGGTACCTGCGGCAATATCCCGACGTCGCGGCAGTCGGCATTCCGCCCGCGCTGCACTACGTGCTCTATGGTGGGTTCGAGGGCCGCGATCCGTCGCCGATGTTCTCCTCGCAGGCCTATCTCGACGCCTATCCCGACGTGCGCTCGATGAAGACCAACCCGCTGGTCCACTACATGCAGAAGGGCCGCTACGAGAACCGCGCCATCATGCCGTCAACGGCCAAGCCGCCGGTGGCGTCGGGCAAGCGCTAGCTCTTCGCTTTTCTTGCACTCTTGTCGATGCGCGGGCCTTCGATCAGGCGTGCCATCGACAAGGAGTCCACGTAGACGCCGTTGCGGATGGAGTAGGCACGGTGGGTGCCTTCGACCTCGAAGCCAAACTTTCGATAGAGCGCAATGGCAGGCTCGTTGTCGGCATACACATTCAACTCGATCCGGCGCAGGCCGAGCCA
>Ga0081538_10006018_pt1 | contig 10781 bp, 6 predicted proteins | sample TabmetS5T2R1_FD_71022 | JGI IMG/M metagenome (GOLD analysis project Ga0081538, IMG submission 71022) | Tabebuia heterophylla rhizosphere microbial communities from the University of Puerto Rico - S5T2R1 | ecosystem: Host-associated > Plants > Roots > Rhizosphere ...
ACGGGTAAGATTCTACTCGCCGGCCTGCTTCTTCTAATCATCGTCGCGGTTGCTTTTCTGCTGCCGGCGCGCGAATGGTTCATGCATTTCGAAAGCTATGTGCGGTCCCTGGGACCCGTCGCGCCTCTCGTTGTCATTGTGGCTTACATCATCTGCACTGTTTTGCTCATACCGGGAAGCGCGATTACGATCGGTTCGGGAACTCTCTTTGGCCTAAAGACCGGTTTTCTCGTCGTCGTGATTGGCGCCAATCTAGGCGCGCTCTGCTCTTTCTTGCTGGCGCGCACTTTCCTGCGTGAGAAGGTCGCCCGCTGGGCGGATGGCAATCCAAAATTTCGTTCCCTTGACCAGGCCATCGGCAAACAAGGGTTCAAGATGGTCTTATTGACCCGGCTCAGCCCGGTCTTTCCGTTCGTCCTGCTCAATTATTTGCTGGGGCTGACGGCGGTTCGGACGCGTGCTTATGTTCTGGCGAATCTGATCGGCATGTTGCCCGCCACTTTTCTTTTTGTTTACATCGGCGCGGCGGCCCGCGATGCCATCGCCGGGCAAATGAGCGCATCCGCCGATTTCTATCAGCAGATTTTGAAATACGTCGGCCTGCTGGCGACAGTCGCAATGGTCGTCATCGTCACGCGCATCGCCCGGAAAGCCCTGCGCGAAGCTGAGCAGCAGCCTCAAGAAGGCGGTGCGATTGCGGGAAAGCCGCGTCTCGATTTCAACTACAAGCCGGCATCTTACGAAGAGATGATGATTGTCGATGATGCTCACGACAAGCAACTCATTGAAAATTGCCATCCGCCGCATTGGGTAAATCCCATGCCGGCGGGAAAGTACAATCTCGTGGTGATCGGCGCCGGAACGGCGGGTTTAGTGAGCGCGGCGGGAGCTGCGGGACTCGGCGCCAAAGTCGCGTTGATCGAGCGCAACCTCATGGGAGGCGACTGCCTTAATGTCGGCTGCGTGCCTTCCAAAGGAGTTATTCGCGCGGCGCGCGCCATCTATGAAACGCGCAACGGCAAGGAGTTCGCCGTGCGATTTGATTGCAAGCCTGACATCGACTTTTCGACGGCAATGGAACGGATGCGAAGGCTGCGCGCCGGGATCAGCAGCCATGACTCCGCCGAGCGCTTCCGCAAGCTTGGCGTCGATGTGTTTATCGGCAACGGACGCTTTGTGAGTCCCAATGCCGTCGAAGTAGACGGCAAGCGTCTCGATTTTGATCGGGCCGTCATTGCTACCGGCGCGCGAGCGGCGGAACTGCCCGTTCCGGGCTTGGCTGAAGCCGGTTACTTCACCAACGAGAATATTTTTACGTTAACCGAACTGCCTCGCCGGATCGCTGTGATCGGCGCTGGACCCATCGGTTGCGAACTGGCGCAAGCGTTTGCCCGCTTCGGCAGCGAGGTCTATTTGATCGAGGCATTGCATGGGATCATGCCGAACGAGGATCCTGACGCCAGCGAGATTGTCCGGCAATCGATGATGGATCGAGACGGTGTGAAGTTGATGTGCTGTGGCAAAGAGTTGAAAGTGAGCAAGGTCGACGGTGGCGGCAAACGACTGTCGGTGGACTCACACAACAACCACTATGATATCGCGGTCGATGAAATCCTCGTGGGCGGTGGCCGTACACCGAACCTTGAGAGTTTAGGATTGGACGACGCGGGGGTGCAGTATACCTCCCAAGGCGTCATTGTGGATGATAGGCTGCGCACGACCAACCCGAAGATTTTCGCCGCTGGCGACATCTGCTCTCGCTACAAGTTTACCCATGCCGCCGACGCCATGGCACGCATCGTCATCGCCAACGCGCTTTTTTTTGCGCGCCGCAAGGTGACCGATCTGGTCATCCCGTGGTGTACTTATACCGACCCGGAGATCGCGCACGTCGGTTATTATGAGAAAGAGGCGCGGGCGGCCGGTTTCGACGTGGCGACGATCACCGAATCTCTCAACCATGTAGACCGGGCCGTGCTGGACGGCGAGGAGGAAGGCTTCGCGCGGGTTCACTACGACAAAAAAAGCGGTAGAATCCTAGGGGGCACGCTGGTAGCGCGTCACGCCGGTGAGATGTTGAGCGAGCTGACCTTGGCCATGGTCGCGAAGCAAAACGTGGGGATTCTCTCTTCGACAATTCACTCGTACCCAACACAGGCCGAGGTGCTGCGCAAGATCGGCGATGCCTATATGCGGACGAAGTTGACTCCCACGGTAAAGAAAGTATTCGAAAAATGGCTGGCATGGCGACGGTAACGTTCGAAATACAAACTCGGTAACTTTAATGGCGGAACCACTTCTTTTTCAGGTGAAAGAGAATCTTTGTCATGCCCGCGAAAGCGGACATCCAAACTTCTGGAGAGCCCTATCCTTGCGAGACTGGATTCCCGTTTTCACGGGAATGACGGAGGGGGGTAGTGTACTTAGGCAGGCAGGGTTGTGGGTAATCATTCTGGTTGCGACATTTGTGTTCACGACTTCCACTTTGCATGCGGCGCCCAAGGCCGAACTCTGGGCGCGCTGGCAAAAGCATGATCCCGCGAGCAATCAGAGAATCGACCATAGCTTATGGGACAAATTCCTCACGAAAAATCTGCTGGCGTCCCATCCATCCGGGATTAGTCGTGTCCGCTACGCCAGCGTAGCGCCGGAGGACAGGAAATCATTGAAAGACTACTTAAACAAGCTGCAAAGCCTACCCATTTCTAGTTACAATCGAGCCGAGCAAAGGGCTTACTGGATCAATCTCTACAACGCGTTTACGGTGGACCTGGTATTGTCCCGCTTCCCTGTGGCGTCGATCCGGGACATTAATATCTCTCCCGGACTGTTCGCCCGTGGACCCTGGGGCGCAAAGCTGTTGATTATCGAAGGAGAGAAACTTTCCCTGGACGACATCGAGCATCGCATTCTGCGGCCGATCTGGAAAGACAACCGGGTTCACTACGCGGTCAACTGCGCGAGCCTGGGTTGTCCCAATCTGCAGGCCACCGCCTACACGAGCGATAATACCGAGGCCCTGCTCGAAAAGGGCGCCCGGGAGTACGTCAATCATCCCCGCGGCGTCGTCATCAAGAACGGCAAGCTCTATGTCTCGAGCATATACGTCTGGTTTCAAGAAGATTTCGGCGGCAGCGCTGAAGGTCTGATGGCGCATTGGGCGAGATATGCCAACCAGAAACTGGCCGATGCTTTGCAAAACTACAGTGGTGGGCTAGAACATGACTACGACTGGCGCCTCAACGATGCGGAGCCCAAGCCACAACCCTGATGGATTTTGGGTTGTGGTTCAGTTTAATTTATGTCGTTCGGCGGCTTAAGTGTTGCTGTCCGGCCCCCACCTCTTTCCTCCCCCGCGCCACGCGGGGGAGGATCAAGGAGGGGGATTGAACGACTTGAACGATTGGAACGTCTGGAACGGGAACGCGGACGATATATCGATCGCGTTCGGGATCCCAATCTTTGTTAAACTGAACCACTACCGAGTTTCGTCACAGACCCGAGATGCGCATCAGCGTCATCGTTCCTGTGCTCAATGAGGAGAAGAGCATCGCAGAGACGTTACAAACGCTGCAGCAGCTAAAACCGGACGAGCTAATTGTGGTTGATGGTGGAAGCACCGATGGGACCCGAGAGATTTGCCAACGATTCGGCGTCGCGCTTTACCTGTCGCGCCCCGGGCGGGCGGCGCAGATGAACTTCGGCGCGCAGCGGGCTAGCGGTGACGTGCTGCTGTTTCTCCATGCCGATACGCGGCTGCCACCATCCGCCTTCGACGATATCCGGATGGCGCTACAAGATCGGAAGGTCCTGGGCGGTCGTTTCGATCTTCAGTTGGACAACCCTCGTCCTTTGCTTAAGCTCGTTGGTTTCATGATCAGCTTGCGGTCGCGCCTTTCAAAAGTCGGTACGGGAGACCAGGCCATCTTTGTGCGGCGCGAGATTTTCCGGGAACTGGGTGGCTACCCCGATATCCCTTTGATGGAGGATGTCGCATTGTCGCGGGCGCTCAAACGTCGCGGCACGGTGGCCTGCCTGCGCAGCCGGGTGGTTAGCTCCGCACGACGTTGGGAAACAGACGGGATAGGGCGCACGATCTTGAAGATGTGGACGCTCAAGACGCTCTATCTGCTGGGAATCTCGCCGGTTCGCTTGAAACGCTACTATGACGACACACGTTAACGCCCTTGCAGTGATGGCCAAGACCCCATTGGCCGGCCAAGTTAAAACGCGTCTACTGCCGCTGCTTCGTGCCGAGGACGCAGCGGAGTTGTCCCGCTCCTTGCTTGTCGATCAACTGAACCAGCTTCAAGAACTCCATGCAACCGATTTTTATCTCGTCTTTACGCCGGATGAGGCTCGTGCGTTGATGACAGAGCTGGCGCCGCCTTGCTTTTGCCTGTTGCCTCAACAAGGAGACGATCTGGGCGCTCGGATGGCGGCCGTTTTCGCCGAGCTTTTTTCAAAGGGGCCACAAAAATATCGTCCTTATCGGCGGGGATCTGCCGCCGGTTCCCCTGCGCTACTTCGCCGCGGCCTACGCCTTTCTAGAAAAGAAGCGCGTTGTCTTGGGGCCGAGTCGCGATGGGGGTTACTATCTGGTAGGCTGCAATCAACCGACCCCGCAAATTTTCCGCAGCATGAGCTGGAGCCATAGCCAGGTGTTGGCACAGACGCGGGATAAACTCACCCGCTGGCAAATCGACTATCGACTTCTACCTCCCTGGTTCGAATCGATACGCCCGATGACCTGTGCTATTTAGAATCTATTTTGGACGCCGTGCTCGAAAAAAAGGATGCCTAATACTTTGCCGCTGCTGCGGCGCTTGGATCTAAAACGAAGCCCTGAAAATCAAAGCGGATTTTGATGCTCTGTTAGCTGACCGGATTATGTTAAGATGACAAGAAGGTTTCGCAATCGCAACGTAGTCAGCGTTAGGTTTACCTGCTGCGGGAGAGGTGGAAATGTCTTATAAGCCCATAGAGGATTACGGCATCATCGGTGATCTTCACACCGTGGCTTTAGTGGGTATCGACGGCTCTATCGACTGGTGCTGTTTGCCTCACTTCGATTCGCCCAGCACGTTTGCTGCTATTCTGGACGATGAAAAGGGCGGATATTTTAAAATCAGCGCGGTCGCCATCGAGCGCTGTAAACAGCTTTACCTGCCGGATACCAACGTGCTCGTCACTCGTTTTTTTACCGCCGACGGCATTGCCGAGCTCATCGATTTCATGTCGATCGAGGGGCGCAGTCTGGTCTACGCGCCGCCGAACTATCATCAGATCATCCGGCGGGTGAGCACTGTGGCAGGGCATGTGCGCTTCCGCTTGGAATGTTTTCCAGCTCTCAATTACGCCCGCGACAAGCACGAGATTCATTCCTTTCCCCAGGGCGTGACATTTGTCAGCCCCTCCGCCTCGGTCGGCTTGGTCTCACCGGTGCCGCTTACTATCCAAGACGCGGGCGTCGTCGCGGAGTTTTCCCTTCCGCGGGGCAACACGGCAACGTTTTTCTTGCGCCAGGCCGACCACGGTAGCGAGGCCAATCTGCTGATCCCCGAGAAAGAGGGAGAGACGGCCTTTCGCGAGAGCGTCGATTTCTGGAAACTCTGGATGTCCCAAAGCCGTTATACCGGGCGCTGGCGGGAGATGGTGCACCGCTCCGCTCTGGTGCTCAAATTACTCACCTACGCGCCCACCGGGGCGATCGTTGCCGCGCCAACCACCAGTCTACCAGAAGAGATCGCCGGCGTGCGCAATTGGGACTATCGCTTTTGCTGGATGCGGGATGCCAGTTTTACTCTCTACGCCCTGATGAGACTCGGTTTTCACCAGGAGGCGGGTCATTTTATGGACTGGCTCGAAGAGCGGTGCCGGAAACTCAACCCGGATGGTTCGCTGCAGCCGATGTATTCTGTAGACGGCCACTCAGAACTCACCGAAATATCTTTGACCCATTTGAAAGGATACAAGAATTCAAAGCCGGTGCGCATCGGTAATGGGGCTTACCGGCAGTCGCAGTTGGACATCTATGGAGCGCTGCTGGATTCGGTCTATCTCTATAATAAATATGGCGCGCCTATCTCCTACGATCTATGGCGCAATATCGAGCGGTTGCTCGACTACGTCTGCAACAACTGGCGTGGGCCCGATGAAGGGATATGGGAAATACGAGGCGAACCGCGGCACTTCGTTTATTCAAAACTGATGTGCTGGGTGGCTCTCGACCGCGGGCTGCGGCTAGCCAATAAACGAAGTTTTCCGGCGGATCAAGAGCGCTGGTTAAAGAACCGCGACGAGATCTACTGCGAAATCATGGACCATGGATGGAACCAGAGTCGCAATTCTTTCGTTCAGTATTACGGCTCCGATCGGATGGATGCAAGCCTGCTCTTGATGCCGTTGGTTTTTTTCGTCTCGCCCAGTGACCCGCGCATGATCCGGACCTTGGAACGTATCCAGGATCGATTGTCCATGGATAGCCTCGTCCATCGCTACACGCTTGACGATGATAACCCGGTGGACGGCATCAGCGGGCGTGAAGGCGCCTTCAGTATATGCAGCTTCTGGTTGGCTGAAGCATTGACGCGGGCTGGCCGAATCGAAGAGGCGCGCTTGATGTTCGAGAAGATGCTTGGTTATGCTAATCATGTGGGCCTCTATGCCGAAGAGATCGGTCACTGCGGCGAAGCTTTGGGCAACTTTCCGCAAGCTTTTACCCACTTGGGTCTCATCAGCGCGGCGTTCAATCTCGACCGCGTTTTGGCCAGAGGACGCTGATCAGCTTGTCGAACTGCTTTGAGAGCTGAATGATCGGGTGTGGCGATTATGAATCGTCGTTAAAAAGGGAGATACGACTTCTATGGGTGAATCACTCGATCAGCTCTGCATCAATACCATTCGCATGCTTTCCGTGGATGCCGTTGAAAAGGCGAAGTCAGGCCATCCCGGAGCCCCCATGGGACTGGCGCCGTCGGCCTATGTTCTATGGACGCGTTTTCTGAAGCACAACCCGCGCAATCCTTCGTGGGCCGATCGAGATCGCTTTGTCCTTTCCGCAGGTCACGGCTCCATGTTGCTTTACAGCATGTTGCATCTTACCGGTTACGATCTACCTCTCGAACAAATCCAGCAGTTCCGCCAGTGGGACAGCCGCACCCCGGGTCATCCCGAGCGCGGTTTAACTCCAGGAGTTGAGACCACGACCGGACCTTTGGGGCAAGGTTTCGGCAACGGGGTCGGCATGGCCATCGCCGAAGCGCATCTGGCAGCGCGCTACAACCGGCCCGGATTCGCAATCGTCGATCACTTCACTTATGGAATCGTCAGCGATGGCGACCTGATGGAAGGCATCGCCGCCGAAGCCGCCAGTCTCGCCGGCCATCTTAAATTGGGCAAGCTGATTTACCTTTATGACAACAATCGCATCTCGCTCGCGGCTGCGACAGATCTCACCTTCACCGAAGATTGCGCAAAACGATTTGACGCTTATGGCTGGCACACGCAAACGGTGGAGGATGGCAACGATCTCGAAGCCATCGAGCGCGCGTTCGGCGCGGCGCGCAGCGAGACCGGCCGGCCGTCGCTCGTTCTGGTGCGTACGCACATCGGCTACGGCTCGCCGGGAAAGCAAGATACGTTTGAGGCCCATGGGTCGCCGCTGGGCGCCGAGGAAGTGAAGCGGACCAAGCAAAAGCTCGGCTGGCCGGCGGAGCCGCCGTTCTTAGTGCCCCAAGAGGCGCTGGCGCGTTTCCGCGAAAGCGTCAGCAGGGGAGAAAAAGCCGAGGCGGAATGGAAGGAGAAATTCTCCGCCTATGCGCAGAAATTGCCCGAGCTGGCTCGCGAGTTCGAAGAAACAATGCGCGGCCAGTTGCCAAAGGGTTGGGACGAAGGTATTCCTAATTTCCCTCCCGACCCTAAAGGCATGGCTACGCGGGCCGCATCGGGAAAAGTGCTCAACTCCATAGCCCCCAAGCTGCCGACATTGATCGGCGGCTCGGCGGACTTGAATCCATCAACCTTCACCGCCTTGCAAAACCTGGGCGATTTTGAAAGTCCCGAGCGAGAGTGCAGCGATAGCCAAGGCTCGACGGGCGGAGGCTGGAGCTACGCCGGGCGCAACCTGCACTTCGGCGTGCGCGAGCACAGCATGGCCGCCGCGCTAAACGGTATGGCGGCCCACGGCGGAATTATCCCTTTTGGCTCAACGTTTCTCATGTTCTCCGACTATATGCGTCCCGCGATTCGACTCGCAGCGCTGATGGAGTTGGGCGTGATCTATGTTTTCACCCACGATAGCGTCGGGGTCGGAGAAGACGGCCCGACGCATCAGCCCATTGAGCAACTCGCCGCGTTGCGCGCCATACCGCACCTGGTTGTTATTCGCCCTGCCGATGCCAACGAGACGATGGTTGCATGGCGTTTCGCCATCGAATCCCGCGACCGCCCGGTGGCGCTGGCATTGACCCGCCAGAACGTGCCTGTTTTGGATCGAAGTCAGTTTGCCGCAGCCGAGGGGCTGCGACGGGGCGCGTATGTGTTAACCGACGCGCCCAGCGGAAAGCCCGATCTCGTCTTGATCGGCACGGGCTCGGAGGTGGCTCTGGTCGTGGCGGCGCAGCAGAAGCTAGCGGAGCAAAATATCCAGGCGCGCGTGGTTTCCATGCCAAGCTGGGAATTGTTCGATCTGCAGCCGCGCGATTATCGAGAATCGGTTTTGCCGCGCTCGATCCGGCCGCGTTTGGCGGTGGAGGCGGGACTGCCGCAAGGGTGGCACCGCTACGTCGGAGACGACGGCGACATCATCGGCATCGAGCGCTTTGGCGCCTCGGCGCCCGGAAATATCGTCATGGAAAAGCTCGGTTTTACCGTGAACCATGTTGTTGAGCGCGCTCGGGCGCTGTTGGGAAAATAGCCAATGCGCATCGCCATCGGGGCGGATCACGCCGGATTCGCGCTCAAACAAGAGCTTGGAACCTACCTGCACGAGCTGGGTCACGCGGTGATTGACGTCGGGACGATGAGCGAAGCTCCGGTGGATTATCCGGACTACGCGGCAGCTGTAGCCACAGCGATCCTCGAAGGCCAGGCGCAGCGAGGCGTCCTCATCTGTGGCAGCGGCGTTGGCGCATCCGTAGCAGCGAATAAGCTGCGGGGCATTCGGGCGGCGGTGTGCCATGATACCTATTCCGCGCGGCAAGGAGTTGAACACGACGATATGAACGTTCTGGTTTTGGGAGCACGGGTGATCGGCGAACAGTTAGCACGCGAGCTGGTGCGGAGTTTTTTATCAGCGACGTTTACGGCGGAGGAGCGCCACGTTCGCCGCCTGGGGAAAATCAAAGCCTTGGAACAAGGCTTCAAGACATCGACGTAAGGAGAATACTCATGAATCCTCTGAAAGAGCTATTGGGGCAGGGCCAGTCCGTCTGGCTTGATTACATTCGGCGCGATCTCATTCGCACCGGCGAGTTGAAACGGCTGGTGGAAGAGGATGGCATTCGTGGCGTCACCAGCAATCCGACGATTTTTGAGAAAGCGATCGCCGGCAGCACCGACTATGACGATGCGCTGCGCGCGTTGCACACGAAGGATGGAAAAGCGGACGCGCGGAATCTCTACGAAGGACTGGCCATCGAGGATATTCAAATGACAGCGGACGTTCTGCGGCCTGTTTATGACGAAACCGGGGGTGCCGACGGCTACGTCAGCTTCGAAGTTTCGCCGCATCTCGCCCATGAGACCCAGGGAACCATCAACGAGGCGAAGCGTTTGCGGGAGGCAGTGGACCGGCCCAATGTCATGATCAAAGTCCCGGCGACTCCCGAGGGGATTCCGGCGATCGAAGAGCTCATCGCCGAGGCCGTGAACGTCAACGTGACGCTCATGTTCTCGATGAGCCACTATGAGGCGGTGGCCCGGGCTTACATTCGAGGCCTCGAGCGCTGCGCCGATCCGTCGAAGGTCGCTTCGGTCGCCTCTTTCTTCGTGAGTCGGGTAGATACGATGGTGGATCGGGCCCTCGAGAGTCTCGCAACGGCACAGGCGCAGGCGAAGACGCTCCTCGGCAAGATCGCTATCGCAAATTCCAAGCTGGTTTACCACCGTTTCCTGCAGATTTTTCAGAGCGAAGGGTTCGTTGCTCTGAGCCATCGCGGCGCTCGTGTACAGCGACCCCTGTGGGCCAGTACGGGCACCAAAAACCCCGCGTATTCGGATGTTCTGTATGTGGAAAATCTCATCGGTGCCGAGACGGTCAATACCCTGCCGCCGGAAACGCTGAATGCTTTCAAGGATCATGGCAAGGTGCCGGGAGAGACGATCGGGGACAGTCTTGATGATGCAGCGGCGGCTCTGAGGCGACTGAAAGCTTTGGGCATCAATCTCGACACAATTACCGAGAAGCTGCAGGAGGACGGCGTTGCTGTTTTCGCCAGCTCTTTCGATCAGCTGATCGCCGCCTTAGAGAAAAAGCGCAGCGCATTAATCGGCACCGAAACGGCGAGCAAAGTCTAAATCCTAGAGAACAGGAAGCAGCGCTGAAAACGCGAGAATATTCACAGAAGCATTACGTCGCCCACTGAATGAAGGATAACCCTATGTCCATCGATCCCCATGCCTACGCGACGAGCGGTCTCACGCAACGAAGACGGCCGCATGCCTGCGTGCTGACTATCTTTGGCGCATCCGGTGATCTCACCAAACGAAAGTTGATCCCGGCGCTTTACAATCTCGCCTTGGAAAAGCGCTTGCCGGAGCGCTTCGCCGTGGTTGGCTAT
>Ga0081538_10006019_pt1 | contig 10779 bp, 8 predicted proteins | sample TabmetS5T2R1_FD_71022 | JGI IMG/M metagenome (GOLD analysis project Ga0081538, IMG submission 71022) | Tabebuia heterophylla rhizosphere microbial communities from the University of Puerto Rico - S5T2R1 | ecosystem: Host-associated > Plants > Roots > Rhizosphere ...
GAGGCCCTCGGCCTGGCGGCGGCCGGCGGGTGACAGGGGGCCGCAGCGCGTCCGGGCGGGTCCAGCTGCGCTTGTCGCCCGCGTCGGCGTGCCGGACGACCAGCAGCATGTCGAAGTCGGAGGCCATGGCGGTCGACCCCTCAGGTCGCGGACAGCGACGCGTCGGCGCGGGCGGCGACCGTCCGCTGGTGGCGGCGGCGGATGATGAGCTTGATCAGCTCCTCGACGACCACGAGCACGAGGGCGATGCCGATGCAGATCGACCATTGCGAGAAGCTCAGCTCGGTGGTGTCGAAGATGCGCTGCAGGAGGTCGATGGTGGTGACGGCGATGATGGCCAGGACCACGATCCCGTAGCGGCGCAGCTGGGTCGCGCCGGGCAGCGCCGCCCGGCTGAAGATGGTGTTGCGCTGGTCGCGGGCCAACAGCCCCACGGCCAGATGCGACAGCGACAGCGCCGTCACCAGCATGGTGGCGGCGACCTCGGGCCCGTAGCGCGCGTCGCCGATCTGGTAGGCGGCCAGCGCGCCCACCGTCATCACCAGCCCCTGGACGCCCAGCCGGATCCAGTTCGCCGCCGAGAGCACCGGCGCCCCGACGGGCCTAGGCGGGCGGTCCATCACCCCCGCTGGTCGGCTCGTCGAAGCCGAGCGCGACCCCGATTCGGCGGCCTTGAGGGCGGGGGCGTCGTTGACCCCGTCGCCGGTCACGGCGGCCAGGTTGCCGATCCGCTTGAGCAGCCGGACCAGGCGCAGCTTGTCCTCGGGGGCGACCCGGGCGACCACCCCGATGCCGGGGAGCTGGGCGAGGAGCTGGTCGTCGCTCATGGCGGCGAACTCGGCCCCGGTGACGGCGCGGCCCTCGATCCCGAGCTCGCCGGCGATGGCCGCCGCCGTGGTCGCAAGGTGAGGTCGGTCACCAGCCCGAGCAGGTCTGCGCCGGGGTCGAAGGTCGCCGGGTCGAGGTCGCGCTGGGCCACCACCATCACCCGCATCCCGCCCGCGGCCATGCGGTCGTTGGCCTCGGTGGCCAACAAGCGGTTCTGGTCGGTGACCGCCACCACGGTGCCGTCGGGATCCCGGTAGGAGCCTCCTCGATCTCCAGGGTCGCGGCCACCCAGATGCGGCCGTCGGCCGGGACCCGGTTGCCCGCCTCCATCAGGACCACATCGCCGGGCACCAGCTCGGCGGCATCCACCTCCAGGGCCTGGCCGTCGCGGCGGACCCGGGCGATGGTCTCATCATCTGGGCCAGCGCCTTGACCGACTCCTCGGCCTTGGCCTCCTGGCGCAGCCCGATCACGGCGTTGAACACCGTCAGCCCGGCCAGCACCACCGACGTCCCGACATCGCCGGTGACCAGCAGGTTGATGACCGCCGCAGCCAACAAGATGAGCTGCATGAAGTCCTGGTACTGGCGCACGAACGCCTGCAGGGCCGACTCGGTCTTGGCCCCCGCGAGCCGGTTCGGGCCATGGGAGGCAAGCCGGCGGGCCGCCTCGGCTCCGCTCAGGCCCCGCTCCGGCGCAACCCCGAACTCCCCAGCCACCACCGACACCTCGACCCCATGCCAACCAGGACGGACGTCCTTGCTGTCTCGCAGCTCCTGGCTCGCGGTCACGTCAGTCCCCCACCGGTTCCGGCATCCGGACGCACGGGTTGATGGTGGCCTTGCTCCCGATGGCCCGCCTCATCTGTTCCTGGTGAGTTCCGTCCCAAGTTCATCAGGAGGGGATGGTGACGGCGTCGCCGCCGTGGCCGAAGCTGGTGTCCATGGGGGTGTTGCTGATGGATGAGGTCCGATATGCCGTGCGGGTGCGGGGGCACCGCGGCGACGCGGTGGAGGTGGCGGTGCGGGAGGGGCTGGACGTGGCCACCGACCCGGTGCGGACGGTGCTGCGGGGCCGGCTGCCCGACCAGGCCGCGCTGCTCGGGGTCCTAGCCACGGTCCGGCGGCTGGGCCTGGAGCTGATCGAGGTCAGGCGGCTGCCTCAAGGGGACAGCCGGTGATCGGGGTCGGCGTCCTCTTCCGGCTGCCCGCTTCCTGGTAGACGGCGGAACTCGACGACCTCGAGGCCGAGGGACTGCAGCCGGGCCAGCAGCTCGTGGAGCGCGTCCTGGTCGGGGACGGGGCCGTACAGGATCGTCTCGACGGGTTCGGTGGTGGCGGTCAGCCCGTCGAATGCCAGCAGCACCGACTCGCCGACGCGGCCCTTGATCCGGATCTCGTAGTTGGCTGCCACGCGCGTCCCCTCTTCTCCCGGATGCCGTCAACGATCGGCCCGCAGACGGATCGGGTCATCACCCGGACCGCATGATCTTCGCGACCGCCCTTGGCCGAGACCCGGAGGTCAGAGGAGCCGGAGTTCACGCGCGCTGCGCACCGCGGGGCGGCGCCCGTTGACGCCGAGCTTCCGAAAGACGCTATACACGTGGCTCTTCACGGTGTTGGGGGAGAGGTAGAGGTCGGCGGCGATCTCTTCGTACGTCATCGAGCTGGGCAGGTAGCGCAGCACGACCCGCTCCTGCCTGGTGAGCTGGCTGGCCAGCGCCGGAGGCGAGCCTTCGGCGTGGGCCGACTCGACCGAGGCCTGCAGCAGCTCGTCGAGGTAGTGCCCGGAGGTGGCGAGCCGGTGGCGGTAGCGGGCGAGCAGCGACCGGCCCGGTGCTCCGGCGTCGAGCAGGCTCCGCCGGAACCCCTCGGCCTCGGCCAGCGACAGCGCCCGCTGCAGGGAGGCCGCCGCCCGGTCGTGGTCGTCGAGCGCGTCGCCGGCGAATGCGTCCAGCAGCCACACCTCGACCGGGGCCACCAGGCCGCCGGGCGCCGTGCCGTCCAGGCAGGGCGCGAGGGTCGCGCGGGCGGCGGCCGGGTCGCCCTCGGCCAGCTGCAGGCGGGCCAGCACCACAGCCTCGGCCGCCCCCAGCGGCCCGCCCTGGTCGCGGCCGTCGAGCAGTGCCAGCACCGACTCGGGTTGCCCGGCCGCGCCGTGGAGCTCTGCCTCCGTCAGGTCGAGCCAGCCTCGCAGCTGGGCCGGCGAGGTCCAGCCCGCCGCGTCCCCGCGGGCCGCCGCCATCGTGGCCAGCGAGCCGGCCAGGTCGCCCCGGACCTGCTGCAGCCGCGCCTGGAGGATCGCGATCGCGAGCGCCACCGGCCGCTCGGGGTGGGTCCGGGAGGCGGCGGCCGCCCGCTCCAGGTGGTGGCCCGCCTCGATCAGGTCGTCGCGGTGGAAGTGCGCCCACGCCAGGGCCAGGTGGCCGCCGGCCGCCTGCGCCGACGACGACCAGCCGCGCTGGGTGGCGAGCTCGACCGCCTCGCCGGCGAGCCGGACAGCCTGGCCGAGGGTCCCGCGCATGGCGTGCAGCACGGCAAGCTGGCTCATGCAGCCGAGCTGCAGAGCGCCGAGCCCGGCCCGGAGGGCGGCGTGCTGACCCTGGCGCAGGTGGAGCTCGGCAGCGTCCAGCCTGCCCGACCACAGCTCCGCCGAGCCGAGGGTGGACAGCAGGAGCGCCCGTGTGTCGTCGTCCGCCCCACCCGCCCCGGCCGGCAACGCCAGCGCCTCGTGACCGGCGGACAGCGCCTCATCCAGGTCGCCCGTCTGCCATGCCAGGGCGGTCCTGCAGGTCGCCAGCAGCCACGTGAACCGGCCTCGTCGATCCTCGGGCGGCGGCTCCTCCTGGGCCTTCTGCTGGGCGAACCGGAGGTGCGCGGCGGCCCTCCCAGGGTCGCCGCGGACGATCCCGTCGGCGGTGACCAGCAGGGCGAGCTCCGGATCGGCCTGGGCCACGTCGGCCGGAAGCCGCTCCAGCAGCTCGTCGAGGGTTCCGGCGGGACCGTGCAGGACGAGGTGCAGCCCGTGCTCGGCCATGAGGCCGGCGGCGTAGCGCCACTCCTCGGCCATCAGCGCCTGCCGGATCGCGTCGGCCGCCAGCCCGTTGGCGGCGTACCAGCGGGCGGCGCGCCGGTGCAGCCCGGCCACCTGGTCCGGCGCCTGTCGCCGCAGCTCGCACCGCAGCAGCCCGGCGAACAGCTGGTGGTAGCGGTAGGCGCCGCGCCGCGGCCCCAGCGCGGCCACGAAGGCGTTGGCCCGCTCCAGGCGGGCCAGGGTCCACTCGCCGTCGCGGCCGCCGGTGAGGGCATCGGCCAGGTCGCCGTTCAGCTCCTCCACGACGCAGGTCTGGAGCAGGAAGCTGCGCAGCTCCTCCGGCTGCCGGTCGAGCACCTCCCCGACCAGGTAGTCGGCGACGGTGCGGTCGTCGCCGGCGAACTCGGCCACGAAGCGGTGGGGGTCCGGCTGACCCTGCAGCGACAGCGCCGCCAGCCGCAACCCCACCGCCCATCCTTCCGTGCGTGCCTGCAGCAGCGCCGCATCCTCCTCGGCCAGCCTCGGCTGGAAGTCGTACTGGGCCAGCAGCTCGGCCACCTCGGCGACGGTGAAGACGAGGTCGGCCGAACGCACCTGGCTCAGCTGCCCGCTGACCAGCAGCCGGTGCAGCGGCAGGGGAGGGTCGAGCCGGGTCGACAGCACCAGCCGCAGCTGCTCCGGTGCGTGCCGCAGCAGGAACTCGAGCCCCTGGAACACCGCCGGGTCGGAGATGTCCTGGACGTCGTCGAGGACCAGCACCACCGGGGCAGGCAGCTCGGCCAGGCCGCTGACCAGCAGAGACAGGAAGGTCTCATCGAGGCTGGGTCGCGGCGCCAGCGATCGCAGTGTGCCGTTGGCCGGCACGGCGCCGGATCGGCACAGCGCCGCCTGCACATACGCCCAGAAGCGGGCGGGGTCGTTGTCGCTGGGGTCCAGCGACAGCCAGGCCACCGCACCGGGAGACTGACCTGCCGAGATCCATGAGGCCAGGAGGGTGGTCTTGCCCGCACCGGCTGGGCCCGACACCAGGGTCAGCAGCTGCTCGGTCCCGGCATCGAGCAGGCTTGACAGCCGGGGGCGGGACACCAGGCGGACAGGTGGGCGTGGCGGCGTGAACTTGGTGACGAGCAGCGGCGTCCCGGTCTCGCCGGACTGCTCCTGATCAGGGCGGTGCGCCTGCGGCCGCGGCCGGCCGCCTCGCGTGTGCCCCCTCCTCCCGGCCGCGCCGGCCACGGCACCCTGCCGGTCGGCAGGTTCGGCGAACTGTGGCGCGGCCACCGCCTAGGTCCCCGTCGCCCGTTCAGGTGCCTCCGGCACGGGCGCGGCATTGACGCTGACCAGCTCGAGGCCAAGATCGCGGACCCGGTCGAGCAGGCCGTGGAGGTGCGCCTGGTCCACCACCGGTCCGGAGATGACGGTCTGGCCGTCTTGGGCGACCAGGCTCATGCCCTCGAACGCCGTCGAGAAGCGTCGGCTCAGCTCGCCTCGGACGACGATCCGATAGTTCGTCGGTCGCCTGGCGCGGCGGGATCGGCGCGGTGTCATCGCCATGCCAGTCTCGCCCCGGGTTGGATGAGACGACCTCATCGGCCGGGCAATTCATCAGGGTGAGATGGCTACTGGTCGCTGGGGGTCGACCTGGGGAGCAGGCCAAGCTCGTGCGCGCGGGCGACCGCTTCGGCACGGGTGGCGACCCCGAACTTACGGTAGACGGCCTGGACGTGGCTTCTGACGGTGTTGATCGAGACATAGAGCTCGCGGCCGATCTCCCGGTTCGACAGCCTCGTGGACAGCAGCCGAAGGACCGCCAGCTCCCGCCGGGTGAGGGGATCGGCCCTCTCGACCCGCCGGTGGGGCGCCGTGCCGAGCGCGCGGACGGTCTGTTCGAGGAGGGCGGGAAGCAGGCCAGGGTCCGCGCACCGCTCGATCAGCTCGTACGCCTGCTCGACCAGCGCCCGGGCGCCTGGAAGGTCACCGCGGCCACGACGCACGGTCGCGAGCAGCAGCAGCGCGGACGCGCGTTGCACCACCATGCTGTCGATCTCGAGCACCTCCAGCGCCCGACCGAGCTGCACTTCGGCCCCCGCGAGCTCGCCCCGGCGGGTCAGCGCCCGGCCCAGCGCCAGATAGACGATTCCGCACAGCGGCTCGTTGCCGAGCCCCTGTGCCTCGGCGACCTCCGCCGCGCGATGCGCGAGCGTGGCGGCGGCGCGATCATCACCCTCATCGCCGGCAATCAGCGACAGCACCGCCAGCGCGGTCATCACGGCGAACGGCTGTGCGGACGCCGACACGACCCGGACCAGCTCCTCCAGCTGCGGCCGTGCCTCCGTCGGACGTCCTGACAGGTACAGGGCCTGCCCGAGCGCCGCCTGCGCCATCCAGGAGAACGGCGAGGGTCCTGAGCCGGCGAGCTCGAGGGCACGGCGGGCCGCGTCGGCCGACCGTCCCACGTCGTCGAACAGCTGGGCGGCGCGGGTCAGGGCGGCGCCGAACGCCAGCGACCTGATGCCGTCCGGCAGCACACCCTCCCAGGCGTCGTCCTCCGTGGCGGCCAGCCGGCGTTCGGTCTCCTGCTTCGAGGCACCACTGAATCCACCGATCCAGGCGGCGACGAAGGCGACCGGTGGATCGGCCATGATCGCCTCGTCTGGTAACCCGTCCAGCCAGCCGGCCACGGTCGCCAGCCGTCCGCGGCGCCAGTACCCCAGCCAATGCTGCGCGATCAGCGCAGCGGTCTCGGTCAAGTCCCCGGCCGCGGTGGCGTGGTGGATGGCGTCCTCGACGTTGCCGGCATCCCGATACCAGGCCGAGGCCCGCCGATGCAGCGCCGGGATCAGCGCGGGGTCGCGGTGGCCAAGCTCCATGCGCAGCAGCTGCATGAAGAGGTGGTGGTAGCGGTACCACTCGCGGTGATCGTCCAGCGGCACCAGGAAGAGGTTGGACCGCTCCAACTGGGCCAGCACCCCGTCGGACCCGTCCGTCTCCAGCACGGCATCGCACAGCGGGCCTGACAGGCGCTCCAGGACCGAGGTCCGGAGCAGAAACGCCCTGATCTCCTCCGGCTGGCGGGCCAGGACCTCCGCTCCCAGGTAGTCGGCCACATGGCGGTTGTCCCCGTGGAACGAGGCGACGAATCCGCTCGGGTCCTCCCGGCCCCGAAGCGACAGACCGGCCAGGTAGAGTCCGGCTGCCCACCCCTCGGTCCGCTCGGCCAGGCGCTCCACGTCCTCGCTGGTCAGCTGCAGCCCCATGGAGCCATTGAGGAGTGCGGACGCCTCCTCGTCGGTGAACTCGAGGTCGGCGGCCCGCAGATCGGCCAGCTCCCCCCTGGCTCGCATTCTGGCCAGGGGCAGCGGCGGATCGGTTCGCGTCGACAGCGCCACATGGACAACCGCCGGAAGGTGGTCCAGGAAGAAGCCAAGGGTCTGGTGGCAGGTGGCGTTGGTCACCAGGTGGTAGTCGTCCAGCACCAGGACCACCGGCGAGCCGACTGCGGCCAGCTCGTTGAGCAGCGGCGGCAGGACCGCCCGGTACAGATCCGCGCTCGGGCGCCGCAGGGCCTGGAGCGCGGACGCCCCGATGCTGGGCTCCACGGTCCGCAGCGCCTCCACGACACCGACCCAGAAGCGGGTCGGGTCGTTGTCGCCCCTGTCCAGGGAGACCCAGGCCGCCCAGCCGGCGCCCGCGGTCGTGGCCCACTGGGCGAGCAGCGTGGTCTTGCCGAACCCGGCCGGAGCGTCCAGCAGGCAGAGCTTGCCCCGCAGGCCGGCCTGAAGCTGTGCCTGGAGGCCGGCACGCGGGATGAGCCCTGTTTGCGGGGGCGGCGGCACCAGCTTGGTCCGGACCAGGCCGGGATCCGGCGAACTCGTCGCGTCAGATGGGCGACGGTCGCCGTCATGCCCAACCGCGGTTGTGGACGCCGCCTGGGGCGGCTCCGGCGGCACGTCCAGCGTGCACCAGACGGTCTTTCCACCAGCCGGATCCTGACGCACCCCCCAATTGGTCGCCACCCGGTCCACCACCAGCAGGCCGAACCCGCGGCCGGTCCCGTCCTTGGCCGCCAGCACCGTCGGCGGGGCCGGGTCCTGGTCGTGCACGGCCACCTCGAGCCGAGGACCGCGCAGCTCCACCAGCAGCTCCAGCTCCGTGCCGGCGTGCACCACGGCGTTGGTGACCAGCTCGCTGGCCACCAACGCGGCCGGCTCGGCCAGCCCCCTGAGGCCCCAGCGGCCACACACCTCCCGGACGAACCCCCGGCCAGCGGCGGCCGCGGTGGGCACCGGCCCAAGCGCCAGCCGTTCGCGCAGCTGCGAGGGCCGGGCGCGGGCGTTGGCCTGTGCCTGCTCCAGGTCGGGATACATCACCAGGCGCTGCGCCAGCCCGTGCTGGCTGATGGTCTCGGCCACCGCCGGCTGGGCGCCGCACAGGATCAGGGCGGTGCCAGGCCAGCCGAGTGCCGGATGCCGCAGGGAGCTGAACATCGCTGCGCAGACTGGGTCGATCGCCTCCACCTGGGTGAGGTCGCAGATGATAGCTGGCGGCTGCTCGGCCAACTGCTTGAGGACGGCCCGCCGAAGCTCAGGGACGGCGGCCAGGTCGAGCCGGCCGGCCAGGGTCAGCACCACATACCCCTGGCCGCTGGACTGCTGGATCCGCATGGCACCTTCCGTCTCGGCCGCAGTACAGGACAAGCATCCTATGTGTCAACGATCACCTGCCAACCTGGATCGATCAACCGATGACGTCCCTGCACCTTGGCGAGCCTCACTGAGGAGCATCGAAGGGTGTCGTGAGGCTCAGGGGCTGGGCAGGTTCAGGTGCTGGGTGTCGGGGAGGAAAACCCGGAAGGAGGCCCCCCCGCCAGGGCGGTCCTGGACCCAGGCGCGGCCGCCGTGGAGGCTGGCGAACTGGGTGACCAGGGCCAGGCCGATGCCGGAGCCGGGGGCGTGGTCGGCGATGTTGCGGCCCTGGTGGAAAGGCTGGAAGATCCGTTCGCGAAGCTGGGCCGGTACGCCGGGCCCCTCGTCTTCGACCAGGAGCAGGACGCCGTCGTCCTGGGCATGCAGCCGGACCCAGATGGTGGTCCCCGCCGGGGTGTGCTTGGCCGCGTTGACGAGCAGGTTCTCGATGATCCGCTCCAGCTTGGGGCCGTCCGCGGACAGTCCCAGCGGTGGGGCGTCCACCACCACCGGGTGCTCGTCCTTCACGCCGGCGTCCTCGACCACCCGCTGAACCAGGGCGCCGACGTCGATCAGCTGGCGACGAGGGGTGAGCGTGCCCCGGGCCAGCCGGTCCAGGTCAAGCAGGTCGCCGAGGAGCCGATCGAGCTTGCGGGCGTTGCCCGACAGCCGATGCAGCAGGTCGGCGAGGTCAGGAGCTGGCAGACCGGCGGCCCGGTGCTCCAGGGTGAGGGCGATGCCGAGGATGGTCGTCAGGGGCGTGCGCAGGTCGTGTGAGACCGCCTGCAGGAAGGTCGTCTTCATCTCGTCCACCGCCCGCAGGTGCTCGGCGGCGGCCCGCTCGCGCTCCAAGGCGGCGGCGAGCTGGTAGGCGGCCTCCTGCTCGCGGTCCAGCGCCTCGGCCAGGTGGTCGGCGATGAGGTGGGTCGCCGTGATGTCGGTCAGGATTCCCTGCCAGAACAAGCGGCGGCCGTCGCCAGCACGGATCAGGACCGCCTCGTCGCGCACCCAGCGCACCTGGCCATCGGCGGTGCGCATGCGGTACTCAACCGAGAACGGCTCCCCGGTCCGGTTGGTCCGCTCGTCCTCGGCCCCGACCCGCTCGAGGTCCTCGGGATGCACCAGCCGGTCCCACAGCTCCGGGTCGCCGACGCAGTCGGCGGCCGACACGCCCAGCAGCGCCTGGATCTGCGGGCTCATGTAGAGGATCGAATTCGGTTCCTCGGGACTGAGCGCATACACCACGCCAGGGAGACGTTCCAGCAGCGCCTGCAGGCTCGCCTCGACGTCGATCAGGCGTCGCTCAAGCTCGCCGCGGGTCGCCAGCTCCGCCCGCAGCTGGATCTGGGTCATGACCAGCCCGGCCAGGTCGGTGAGGATGGCCACCTGGTCCGCGGTCCAGTCCCGCGGGCGGTGGTCGACGACGCACAGCGAGCCCAGGGCATACCCGGAATCGTCGATCAGGGGGACCCCGAGATAGGCCGCCAGGCCAAGCTCCCGGACCAACGGGTTGTCGCGGGCGAGCGCATCGTGACCGGTGTCGCCGATCGCCAACGGCTGGCGGGTCACCAGTACGTGCTTGCACAGCGAATGCGACAGCGGGGTCTGCCTGGCTGTCGCCCAGGGCTCGGGAAGCCCCACGCAGGCCTTGAAGAACTGGCGGTCGTCCTCGATGAGTGGCACCAGCGCGATAGGGACCTCGAGCAGGCGAGCGGCCATCCGGGCCACCCGGTCAAAGGCGGCCTCGGCTGGGGAGTCGAGCAGGTTGGTCTGGCGCACCGCGGCCAGCCGATCCGGGTCAGCCAGCACGCTGATCAGCTGCGAGCTCATGCTGGCGCACCTCCTTCGACCGCTTTGGCCACCAATTCGGCCTATCGTCCCAAGGCGACCCAGACAATCGGCACTTCTGACCAGCCGCCCATGGGATGCTACTGGCCATGATGCTGGACCTCACCCCCGATGCGCTGCTGGCCACGACCCGCAGCGTGCGCAGGCGGCTGGATCTGACCCGCCCGGTCGAGCGTGAGGTGCTCACCGAGTGCCTGCGCCTGGCCCAGCAGGCCCCGACGGCCAGCTACGCCCAGAACTGGCACTTCGTGGTCGTGACCGACCCGGAGCGGCGGGCCGCGCTCGGGGAGCTGTGGCGCAGCGTCGCCGGCCCGTACCTGGAGCGGCGGGCCGCCGCGGCCGCCGCCGACGAACGCGTCGCCCGCATCTCGGATGCGGTCCGGTATCT
>Ga0081538_10006020_pt1 | contig 10778 bp, 9 predicted proteins | sample TabmetS5T2R1_FD_71022 | JGI IMG/M metagenome (GOLD analysis project Ga0081538, IMG submission 71022) | Tabebuia heterophylla rhizosphere microbial communities from the University of Puerto Rico - S5T2R1 | ecosystem: Host-associated > Plants > Roots > Rhizosphere ...
GTGACCCTCGTCGTAGTAGGCCTGGACAGCTTGCCAGTCGTAACGCCGATTGCAGCGCTCGTCGCAGGGCTTGCCCAGGTTACGCGCGTGGTAGGAGACGGTCGCCTTGCTGATGCCGAGCGCCGCCGCCGCGGCATTCTGGCTGAGCCCGTCGGCGAGCAGCTCGGCGACTCTGTCGCGCGTTCGCACGACGATCCTGGGGGGCTCAGCGGTCACGAACAGATGTTCGCAGGCCGGCCGGACGGAAGGCCTTCGTGGGCTCTATACTCGGCTGCCGCGGGTCCCTTGCGGGATGGTGTAATCGGCAACACGCCTCGCTCTGGACGAGGTATTCTAGGTTCGAGTCCTAGTCCCGCAGCCTTTTCGTATGCGCCGCCTCTTCCATTGGTTGGACTCGGCGCTACATTTGAGACTGTCGCGGTGGCCCCTCAGCGGGAGGCGGGCACCGGGAACGAATCCTGAGACTGCGACGACTTCAACCTGAGAGGAACCGGCATGCCAGAGACTGGCTGCGGCTCGGTCCAACTCCTCGATCTGGACCCTGATCTTGCGCGCGACCTCGATCCACGGCGGGCACGCGAGGCGGCACAGAGGCTGTACGCGCGCGCCTTCGACATCCCACGCGGCCGCTGGGCTCCCAGCCCCACGCTGCTCCAGGGCACGCGTCCGATCGGGCTGCTCGTGCTCGAGGGGCTGCTGGTGCGCGAGGCCAGCGTAGCCGACCATCCGTCCGCCGAGCTGCTCGGCCCGGGCGACGTGTTGCGCGCCTGGGACGACGACGACAGCGAGGAGCTGCTGCCGCGGACGATCGAGTGGACCGCGCTGACGGCCACCCGGCTCGCGATCATCGACCACGCGTTCGCGGTGCGCGCGGCACAGTGGCCGGAGGTGTTCGCCTCGCTGCTCGATCGCGCCGCGCGGCGCGCCGAGCGGCTCGTCGTGATGCAGGCGATCGCGCACATGACCCGCGTCGACGACCGCCTGCTCGCGCTGCTGTGGTGCCTGGCCGAGCGCTGGGGTCGCGTGCTGCCCGACGGCGTGCTCGTCTCGCTCCGGCTGTCGCACCGCACGCTCGCGGGCATGATCGGCGCGCGCAGGCCATCGGTCACGACCGCGCTCGGCCAGCTGATGGCGCGCGGCGCGATCGAGCGGCGCGACGACGGCGAGTGGATGCTGCTGGGGCAGCCGCCGGAGGCGCGCGATCCCGAGCTGCGCGGCGCGGTGCGCTTCCAGCGCGTCTGACCCTGAAGCAGACCACGTCCGATGACGACCCTGAACGCCCCGCACGACGGGGCATCACGCATCGGCGTGCGTCCGATCACGACCCCGAACGCCCCGCACGACGGGGCATCACGCATCGGCGTGCGTCCGATCACGACCCCGAACGCCTGGCACGACGCGGCATCACGGATCGGCGCCGAGGTCTTGTGCCGGAGCGGGACGCGGCCTAGAGCGCCTCGAGATCGCCGGCGGCGAGCTCGTCCTCGCGTCCTGTCAGATCCGCGCGTGCGGCGATCAGCCGGCGCGCGTGCGCTAGATCGTCGCCGCGCTCGACCGAGAGCGCGGCTACCAGCCGGCCGCCCGCAAGGTGCAGGACGCTGAACGCGCCGTCCGCGAGCGAGCCGCGCACGATCTCGCGCTCGGGCGCCTCGGTGATCCCGACCCACTCGGCCGTGCACCAGTCCGACAGGTCGGACCAGAAGTACGGCAGCTCCGAGTACGGCCGGCGCGTGCCCAGCATCGCCGCGGCCGCGGCGCGCCCCTGCGCGAGCGCGACCTCGTGGTGCTCGATCCGGACGCGCCCGCCGTGCAGCACGGAGTCGTACTCGCACACGTCGCCGGCCGCCCAGACGCCGCGCGCCGACGTCTCGAGGTCGGCCGCGCAGGCGATCCCGCCGCTCTCCCCCAGCTCCAGCCCGGCCGAGCGCGCCAGCATCACGTCCGGGATCACGCCGGTGCCCATCACGACCATGTCGGCCGCCAGCTCGCGCCCTGACGCCGTAACGACCCGCTCGACCCGCCCGTCGCCCTCGATCCGCTCGAGCCCGTCGGCGCAGACGAGCTCCACCCCGTGCGTGCGCAGCAGGTCGCCGAAGAACCGCCCCGCCGTCGGCCCGAAGTGCGCCGATAGCGGCGCGTCCTCGAGCATCACCATCGTGCAGCGCCGCCCGAGCGTTGTCAGCGTCGCCGCGACTTCGCAGGCGATGTACGAGCCGCCGGCCAGCACGACGTGCTCGGCCTGCTCGGCGTCGGCGCGGATCGCGTCGGAGTTCGCGAGCGCGCGCAGGTAGTGGATCCCGTCGAGCTGGCCGCCCTCGATCCGCAGCCGGCGCACGTTCGAGCCCGTGGCGACGAGCGCGACGCCGAACTCGACCACCTCCTTGGTCGAGAGCGTCGCCGTGCGCGCTTCGGTGTCGAGCCGCATGACGCTCGTGCGCGGGGCCAGCTCGATCGAGCGCGACGCGTACCAGGCCGCGTCGTGGAACAGGCAGTCGTCGCGCCGCTGCGCGCCTGCGAGGTAGCCCTTCGACGCCGGTGGGCGCTCGTACGGCGGGTCGGGCTCGCGCCCGACGAGCATGATGCCGCCGTCGAAGCCGCCCGCGTGCAGCGCCTCGGCACACGCCGCCCCGGCCGCGCCCCCGCCGACGAGCAGCGCGCCGACCGAGCGGTCAGCCACCGGCTCCGTTGGAGACGAACAGGCGCGTGATGTCCTCCTCGAGCCCCGGGTCGAGCACTACGAGCACCTCGTCGCCGGCCTCGACGACGCTGTCGGCCTTCGGTACGAAGCCGGAGCCGTCGCGCAGCACCGAAATCACGAGCGCGCCGTCGGGGAGGTTCAGGTCGGCGACGCGCTGGCCCGCGGCCTCGCAGCCGTCGCCGACGACCAGCTCGATGATCTCGAGCCGCTCCTCGGGCAGGTCGAGCAGGTGGACGAGGCCGTAGCGCGGCACCTCGTGCTCGATCAGGCGCAGGATCAGGTCGGTCGCGGAGACGGCGGGCTGGATGCCGAGCAGCTTGAAGTGGACGAGGTTGCGCGGGTTGTTGCAGCGGGCGATGATCCGCTCGCAGAGGTACTTCTCCTTCGCGACCTGGCAGATCAGGAGGTTGTCCTCGTCGTCGCCGGTGACCGCCACGACGAGGTCGGCGCGCTGGATCCCCGCGCGCTCGAGCACCCACAGCTCGGTCGCGTCGCCGTACTGGACCGCGTGCTCGAGCTCCTGCTCGACGGTCAGGTAGCGGCGCCGGTCCTGCTCGATCACGGTCACCTCGTCGCCGCGCTCGAGCAGCTCGCGCGCGAGGTTCCAGCCGACCTTGCCGGCGCCCGCGATGATCACGTATAGGCCCGGCATCAGGCCAGCGCGGCCTTCTCGAGCTGCTCGATCGCGATCTGCGTCGGGCAAACCGTGTGTACGCCCTGCTCGGCGTACCAGGCCGCGCGCCGCGGGTCGAGGATGCGCGCGATCACGCGCGGCACCTCGAAGCGGCGCTGGGCGAGCTGTGACACGACCAGGTTCGTGTTGTCGCCGTTGGTCGAGGCGATGAAGACGTCGGCGTTCTCGATGCCGGCCTCGGTCAGCGCGTCGAGCTCGAGCGCGGTGCCGATCGTGAAGCGCCCGCCGGCCTCCTCCCACGACGCGCCGAGCTCGACGTCGAGCCGCTCGTGCGACAGCGGGTCCTCGTCGAGGACGGAGACGGTATGGCCGGCGCGCAGGGCCGAGGTGGCGACGGAGGAGCCGACGCGGCCGGCTCCGACGACGAGGACGAACATGGGAGCGGTGACTCTACCGAGCCGGTGGTGCGGGCTCGGTCGCTGCGACCGGGTGCCCGACAGGCGGCTCGGGAGCGGCGCCTGCGACCGGCGCAGTCGGGTCGGCCGCGACCTTGCCGGCCGGCGGCGCGGTGAGGATCACGCGGCACTTCGCGTTCTGGAGCACGTAGCGCGTCGTGTGGCCGACGAACGTGTCGTGCAGGCCCTGCTTGCCGCCGAGCCGCAGGCCGCCGCGGATGCCGGTCGGCTCCTCGGCCGCGAGCACGATCGCCTCCACGCCGCGCCGCTTGGCCTCGTGCACGATCGCCTCGCCGGCGCGGCGCGCGCGCACCGTGGCGGTCGCGACCTCGACGCCCTCGTACTCCTCCCCCACGGCCTTCGCGCGCGCGAGCGCCTTGCGCGCCCGGCTCAGGTCCTCCTCGGAGACGCGCGAGTCGAGCGGCAGCGCCATCGGCACCTCGAAAACCCACAGCGCCTCGATCACCGCGCCGCCCTCGCCCTCGTCTTCGTTCTCCTCGCCCGCCAGCCGGCCCGCGGTCTGCATGATGTCGTCGTCCATCGGCGTACCCAGCACGGGCACGAGGATCGAGCCGAACTCCGCCTCGACCTCGTGGCGCGTCAGCGCCCGCGCCGGCACGGTGACGCGCTTGAAAACCGGCTTGTCCTCGACGACTCGGTAGATCACGTAGAGCAGCACCCCGAACGCCATCCACGCGAGGCCGACCCAGCGGGCCGCGTTGTGGAGCAGGACCACGGAGGCGAACGCGACCGCCGCCATCGCGGCGCCAAGCAGCGCCGGCAGCGGGACGGACGCGCCAGAGACGCGCACGTTGAACGGGATCCGGTACGGCCGGTCGCGGTCGGGCTCGCGGAAGCGCGAGCGGATCACGGCGAGGTGGACGATCAGGAAGGCGAGCGTCGCGCCGAACGCGTAGATCGCGGCCAGGAACTCCAGGTCGGTCGGGATCACGAGCGCGACCGCGAGCAGGGCGCCGAGCCCGATCAGCACGACCGGCGTGCTGTAGCGCGGGTGCAGCTGGCCCACGAGCGACGGGATCTGGCGGTTGAGCGCCAGCGAGTAGCCCAGCCGCGAGAGCCCGAACATGGCCGCGTTGCACGCGATCACGAGGATCCCGAGCGCGAACACCGCGATCGCGTAGCGCAGCGGCTCGCGCAGCCACTCCTCGTCGAACGCCGACGCGACGCCGAGCATCGGGGCCTCGTAATAGCGGTTGCCGGTCTGCGGCAGCGTCGAGGCCGCCACGAGCGCGATGCCCAGGTACGGGATCGCGGCGGCGGCGCGCACGGCGAAGAGCCGCTTCAGGCCGCGGCGCGAGACCGCCACCTCGCCGGCGAGCGAGGACGACGCGTCAAGGCCGGAGAACGCCGCGATCGCGAGCGTGAACCCGAACAGCACGTCCTCCGTCGACGGCGTGCCGGCGAGCGCGGCAGGGTCGGTGAGGACGTCGGGCTCGAACAGCAGCGCGAGCCCGAACACGACGATCAGCAGCTGCAGCGCCAAATCGGCGACGATCGCGAACGCGGCGCGCTCCCAGCGGCGCGAGCCGGCGCCGAGCACGTTGACCCACGCGACGTAGCCGATCACCGCGAACGCGAGGATCAGCTCCGGCGCGCCCTCCGACAGCTCGTCCCAGAACAGCGCGACGTAGTCGGTCGTCGCGAACGCGCACAGCGCGATCAGGATCAGGTAGTCGAGCAGGATCGCCCAGCCGGCGACGAAGCTCCACAGCTCGTTGAAGCCGAAGCGCGCGATCACCGTCGCCCCGCCGCGCTCCTGGTGCAGCGACGCGCCCTCCATGTACGAGAGCACCAGCAGCGCACCGAACAGCGTCGCCAGCAGCATCACCAGCCACGTGAGGCCGAGCGCGTGCACGACGATGACGCCGAGCGCGAAGTACAGCGACGCCGAGAGGAAGCCCTGGACGATCCCGAACAGCGGCGGCGAGCCGATCCCGCGCTTGAACGCCGGCGGCGCCTCCAGCCGCTGCAGCCGCCGCTGTCCGTCGCGCTCCGCGCTCATCGCCGCCGCTCCACCCACAGCCGCCCGGCGCCCGCGGCGACGAACAGCACGCCGAAGACGATCCCCACCGCCGCCGGGCCGCCGCCCGCGGCGATCGTGCGCGCGATGATCGCCACGCCGAGCAGCACCATCAGGCCGGAGAGGAGGAGCGTGATCGCGCTCATGGCGCCACCGTAGCCTTCTCCGGCGCGTGCGGCGGGCCGGTGCGCGCGGGCGGCCGCGACTCGATGATCACGCGGCACGGCCGCTCCGCCAGCACGGCCTCGACCGTCTTGCCGAACACCGACGTGCCGGCGATCCGGCGCGGCAGCGTCATCACGACCGCGGCGGCGCGCATGTCCTGCGCCTCCTCGATGATCCGCCGCCCGGCCTGGCCCGCGCGCACCTTCTCCCAATGGCCCGAGACGCGCCCGCCGCCCTGCAGCTTGGCCTGCTCGATGATCGACTGCGCGGCGGCCTCCTCGTCGCGCATCGGCGCGTCGATCGCGAGCGCGTTCGGCACCGTGATCGTGACGAGCACGTGGATCCCGCGCCGCTTGCGCGCCGCGAGCTTGACGGCCGTCGCGAGCACCTGCTCGTCGTAGGAGTCGTCGCCGAAGTGGACGAGCACCGAGTCGTACTCCGCCTCGTGATCGACGACCGGCTGCGGGATCGCGACCTTGTGCGTCGACGCGAGGTCGAGCCCCTGACCGCGGCGGTAGAGCGGGTACACGGCGAGGCCGAGCGCGAGCCAGGAGAAGCCCGCGATCGCGACGTCGGGGTTGAGCGCCACCGTCGCCAGGAACGCGCCGGCGGTCGCGGTGCCGCCGACGATCGCGAACAGCGGCAGGTCGCGGCCGCGGAACGTCACGTTGCCGGGCCCGCGGTACGGTCGCGGGAAGCCCGGCTGGGTGAGCCGCAGCCGGATCACCGAGGCATGCGCGATCGTGAACGACAGCATCGCGCCGAACGCGTACATCAGGCCGAGGAAATCGGCCTGGCCCGGCAGCAGCGTGACGATCGCGACGCCGCTGAACACGAGGATCCCGATCCACGGCGTGCGATAGCGCGGGTGCAGCCGCCGCAGCCCGTCGGGGAGCTGGCGATGGATGCCCATCGAGTACACGAGCCGCGAGACGCCGATGATCGCCGCGTTGGTGGCGATGAACAGGATCGTGGCCGCGAGCAAGCCGACGTAGAGCTCGCCGGCCGACTGCAGCGGGCCGAGGTCGATCTGCTTGACGACGCCCAGGATCGGGTCGCCCGCGAAACCGCCCTCGTCCTCGCTGAGGCCGAGCAGCGTCTGGTACTCGCCGTCGCGCTCGAACACCGGCAGCGCGGACAGGGCGACCGCCGGCAGCGTGAAGTAGATCGCGAAGACCGCGAGGCGCACGCGGTTGATCGCCTTCGGGATCGTGTGCGCCTCGTCCCGGGCCTCCTCGGCCATGTTCGAGATCGTCTCGATGCCCGTGTAGGCGATCATGCCGAGCGGGATCGAGATCGCGAAGTCCTTCCAGGTCGGCGCGACGCCGAGATCGATGTTGTCGACGAGCGTCTCCAGCGACAGCACCAGCGCCGCCCCGATCACGACGAGCAGCAGCTGCGTCAGGAAGTCGAGTATCGCGAGGAAGACGTTGAGGCCGGCCGACTCCTTCACGCCGACGACGTTGATCAGCGCGAGTACGCCGATCACGATCGCTCCGCCGATGATGTCGCCGGGTGCGCTCTTGAGCCAGTCCCAGAACAGCCCGCCGATGTAATGCGGCACGAAGAACGCCGAGATGGCGATCGTGATGACGTAGTTGAGCATTTGGCCCCAGGCGGCAAAGAACGACCAGAACTCGTTGAACGCGCGCCGCGCGAAGCTCGACGAGCCGCCCGCCTCGGGATACATCGCCGTCGCCTCGGCGTAGGTCGCGGCGGTGCAGAAGAAGAAGAAGCCCGTGATGATGAAGACGAGCGGCGTCAGGCCCAGCGCGAACGACGCGACGAGCCCGAGCGCGTAGTAGATCGAGGAGCCGACGTTGCCGTAGGCGGTGGAGAAGAGGGCGTTGACCCCAAGCACCCGCTCGAGGCCTGGCAGTCGGCGTCTGGCCATGGGCGGCGGCCGATTCTAGGACTCGTAGGATCGGATTCATGACGCAGCTCGACCGCACTGCTCGTCGTCGACTTCCAGCGTGCGTTCGAGGACGCCGGCTACTGGGGCCGCCGCAACAAGCCCGAGTGCGAGGCCAACGTCGCCGCGCTGGTCGCCGCCTGGCGCGAGGCGGAGCGGCCCGTCGTGTTCGTCCGCCACGACTCCGTCGAGGAGCGATCCCCGGCGACGAGAGATCCGAGAGCGAGTCCAGGATGGAGGCGCACGTCACGCCGCCATCCTGGGCCCGCGCGCGTCAAGCCCGCGTGCAGGTGCGGCCGCAGCGCATCAAGAAGCTGTGAAGACTCAGCCGAGCATCAGCTGGCTGACGCTGAACGCGACGCCGTTGGGGTCGGCGATCACGGCTTGGCGGAACGCCTCGACGACCTCGGTGGGCTGGGCGATCACGGCGCCGCCGCGCTCACCGGCCACGTCGACGGCGCGATCGATGTCGGCGACCCAGAAGTCGACGCTCCAGCCCGGCTCCGCCCCCTCTGCCAGCGGCAGCATCGTGGCGACCACGTCGCGCGGCACGGGCTGCTCCGGGTTGCCGCCGACGTAGCCCGGCAGCCGGAACATCCCGGCCTCGAAGTCACCGGCTTGGAAGTCGTCTACCCGCCACCCGAAGACGGTGCCGTAGAACTCGGCGGCGCCCTCGCGGTCGTCCGTGTTGAGCGCGCTCATGCTCCAGGCGCTCGGCTCGTTGACGAGCTGGACGCCGCTGCGCGCGTCCGGCTCCCAGACGCCGAACGCGGCGCCCGCGGGGTCGGCGGCTGCGGCGATCCGCCCCGCCGGCGGCGCGTCGAACGGCTCGGCGAGCACGGTGCCGCCGGCGCGCCGCACGGTGTCGACCGCGCGATCGGCGCTGTCGACCTCGATGTACGTGTTCCATGCGGGAGCGGAGCCCTGCGGCAGCGAGGCGATCCCGGCCACGTCGCGACCGCGGAGCCGCGCGACGTAGTACTCGCCGGGCGGGTCGCCCGGCATCGCGCCGGGGCCGTCGAACTCCCAGCCGAAGAGCGGGCCGTAGAAGTCCAGCAGCGCGCGCGGGTCGGGGCCGAACACGTCGACCCAGGACGGCACGCCCGGCTGGAATCCGTCGCGCTCGCTCATCCTCGGTACCTCCGGTCTGGGGGGACATTGGTCGGCGAACCGTATCATCTGATCGGGATTTCCAACAGAGTTAATGGAGAACCGTACTAGACTGCGCCGCGATGGCCGGCCGGCGCAGCTACGGAGATCCCTGCGGGATCGCGCGCGCGCTCGACGCGATCGGCGAGCGCTGGGCGCTGCTCGTCGTGCGCGAGCTCGTGCTCGGCCCGAAGCGGTTCACCGACCTGCGCGCCGGGCTGCCGAACCTGACCCCGGACATGCTCTCGCAGCGGCTGCGCGACCTCACGGCGGCGGGCGTGGTCGCACGCCGCCGGCTGGCGCCGCCCGCGGGCTCGCAGGTCTACGAGTTGACGGAACGCGGACGCGAGCTGGAGGACGTCTTGCTCGCGCTCGGGCGCTGGGGGAGCACTGCGCCGCTGCCGCCGCGCGGGCACGACATCGGCGTCGACTCGACGATCCTCGGGCTGCGGACGCTGTTCGCGCCCTCGAACGCCGACGGCTTCGACGCGAGCGTCGAGCTGCGGCTGGGCGAGCAGACGTTCCGCGCGCGCGTCGAAGACGGCTCGTTCGAGGTCGTCCGCGGCGCCACCGAGCGCCCCGACGCGGCACTGACGACGGGACCGGGCTCGCTCGCTGCTCTCGTCTGGCAGGGCCGCAGCCTCGCGGACGCGGAGCGCGCGGGCGAGGTCGAGGTCGAGGGCGATCGCAGCGCGCTTGCGCGCTTCCTTGCGCTCTTCCCGCTACCCGCCGCGGATCCTCAGCCGACGAATCGGTAACCCACGCCGGAGGCCGTGCAGATGGAGCGCGCTGCCCACCGGGCGGCTCGATCTTCGGGTACAGCGCGATCGTCTCGACCGTGACGAGCGCCGCCGAGGAGCGGCGGGTCGGAGGCGCGCCTGACCGGGCTCGACAACGCGCTTGTCGGCGGCCGCTACCTGCGCCGCTCCGATCGCGGGCGCCTGACGCGCGAGCCGCGCGACGCCGAGGACTTCCCGCCGCGCGTGCTGCCCGTGCTGGCCGCGAGTCGCACGTACCAGGACGAGCACGTGGACGTGGCCGTCCAGCGGCTCGGGTTCGCCGCCGGCGTGCTCGGCGGGCTGCTCGCGCTGCCGCTCGCCGCGGTCGTCGGCGTCGACGCGTCGCCCGCGCGCGCCGCGCTCGCGGTGCCGGCCGCTACCGGCCTCGCGCTGCTGGCCGGGCTCGTGCCGGCGGCGCGCGCGGCGCGGGCCCAGCCGATCGCCGCCGTGCGGCCCGCGGTGCTGGAGGTGCGGCGCGCGTGGCGGCCGCGTGGCCTCGGCGGGCTCGCGCTCGTCAACCTCGTGCGCACGCCGGGACGCACCGCGCTCGGCGCGCTCAGCCTCGCGATCGGCGTTTGCGCGCTCACCCTGCTGCTCGCGGCCACGATCGCGTTCCGCGACGTGCTCGTCGGCACGCTGCTCGGCGACGCGGTCGCTGTGCAGGTCCGCGGCACCGACTACGTCGCGGTGATCACGACCGTCCTGCTCGGCGTCGCGGCGGTGGCGGACGTGCTGTTCCTCAACCTGCGCGAGCGCGCCGAGGAGCTGACGACGCTCGAGGCCGGCGGCTGGGACGACCGCGCGCTCGGCCGGCTGGTCGCGTTCGAGGGACTCTGGATCGGCGCGCTCGGGGCGGTCGCCGGCGCCGCCGCTGGACTCGCCGGCGCCGCGCTCTTCGCCGGCGCGCTGCCGCCGGCGCTCGTGCTCACCAGCGTCACGGCGGCT
>Ga0081538_10006021_pt1 | contig 10778 bp, 10 predicted proteins | sample TabmetS5T2R1_FD_71022 | JGI IMG/M metagenome (GOLD analysis project Ga0081538, IMG submission 71022) | Tabebuia heterophylla rhizosphere microbial communities from the University of Puerto Rico - S5T2R1 | ecosystem: Host-associated > Plants > Roots > Rhizosphere ...
TCGACCGCATCGGCGCTCCCGCCACCGATGGCCTGTTGCAGCGGCATGTCACCGACCCGGTGCTGCGCGACCGCGTGGTGCGGCTGTGGGCGGAGGAGCAGATCCGCGGGTGGACCAACCACCGCATCCGCGGCGGCCCGCTCACCTCCATCGGCAAGGTGCACCAGGGCGACCTCAACCAGCGCATCCAGCTCGCCGCCGTCGACCTCCTCGGCGCTCACGCCACGGCCTGGGAAGGTGCTCACCTGGACCGCACCGTCAAGGGGATGCTCCGCAGTCGGGCCAACACGATCGAGGGCGGCACGACGGAAGTGAACAAGAACGTCATCGGGGAGCGGCTGCTCGGGCTGCCACGGGAACCCGATCCCTACAGGCGCGCGGCGTGGAAGGGCATCCCCCGGTCATGAGCTACACGACGCTCGACGTCCACCGCGAGGGCCACGTGGGCTGGTTGATCTTCGACCGGCCCGACCGCGGCAACGCCATGGATGCGGCGATGATGAACGAGCTCGAGGCGGCGTGGGCCGAACTCGACGCCGACCCCGAGGTGCGGGTCATCGTCAACACCGGCAACGGGCCGGCCTTCCAAACCGGCCTCGACGTCGCCCAGCTGGCCAAGGACAAGGAAGCTCTGCGGGAGCAATCCCGACGCACGCGGGACGCCGAGCTGCGGTTCACCGCCTGGCACAACGGCGTGTGGAAGCCGGTGATCGCAGCTGTCAACGGCGTGTGCGCCGGTGGCGGGCTGCACTTCGTGGCCGATGCCGACATCGTCATCGCATCGACCGATGCCACCTTCGTCGACCCTCACGTGTCAGTCGGCCAGGTCTCGGCCTACGAGACCATCGCCCTGGTACGGCGCTCGCCTATGGAAGCCATCGTCCGCATGGCGTTCACCGGTAGCCATGAGCGGCTCGGCGGCGAGCGGGCGCGACAGCTGGGGATCCTGTCCGAGGTGGTCGCGCCAGGACGCCTGCGCCAGCGGGCCCGTGAGATCGCCGAGCTCGTCGGCCGCAACAGTCCCGCGGCGATGGCCGCGACGAAGCGGGCCCTGTGGGCCGCGTTCGAGGCCGGCCTCACCGAGGCGTGCAAGGCGGGCGCGCTCGAGCTGGCGGCGATGTGGGGGCACCCGGACCAGACCGAAGGGCGTGCGGCGTGGGCCGAGAAGAGGGAGCCGCAGTGGGCACCTATCAGCACCTGATCGTCGAACGGCACGGGCCGGTGGGCTGGTTGATCAACAACAGGCCGGAGCAGCTCAACGCCATGAACGCTGCGATGCGCTCGGAGTTCGCCGACGCGTGGCTGGAGCTCGATGCCGACGCGGAGGTGCGCGTGATCGTGCACACCGGTGAGGGGCGGGCGTTCCAGACCGGCGTTGACGTGTCGGAGATCGCCGGCGACGGCGTGGGCTTCGCGCGCTACCGCGACGACATGGAGAATTTCGACCTCCACTTCACCGCCTGGCACCAAAAGGTCTGGAAGCCGGTGATCACCGCCGTCAACGGGATCTGCGCCGGCGGCGGCTTTCACTGGGTCGCCGATGCCGACATCGTCATCTGCGCGTCGGACTCGCAGTTCTTCGATCCGCACGTGTCGGTCGGTCAGGTCGTCTCGGTGGAGGCGATCGGCCTCATGCGGAAGATGCCGGTCGAGGCGGTCATGCGTATGGCGTTCATGGGGCGCTACGAGCGGATGTCGGCGCAGCGCGCGTATGAGCTGGGCATGGTGAGCGAGGTGGTCGATCCACCCGAGAAGCTGCGCGAGCGGGCCCAGGAGCTCGGCGAGACCATCGCCAAGAACAGCCCGGCGGCGATGGCCGCAACCAAGCGGGCCCTCGCGGCCGCCCTCGAGCACGGTCTCACCGAGGCGTGCAAGCTCGGCGCCGGAGAGCTCGTTTCGATGTGGGGCCATCCCGACCAGGAGGAGGGCCCGCGAGCCTTCGCTGAGAAGCGCGAGGCCCAGTGGACGTTGTGAACCTCGCCGACCTCCTGCCCCCGCCCGGCAACGAGGTCCGCGTGTACGCGCCCGATGGCCGCTGGACCGGCTCGCAGCTCCGTGCGCGGGCGGAAGCCTGGGCAGCCTCGCTCGAGATCCAGCCGGGGGCGGCGTGCGGAACACCGCTGCCCAACGGCGGCGAGCTGATCGCCAGGCTCTTCGGCACCTGGCTGGCTGGTGGCGTCTACGTGCCGCTGAACCCGCGAGCCACCGCCACCGAGCTAGCACGCATCGAGCGTGAGCTGCTCGGGACGAGGTTCGACACCGGGGTCGCCGTCGTGTCGTTCACGTCGGGCACGACCGGCCCCCCCAAGCCGGTCCCGCTCCTGCACGCTCGCGTGCTCGAGGGGATCGACCAGGTCCTCGGCACCCTCCGCGCCAAGCCGGGCGACCCAGCGAAGCCACCGATGCCCAACCTCATTCCGGTCTCCCTTGGGCTCTGGAACGGCATCTACCAGGTGCTCTTCGCCTTCCGCATCGGCGCCCCGGTCGTGCTCATGGATCGGTTCGACACCGCCGAGTTCGCCGCTCTCGTCCGCCGCTTCGAGATCCGCAGCACCGTTCTGCCCCCCGCGGCAATGGCGATGCTGGTCGACGACGAGCGGATCGCCGACCTCGCGCCGCTCAAGTACGTCCGCAGCATCTCTGCACCGCTCTCGCCGCTGCAGGCCCGCCGGTTCCGCGACCGCTTCGGCATCAGCGTCCTCAACGGCTGGGGTCAGACCGAGCTCGGTGGGGAGGTGGTCGGATGGAGCGCGGCCGACTCCAAGGCCTTCGGCGACGCCAAGCTCGGAGCCGTCGGCCGGCCCCACGCCGGTGTCGAGGTCACCACCGACGACGGCACCAGTGAGCTCCTCGTGCGCATCCCCGGCCGCTTCGACGAATGGCAGCACACCGGTGACATCGGGCGTATCGACGACGATGGCTTCGTGTGGATCGAGGGCCGGGTGTCCGACATGATCAACCGGGGCGGCAACAAGGTGCACCCCAGCGAGGTCGAGGAGGTACTGCGCCTCGCGCCGCAGGTCGCGGACGCCGCGGTCGTGGGCGCGCCGGACGACCGCTTGGGGGAGGTTCCGGTCGCCTTCATCGTCGAGTCGGCGCCCACCACCGACGAGGCGCTCGCCGCCCTGTGCCGGGAGCATCTCGCGCCCTTCAAGGTCCCTGTCCGGTTCGAGCGGGCCACCGAGCTCCCCCGCAACGAGAACGGCAAGATCCAAAAGCGCGAGCTCGTCCGCACCAGGGGAGGAGAGAACCGATGACCCTGTCGCCCCTCCTGTCGTACTCGCGAGCCGACCTCTGCACCATCGGACGCGAGCTCATGCTCGCCGCCCACCTGCAGGATCGCGCGTCGGTCCCGGCCATCCTCGCCCGCCGAAGCATGGACGAGGCAGCCCAGCTCGCGATCGACGAGTGGATGATGACGAGCCCGATCTACACCCGACGGATGCAGCGACTCCTCCGATTCGAGGGCACCGACGTCGACACGATCTTCAAGGGACTGCAGCTCGACGTCGGCTTCGCCCACCAGTTCATGGACGTCGGGTACCAGCTCCTGTCGCCTGATCGCGGCGAGTTCTGGCTGCGGTCCTGCGGTGCGCTCGCCGACGCGGTCCCGATGGGGGAAGCGATGGTCCGAGTCATGTGCCACGACATCGAGGACCCGACCTTCGACGCGACCGCGGTCGCCACCAACCCTCGCGCCCGGGTGCGGCCGGTTCACCGGCCGCCTGCCGTCCCGCGCGGCGGCCCCGACTGCCACTGGACGGTCGAGATCGACGAGTCCGTCGACCCGATCGGGCCGCATCCGTGGCTCGGGCTCATGGAGCGGAGCGTCGTCGCGCAGCTCCCGAACGATCCGGAGCTGCCCGCGGCATCGGAGCGCGGCGGATGGGACGACTACAGGGGCGACTTCGACCCAGGCTTCGAGCTGGAGCGGCTCTCGACCCGAGCGCTCCACATCGTGCTGCGGGAGTTCGCCGTCCAGGGCCACCTCCTGGCTCGGGGGATGATGCGCGCGGTGGAGCAGCGGTACGGCCACGACGAAGCCGTCGAGGTCGGCCGGGCGATCTTCACCGGCATCGGATGGATCGCCGCGGAACGGCTCACCCGGGTGCTGGGCCTCGATCCGAGCGGGGCCGACACCTTGGCCACGGTGCTGCCCCTCACCCACTTCCTGCTGCCGGCCGATTACGTCGGCCTCAGCGTGGAGCTCGAGGCCGACGCGACGACCATCAGGCTCTCGAGCAAGGCGGCCGGGATGTCCGAAGGTGATCCCTACTCGCTGCCGGGGCTGCTGGTCGAGGGCGTCGACGGGATCGTCGAATCGCTCGTGCACGGCGTCGACCCGACTGCGACCGTCGTCACCGACGGTCGGGGCGTCGACAGGACCTGGACGGTGGAGCGCGGCGCGGCCTCGCAGCCGGCGGACGAGCCCGACGACGTCGTGGTCGCTCGCTTCAGCACCGGCGTCGCGGTCACGTTGCGACGGCGGGTGCCTCGGCCCGAGGAAGCAGGGCCGTTGCCTGACGGGAGTCCGAGATGACGCGCCGGACCGGGCCCAGGCGTCGGGTCAGCGCGAGAGGATGGTGACGGCAGCGGTGCCGGGTGCGCCGTAGACCTGGGCGTAGCCGACCCGCGGCTCGCCGAGGACCTGGCGGTCGCCGGCTTGGCCCCGGAGCTGCAGCACGAGCTCGTGGACCTGCCGCAGGCCGGAGGCACCGATGGGTTCGCCGTTGGCGATGAGCCCGCCGTCGGTATTGATCGGCAGCGAGCCGGCGATTTCCGTGGCGTTCTCGGCGAGGAGCTTCTCCTGCTCGCCATCGGCACAGAAGCCGTTCTCGGCCATGTGCATCACCTCGGCACCGGAGTCGGTGTCCTGCAGCTGGATGACGTCGACCTCCTCTGGCCCGATCCCGGCCGCCTCGTACGCCGCCTTGGACGCGTAGACGGTGGGCGACACGTCCTCGTCGATCGCAGCCCACGTCGTGTTGACCTCGTAGGCGCCGTAGTTGCGCGTTCGGATCTCGGTTGCCTTCACGAAGACCGGCGCATCCGTGAAGCGGGAGGCAAGGTCTGCCCGGCAGAGCACAACCGCCGCCGCGCCTTCGTCGGGGGCGCAGAACATCGCAGCGGTCAGCGGGTGGTTCAGGATCGGCGAGGCGAGGATCTCGTCCACCGAAAGCGGATTGCGCCGGAACGCCTTCGGGTTGAGCGAACCGTTCCGGTAGTTCTTCGCCGCCACCTTGGCGAGGGTCGTCGGCGAGATGTCGTGGTCGTGCATGTAGCGGTTGATCTTCATGCCGAAGAACTTCGTGGTGACGTACTGGCCGTTCTCGCCGTACCACTGCGGCATGCCCATGCGCGCCGGGTCGGCCTTGAAGGAGCCTCGTGGGTGCTTGTCGGCGCCGACGGCGAGGCCGACGTCGAAGCGGCCGAGCCGGATGGCGGCCGCCGCCTGGTCGATCGTGCTCGCCGAGGTGGCGCACGCGTTGAACACGTTGGTGAAGGGGATGCCGGTAAGCCCGAGCAGTCCGGTGATCGGGTCGAGCTGGGCGGCCTCCCAGCTGCCGCCGACCGCGAACTGCACGTCGCTCCACGAGATGCCGGCATCGGCGAGGGCGTCCTCCACGGCGTCGGCCGCCATCTGGAACGGCGTCTTGTCCCCGAAGCGGCCGAAGGGGTGCAGCCCGATGCCGATGATCGCAACGTCGTTCACGTCAGCTCCCGACAGGCTCGAAGGCGAAGGTGAGGATTTCGACGCCGTCGGCGTCGACGTAGAAGGGAACGATCCGCAGCTCGACCTCCATGCCGAAGTCGAGCCGGGCCGGATCGCTCTCGGTCAGGCGGGCTTCCACCCGCACCACATCATCGAGCTGCACGAGCCCGACGCCGAAGGGCTGGAAGTTCTCGCCGGTGGCGTCGCCTGCGAACGGAACCACCGGTGGGAAGCCCTGGGTCGTCCACGACACGAGGGTCCCGCGCCGGGGAAGAAGGATCTCTGCCATCGTCCCGGGGCACCGGGGGCAGTGCGACTGCACCGGGAACGTCGCCGCCCCGCACCGCTCGCACCGGCTGCCGATCAACCGGGGTTCGTCGGCCGGCCACGTGAAGACGTCAGCGAGCGGCTTCTGCATTCCTCCGCCCCCGTTCTCGCGCCACCTGGCGGAACTGTAACGACGCCGAGGTGATCGCCCGGCCGTCCTCGCCCTGGTCTTGGAGCAGGACGCGCGCGGCGACGAGGTCGCGGTCGCCGGTGGTGACGTCTGCCGAGGCACGGAACGGACCGGTCTTGCCGCGGGCGAGGAACATCACGTGCGAGGACAGGGCCTCGAGCTGGTCGCTGCCGACCGCCTGCGCCGCGGCGTCGAGCGCGGCGGTCTCGAGGATCACGAGCTGGGGCCCGAGGTGGAGGGCGGCGTCGGGTGACGCCAGCTCCTCGGCCAGCTTGTCGAGCTCCCAGTCGCCGTCGTCGCGACGGCGACCGCCGAAGACCTGCCACAGGGGCGGGAGATCCGGTGAGTCGACGACCTCGATGGACCGGGTGTCCATCTTCTCGAGCCCTTCGGGGGGCCGGCCGATGGCGACGCCTTGACCCTCGGTGAGGGCGAGGACCCGTCGGGGTTCGTCGGCGTCGACGATCCGCGACCGGCTGTAGCTGAACTGCCGGCCACGCTTGAGGACCTCGGACCGCACCTGGATCCTGGCCACGCCACGGCCCTGGTCGAGCACCTGGCAGGAATGGATCACCGGGTTCGGCACCGCCTCCAGGTCCGACATGCCGCCCTCGGGGGCACAGATGCCGAGCGCGGCGATGAGCAGCCCGCCCGAGGCGTTGCGCATGTCGTGGCGCAACGTGACGATGTCATCAGACGCCCCGTGATCCATGGTGGCGAACTGGCGCCCGAGGTACCGGTAGCTGAGCAGCCCGCCCCAACGTCGGCGCAGCTCGGCCGCGTAAGCCTCGTGATCGTCGGACAGTTCTCGGATGTCGCGCAACACGTCGGCCCTCAGGCTGCCACATCACCACACCACCACCGCGGCTGGTTCGGTGTGGAGGAGGCCCCGATGCCGCGCACGTCGGGTGTTCAGGGTGCCTCCGGCCGGAGCCACGAGAAGAAGAGCCAGCCGGTGGCCTCGGCCAGCACCACCGCCACCGCCTGAACGCCCGCCCACAGGGCGAAGACCGGGAAGCCCCGGTTGGCCAGCGAGGCGTGCTCGTCGGGGAACAAGTAGAGGACGAGCAGCAGCAGTAGGGATGCGGTCAGGGCGAGGGCGACGAGCGCGTTGAACGAGGCGATCCAGACGTGCAGCCGGCGAGTGGCGGTCCGTTCCTGGTTGCGCACCCGCCTCCAGGCCAGGACCATTTCGACTGCGCCCACGGCGGCGCTGGCCGCCAGGACATCGTCGTCCAGGCTTCCGATGCCGGCGTTGAGGACCTCGGAGCGCATCAAGACGGCCGGGGCGATCGTGACGGCGAAGCCGGCGATGGCGAAGCCCGCGGCAACGACGGCGTCGGCGGCCCGGCGGCTCAGGTCCCCTCCCGCGCGCGTAGCGTCCACCGATCGGCCACCGACCCGTCCGCTCGGATGCACTTCGCGGTGAGTTGGGCGTCGACGACCTCGACGTGGAGGAACTGCAGCGTCCGCTCCGACACTGCGGTGAACCGGCTGCGGCCCACGGCGGTGGTCTTGCAGCCGCCGCCACTCACCACGTAGGTGACGCCCTGCTGCGGCTCGACCCGCTCGTAGTCGTGGTCGTGTCCACTGAGGACCAAGTCGACACGGTGGCGCGACAGGAGGGGCACCAAGCGCTCCTGCGCGCCCGGCGTGCTCCCGTGCTGGCCCGAGGAGTAGGGCGGGTGGTGCATGGCCACGACCTTCCACTGGTTGGCGGAGCTGGCGAGGGCGTCGTCGAGCCAGTCCAGCTGCTCGGACGCCCGGGGGCCGTAGACGCCGGGGATGCTGGAGTCCAGGAAGAAGAAGTCCACCGGGCCATGGCTGGCCGTGTAGTAGCGACCCGGCGTGCCCAGCAGCTCGAGCTCGGCCTCCATGGCGCTCAGCCTGTCGTCGCTGAAGTGGAGCCCGCTGTCGTGGTTGCCAATCGCCAGCTCGAAGCCCACCCCGGCGTCGAGCAGCGGTCCGAACGGCCGGCGGAACACGGTCTCGAACCGGCGCCGGAGGCTGCCGTAGTAGCAGATGTCCCCCAGCAGGGCGACCAGGCCATAGGGCGCCGTCTGGTAGGTGAAGGCCATGCGCTCGGCGACCGCCAGCGCCTGGCGGCCACCGCTGCCGTTGTCGCCCAACACCGCAAACGACAGGCGGTCACCGGCGGTCTGCCACGCGTGGGGCGTGAGCCGCACATCCGGCGGCTCACCGGGGAGGAGGTCCTCACGCGTCAGCGCCGGCCACACCGCTCCGCCCAGTGTGCCAGCGGTGGCAGCCGCGCCGACCAGGCCCACGCCCGCGGCCAGGAACTCACGCCGATTCATCACGACCATCCTCCCGACCAAGCCCGGCCGCCCACCGAAGCGGCGTTCCGAAGCGCGTGTGTCAGCGGCCCGGTCTGGCGAGGCGGCATGCGGCTTCAACGAGTCCTTGACGATCAGCCACCGGAGGCGCAGGAGTCGACGGGCTCCCGGCGGGCGAGACGATCCTCGATGAACGCCGTCACCTGCGCAGCGGTGAGCGGAATGACGCTGCCGTGGGTTGCCCCTTCGACGACGACGAACTCGGTGACCTGCCCGTGGGCGCACAGCCGGTCGAACAGATCGCGGACCCTGTCGATCACGACTCGGTCGTCGAGCGTCCCCGAGGCCAGGAAGAGAGGGGCCTTCCTGACGGCGACGTTGCCGACATCGTTCCCCAGGATGATCGAGCGAGCGGGCTCCGTCGTACGGGGGTCGGCGGTGAACGGGCCTGCGACGGCGATCGGGATGAGGGCCTCGGTGATCTCGTCCAGGCAGCCCGTCTCGAGGACGGACGAAGCGACCCGGTGCGCCGCCGGCGTCACGTAGTCGGTGACGTCGATCTCCGGATGCTCCGAGGGGCGGCCGTAGAGGCCCATCAGCGTCAGGATGGTCGTGACGATGGGGTCGATGCCGCCGTAGACACGGTCGAACATGGCGCCCGGCGCCAGCGCCACCGTGCCGACCAACTCGAGCTCGGGTGCGTGCCGGTGGGCAAGCTCGGCCGCGGCCATCGCTCCGTGGCCACCCTGCGAATGGCCGATCGAGACCCAGCGCTTGCTGGCGTGGGCCTCCGGGAGGCGCCGGACGGCGCGAACGGCGTCGACGACTGCGTTGCCCTCGGCGGTCTTCGACAGGTACGGGTGCAGCTCGCCGACCGGACCCAGGCCGATGTAGTCGGTCATCACCCACACCCCCTCGACCCCCCAGCCGGGTGCCTCGCCGCCGAAGCGGCTCGGTGCGCACTGGGCGGCGAGCCCCGTCGTGCCGTGGGCGGTCGAGATGACCGGCCACCCTCGCCGTGGCAAGGGGCCGGTCGGATAGGTGACGATCCCGGTGACGGCACGATCACGATCCCGTGCGTCACGGGAGTGGTACATGATCCGCAGGGTGACGCGATCGCTGCCCTCGCTCACCTCCTGGACCCGGATCAGGTCGCCCGGCCGGCCTCGCGGCAACGGGTCCGGCACGACGTAGAAGTCCTCGAGGGCACCGGTGAAGACCTCGGGGCCCGATCGTCCGGCTCTGGGGGCCTCGGTGACCGATGCACTCGCCGACGGATCTGCCCTTGCCGTCGACGACGCTTCGGGCGAGCCCGTTGCCAGGCCAACGACGGCGAGCGCGGTCAGCACTGCGGCCGTTGGGCGACGGATTGAGGTGACGTGTCGCATCACCGCCACCCATCTTGCCCGGGACCACGCCCCCGACGCGGCACTCTCGGCGGCCAAGCGCGCCGGCGAGTGGCGTCCTTCGGCGCGCAGGGGGCCCCATCGCGCCGCCGATACCCACGGACTACCGTGGCGGGCGGCGGGCTGGCGCTCGGTCGGCCCGTGTTGCTCTCGAGGGGTGGTTCGAGGCACATGACGGAGACGAACGACCGGCGCCGGTCGTTGGCCGAGCCGTACACGCCGGGATCGGGCGACGGGGAGGAGCCGTGGGACGCCCAGCCGGACACCGTGGCTGTCGCCCCGCCGGCACTACCGGGACGAGACGAGCGCACGGCGGAGTTCCTCGCCGAGTGGCACAACGGCTCGTACAACTGCTTCTCCTCCGGCCACAAGTTCTGCCGCGAGGTGTGCCCGGTCGTGCAGGTCACCCGCAACGAGTCGTGGTCGCCGACGGCGTTCCACGCCAACGTCGTGGCGATGGAGCGCGGCCACCTCGACGTCGGTGACGTGGCCGCCGACTACGTCAACTGCACGCAGTGCGGGGCGTGCGAGCTGCGCTGCCCGAACACGCTGTTCACCGGGGACTTCTACCGCTTCCGGACCCGCACCGTCGACGTCGTCAAGGCGATGCGTGCGCTCGCCGTCGACCAGGGCGTCCACCAGCCGGCGTGGCAGCGCTGGAATGCGTCGACCGACGAGCGCACCCACGAGCCCGTGCTCGGCGGCGCGCCGGTGGGCCAGGAGAACGTCCGTGACTGGGCCCACGGCCTCGACCTGCCGATCGGTGGCGAGTCGATCCTGTTCGTCGACTGCGAGGCCGCCTTCTACCGCACCTCGGTGCCGCGGGCGGTGGCCCAGATCCTCCAGCACGCCGGCTACGAGTTCGGGCTGATGGCGGAGCAGTGGTGCTGCGGCGGCCCGGCAGCGGA
>Ga0081538_10006022_pt1 | contig 10778 bp, 8 predicted proteins | sample TabmetS5T2R1_FD_71022 | JGI IMG/M metagenome (GOLD analysis project Ga0081538, IMG submission 71022) | Tabebuia heterophylla rhizosphere microbial communities from the University of Puerto Rico - S5T2R1 | ecosystem: Host-associated > Plants > Roots > Rhizosphere ...
AGCACGTCCTGCTCGAAGGTTTGGGTGGTGACGTCCATCTCAGACCGCTGCGAGGACGGAGCCCACGAGCCCTGGGAGGGTGCGCGTGTTGTATCCGCCTTCGAGCACGAACGCTACCCGCTCGGCGATGCCCTTCGTCCGCGCGGTCAAGGCGGCGAAGCCGTCCTCCGTCACCTCGAGGCCGCCGATCGGGTCACCCCCGGCGGCGTCGAACCCCGCCGACACGAGCAGGACGTCCGGAGCGAAGGCTTCGAGCGCCGGAGCGACGGTTCGCTCCAGAGCCTCCAGGATCTCGGCGTCCCCGGCTCCCGCCGGGAGCGGGACGTTCAGCGTGGTGTCGTTCCCTTCGCCGGGCCCGCCGGACCCCGGATAGAACGGCCATTGGTGCATCGACGCGAAGAAGACGGAGTCGTCGCCCCAGAAGATGTCCTGCGTGCCGTTTCCGTGGTGGACGTCCCAGTCGAGGATCCCGACCCGCGTGAGCCCGAGCTCCCGCTGGGCGAATCGCGCGGCGATCGCGATCGAGCCGAAGAGGCAGAAGCCCATGGCGTGGCCCGGGAGCGCGTGGTGGCCGGGCGGGCGGGCGAGCGCGAAGCCGTCGAGCTCGACGGCTCCGATCGCCGCCCCCGCCGCGAGGAGAGCGGCCTCGTACGTGGTCGCGGTACAGATCGTGTCTGGGTCGAGGAGCGTCGGTTGCCCGCTCGCCGAGACCCGGCGAACCGCGTCGACGTACTCCGGGAGGTGCACTGCCGTGATCTCCTCTACCGCCGCCGGGCGGGCCTCGACGAAATCCGGGAAGGCCACGTGGAGAGCCCGGATGCGCTCTTGTCCCTCGGGATGGTCCCCCGTCGGGTGGAGCTCGGCGAAGGCGGCGTGGCTGACGAGCGGGATCACGTCCGGGCACGAACGTGCGCCGGGCCGACGTCCTCCGGAGAGCCGCAGCCTAGGAGCAGGAGCGCGAGCCTGGTCTCCGCCTGGAAGATCTCCAGCACGTGCCGCGCTCCGCTCTCGCCGTCGGCCGCGAGCCCCCAGAGCGCCGGGCGCCCGATGAAGACCGACCTCGCCCCGAGCGCCAGGGCCTTCGCGACGTCTGTGCCCCGTCGCACGCCGCCGTCGAGGTACACCTCGGCTCGGCCGGCGACAGCATCAACAACCTCGGGAAGCGCATCCAGGCTGGCCGGGACGCCGTCGAGCTGGCGGCCGCCGTGGTTCGACACGACCATCGCAGCCGCTCCGTGCTCGCAGGCGAGCGCCGCGTCCTCTGCGGTGAGGAGGCCCTTCACGACCAGCGGCAGCGCGCATTCGTCCCGGAGCCACTCCAGGTCGCGCCAGGTGATGCTCGTGTCGACGATCCTTGCGAGGGTGTCGTGGAAGTACTCGACCCCCACGAGCGACTGGGGCAGGTTGGGCATGGGGAGGTCCGTTGGGAGCGTGAACCCGCTGCGAAGATCGCGCTCCCGCGGCCCGGCTTCGGGGAGGTCGACCGTCAGGACGAGGGCGCCGAACCCGCTCGCCGCAGCTTCCTGCACCAGGTCGCGGGTGAACTCGCGGTCCCGCGACCAATAGAGCTGGAACCAGCGCGACGTCTTCCCACCGAGAGCCTCGGCCAGCTCGCTAGGCCTGCAGCTGCCGAGGCTGGAGAGCGTGTACACGGTGCCGGCCTCTGCCGCCGCACGCGCGAGCGCGGGCTCGCCGTCGGGGTGCGTCATGCGCTGGAGCGAGGTCGGCGCGATCATCAGCGGCATGGTGATCTCGGTGCCGAGGACGGTCGTCGTCGTGGTCACCTCGCTGACGTCGACGAGCATGCGCGGGCGGAGGAGGACGCGCCCGAAGGCCTCGACGTTGTCGCGGAGCGTCACCTCGTCGCCCGCGCCGCCGACGACATACCCCCAGTAGTCGGGCTCGCAGGCCGCCTCGGCGAGGCGCTCGTAGTCGGCGACGTTGACCGGCCGGGGCTCGCTCACAGGCCAGCCTCCGGCCCGTGAGCGAGGGGAGGGTGTGTGAGGGAACCGGGAGGTTTCCTCACTGTCTCAAAGAACGGGGTCCGTGGGGGAAACATGGTTTCCCCCACGGGAGTGAGCCGGAGGCTCGCGACGCTCACGCCCGTTCGCGGAACCGCCGCGCGACGCCGGCCAGCCCCCACGACTCGGTTAGGGCGGCTCCCGCCTCCCACTCGGGATCGACGTCGGGGAGGTCGGGGAGGGGAGCATCCCGCTGCACCGTGGTCATGCGCAGGTACCCACGGAGGACGTCGGCCTGGTCGGGGAACCCGCCGGCCTCCAGGCACGCTTCCAGCGAGCCGTGCTTGAGGAGGATGCTCGCGGCGCGCCCCGGGCCGATCCCCTTTGCGCCCGGGATTCGGTCTGAGGGATCGCCGCGCAGGGCGACGAAGTCGGGCACGAGCTCCGGCGGGACGCCGTAGATCTCCTTCACCTCGGCCGGACCCACGCGCTGGAGCTCGCGCTGGCCGGGCTTCGGGCGCAGAATGGTCGTCTTCTTGCTCGCGAGCTGGAAGAGATCGCGGTCGTTCGTGAAGACGAGCACGCGACCGCCCCTCGCCTCCTCGGCGTCGACGGCGGCGCCGAGGAAGTCGTCGGCCTCGTAGCCGTCCGCCTTCGCCCAGGCGAACCCGAGCGCGCTCACGAGCTCGGGCAGGCGGTCGAGCTGCGAGGTGAGGACGGGAGGGAAATCTCGGCCGGCCTGGTAGTCCGGGAGGATCTCGCTCCGGTACGTGGGAACGCCGACGCTGTCGAAGCCGACGAACACCGTGCGGGGCGTCTCCTCGTCCCAGGCGCGGGCGACCATGTTGGCGAAGCCGACGAGCATGTTGGCCTGGTTTCCGGCTCCATCCCTGATGGAAGACGGCAGCGCGTGGTAGGCCCGGTGGGCCAGGTTGTCGCCGTCGATGGCCAGAAGAGGTCTCAAGCTCGCCCCAATTCTTGCCGTTTAGCCCTTCGCTAAGGTGATCGTCGTGTCCAAGACGCTCGTCATCGCCGAAAAGCCCTCCGTGGGCCGCGATCTCGCGGCCACGCTACCGGGTGCCTTCAAGCAGAGCCAGGACAAGACGCACCTTACGGGCGGGGACTACGTGATCACGTGGGCGGTCGGCCACTTGGTCGGTCTCGCCGAGCCCGATCAGTACGACGAGAAGCTCAAGAAGTGGCGCTTCGCGGACCTGCCGATCGTGCCGAAGAAGTTCAAGCTCATCCCCAACGATGACAAGGCGAAGAAGCAGCTCAACGCCGTCCACAGGCTCATGAAGGACAAGGACGTCGAGCTCATCGTCAACGCCTGCGACGCCGGGCGCGAGGGCGAGCTCATCTTCGCGTACCTCTACGAGACCTCCGGCGTGAGGAAGCCGGTCAAGCGCCTGTGGCTGAACTCGATGACGAAGGCGGCGATCCAGGAAGCGTTCCAGCACCTGCGCGACGGCGAGGAGATGCGGCTGCTCGAGGAGGCGGCCCGCTCGCGTTCCGAGGCCGACTGGCTCGTCGGCATGAACGCCACCCGTGCCGCGTCGATCCGACTGCGCGCGGCCTTTGACGGCGCCGTCTCGCTCGGCCGGGTGCAAACGCCGACGCTCGCGCTCGTCGTTCGCCGCGAGCTGGAGATCCGCGCGTTCGTTCCGGAGCCCTACTGGCTCGTCGAGGCCAACTTCGCCGCCACCGGCGAGCGCCTCTACAGCGGCCGCTACCTCGGCGGCAAGCGGATCGAGGAGGACGAGGCGAAGACCATCGTCGCGGACGTCACCGGGCGGCCGGGCACGATCACGAAGCTGGAGAAGAAGGACGAGCGCGAGGCGCCGCAGCTCCTCTACGACCTCACGTCGCTCCAGCGGCACGCGAACACGCTCTTCGGCTTCTCGGCGCGCCGGACGCTCGCGGCGGCGCAGAGGCTCTACGAGGAGCACAAGGCGATCACGTACCCGCGCACGAACTCGCGGTTCCTGACCTCCGACATGATCGGCGAGATCAAGCCGACGGCGGCGCACGTCGGCCGCAACGAGCGCTACGGGCAGGCGGCTGCGTACGTGACGCGGCTCGACAAGCTCCCGCTCGGCCGCGTCGTCAACGACAAGCGCGTCGAGGACCACCACGCGATCATTCCGACCCGCTCGGAGCACGACCTTTCGAAGATGGGCCCGGACGAGAGCCGCATCTACGACCTCGTCGCCAAGCGCTTCCTGGCCATCTTCCACCCGGACGCCGTGTACGAGCGCACCCGCGTCGAGACGACGGTCGCCGAGCACGTCTTCCGGACGTCCGGCCGCGTGCTGATCGAGGCCGGCTGGAAGGCGGTCTACGGCGAGGAGCCGCAGAAGCCCCGCGACGAGGACGACTCGGGCGGCGACCAGCTGCTCCCGCGCCTCGACCAGGGCGAGGATGTCGAGACGCGCTCGGTCGAGTCCCTGCGCAAGGAGACGCAGCCGCCTCGGCGCTTCACCGAAGCATCGCTCCTGGGCGCCATGGAGACCGCCGGCAAGGACATCCAGGACGCCGACCTCCGCGAGGCGATGAAGGACTCGGGCATCGGCACGCCGGCGACGCGCGCGTCGATCATCGAGCGGCTGATCCAGGTGGGCTACCTGGAGCGCGACGGTCGCGCCCTCCACGCGACCGAGAAGGGCGTGCAGGTGATCTCGCTCCTCGGCCAGCATCCTCTTACGTCGGCCGAGCTCACGGGCAACTGGGAGCACCGCCTCGCGCTGATCGAGCAAGGCGAGGACACGCGGCCCGCCTTCATGTCCGACATCGTCAAGTTCACGACGGACACCGTGGCCGAGCTCGACAAGCTGAAGGGCGTGAGGATCGAGCGCGCCAACCTCGGGCCGTGCCCGGTCTGCGGCCGCGACGTGATCGAGAATCGCAAGGGCTACTCCTGCTGGTCGAAGGACGACCCGGGCTGCGGCTTCGTCATCTGGAAGAAGAAGGCGAACAAGATCCTGCCCGTCTCCGTCGTCAAGGAGCTGATGGAGACCGGGAAGACGGCGAAGCCCGTCACGGGCTTCCGCGGCCGTTCCGGCCGGTCGTTCAGCGCCAAGCTCGCGCTCGAGCAAGGCGAGGACGGCAAGTGGCGCGTGGAGTTCGACGAGGAGTGGGCGCGGCAACCGCGCGAGCAGCCGCCTGACGCGGAAGGCGAGAACGGCGACCGCGAGGCAGAAACCGCCAACACTTCCGCCGCCCGGGCGTCTTAACGCGAGCAGGCCGACGCTGCGTTAACCCACGGTTAAGCCACCCTTTTACGGGTAGGCCGCCAAGGGAATGCGTCATAGAGTGAGAACGTTTCTGAGGGTGAGCCGTAATCCAACCTGCCGTAGTTTGGCGAAAGGACGCTGAAAGGGAACGTGAGTCAAAACTCCGTGCACGAAGTGCTTGACACCCAGGCGGGCCGTCACCTCCTTGAAAACGCGGAGGAGCGCGGCTACGTCGAGCCTGCCGAGCTGGAGGCGCTCGCGCTCGAGCTCGATCTCGGCGACGAGGAGATCGCCGAGCTGACCCATGAGCTCGAGACGATCGGGATCGAGGTCGGCGCTCCCCCCGAGGAGGCCGCTCCGGTCGTGCCCGAGACCATCCAGCACGGAGCCGGCGACAGTCTGCAGCTCTTCCTGGCCGACGTCGGCCGCCACAAGCTGCTCACGGCGGCCGAGGAGGTCGCGCTCGCGAAGCGCCTCGAGAAGGGCGACCTGCTCGCGAAGCGCCGCATGATCGAGTCGAACCTGCGGCTGGTGGTGTCCATCGCCAAGGGCTACCGTGGTCTCGGCGTTCCCTTCCTCGACCTGATCCAGGAGGGCACGCTGGGCCTCAACCGCGCCGTCGAGAAGTTCGACTGGCGCCGCGGCTTCAAGTTCTCCACGTACGCGACCTGGTGGATCCGCCAGTCGGTGCAGCGCGCCGTCGCCAACAACGCGCGCACGATCCGCGTCCCCGTCCACGTCGTCGAGCGGCAGCAGAAGCTCGGCCGCGCCGCCCGCCGGCTCGAGGTCGAGCTCGGCCGCGACGCGACCCGCGAGGAGCTGGCGGAGGCCACCGGCCTCCCGGTCCAGCACGTCGACGAGGCCCTCTCGGCCGCGCAGGCGTCCGTCTCGCTCAACCAGTCGGTCGGCTCCGACGACGAGGGCGAGCTGGGCGATCTCTTCGCCGACCGCGAGGCGGCCGACCCGTTCGACGAGGCGGAGGAGTCGCTGCGCAAGCAGGGTGTGCGCAAGGCGCTCGACGCGCTCCCCGAGCGGGAGCGGCGGATCCTCGAGCTGCGCTTCGGCTTCGAGGGCGATCCGTGGACGCTCGAGGCGATCGGCGCGGAGCTGGGGCTGACGCGTGAGCGCGTCCGCCAGCTCGAGGGCCAGGCGCTCCAGCGCCTCGCCGCCCTGCGCGAGCTCGCCTCGGTCGCCGCCTAGCCTCGCCGACAATACAGCTTCGGGCAGCCGTCCTCCGCCGGCCGCCGCGCGCACAGCATTTCCTTCGGAGGAGCGGCGGGGCGGGAACCCACCGCATGGAGTCCCCACCCCGGCTTTCGCCGGCCAATGCCCCCGCCGCATCGGGGCCGGCCGGCAAGAATCACTTTCCGAGTATGCGGCGGCTAGGGTCGGTTGATCCATCCCCCGGTCGTTGGTTCACCGCGCCGCTTCACTGGGCCTCTGCCGCTCGCCGCCTAACCAGAGGGCTAGCACGGTCGTCCAAGCTCCTGAATACTCCCTGCTTGCACGGAGGGCAGGGCAACACTGAGCAAAGGAGAGGATGTGAGGGGAAAGTCACTCAGACTCCTCCTGTTGCTCGCCACGTTGCTGCTCGCGCTCGGCTTGGCCGGATGCGGCGGCGATGACGACGGCGAGGCGCAGGACACCGGAGTCACCGACACAGGGGGCGGGGAGGCAGGCGGGACGCTCGTCTTCGCCGCCGCTGCCGATCCTGTCGTACTCGACGGCGCGCTGGTGTCGGACGGGGAGTCCATCCGGGCCATCACGCAGGTCTTCGAGACGCTCGTCTTCCTCGAGCCCGGCACCACCAACCCGGTCGCGGGGCTCGCCGAGAGCTGGGAATCGAACGAGGACGGCACGGAGTGGACGTTCACGCTCCGCTCGGGCGTGACCTTCCACGACGGCACCCCGTTCAACAGCGAGGCGGTCTGCGCCAACTTCGACCGTTGGTACAACTTCACGGGCCCGCTCCAGAACCCGAGCGCCTCGTATTACTGGCAGGTCGTCTTCGGTGGATTCGCAGAGTTCGATCCCAAGAGCGGCGCCCCCGAGGAGAGCCTGTACAAGAGCTGTGAGGCTCCTGACGAGACAACAGCCGTCATCACGTTGACGAAGCCCTCGGCGACGTTCATCCCGGCGCTGGCGCAGCAGGCCTTCTCGATCGCGAGCCCGCAAGCCCTCGAGCAGTACGACGCCGATGCCGGGACCGTCGACGAGGAGGGCGTCTTCCAGCCCAGCGGGACCTTCGGTACCGAGCATCCGATCGGCACCGGCCCGTTCATGTTCCAGTCGTGGACGCGGGGCGAGTCGCTCGAGCTCGTCCGCTACGACGACTACTGGGGCGAGCCGGCGAAGCTCGATTCGCTCATCATCCGGCCGATCCCGGACAACGCCGCGCGTCTGCAGGCGCTGCAGACGGGCGAGATCCAGGGCTATGACCTGGTCGAGCCGCAGGACATCCCGACCCTCGAGGACTCGGGGCTCCAGGTACTCGACCGGCCGGCCTTCAACGTCGCCTACGTCGGGATCAACCAGTCGAAGCCGCCGATGGACCAGCTCGAAGTGCGGCAGGCGCTCGCGTACGGCCTGAACCGCCAAGAGGTCGTCGACAGCTTCTACGCCGGCCGCGGCGTGGTGGCGAAGGAGTTCATGCCGCCCGAGGTGATCGGGTACGCGGACGACGTAACGGAGTACGAGTACGACCCCGACAAGGCTAAGCAGCTGCTCACGGACGCCGGCCTCGAGCTCCCGGTCGAGATCGAGTTCTGGTATCCGTCCGATGTCTCGCGGCCGTACATGCCCGACCCGAAGCGGAACTTCGAGGCCTTCAAGGCGAGCCTCGAGGAGTCCGGCTTCAAGGTCACGCCCAAGACGGCTCCGTGGAGCCCGGACTACCTCGGCGCCGTTGACGAGGGCAACACGCAGGTCTACCTGCTCGGGTGGACCGGCGACTACGGTGATGCGGACAACTTCATCGGCACGTTCTTCCAGATCCCGCAGAAGGCCTGGGGGACGACCGACCATCCCAACCAGGAGGTCATGGACCTGCTCAACCAGGGCGAGGCGGAGACCGACGAGGCCGCCCGCGAGGAGATCTACATGAACGCCAACCGGGCGATCATGGACTGGCTCCCCGGCGTCCCGTACGCGCACTCCGAGCCGGCGCTAGGCTTCGCAGCCAACGTGACCGGCTACATCCCGAGCCCCACGACGAACGAGAGCTTCGCCACCGTCTCCTTCACGGAATAGCGGAAGCGAGCTGAACGAAAGGAGCCGGCGGACGACCAGATGCTGCGTTTCGTCATCCGCCGGCTCCTGCTTCTCATCCCGATCCTGATCGGGCTCTCGATCCTGATCTTCCTCTACCTGAGAGCTCTGCCAGGGAGCCCTGCATTCGCGCTCCTCGGCGAGCGGGCGACGCCCGAGACCGTCGCTGCGATCGAGGAACAGTACGGGCTGGACGAGCCGATCTACGTGCAGTACTGGCGGTACACGAAGAACGTCATCCTCGAGTTCGACCTCGGGACGAGCTCGCAGACGCGGCAGACGGTGACGGACGAGCTGCGGCGCCGCTTCCCTGCCACCGTCGAGCTCGCGATCGGGGCGATGATCTTCGCGACGATCTTCGGCATCCCCTTAGGCTTCATCGCCGCGAAGAAATATGGGACGTGGATCGACCACACGAGCCTCTTCGCGTCCCTGATCGGGATCTCGATCCCGATCTTCTTCCTCGCCATCATCCTCAAGTACATCTTCGCGGTGAGGCTCGGGTGGCTGCCCTCGGTGGGACGGCAGGACGTCCTCTTGCGGGCGGAGCACCCGACGAACTTCTACGTCCTCGACGCGATCATCACGCGGAACTGGGACGCGTTCGTGGACGCGATCAAGCACCTGATCCTGCCCGCGATCGCGCTGGGGACAATCCCGCTCGCCATCATCGCCCGCATCACGCGCGCCTCGGTGCTGGACGTCCAGAACGAGGACTACGTCCGCACCGCCCACGCGAAGGGCGTCGCGCCGCACACGGTCGACCGCCGCCACGTCTTCCGAAACGCGCTGCTGCCGATCACGACGATCGTCGGCCTTCAGGTCGGGCTCCTCCTCTCGGGAGCCGTCCTCACGGAGAAGGTCTTCGCATGGCCGGGAGTGGGCTCCTGGCTGGTCGACGCCATCGAGGCGCGCGACTACGCGGTGCTCCAGGGAGGCATCCTCTTCCTCGCGGTCGTCTTCGTGTTCGTGAATCTCTTCGTTGACATCGCCTACGGCTTCATCAACCCCAGGATCAGGCTCAGCTGATGTCTGTCGCCGAGTTCGAAGGTCGACGAGTCCTCCAGGAGGCGCCGCAGGGTCTCTGGGCCGACGCGTGGAGCCGCCTGCGGCGAAACCCCGGCGCGATCGCCGGCTTCGTGCTCGTCGGCATCTTCGTCGCCATGGCGATCTTCGCGCCCCTGATCGCCCCATACGGGCCCCGCGAGGTCGTCGCCCCGCTCACCGACGCCTTCGAGGCGCCGTCGCTGGATCACATAGCCGGGCTCGACCAGCAGGCCCGGGACGAGTTCTCGCGGATCGTCTACGGCGCCCGCTACTCGCTCGTCATCGGCGTCGTCTCCGTCGCCGTCGGCCTCTCGGTCGGCCTTATCCTGGGCGGGATCGCCGGCTACTTCGGCGGAACGACGGACTCCGTGATCATGCGCTGCATGGACGTGATGCTCTCCATCCCGAGCCTGCTGCTCGCAATCGGGATCGTCGCGGTCCTCGGGCCGGGTTTCTTCCAGATCATGATCGCGATCGGGATCGTCAACATCCCGATCTTCGCCCGGCTGCTGCGTGGCTCGGTGCTCGCCCAGAAGGAGAACGACTTCGTGCTCGCCGCGCGCGCCGTCGGCGTCCCGCGGCGGACGATCCTCTCGTCGCACATCCTTCCGAACTCCGTCTCGCCCGTGATCGTCCAGGGCACGCTCGCGATGGCGACGGCCATCATCGACGTGGCCGGCCTGGGCTTTCTCGGGCTCGGCCCGCCCGACCCGGGCACGCCCGAGTGGGGCACGATGCTCTCCGACGTGAACCGCTACTTCGTCAGCGGGCCGCATCTGGCGATCGCGCCGGGCGTTGCCATCGTGCTGGCCGTCCTCGGCTTCAACCTCATCGGCGACGGCCTGCGCGAGGCCCTCGATCCGAAGCTGCGGAAGCGGTGAGCATGAAGCCGCGCAGGGAGCCCCTCCTCTCCGTCGAGGGCCTCAAGGTCGAGTTCTGGACGAGTCGCGGGACGGTGTACGCCGTCAACGGGATCACGTTCGAGATCGCCCCCGGCGAGACGCTCGGCATCGTCGGCGAGTCGGGGTGCGGGAAGAGCGTCACGTCGCTCGCGCTGCTCGGCATCCTCTCGCGAGCGGGGAAGGTGACGGCCGGAACGGCGATGTTCGAGGGGCGCGACCTGCTGACGCTCAAAGACAACGCGCTGAGACAGATCCGCGGGCGCGACATCGCGATGATCTTCCAGGACCCGATGACGAGCCTAAACCCGGTGCTGACGGTCGGCCGCCAGATCCGGGAGGCGCTCGAGACTCACTTCGACCTGGGCAAG
>Ga0081538_10006023_pt1 | contig 10777 bp, 8 predicted proteins | sample TabmetS5T2R1_FD_71022 | JGI IMG/M metagenome (GOLD analysis project Ga0081538, IMG submission 71022) | Tabebuia heterophylla rhizosphere microbial communities from the University of Puerto Rico - S5T2R1 | ecosystem: Host-associated > Plants > Roots > Rhizosphere ...
GCCGGGGGGAGGGCGGCCGGGGGCCGCGCCGGGCAGCCCGCCCGGGGCCGCGCCGGCCAGCCCGCGGCCGCCGAGCCGGCCAGGGGCCGCAGCGGCCAGCCCGGCCAGGGCGGCCAGCCGCGACCGGGCCAGCCCGCCCAGGGCCGCCCGGGCCAGGGCGGCCAGCCGCGACCCGGGCAGCCCGCCCAGGGCCGACCCGGCCAGCCTGGGCAGCCGCGTCCCGGCCAGCCCGGCCAGCCCGGCCAGGGCCGCCCGCTGCCGCCTGGGGTGCGCCCGCTGCCCCCAGGCGTACGGCCGCTGCCGCCAGGTGCCCGCCCCGTGGGGCCAGGCGGCCGTCCGCTGCCGCCCGGCGTCCGTCCGCTCCCGCCCGGTGCCCGTCCAGTCGGTCCCGGTGGCCGTCCGCTGCCGCCCGGGGTGCGGCCCCTCCCGCCTGGCGCCCGTCCGGTCGGTCCAGGTGGTCGCCCGTTGCCACCGGGCGCCCGCCCGGTCCAGCCGGGCGCCGGCAGGCCCGGCACGGGCCAGCGTCCCGGCCAGCCCGGGCAGCCCGGCCAGGGCCGGCCCGGCATGGGCCAGCGTCCGGGCCAGCCTGGCCAGGGCCGGCCCGGTATGGGCCAGCGCCCCGGCGGCCCGGGCCAGCCCGGCCAGGGCCGTCCCGGCCAGCCCGGCCAAGGCCGACCCGGCCAGCCCGGCCAGGGACGGCCGGGCATGGGCCAGCGCCCCGCCGGCGGCCGTCCGGGCGGTCCCGGCGGCGGTGGCGGCCGTCCAGGCTTCGGCGGTCGGCCCGGCGGCGGCGGTCCCGCCGGCCGCGGCGGCCCTGGTGGCGGTGGCGGCCGTCCAGGCTTCGGCGGCCGGCCCGGCGGCGGTGGCCGCTTCGGTCGCGGACCGCGTCCCAAGAAGCGCAGGGGTGCGCGGCGGCGCGAGGAGTTCGAGGCCATGGGCGCCCCGACCATCGAGGCCACGCCTGACATCTCGGTCGAGGGCGTGGTGCGGGTCCCGCGCGGCGTCACCGTGCAGGACCTCGCCGACCGCATCGGCCAGCCCGCCGGCGACCTGATCCGGCTGCTCATGCAGATGGGTGAGATGCTGACCGCCACCCAGTCGATGTCCGACGAGGCGGTCGCCCTGCTGGCCGAGGAGATCGGCGCCAGGATCGAGGTCGTCGACCCCTCCGAGGCCGACGTCCTGCAGGAGATCGAGGGCTGGGAGGACACCGAGGCCGACCGCGACGAGGACCTGCAGCCGCGCCCGCCGGTGGTGACGGTCATGGGCCACGTCGACCACGGCAAGACCAAGCTGCTGGACGCCATCCGCCACGCCGACGTGGTCGCCACCGAGGCCGGCGGCATCACCCAGCACATCGGTGCCTACCAGGTCCGGGCCGGCCAGGACGGACGGCTGGTGACCTTCATCGACACCCCGGGCCACGAGGCGTTCACCGCCATGCGCGCCCGCGGCGCCGCCGTCACCGACGTCGCCGTGCTGGTGGTCGCCGCCGACGACGGCGTCATGCCCCAGACCGTCGAGGCGATCAACCACGCCAAGGCGGCCGGGGTGCCGATCGTGGTGGCGGTCAACAAGGTCGACAAGCCCGAGGCCAACCCGGCGCGGGTCCGCCAGCAGCTCACCGAGTACGACCTGGTCGCCGAGGAGTACGGCGGCAAGACCCAGTTCGTCGACGTCTCGGCCAAGACCGCGCAGAACCTCGACGCCCTGATCGAGACGATCCTGCTGGTCGCCGACGTCGAGCTGAACCTCAAGGCGAACCCCAACCGGCGCGCCCAGGGGACGATCATCGAGTCGCACCTGGACAAGGGCCGCGGCCCGGTCGCCACGGTGCTGGTGCGCCGGGGCACCCTGCACGTCGGCGACGCGCTCGCCGCCGGCACCGCCTTCGGGCGGGTCCGGGCCATGTTCGACGAGAACGGCAAGGAGGTCACCGCCGCGGTCCCCGCCCAGCCGGTCCAGGTCATCGGCCTGTCGGTGCCGCCGAGCGCCGGCGACGAGGTCCGGTCCGTGGCCGACGAGCGGGTCGCCCGCTCGATCAGCCAGACCCGGGAGGCGCGTCAGCGCCAGGCGGCGATCGCCACCAGCCGGGCGCCGCGCCTGGAGGACCTGTTCGCCAGGATCCGCGAGGGCCAGCTGCAGGAGCTGCCGCTGGTGATCAAGGCCGACGTGATGGGCTCGGTCGAGGCGATCGACGACGCGCTCGGCAAGCTCGACGTGCCCGAGGTGCGCCTGCGCGTGCTCCACAAGGCCGCCGGCGCGATCACCGAGAACGACGTCACCCTGGCCGCCACGGCCGGCGCGATCATCATCGGCTTCTCGGTGCGGCCGACCCCGGCCGCGCGCGACCTGGCCGCCCGCGAAGGGGTGGACATCCGCCTGTACTCGGTCATCTACCAGGTGGTCGAGGACATCGAGAAGGCGCTCAAGGGCCTGCTGGCCCCCGAGTTCGAGGAGCGCCAGCTCGGCACGGCCGAGGTCCGCCAGCTGTTCCGGGTGCCGAGGGTCGGCGTGGTGGCGGGCTCCTACGTCACCTCCGGCGACATCACCCGGGGAGCGAGGGCCAGGCTGGTGCGCGACGGCGTGGTCGTCTACGAGGGACGGATCGGGTCGCTGCGCCGGTTCAAGGAGGACGTCCGCACCGTCGCGGCCGGCTACGAGTGCGGCATCGGCCTGGAGAACTACCAGGACGTCAAGGAAGGCGACCAGGTCGAGGCGTTCGAAATGGTCGAGATCCCTCGATGAGGCGATGTTCGTCGCCCTGCTCCGCCTCGACCTTCGCCTGCCGGACGCCACCTCCCTGAAGGACAAGCGCTCGGTCGTCAAGGGCATGGCGGCCACGCTGCGCAAGCTGAACTGCGCCGTGGCCGAGGTCGACCACCAGGACCTGCGGCAGCGGGCCACCCTGGCGGTGGCCACCGTGGCCGGCGAGGGGTTCCACGCCCGCAAGGTCCTGGTGGCCGCCGAGCGCGAGGTCGAGCGGACGCCCGGCGTCGAGCTGCTCTCCAGCGACGTGACCCTGTACGGACCAGAGGACCACTGAGACGGAACTGCCATGGCCAAGCCCAGCTACCCACGAGCCCGCCGCCTCGCCGAGACGGTCAGGCGGCTCGTCGGCGAGTGGCTCGAGAGCGAACAGGTCGACCAGCCCGGCCCGCTGGTGACCGTCACCGACGTGCGCGTCACCAGCGACCTGCACCGTGCCACGGTGTTCTTCACCGTGCTCGGGGACGAGCAGGACCAGAAGGCGGCCGCCGCCTGGCTGGCGGAGTCGACCGGCCGCGCGCGCACCTTCGTGGCGACCCAGGTGCGGCTGCGCCACGCGCCGACGCTAGAATTCGTCTCCGACGACGTGCCTGGCCGTGGGGCTCGGATCGACCGGCTGCTGACCGAGCTCGGCACCACCGAGCCCGCCGGGCCGGACCAGGAGGGGCCGCAGCCATGAGCATCGCCGAGCAGGACTGGAAGGCCGCCGAGGCGGCGATCGCCGGGGTCGAGCAGGCGGTGATCTCCTGCCACGTCCACCCCGACGGCGACGCCCTCGGCTCGGCCCTGGCACTGCACCGGGCGCTGGCCAACGCCGGGCAGGAGGCGGTGGTCAGCTTCTCGGAGCCGTTCACGGTCGCGCCCCACTACCGCTTCCTCGCCGGGCTGGACCGGCTGACCCCGCCCGACCGGGTGCCCCGCTCGGCGGACCTGTTCGTCTGCTTCGACGCCGGCTCGCTGGACCGCCTCGGCAGCCTGGTCGACGCCTTCCAGGGCGCCGCCCGCACGGTGGTGATCGACCACCACGCCTCCAACACCCGCTTCGGCGACGTCAACCTGATCGACCCGGAGTCGCCCGCCAGCGCCGTGCTCTGCCGCGAGCTGCTGCGCCGCCTGGACCTCCCGCTCGACGAGGCGATCGCGACCTGCCTGTACACCGGGCTGGTGACCGACACCGGACGCTTCCAGTACCAGGCGACCACCCCGGAGACCCACCTGCTGGCCGCCGAGCTGCTCCGGGCCGGCGTCAAGCAGTACGAGGTCGCCAAGGCGGTGTTCGAGACCAACCAGATCGAGTACCTGCGGCTGGTCGGCGCGGCGCTCGGCCGGGTCGTGCAGGTCCCGGAGGCCTCGCTGGTCTGGACGCGGGTCGGCCTGGCCGACCTGGCCGCCTACGGCGTCGACATGGAGGAGACCGAGGGCCTGATCGACCTGGTCCGCACCGACGGCGCCAGCGACGTCGCCGCCGTGCTGAAGGAGCAGCCGGACGGCGGCCACAAGGTCTCGCTGCGCTCCAAGGGCGCCACCGACGTCGGCCGGCTGGCCACCCGCTTCGGCGGCGGCGGCCACAAGTACGCCGCCGGCTTCACCAGCGAGCTGGACGCCGACACGATCGTGGCCGCCCTGGTGGAGGCGCTCACCGGGCGGCCGGGGACGCCGGGCGGCGGCTGGAGCGAAGCGGTCGCCCCGCGGGCCGCAGCCGCCCGCCGGCTGGCCCCCTAGGCGGACCACGTGGACGGCGTGCTCGTCTGCGACAAGCCGGCAGGGATGACCTCCCACGACGTCGTCGCCCGGGTGCGCCGGCTGGCCGGCCAGCGCCGCGTCGGGCACGGCGGGACCCTGGACCCCGCCGCCACCGGCGTGCTGGTGCTCGCCCTCGGCCGCGCGACCCGGCTGCTGCCGTTCCTGCCGATGGAGCCCAAGCGCTACCTCGCCAGGATCGCCTTCGGCTCGGAGACCGACACCCTGGACGCCGGCGGCACGGTCACCGCCACCGCCGACGCCGCCGGCCTCGACGAGGCCGCCGTCCGCGCCGCCCTCGCCCGGTTCCTCGGCCCGCAGCAGCAGGTCCCGCCGATGGTCTCCGCGGTCAAGCTCGGCGGCGAGCGGCTCTACGCCAAGGCCCGCCGGGGCGAGTCGGTCGAGCGGGCGGCCCGGCCGATCGTGGTCCACGCGCTGGAGCTGCTGGACTTCACCGCCGGCGAGCGGCCGCAGGCGACCGTGGCGGTCGCCTGCTCGGGCGGCACCTACGTCCGCGCGCTGGCGGCCGACCTCGGCCGCGCCCTCGGCACCCTCGCGCACCTGGCCGGCCTGCGCCGCACCGCCGTCGGCCGCTTCGGCGAGCGCGACGCCCACACCCTGCCGGAGCTGGAGGCGCTCGCCAACGGCCGCCCGGCGCGCCCGGAGGCCGAGGCGCCGGCAGGCGGGGACACGGACGGCGGGCTCGCGCGCGCGGTGCTCGACCCGGCGGCCGCGATGGCCTCCACCCCGGTGCGGCCGCTGTCCGCCGCCGAGGCCGCCGCGCTCGCCCACGGCGCCACGCTGCCCCCGACCGGGCACCCCGAGCCGGTCGCGGCGCTCGCACCCGACGGGCGGCTGGTCGCCGTCATCCAGGACGACGCCGGCCGCGCCCGCCCCCGGGTGGTGCTCGCGTGAGCCGGCCCACGCGGTTCGACGGGCTGGCCGCGGTGCCGCCGGGCTACGGGCCCAGCGTCGTCACCGTCGGCATGTTCGACGGGGTGCACCGGGGCCACCGCGCCCTGCTCGACCGGGTCGCCGCCGAAGCCGGGCAACGCGGCCTGCCGGCGGGTGCGGTCACCTTCGACCGCCACCCGCTGCAGGTGCTGCGCCCGGGTGCCGAGCCGCCGCTGCTCACCACCCTCGACCGCAAGGTCGGCCTGCTCGGCGAGGCGGGCATGGACTTCGTGCTGGTGCTCGCGTTCACCGAGGAGCTCTCCCGGGTCACCGCCGAGGCGTTCGCCCGCGAGGTGCTGCTGGACGGCGTCGGCGCCCGGGCGGTCCTCGTCGGCGAGAACTTCCGCTTCGGCCACAAGGCCGCCGGCGACCCGGCGCTGCTCGCGCGGCTGGGCCGGGCCGACGGCGTCGAGGTCGTCGCCGTGCCGCTGCACGCCGACGGCGGCGAGGCGGTCTCCTCCACCCGCGTGCGCTCCGAGCTGGCCCGCGGCGACGTGGAGGCGGCGGCGCGCTCCCTCGGCCGTCCCCACGCGGTGGAGGGCGTCGTCGTCCGCGGCGACGGTCGCGGGCGCGCGCAGCTGGGCGTGCCCACCGCCAACGTCGAGGTGGCCGGCCGCCTCGCCCTGCCCGCCAACGGCGTGTACGCCGGGCACCTCGACGTGGAGGACGGCGGCGACCGGCCCCGTCCCGCCGCCACCAGCGTCGGGGTGAACCCCCAGTTCCATGCCGGCGGCCTGCGGGTCGAGGCCCACGTGCTCGACTTCGACGGTGACCTGTACGGCCGCCGCGTCTCGGTCTCCTTCGAGCACCGGCTGCGCGACGAGGCCGCCTTCCCCACCGTCGACGACCTGGTGGCGCAGATGCAGCGGGACATCGACCAGGCCCGCCGCCTGCTCTCGTCGGGACCGGGTGGTACAGTCGGCCGCGGCGGGTTCCCACGCCGCACCCCCTGACCGGGCGTCCACGCGGCCCGGCACCGCGGGGGCAAGGGGATCGGTGTCCCCGGGTCGGCCTTGGCGCTGGTGGTCCCATCGCACGGCGAGGCAGCAGCGGGAGCGTGGATCCCGGCCGCTTCGCCGCGAGGGAGCCGACATGACCGCGCGCAAGCACCTCAAGGAGCGCATCCGCGCCCGCATGGCCAAGACCGGCGAGAGCTACACCACCGCCCGCCGCCACGTCCTCAACGCCGTCCCGCCCGACGAGTACGAGCTGCGCGGCGGCGTCCACCCGGAGACCGCGACCATCGCCGGGGTGCTCGCCAACCGCGGCCTGGTCGCCCCGCACACCGGCGAGCCGCTGACCGAGGCGATGGTCCTCGGCGCCGGCGGCGGGCTGGGCGCCGGCTACATCCTCTGGGAGTTCCAGGAGCACGCCCGGCGCCAGCTGGTGCTGGGCTTCCGCAACGACTGGCAGTACCCCGCCCGCTGGGCCGAGAAGGCCTGCCGGCGGCTGCGGGTCCCGCTGGCAATGGAGGAGACCGGCGCCGCCCGCAAGGCGGCGGCCGGGCTGCGCGCCGCCGTCGACCAGGGCGTCCCGGCGATCGCCTGGGTCGACCAGCAGCTGGTCGGCTACCGGCACCTGCCGGACTCGCGGGCCGGCCACGTCGGCTACCCGCTGACCGTCTACGGCATCGACGAGCGGGCCGGGGTGGCGCTGGTCGACGACCGCAACCGCGCCCGCCTCACCGTCCCGCTCGACGCGCTGGCCGCCGCCAGGGCCGGGATCCCCTCCTACCGGCACCGGCTGCTGCTGCTGGACGCGCCCGCGGCCGAGCTCGACCTGGAGGCGCTGCGCACCGCGGTGGGGGAGGGCCTGGCCGAGCAGGTCGAGCACCTCTCCCGGCCGTCCGACTCGTTCTCGCTGCCGGCCTTCCGCAAGTGGTCGCGGCTGCTCACCGACCGGCGCAACGCCAAGGCGTGGCCGCGCGTCTTCGCCGACCGCGGCGGCCTGTTCGACGCCTGCGTCGCGGTCTACGAGGACGTCGAGCCGGTCGGGTCGGGCGGCGGGAACCTGCGCGGCCTCTACGCCGAGTTCCTCGACGAGGCCGCCGCGCTGCTCGGCAACGACGCGCTGCGGCGGGCGGCCGCCGGCTACCGCGAGCTGGCCGCCGGCTGGCACGAGCTGGCCGAGCTGGCCCTGCCCGCCGACCGCGACCCGTTCGCCGAGGTGCGGCGGCTGACCGACCGGCTGCACCGGCTGGTCGGGCGGGGCGACGCCGGCCGCCGCGAGGCGGCGCAGGTGGCCGCGGAGCTCTGGGCCGCCAGGGACCGGTGGCGGTCGCGGTTCCCCGCCGGCGACGAGGAGGTGGACGCGCTCCTGGAGGGCCTGGCCGCGCGGGTGGCCGCCCTCCACGACGCCGAGGCCGCCGCGGTCGCGGCCCTCGGGCGGGCCCTGGAACGGCCGTGACCGGCGGCCGCGTCCAGGACCCTCCTGAACAGCGCATTCCGGCGGCGAGCAGGCCGGCCGTGCTACCCTTGCGCGGGTGGCTGGGCCCAGGAGGCCCGGCGGCCGTCCGGGATGCGGGACCCTGGCGTGCGACGCGCGCCGGGCCCCCGGGCAGAATCCGCATCGTACGGGAGAGGTAGCAGCATGCTGGTCAAGGACGACAAGACCAAGATCATCACGGAGTACGCCACCAAGCAGGGCGACACCGGTTCGCCCGAGGTCCAGGTGGCCCTGCTCACCACGCGGATCAACCAGCTCACCGAGCACCTGCGGGTCCACAAGCACGACCACCACTCGCGCCGCGGCCTGCTGCAGATGGTCGGCCGCCGGCGCCGGCTGCTCCGCTACCTCCAGACCACCGACGTCGCACGCTACCGGGCGCTCATCGAACGCCTCGGCCTGCGCCGCTGACCGAGGTGGAGGCATCGGCGTGCGGACGGCGGTGATGCCGCTGGCGCGCTGATCCGAGCCCACGACCGGGCAGCCGGGCGACCGGCCGTGCCAGTTGTCAGTGGTGAGCCCTGGATGGGAGCGACCTCCAGGCCTTTCGACTGAGAACTGGCACCTCGCTCAGCCCGACCCGCCAGCGGGTCGAGGACGCCCGACCGGCCCGTGGGCCTGCGCTCCGCAAGCGGAGCACTGGACTTGGGTCCGCCCGAGGAGGGCGGAACAGGAGGAGACGAGGTTTCATGGCAGTTCATCGCGTTCAAGGTGCCGTCGGCGGCCGGGACATGCTGCTGGAGACGGGCAAGCTGGCCAAGCAGGCGGGCGGCGCGGTGGTGGTCGGGCTGGGCGAGACCCAGCTGCTGGTCACCGCCACCGCCAGCAAGAGCCCCAAGGAGCAGCTCGACTTCATGCCGCTCACGGTCGACGTGGAGGAGCGGATGTACGCCGCCGGCAAGATCCCCGGTGGCTTCTTCCGCCGTGAGGGGCGGCCGTCGGAGACGGCGATCCTGACCGCCCGGCTGGTCGACCGGCCGCTGCGCCCGTCGTTCCCGAAGGGCCTGCGCAACGAGATCCACGTGGTCGCCACGATCCTGTCGGCCGACCTGGAGAACCCGCCGGACGTGCTGGCGATCAACGGCGCCTCCGCGGCCGTGCAGCTGGCCGGGATCCCGTTCTCGGGGCCGGTCGGCGCGGTCCGGCTCGGCCGGCGCGGCGGCGACTGGATCGTCAACCCGACCTACGCCGAGCTGGAGGAGTGCACCTTCGACCTGGTGGTCGCCGGCCGCCAGAACGAGAGCGGCGGGATCGACATCCTGATGGTCGAGGCCGAGGCCACCGAGCACGCGGTCCGGCTGATGGAGGAGAGCGGCGCCCCCAAGCCGACCGAGGAGGCGCTCGGGCTCGCCCTCGAGCTCTCCAAGTCGCACATCGCCACCGCCTGCCAGCTCCAGGTCGAGCTGGTCCGCCAGGCCGGCGTGCAGCCGAAGGAGTACCCGCTGTACGCCGAGTACGGCGAGGACGTGGCCGGCGCGGTCCGCGCCGCGGTCGAGGCGGAGGTCCGCGAGGCGATCGCCATCGCCGACAAGGCCGCCAGGGAGGCCCGGCTGGACGAGCTCAAGGCCCAGGCCGCGCAGGCGGCCGCCGAGCAGCTCGGCGAGGCGTTCGCCGGGCGCGAGAAGGAGGCCGGTGCCGCCTTCCGCAGCCTCACCAAGGAGCTGGTCCGCCAGCGGGTCGTCAAGGAGGGCACGCGGATCGACGGCCGCGGGCCACGCGACATCCGCCCGCTCTCGGCCGAGGTCGGCATCCTGCCGCGCGCGCACGGCTCCGGGCTGTTCGAGCGGGGCGAGACCCAGGTGCTGAACATCACCACCCTCGGCATGGTCCGCATGGAGCAGATCGTCGACACCCTCGACCCCCAGGACCGCAAGCGCTACATGCACCACTACAACTTCCCGCCGTTCTCCACCGGCGAGGTCGGCTTCCTGCGGGGGCCCAAGCGGCGGGAGATCGGCCACGGCGCGCTCGCCGAGCGCGCGCTGCTGCCGGTCATCCCCGACAAGGACGAGTTCCCCTACGCGCTGCGGCTGGTCTCCGAGGTGCTGAGCTCCAACGGCTCCACCTCGATGGCGTCGGTGTGCGCCTCGACGCTGTCGCTGATGGACGCCGGCGTGCCGATCAAGGCCCCCGTCGGCGGCATCGCCATGGGCCTGATCAGCGAGGGCGGCGAGTACGTCACCCTGACCGACATCCTCGGCGCCGAGGACGCCTTCGGCGACATGGACTTCAAGGTCGCCGGCACCCGCGAGTTCGTCACCGCGCTGCAGCTCGACACCAAGCTCACCGGCATCCCCAGCGAGGTGCTGATCGGCGCCCTCACCCAGGCGCGCGACGCCCGCATGGTGGTCCTCGACGTCATCCACGCGGCCATCGACCGGCCGCGGGAGCAGCTCAACCGGCTCGCCCCACGGGTCCACGTCGAGCAGATCCCGGTGGCCAAGATCGGCGAGCTGATCGGCCCCAAGGGCAAGCGCATCAACGAGATCCAGGCTGCCTCCGGCGCCGACATCTCGATCGAGGATGACGGCCGGGTCTTCATCGGCGCCACCGACGGCGAGCAGCTCGACATCGCCCTCAAGATGATCCGCGAGCAGATGAACCCGGTCATGCCCCAGGTCGGCGAGCGCTACCTGGGCACGGTGGTCAAGACGACCACCTTCGGGGCGTTCATCTCGCTCACCCCGGGCAAGGACGGCCTGCTGCACATCTCGCGCCTGGGCAAGAAGGGGCAGCGGGTGCGGGCCGTCGAGGACGTCGTCAACGTCGGCGACAAGCTGCTCGTCGAGGTGATGGAGGTCGACCGCCAGAACCGCATCTCCCTGAAGCTGGCCGAGGAGGGTGAGCAGCCGACCGAGTCCGCCCCCGC
>Ga0081538_10006024_pt1 | contig 10776 bp, 9 predicted proteins | sample TabmetS5T2R1_FD_71022 | JGI IMG/M metagenome (GOLD analysis project Ga0081538, IMG submission 71022) | Tabebuia heterophylla rhizosphere microbial communities from the University of Puerto Rico - S5T2R1 | ecosystem: Host-associated > Plants > Roots > Rhizosphere ...
CTGCTCGTTACGGCAAACGACATCGCCCGCATGGCCCTCGAGGGCGGGAGCAGCGTTCGCCGCCGCCCGACCGGGTCTGCGACCGACTGATCCGCGCCATGACGCGCGACGTCATCCTCACCCTCAGCCTGCTGCTCAGCGCGGCGCTCGCCGCCCGGTTCCTAGCGAGCCTCATCCGGATCCCCGAGATCCTCCTGCTCGTGGCAATGGGCGCGCTTCTGGGTCCCAGCGTGCTCGACGTGGTCGACGCGCCGCTCGACTCGATCGGCGCCCAGCTCATGTTCACGCTGGGCGTGTCGCTGATCCTCTTCTACGGTGGGCTCAACCTCTCTCTGCCGCTGCTGCGCCGGGTGTGGGTGGGGCTCGGGATGCTCGTCGTGCCCGGGGTGTTTCTCACCGCGGCGGTCACGGGGCTGGCCGCCTATCTCGTGTTCGACTTGTCGTGGGACGCGGCGCTCCTGGTCGGCGCCGTGCTGGCGCCGACCGACCCGGCGATCCTGATCCCGCTCTTCATCCGCTCGCGGCTCCGCCCCAAGGTGGCTCAGACCGTGATCGCCGAGTCCGCCTTCAACGATCCCACCGGGGCGGTGCTCGCCCTGACTCTTGCGGGCGTGCTGCTCTCGGGCAACGGCTCGCTTGCCGAGCCCGTCGCGGAGTTCGCCGTCGACCTCGGCGTCAGCACGGTGATCGGCATCGTGGCCGGCGTGCTGCTGTCCGCGGCCATCTCGAGCCACCGCTCCGGCATCTGGCGCGAGTCCTCCGCCCTGGCCGTGTTGACGGTGGTGACCATCAGCTTCTTCTCCTTGGACACCGCCGGCGGCAGCGGCTACCTCGGCGCCTTTCTCGCGGGCCTGATCGTGGGCAACATGGAGCACCTGGGACTCGCGATGCACTCGCATCACGAGCAGGAGATGCGGGCGTTCGCCTTCAACATGGCGGACCTCGTCACGCTGTTCGTGTTCGTCGTCCTGGGCGCGAACATCCCGTTCGGGGACCTGGGCGACAACTTCCTGCCGGCCCTGGCCGTCCTCGCGACCTTGATGCTCGTCGCGCGTCCGCTCACCGTCCTCGCCTGCACCCTGCCCGACCGCGGCGGAGCGTGGACGGCGCGCGAGCGCATCTTCCTGTGCTGGACGCGGGAGACGGGGGTGGTGCCGGCGGCACTGGTCGGCGTGTTGGCGGGCCTCGGCGTGCCCAACACCGAGATCTACGCGAGCGTGGTGGCGTTGGCGATCGTCCTGACGCTGCTGTTCCAGGCGCTTCCGGCGGCCTGGCTGGCCCGGCGGCTCGGGCTCGTGGAAGGCCCGCGTCCCGTGTCCGCGGCGAGCCGGGAGGCGGCGTGAGGCAGTACGCTGACTGACAGGAGCCACCACTAGTGCCACGCTCGATTGTCGTAGGCGTGGTGGGCGACTCCGGCGCCGGCAAGACCACCATCACGCGCGGGCTTGTGCGTGTGCTCGGCGACGCCCACTGCACGCACGTATCGGCGGATGACTATCACCGCTACGACCGCCGGCGGCGGGCGGAGCTCGGCGTCACGCCGCTGCATCCCCAGTCGAACCACCTCGACATCCTCACCCAGCACCTGATTCATCTTCGCCGCGGCGAACCGGTGCTGAAGCCTGTGTACGACCACCGAGACGGCACGTTCCAGCCGCCCGTCTACGTGCGTCCGGGGAGCTTTCTCGTGGTGGAGGGACTGCTCAACTTCCACACCGAGACGCTGCGGAGCGTGCACGACGTGTGCGTGATGCTCGCGCCGCCCGAGGAACTGCGACGCAACTGGAAGCTGAAGCGCGACTGCACCCGGCGCGGCTATACGACGGACGAGGTGCTCTCCGAGCTCGACCGCCGTCAGCGCGACGCCGAGGCCTACATCCAGCCCCAGCGCCGCCATGCGGACATCGTGGTGGCGTTTTGCCCGAACCCCTCGGGCGACCCGGCGCACCTCGACGCCGACGTGATCCTGCGTGACACCCTGCCGCACCCCGACCTCTCGCCGCTGCTCGACGGCAGCGACGACGGCCCCGCGCTGATCAAGCGCGAGCGCGAGTGGCTCCTGCGCATTCCGGGCGACCTCGACCCCGACCACGCGACGGCGCTGGAGGAGGCCGTATGGGAGCGGATGAGCTTCGCGAGCCACCTGCGCATCCGGCGGCTCGGCGAGTTCACGGTCGGAACCGACCTGCTGCGCTCCGACTCGCTGGCGCTGGTCCAGCTCCTCATCCTCTACCACGTGGTCACGGCGCGAGCCGCGCTGGCTATCGGCGGCACGCCGCCGCGCGCGGAGTCGCCACCGACGTCGGGGGCTGACTCGGCGCTTCACACGTAGAGTCTTCTCTATAAATTAGGCCAGCACCATGGCCGTCACGCTTACTCAATTGCAGGCCTTCCTGACCGTGGTGCGGCGCGGCTCCGTCACCGCCGCGGCGGAGGAGCTCGTCGTCACCCAGCCCTCGGTGTCCGCGGCGGTCTCGGCCCTCGAGCGCGAGGTTGGCGTGCGGCTCACGGAACGGGCCGGCCGCACGCTGCGACCGACGCCCGCGGGGGCCGCCTACGTGTCCTATGCGAGCGACGTGCTCGGCCTCCTGGAGCAGGGCGCCCGCGCGGCACGCGAGGCGGCCGGCGAAGAACGGCGCACGCTGCGTATCAGCGCCGTCACCACCGCCGGCGAGTACCTCGTGCCGCAGTTGATTCAGGCCTTCCGCGAGCGGCGCCCGGATCTCGAGATCAGCCTCGAGGTGGGGAACCGGGAGGTGGTCTTCCGGCGCCTCCTCGATCACGACGTGGACGTGGCGGTCACGGGCCGTATCCCCGAGACGGATCGGCTGGTCGGGCACGGGTTCGCGGACAATGAGTTCGTCCTCATCACGGCCGCCGGCGACCAGCTTGCAAAGCGACGCTGGGTGGCGGTCGAGGAGCTGGAGGGCCGACGCTGGCTTCTGCGTGAACCCGGCTCCGGTACGCGCACCATGTGCGAGGAGTGGCTCGCCAGCAGGGGACTCGAGCCCACCATCCTCACCCTCGGTTCGAACGGCGCGATCAAGCAGGCCGCGCGCAGCGGCCTCGGCGTGGCCCTCCAGTCGCGCGCCGCGGTTGAGCTCGAGCTCGAGCTCGGCCTGCTGAGCACGATCTCCCCGCGCGGTGGCCTGCCAAAGCGCCGCTGGCACGTGGTGCGCTCGGCGGTCGGCCCGGTCCGCGAGGACGCGGAGACCTTCATGGCGTTCTGCGGCTCGCCGGCGGCGCAGCACGCGCTGGCGCGCGGGTGAGCTCGGGCTAGGGCGTGACCGCCCGGTAGCCGAACTGGACCTGCGATGCATTGGCGGCCGCGCCCGTCACCACCGAGCTCAGGTTGATCTCGCTCGACGCGGGGATCGTCACCGTCTGGCCGCCCGTGTTGCAGCTCGTTTCGGTGCCGGCGATCGAGCAGGAGACGGCCGGGTCGGCGCCCCCGCCGAACTGTGAGACACCGAGCCTGAACGTGCGGGTGGATCCGGCGCCTGGAGCAACCGTGACCAACACGCTCAGATCGCGAAGCACTACCGGGGCCGCGGGCGAGAGGCCGCGGGCGGCTCCCTGCGCGTCGCCGGCGGGATCGAAGGCAGTGGCGCTTCCACCCGCGGTGTTGAGGATTGCCGCGGGAACGCGGCCGGTGAGCATGCTCGCCGCGGAGGAGCCCGGCTGGCCGCCAGGACCGGCGGGCCCCTGGGCACCCTGAGGACCCCGCGGCCCGCGGAGCCGCGACCGCTGTGACTTCTTGAAGTCGCTCACTAGCAGCGACCGGGGCTTGACCTTCGGGGACGTAACGCTGTTCTTCTTCAGCTGTTTGGCGCCGACCGAGTTCTTTCCCAGCTGCACGGCGGCGTAAGAGCTTCCCCCGAGTGCGACGAACAAGGCGAGCATGGCAACCAGCATCGCCGGGGACGGCGCGGGCGTACGCATTCACAACCTCCTGGAGGGCCTGGGTGGTGCGAGCCTAACCCGGGAGTCGCCGTCTGCGAGGTATGGCTTTGGTCTACACCGACGCCAGACTGGGCTCGCGGTCGAGCACCGCGTCAAACGCGCCCAGCACGCGATCCGCCGTCTCGGTCGTGGCGTTCCTGCCCATCAGCCCGATCCGCCACATCGACGGCGCCGACGGGCCAAGCCCGCCGCCGACCTCGATCCCGTGCTCGCGCAGCAGGCGTACCTGGACCTCCTTGCCGTCGATCCCGTCGGGCACGCGCACGGCGGTGAGCGGCGCGAGCTGGTGCTCGGGGTCCGCAAGCAGCTCGAGGCCCCGTGCCTTCAGCTCACGCTGGAGGTGGGCGCCGGCCTCGGTGTGCCGCGCCCAGCGCGTCTCGAGTCCCTCCTCGAGCAGCATGCGCAGCGCCTCGTGGAGCGCGTAGATGCCGAGGATTGGCGCGGTGTGGTGGTACGCGGCGGGCCGTTCGACCCAGTAGCCCTCGAGCAGCCGCAGATCGAACGAGAACGGGACCGGCGTCCGCCTCGATCGGATCCGCTCGAGTGCGGCCTCCGACACCGCGATCGGCGACATGCCGGGTGGCGCCGCCAGGCACTTCTGGGTGCAGGAGTAGGCGTAGTCGATCCCCCAGGCGCCGGCGTCCAGCTCGACCCCTCCGAGCGAGGTCACGCAGTCGGCCATGAGGAGCACGTCACGATCGCGGATCTCGGCCGCCAGCTCCGCGAGCGGGTGCCCGACTCCGGTGGAGGTCTCGGCGTGCACCACAGCCACGAGACGTGCCCGCGGATGGCGGTCGAGCTCCTGCACGATGCGCTCGTTCGGGACGGCCTCGCCCCAGTCCGCCGTAACCGAGACCACCTCCGCACCGCAGCGCCCCGCGATGTCGGCGATGCGCCGGCCGAAGTAGCCCGAGCGGGCCACGATCGCCGTGTCGCCGGGCTCGAGCAGGTTCGCGAGCCCCGCTTCCATCCCGGCTGTCCCGGTGCAGTGCAGCGGGAGCACGAGCCCGTCGGGCATGCGCCAAGCGCGGCGCAGCATGTCGACGACATCGAGCAGGATGTCGTGCAGGACGGGGTCGAGGTGGCCGAGCATCGGCTTGCGCATGGCGTCGATCACCGCGGGCTCGACATTCGTGGGGCCGGGGCCGCAGAGCAGCCGCTCGGGCGGCTCCAGCGTTGGGAGCTCTTCTCTCATAGGGATAGCGTGCCCGACCAGAGCCTCCGATACAACCTAAGAGTTTCCAGAGAACCAGAAGGAAATCTCTATATATCAAGGAGTTTCATCCGGCTAGACAAATTCGTCTATCTAGGGTTGCCGACGGCCCGGGCCCGGGGTCTACTGGCCGGGATGGTGCCAACCAAGACGCGCCTCCACAGAAGCGAGCTCGCCGTGCCCGGGAGCAACGTGCGGATGCTCGAGAAGGCCCCCGGCCTCGGCGCCGATGTCGCCATGCTCGACCTCGAGGACGCCGTCGCTCCCGACGACAAGGAGCAGGCCCGCTTGAACGTGGTCGACGCGCTAAGGGAACAGGACTGGTCCCTCTGCTCGGTGTCGGTCCGCATCAACGGCCTCGACACGCATTGGTGCTACCGGGACATCGTCGACGTGGTGGAGCAGGCCGGCGACTCGATCGACGCGATCGTGATCCCCAAGGTGAGCGGCGAGGGCGACGTGCACGTCGTCGCGACGCTGCTCTCCCAGATCGAGGCCGCCATGGGCATGCGGCGGAAGATCGGGCTCGCGGTTCTGATCGAGACCGCCATCGGAATGGTGAATGTGGACGAGATCGCCACCGCCTGCCCGGAGCGGATGGAGGCGATGATCTTCGGAGTGGCCGACTACGCCGCGTCGATCCAGAGCCACACGGCCTCGATCGGCGGCGTGGACCCCAACTACGCCGTGCTCACCGATCCGGACGACGGCGACGAGCGCGACCGCCACTGGGGCGACCAGTGGCACTACCCACTCTCCCGGATCGCGGTGACGTGCCGCGCGCACGGGCTCCGCCCGATCGACGGCCCCTTCGGCGACTTCACCGATCCGGAGGGCTACCTGGCCGCCGCGCGGCGCTCAGCGGTGCTCGGTTACGAGGGGAAGTGGGCCATCCACCCGTCGCAGGTCCCGCTCGCGAACGACGTGTTCACGCCCGCGCCCCGTCTCGTCGAGCGCACCCGTCGCATCATCGAGGCGATGCGCGAGGCGGCCGCGGAGGGCAAGGGCGCCGTGTCGCTCGACGGCCGCCTCATCGACGCCGCCTCCATACGCATGGCCGAAAACCTGCTCGCCAAGCTGGAGCAGATCGAGGCGCGCGAGGTCCAGACCGGGGGCCCGCAGAGCCCGCCGCGCCGCGTGACGCCGGTCGCAGTCAGCTCCGCGTAGCCGCCGAGGTCACGAGCGAGGCCGCGACTTCCCGCTGTCGTAGATCGGGAACGGGGCAACGGTCGCCGACACCGTGCCGTCCCCGAGCGCGACATCGACGCTCGTTCCCTCGCCGGCGAGGTCACGCTCGATCGCCGCCATCGCCAGCTGCTCGCCGAAGGTCGGGCTCTTGGCGGGGCTCCGCACGATCCCCACCTCGTTGCCGTCCTGCGTGACCCCGGCGCCGTACTCGGGCGTCTCGTCGCCCTCGATCCGCAGCGTGGTGAGCAGGCGAGGCGTGCCCTCCTCCGCGATGCGCGTGAGCGCCTCCTTGCCGATGAAGTCTCCGGGCTTGTCGAGCTTCACCAGCTTGTCCAGCCGGACCTCGAACGGATCGGTCTTGTGCTGGAAGTAGTCGATGTCCGGGAAGAGCAGACCGGACTCGATCCTGAGCGTTTCGATCGCCGACAGCCCGATCGGCAGCATCCCGTGGGGCCGGCCGGCGTCCAGCACCGCGTTCCAGAGGTCAGCGGCGTGTTCGGGCTTGCAGTACAGCTCGTAGCCGAGCTCGCCGGAGTAGCCGGTGCGCGACACCATGCACGGCACCCCGCCCACCGTGGCGCCCTCGGGCACGAAGCGGAAGTAGCGCAGCTCGGTCAGGTCCGTGCCCTCGGTGATGGGGGCGAGGATCTCGCGCGACTTCGGGCCCTGCACCTGAAGGTGCGGCATTGCGGGGGTCACGTCCTCGATCTGCACGTCGAAGCCGCGGTCCGAGGCCACCTTCCGGAACCAGTCGAGGTCGGAGTCGTAGCTCGTGATCGAGAAGCAGTGGTCGTCGGCGTACTTGAAGATCGTGCCGTCCATGATCATCTGGCCGTCCTCGTCGCAGATGGCGCCGTAGCGCACCTGCCCGACGTCGAGGGCCGACATGTCGTTCGTGAAGAGCACGTCGGCGAGGGCCAGAGCGTCGGCGCCCTCCATGTCCCACTTGCGCAGCGGCGACTCGTCCCAGATGTTGGAGGCTTCGCGGGTGGCCCGGTGCTCGGCCTCGGCGTCGCCGAAGTGGTCGGCCCAGGCCCAGCCTTCCCAATCTGTCCATTCGGCCCCGAGCTGATCCTGCACGTCGTAGAAGGCGCTCCGCTGCAGAGCGGTCGTCGACATCGCTCTCCTCTCCCTGGACGAATTTGTGCAGCGACCCTATCGGCCGTCGGCCGGATTTTCTACCATCGCCGCCGTGGCCGGCCTCGCGGAGCAGCCGCTCGCTCGCTTCCTCGAGGAGGTGGCGGAGGCGCGGCCGGCCCCCGGGGGCGGCACGTCCGCGGGGTGCACGTGCGCCCTCGCCGCCGCGCTGGTCGAGATGGCCGCCCGCCTCGCGCGGGCGCGCATCTCCGAGGAAGGGCCCGAGCGGGCACGCGATCTGCGCCGCCGCGCGCTCGAGCTGGCCGAGCGCGAGCTCACCTCTTACGAGCGGGTGCTCGCGGCGCTGCGCCTTCCCGCCGACGATCCCGATCGTGGGGCGCGCGTCGAGACCGCGTTGACGGAGGCCAGCGGCCCGCCGCTCGCGATCGCCGAGGCGGCCGCGGAGACGGCCGCCCTGGCGATCGAGGTCGCTCGCGCCAGCAGCCCGAGCGTACGGGGGGATGCGCTGACAGGCGCCCTGCTCGCCGAGGCCGCGGCCGCCGCGGCGGCGTCGCTCGTAGAGATCAACCTGGCGGGCCGGGCCGGCGAGGCCCTGCTGGATCGTGCCCGGGAAGCGCGGCGGCGGGCCGGCGAGGCCCGGGCCGAGGCCCTCGGGTTGGCCTCGCCTACCTGATCCGCCGCCCCATCTCGGTCGTGTCGTAGCCCCCGAGCTCGTCGACCGCCACCCTGAAGTCGGGCGCGGCGAGCAGTTCCCACAGTGGCTCGAGCAAGGGCTCCTCGACCGTGCTCCGCTCGAGCACGAGGTCGTACGGCTCGCGCGCCACGGGTACGAAATCGAGCTCGAACGCCCTTGCCGCGGCGAGCACGCCGAGGCCGCAGTCGGCCCGGTCGGCCGCGACGGCGGCGGCGACCGCGAGGTGCGTGTGCTCCTCGCGCTCGTAGCCGTGCACCGCTGCCGGCTCGATCCCGTGCCGGGCGAGCTCATGGTCGAGGAGCACGCGCGTGCCCGCGCCTCGCTGGCGGTTCACGTAGCGAAGGCCGGGGCGGACCAGGTCCTCGATCCCGCCCAGCCCTAGCGGGTTGCCGGGCGCGACTATGAGGCCCTGGTCGCGGTGCGCAAGCCGGATCAGGGCCGGGTCGTGGTCCACCAGCAGGCGCTCGACATAGGGGAGCGTGTACTCACCGGTCGCGGGGTCGAGGAGGTGCGAGCCCGCGAGGTGGCAGAGGCCGTCGCGCAAGGCCGTCAGGCCGCCGAGCGAGCCGACGTTGGAGGAGGCGAGCGTGAGCCGAGGGTCGCGATCGCGCAGCGAGGACGCCGCCAGATCCAGGATCAGGTCGTGCGAGCCGGTGACCACGATGGTGCGGTCGATCTCGCCCACTCCGCGCAGGAGACGCACTTCGACCTCCTCGCCGGGATGGTGGCCTTCAAGCGGGGCAGGGACTACCAGCAGCCCGTCGGCCCGGACGAGCGAGGTGAGCACCCCGGCGCCTCGCGGGAGGGGGGTGGCCACGAGCTCGCCGCGCACGCGGCCGAGCCGCACTCGCACCCAGTCGTCCACGCCCATGGACGACGCGAGCTTGCGCGCCAGCCGCGCGTGTGCCCTCGGCCAGTCCGGCGGCGGCCCGCCCTCGAGCCGCGCCAGGAGCGGAGCGGCGAAGATGTCGAAGGTGAGCGCGGCGGAGACCGGATAGCCCGGAGCACCGAGCACGGGCGTCTCGTCGGCCGCCCCGAGCACCACCGGGTGCCCCGGCTTGACCGCGACCCCGTGAACCGCGAGCGTGCCGATCTCCGCAACCACGGCCGCCGTGTAGTCGTCGCGCCCCGCGCTCGAGCCGGCGATGACGATCACGAGGTCCGCGTCCGCGGCGGCCTCGCGCACGGCGGCGCCTATCTTCTCCGAGTCGTCGGGCACGATCGCATGGCGCACGGCCCTGCAGTCGGCGCCCTCGGCCTGTGCGGCGAGCATCAGCGAGTTCGTGTCGGGGAGGTCGCCGGGACGCAGCTCGCTCCCGAGCGGCCGGATCTCGTCGCCGGTAGGGATCACCGCGACCACCGGACGCCGCCTGACGACGACCTCCGTCGCACCGGCCGCGCCCGCCGCTGCCACGTCGACCGGGCGCAGGCGGTGACCCGCGGGCAGCAGCAGCTCCGTGGCGCTGACGTCCTCCCCGATGGAACGCACGTGCTGATAGGGGTGCGCGGCGGCGCGAAGCTCCACGCCGCCTCGCTCCGCCTCGTGCACGTCCTCGCGCATCACAACCGCATCGAAGCCGGCGGGCATCGGGTCACCCGTGTCCACGACCTCGTACGCGTCGGGCTCCAGCCGCGCCGGCAGGGTCTCGCTCGCCCCGATCGTGTCCTCGGCCCGCACGGCGATTCCGTCCATCGCCGCGGCGTCGAACGGCGGCGAGGAGCGTGCGGCCCACACCGGTTCGGCGAGCACGCGCCCCACCGCCTGCTCGAGCGGCATGCGCACGGCCTCGACCCGGGCCGGGCAGCCGGCGGCGGCACAGGCCTCATCCCACGCGGCGAGCGCCTCGGCGGCCGGGACGTCGTGGATGAAGGGGGTGGCGCGCATGCTCGCTGCGTTTGGGGCCACTATGGCCCCCAATGCAGATCGCGTGAGTTAGTGGTAGAGGGTGACATCCACCTCGGTGCCCGCCGGCAGCCCCGTGGCGGCCTCCGGCACGACCAGGTAGCCATCGGCGGCGGTGAGGATCGAGAGCAGCGACGACGATCCGAAAAGCGGCGTCGCCACGCCGTCGCGCACGCGGGCCTGCACCACGTCGACGCGGCCGGCCGCCGAGGGCAGGTCGCGGCCGAGGCGGGCGCGGGCGGTCGGCTCGGGCGGGAGATCGGTGCAGCCGCCCACGAGCCGCACGATCGGGGCACCGACCACGCGGAACACCACCAGCGCCGACCGCGGATTGCCGGGCAGGCCGATCACCGGAATGCCGCCGCAGTCCGCCAGCAGCGTTGGCTTTCCGGGCCGGAAGGCGATCCCGTGGCACCAGATGCCCGGCTCGCCCAGCGAGCCGATCGCAGCGGCGGTCTCGTCGCGAGCGCCCACCGAGGAGCCGGCCGACACCACGAGCACGTCGCTCTCGCCGATTGCCCCTTGAAGCGTGCCGGCCAGCGCGTCGCGATCGTCGGGGACGATTCCCGCATGGCGCGGCTCCCCGCCCGCTTCGCGCACCATCGCGGCCAGCGCGACCGCGGTCGAGTCGCGCACCTGGCCGATGTCGAGGTCGGTCGTGGCGGACGGGACGAGCTCGTCGCCGGTCGAGACGATCGTTACGCGCGGCCGTTCGAA
>Ga0081538_10006025_pt1 | contig 10776 bp, 10 predicted proteins | sample TabmetS5T2R1_FD_71022 | JGI IMG/M metagenome (GOLD analysis project Ga0081538, IMG submission 71022) | Tabebuia heterophylla rhizosphere microbial communities from the University of Puerto Rico - S5T2R1 | ecosystem: Host-associated > Plants > Roots > Rhizosphere ...
CGGGTGGCGCCCCGCGCGCCGGGGAGGCGGGCGGGCGGACGCCCATCGTGACCTCAAGGGCGCCGGCCAGCGCCTGCTTCAAGCTGCCCTCGGATGCCTCCGCGAACTCCTGCTCCGCGGGCGGTGACGTCACGACGAAGTCAGGGTCGCGCCCACGAAGGCGCACCTCGACCGAGCCGGGCGCGAGATCGCGGGTTATCTCCTCCGCTGCGGCGGACAACGCCTCCAGCAGTGCAAGCCGCGCGGCCGAGTCGAGCGGCGCCGCTAGGCGCTCGGCAAGCTCCCGCGCATCCTCGCCACCCGCCTCGGCGGCAACCGCGAGCTCGTGGCGGAGGTTCTCGACGTACGGTGTGAGATCCATGGGACGCCAGTGTGGCATCATACTGACGTCACGTCAAGCGCCATGATGACTTCCAGCTGATGTCACCAAGGCCCCGCGGCGCTGTCAGGGCGGCGTCCGGCTGCCCATGACCCCTGCGCTCGCCGCCACGACCAGGCCGATTCCCAGCAGGTCGCTGGGGGCGAGAGTCTGGCCCAGCCATACGAGCCCGGCGAGTGCTGCTATCGCAGGATCGAGGCTCAGCAGCACGCTGAATGCCTTGACCGAAACCAGGCGTATCGCCGCGTACTCGAGGGCGTACGGCACGGCGATGCCGAGGACGCCGACGGCACCGACGATCGCCAGGTCCGACGCGTCCCGGGTGCCGAATGCAGCCGGGACGCCGATCGGGAGCGTGAGGACGGCCGCTGCGGCGATGGCGAGTGCGAGGCCGTCGAGGCCGCGGCTCTCGCTCGCGAGGCGGCGGGCCATGAGCACCGACGCCGCGGTGATCGCGGCCGCCAGGAGCGCGAGCGCCACGCCGGCGTCCGACCCCCCGGCCGGGCCACCGGTAAGCAGAACGACGCCGGCGCTCGCCGCGAGTACCCAGAGGAGGTCCAGCCGCCGGTGGAGTCCCAGCAGGGCGAGGGCCAGCGGGCCGAGGAACTGGAGCGTCACTGCCGTGCTCAGGGGCACGCGTGCGATCGCCTCGTAGAGCGAGAAGTTGAGCGCCGCCAGCACCGCGCCGAACTGCGCGACGCTGAGCCAGAATCGACGCGAGCGGCCGCGGAGCCGAGGCCGGCTCACCGCCAGCAGCACCGCCGCGGCGACGGCGAACCGCATTGCGCCGGTGCCCGCCGGCCCGTAGACCGCGAAGACCGTGGTGGCCAGCGCGGCGGCGGTCTGGAGGGAGGCGCTGCTGCCGACGACGAGGAGCGGCCCCCCGAGACGTCGCGCAAGCGCGGTGGATTCCGGGTGGGCCTCGCGGCGGCCCCCGCGCCGGAAGGGCCTCGCCCGGGTCCAGTCGGCGCGGGCGACGGCCTCCACTCGCTAATCGCCCTCGAGCAGCTTCCGGACGGCGTCGCGCTTGGCGCCGTCGGAGACGAAGAGGTTGCTGCCGTTGATGCAGCAGCCCGCCTCCAGCACCTCGGTGTCGCTCGAGTTGCCGGTGGCCAGATCGGCGAAGAGCGCCATGAGGCCGGGGCCCTTCATGTCGGACTTGAACGCGCGCGGCGCCTGCCAGCTCACCCACGGCAGCCGGAAGAAGGTGGACGGCGAGCTGACCTTGTCGCCCATCGCGCGCAGCACCTCTTGCTGGCGCGCGGCGCGTGCGCGATCGTCCTCGGCGGGCGAGCAGGGGTTCTTCCGCACGCGCGCGTATCCCAGGGCCCGCGTGCCGTCCAGCTCGATTTCCCCCTTGGGGAAGTTCAGTCCCTTCCAGAAATTGTCGAAGGGCGGTGAGCAGATCTGCGTCTTGTTGTTGACCGTGATCCCGCCGAGCGCGTCGACGAGCTTGGGGAAGTCCTTGAAGTCGACCTCCACCAGGTGGTTGATCTCGAGTCCGTTGCCGAGGAACGACTCCACCGTCTCGATGGTGAGCGCCGGACCACCGAGGGCGTAGGCCGCGTTGATCTTCTGCGTGCCGTGCCCCGGGATGTTCGCCTCGATGTCGCGCGGGATCGAGAGCTTTCGCACGCTGCCCAGGGCTGCGTGGACGAGCATGATCGTGTCGGCGCGCGAGGGACCCTGCTGGGACTCGTCGATCGACTCCCCTGTGCGCGCGTCGGATCCGAGCACGAGGATCGTGCTCCCGGTCACCAGGTTGCCCTTGCTGGACAGCGCCCGCTCCGCCGCAGGCGACACGCCCTCCTGGGTCTGGGCGCTGATCAAAAACAGCGCGAGGGACAGCACGAGCCAGCCGGCCACCGCGAGCGCGACCCACTTGAGCACCCGCCCCGGTGTGATGCCACGGCGCTCGCCCGGCGGCCGCGGCTGGCGATCGTCGCCGCGCACGCGCGACAAGCGGCGCCGCAGCGCCTCGAGGTCGGTCCTGCGCGCCAGCGGCTTGCGCCGCGAACGGTAGACCTTGTACTCGGGCGGGCCGGGTTTCGGGTTGTTCACTCCCCTCTGTATATCTACCGGCCATGCCGCCAAGGCGGGTTATCGGGATCGACGCGGGAGGAACAAAGCTCCTGGGGGGCGTCGTAGACGAGGATCTGGTGGTGCACCATCGCGTGCATCGGCTTTGGCGCGGCGCCGATCGGCAGGAGACACTCGACATCTTCGTCGGGGCAGTGGACGAGGTGCGCGCCGCCGCGCCGGACGTGCAGGCCGTCGGCTTCGGGATTCCGTCGCTGGTCGAGTGGGAGACCGGCGTTTCGCGCTGGTCGAACCACCTGCCGCTCGCCGACGTCCCCTTCCGGGACCTGATGAGCGAGCGCCTTGGGCTTCCGGTGGTCGTGGACAACGACTCGAACGCGGCACTTCTGGCCGAGCATCGCCGCGGCGCGGCACGCGACGCCCGACATGCCGTGCTGGTGGCGCTCGGCACCGGGATCGGGAGCGGGCTGCTGTTCGACGGGCGCATCTACCGCGGCGCAACGGGAGTCGGAGCGGAGCTCGGTCATGTCGTGCTGGACCTGCACGGGCCGGACTGCCCCAGTAACTGTCCGGGGCGCGGTTGCTTTGAGGCGCTCGTATCGGGGAACGCGATCGGCCGCGAGGGGGCTCGCCTGGCGCGCGAGCGTCCCGACACTGTGCTCGGCAAGCGGCTGGCGGCGGGACGCGAGGTCACCGGCGGACTCGTCACGGAGCTGGCACACGACGGAGACGAGACCGCGCGGCTGGCGTTGAGGGAGGTTGGGCAGCGGCTCGGCGCGGCGCTCACCGGGATCGTGAACGCGCTCAACCCGGAGGTGATCGTCATCGGCGGCGGTGCAGTCGCCGCGGGGGACTTCCTGCTCGAGCCGGCGCGCGCGGTGGTCGCCGAGCGCGCGCTGCCCCCCGCGCGGGAGATCGTCCGGATCGTCCCCACGCATTTCGGCGACGAATCCGGGATGCTCGGCGCGGCGTTGCTCGCGCTGGAGGCTGCTTGACCGGGCGACTCGTCATCTGCCCGACGCCGATCGGGAATCTGGAGGACGTGACGCTCCGCGTGCTGTCCGCCCTGCGGGAGGCGGACGTGGTGGCGTGCGAGGACACCCGCAGGACGCGTGTGCTACTCGACCGTTACGGCGTGAAGGCGCGGCTCGTCTCGTATCACGAGCACAACGAGAGGGCTCGGGCCTCAGAGCTCGTGCGCCGCATGCGCGACGGGGCGGTGGTTGCGCTGGTCTCGGACGCAGGGATGCCGCTCATCTCCGATCCCGGGTTTCTGCTGGTGCGTGGCTGCGTGGCGGCCGGCCTGCCGGTGGAGGTGCTGCCCGGGCCGTCGGCCGCCATCACCGCGCTGGTCGCCTCGGGGCTCCCGGCCGACGAGTGGCACTTCCACGGCTTCCTCCCCCGCAAGAAGGGCGACCTGCGTCGGGTGGTCAGCGAGGCGGGCGGAACGCTCGTCGCGTTCGAGTCGCCGCGGCGGGTGCCCGCCACGCTCGCGCTGCTCGCGGAGCTCGACCCCGAGCGCGAGGTGGCGGTCTGCCGCGAGCTCACGAAGGCCCACGAGGAGATCGTTCGCGGCAGCGCCCCGGAGTTGGCGGCCCGCTACGCGGGCTCGCCCCCGAAGGGCGAGATCGTGTTGGTGCTCGGACCCCCGTCGCAGCCGGGCGACGACGCCGCCGGCGAGCCGGCCGGTCTCGACGCGCTGCGCCGCCTGGTCGACGCCGGAGCGCATCCCCGCAGGGCGGCCGCGGTGGTGGCGGAGCTGACCGGCGGCAGCGCGAACGCGCTCTACCGGGCGCTCACCACGCGCGACTGAGGCGACGGTCGACCTTCGATCAGGCGGCCCGGCGTGTGGGCCAGGCCTTCACCTGCTCAGCGGACGGCGCCACCTGCATTAGCTCCACGTCCTCGGCAAGCGGCGTGTACCAGTGCTTGCCGCCGCTGCACTTGAGCTTGACGTGCTCGAGCGGCCCGTCGGTGCTTCCGAGCGTGAAGCGGTCGATGATCTCGGCGGGTTGCGCGCACTGGGGGCAGCGGACGTACATGGTGCTGGGGCTCCTTTGGGGTGAATCGCCAGTTCAAGGGGAGACGCCCTGGGGGCGCCGTTATTCCCTCTCGCAGTCACCGTCGACGCACAGGACCGCCTCCGAGACTTACCGGACCGTTACAAACACGCACAGAACGGCGACGAACCCCGCCGGCGCGGGCGGTTCCGCGCGTACGGTCGCGGCCATGCGCACCTTCCTCACAGCCGCCCTGGCCGTGACGGCCTTCCTGGCGCTCACGGGGACCGCGAGTGCCGAGTGGGTATGGCCCCTGCGCGGCCAGGTGATAACGACATACCGAAACGTCGACGACCCCTACGCGGGCGGGCAGCATCGCGGCATCGACATCGCGGGACAGGTGGGCGCTCGTGTAGTGGCGGCCGCCGGAGGCGAGGTCAGCTTCGTTGGAACGGCCGGGTCCTCGGGCCTCACCGTCAGTGTTCGCACGACCGACGGCTTCGACACGTCCTACCTTCATCTCTCGTCTGTCTCCGTGCACGAGGGACAGCTCGTCTCGTCCGGGGATGCGCTGGGGGCGGTGGGCGTGACGGGTTCCCGCTCCGCTTCGGAGCCACACCTGCACTTCGGCGTCCGCGAGGCCGGCACCCGCCATTCCTACCGAAACCCGCTCGACTTCCTGCCGCCGCCGCAGGCGCCGCCCTCGCCCGAGGCCCCGCACCCCGCCCCCGGGCCTGCCCCGGTGCCGGCGCCTCTCGCTCCGCGGCCGGCGCCCGCAGGCGAGCCCGCTCCACGACGTATCCCGCTCGGGGGGCGGACACCGCGCAGAGTGCCCACCGGCGGGCGCTCACCGCGGCGCGTGCCGGCCGGCGGCCGGGCGCCGGGGCACGTGCCGGCGGGTGAGCCCGTCTCGCGCCCGGTCCCGGCCGAGCGCCGCGTCCCTCTGGCGCGCCCGGCACCGGGCGCCGCTCCCGCCCCGGCGAGCGAACCGGCGTCGGGTCCGGACCCGGTGTCGGAGACGCCCTCACGAACCGTCCCCCGAGCCGACCATGCCGTTCGCAAGCTCCCCGGCCCGCACTCTCCGCGTGACGTTCCGGCGGGCGACAGAGCGGCTCACGCCACGTCCGAGCCGCCCCGGCTCGGGCCCAGACCGGCGCCGGCGCCCGAGCCCTCGGGATCGCGCGCGCCGGGAGCCCGCTCGGCTGTGTCGCCCGGGAGCTCGGCGCCCGGTCCCGACATCGGCTGGATCCTCGCGTGCGTCGGCCTGCTCCTGGCCGCGGCGCTCCTCGGCCTCACCGAGGACGGCCGAAACGTCTCGCGGAAGGGAGGACGTCATCTGGGCCGGCTGCTCGCGCCCCTGACCGGTCGAGGCTGACCTCCGCGCACGGGCCGCGCGGTGCCGACGATCGAGTACGCATGGGTAGCATCGACTGTTCATGCCCTTCTACGTCACGACGCCCATCTACTACGTGAACGGCGAGCCTCATCTCGGGCACGCCTACACGACCATTGCCGCCGACGTTCTCGCGCGGCATATGCGGCAGCGGGGCGAGGAGGTCTTCTTCCTCACGGGCACGGACGAGCACGGGGAGCCGGTCACGCAGGCGGCCGAGAAGCTAGGCATCACGCCGCGCGAGCTCGGCGACCGCAACGCCGGTCGCTTCAAGGAGCTCGCTGCGCGGTTGAACGTCACCAACGACTTCTTCATCCGCACCACCGATCCCGAGCACGCGAAGGTGGTGGCGGAGGTCGTCCAGCAGATCCACGACAACGGGCACGTCTACGAGGGCACCTACGAGGGCTGGTACTGCCCGCGCTGCGCCGACTTCAAGACCGAGTCGGAGCTCGAGGAGGGCAACCGCTGCCCGATCCACAAGATCGTTCTCGAATGGGAGCGGGAGGACAACTGGTTCTTCAGGCTGTCCACGTTTCAGGAGCCACTGGAGCGGCTGTATGCGGAGCGGTCCGACTTCGTCATCCCGCACATCCGCTACAACGAGGCGCTGTCGTTCATCAAGGGCGGGCTCCGCGACCTGTCGCTCAGCCGCGCCCGGCTCAAGTGGGGCGTCCCTGTGCCGTGGGACGACAGCCAGGTCATCTACGTCTGGATCGACGCGCTCCTCAACTACTACTCGGCGCTCTCCTATGCCCGCGAGGGCGAGGACCTGACCGATCGATTCTGGCCGGCCAACGTCCACCTGATCGGCAAGGACATCCTCAAGTTCCACGCCGTCATCTGGCCGGCGATGCTGCTGGCCGCCGGGATCGAGGTTCCACGCCGAGTCGGGATCCACGGGTTCCTGCTGCTCGGCGAGGAAAAGATGTCGAAGTCGCTGGGCAACGTGATCGAGCCGTTCCAGGTGGCGGACCTCTACGGCGCCGACGCGCTGCGTTTCTACGTGTTGCGCGAGGTCAGCTTCGGGTCGGACGGCGAGGTCTCGCCGGAGGGCTTCGAGACGCGCTACACGACGGAGCTCGCCAACGAATACGGCAACCTGGCGAGTCGGACGCTCGCGATGATCGAGCGCTACCGCGACGGAGTAGTGCCGACGCCGAGCGCCACCTCGCCGCTGGCCGCCGAATTCGAGGGCCTCGCCGAGGCGGTCTGCCAGCGGGTCGACGCGCTCCAGCTAACCGCGGCGCTGGACGAGATCTGGCGGCGGATCAAGCTCCTGAACCGGTACGTGCAGGAAGAGCAGCCGTGGCAGCTGTCGAAGGACGACGCCCAGGCCCAGCGCCTCGACGACGTCCTGTACACGCTCGCCGAGGGCCTGCGGGTGGTGTCGGTCCTGGTGCATCCGTTCCTGCCCGAGTCGGCGGAGAGGCTGCTCGCCGCCCTCGGCCGGGAGGATCTGTCCCTCGAGCTCGCCCGCTTCGGTGCAGTGCCGGGCGGCGCGACGGTCGGCGAGCTCGGCCAGCTCTTCCCGAGGGTCGAGGCCGAGGCGCCGGCGGCCTGACCATGCCCTCGCGCGGCGCTTCGGCGTCGAGGCCCCTCGCGCGGCGCCGGAGCGGCAGGTGATCGACAGCCACTGCCACCTCGACGCGTGCGAACCGCCCGACGGCGAGCTGGTCGATCGCGCCCGTGACGCCGGCGTGACGCGTATCGCCACCGTGGGGACCGACGGCGCCTCGATCGAGCGCGCCCTGGGCGCCGCGCACGCGCACGAGGAGGTGGTCGCGATCGTCGGCCGTCACCCCCACGAGACGGCCGGGTTCGACGCCGCAGCGCTCGAGGAAATCGAGCGCGCTGCGGCCGACCCGCGCGCCCGGGCGATCGGCGAGACCGGTCTCGACTACTACCGCGACTACGCCCCCCGGCAGGACCAGCGTCGCGCGTTCGAGGCCCAGCTCGAGCTGGCGGGCCGGCTCGGGCTGCCCGTCGCGATCCATACCCGCGCGGCCGAGGAGGACACCTTCGCCATCCTGCGAGAGCACGCGGCGCAGCTGCCGGCCGTGATCATGCACTGCTTCTCCGCGCCGGCGCGGATCGCCGAGTGCATCGAGCGGGGGTACCAGTGCTCGTTCGCGGGCAACGTCACCTACCCGAAGGCCACCGACCTCCAGGACGCCGCTCGGGACCTTCCCGCCGAGCTGCTGCTCGTCGAGACCGACTCGCCCTACCTCTCACCCCAGCCCGTCCGCGGCAAGCCGAACGAGCCCGCCAACGTGTCGCATACGGCGCGCTTCGTCGCCGCCCTGCGCGAATCGTCCTACGAGGAGCTCGAGCGCACGGTCGAAGCGAACGCCGCGCGGGTGTTCCGCTGGTGACCGGCGAGCCGCGCCAGGCCAGCCTCAGGCGCCTGCGCCGCTACGGAGTCCGCCCGAACCGCGAGCTCGGCCAGAACTTCCTGATCGACGACAACATGCTCGACGTGATCGGACGCGCGGCCGAGCTCGCGCCCGACGACGTCGTGCTCGAGGTGGGCGGCGGACTGGGGGTGTTGTCCGAGTACCTCGCGCCGCAGGTCTCGCACCTCCACGTCGTCGAGGTGGATCGCTCGCTCGAGCAACCGCTCCGGGAGGCGCTCGCGCCGTTCCCGAACGCGACGCTCCATCTCGCCGACGCCGTCAAGCTCGACTACGCGGCCCTCGAGCCGTCGCCCGGCAAGGTGGTGGCGAACCTGCCTTACGGGGTGGCGGCAACGGTGCTGCTGAAGTCGGTTGCCGAGCTGCCGGATGCGAGCCTCTGGGTGGCGATGGTCCAGCGCGAGGTCGCCGACCGCCTCGCCGCCACGCCGGGCACCAAGAGCTACGGCGCGACCTCGGCGCTGGCCCAGCTGTCCTGTGAGGTTCGCTTCCTGCGACGAGTGCCTCGAACGGTCTTCCATCCGCAACCGAACGTCGAGTCCGCCCTCCTTCTGATGCGCCGCACCGCCGCGGCGCCGCCGCCCGAGCTCACGGCGCTCGTCCACGCGGGCTTCGCGCACCGACGCAAGGCCCTCGCCGGCTCCCTGGCTCTCGCGCCCGACGCTCCGCCCGGCATCCGCGACGCCGCCCGCGCGGCGCTCGAGGAAATGGGTTTGCCGGCCGACTCACGAGCGGAACGGCTCGCGCCTCGAGACTGGCCGGTGCTGGCCGGCCTGCTTGGGTCGGAGCGCCTTGCCGGCCTCCATGCTGGATGAGTGGGCCCAGCCTCAGCCCCGTGATCCACGAGCGCGCCTACGCGAAGGTCAACCTGGTCCTCCACGTGGGGCGGTCCCGCGCGGACGGCATGCACCCGCTTTGCTCGCTGTTCGCGTCGCTCGAGCTGGCGGACGACGTGCACGGCGGCCCCACCGACCGCGGCGGCGACAGCGTCGAGTGCGCCGGTGTCGAGGGCCCCAACCTCGCGCAGGCTGCGCTGGCGGCCTTCCGGGCACGGGTGGGAGGCGCGCTCCCGCCGGTCGGAGTGCGGATCGAGAAACGCATCCCGGTGGCGGGCGGTCTCGGCGGCGGCAGTGCCGACGCCGCCGCCGTGCTGAGACTCGCGAATCGAATTGCGGGCGAGCCGCTCGAGTCGGCTGGGTTGCATGAGATCGCTGCCGGCCTTGGCTCCGACGTCCCGAGCCAGCTCCACCCGAGCCACGCGCTCGTCCAGGGCACCGGAGAGCTCGTCGAGCCGATCGACCTCCCGCCGCTCGCCGCCGTGCTGGTCCCCGCCCGCGAGGGGCTCCAAACGCGATCCGTCTACGCCCAGCTGGACCGCATGGGGGGCGGCCGCGGCCACCTCGACCCTGACAGCCTCCGCCGCCTGGCCGGCGCCGACCCCGCCGTGCTCGCCGGCGCAATCGAGAACGACCTCCAGGCCGCAGCGCTCTCACTTCGACCCGAGCTAACTGACACGCTGGCCCAGCTTCGTTCGGCCGGTGCGCTCGGCGCGGCGGTCAGCGGCTCGGGGCCGACCTGCTTCGGCCTGTTCGAGGACCGCCCCGCGGCCGAGCGGGCGGCAATATCGCTCCCCGAAGGGCTCGTAACAGCGCTGCGCAGCGGCTGACGCCCGCGTCGGTCGCCTACCCTCACGCGGCAATGTCAGCTCGCGAGATCCTCGCCGCCGTCGCGGCTCTGCTGGTGGCTGCCTACGTGGTCTGGCGCTGGCGCCGGCTGAGCGGCGAGCGGAAGGCGATTGGGATCCTCGTGGTCCTTGCGCTCGGCGTGTATGCGAGCGGCCTCCTCTCCGAGCTCCCCGACCCCAAGAAGATCATCGAGGACATCGCCGAGGCGCTGGGCGCGTGGACGTACGCGCTCGTGGGGTTGGCGGCGTACCTCGAAACCGGAGCCTTCGTTGGCCTGGTCGCCCCGGGTGAGACGGTGGTGATCGCCGGCGGCGTCATCGCGGGCCAGGGCACGATTCAGCTGCTCCCGCTGATCGGGCTGGTGTGGCTCTGCGCCGTGCTGGGGGACACGACGAGCTACTTCATCGGCCGCCGCCTCGGCCGCGGCTTCCTCGAACGCCACGGCCCCGCGGTGAAGATCACGCATGCGCGGCTCGAACAGGTCGACGGCTACTTCGACCGCCACGGGGGCAAGACGATCCTGATCGGGCGTTTCATCGGGCTGGTTCGCGCGCTCGCGCCGTTCATCGCCGGCTCGTCCGGCCTCGCGTACCGGCGCTTCATCCCCTACTCCATCGTGGGAACCGGCCTCTGGGCGACGATCTTCTGCGTCCTCGGCTACATCTTCTGGCGCTCGTTCGACAAGGTCGTCGACATCGCCGGCCAAGCGGTTTTCGGCTTCGGCGTGACAGTCGCGCTGATCGTGGGGATCGTTGTGGTCTACAGGGGCCGTCACGAGATTCGCGACTGGCTGCTCGCGCACGAGCAGCATCCGCTCGTACGCCCCCTATTCGTGATCGGGCGCCCGGTGTACCGGGTGATGCGA
>Ga0081538_10006026_pt1 | contig 10776 bp, 10 predicted proteins | sample TabmetS5T2R1_FD_71022 | JGI IMG/M metagenome (GOLD analysis project Ga0081538, IMG submission 71022) | Tabebuia heterophylla rhizosphere microbial communities from the University of Puerto Rico - S5T2R1 | ecosystem: Host-associated > Plants > Roots > Rhizosphere ...
AGGTCGACGTGGCGGCGATCGCGGAGCTCTACGAAGGCCTGAACGAGCCGGGAGTGCCGGTCGCGGGCGGCGACACGACGCGCGGCGAGACCCTCGTCGTCACGGTGACCGCCGTGGGGAGAAGCGGACGAGTGCCCGGCCGCGACGGCGCCCGACCGGGCGACCTGCTCGTCGTGACCGGACCTCTGGGCGGCGCGGCCGCAGGGCTGCACGTGCTGCGCGAGGGTCTCACCGGCTTCGAGGACCTGGTCGCACGCCAGCGCCGTCCGCCGATTCGGCTCGAGGAGGGCCGCCGACTGGCACCCCTCGCCCATGCCCTGGTCGATCTCTCGGACGGGATTGCCGGCGACGCTGCCCGCATCGCGGAGCGCTCAGGTTGCCGGCTCGTGCTCGAGCCCGACCGGATCCCCCGCGCGCCCGGGATCGAGGACGTGGCCGACATGCCGTTCTGGACGATGGGCGAGGATTACGAGCTCCTCGCCGCGCTCGCCCCCGCGGACGCCGATGCTCTCGGCTTCCCGGTTGTCGGCCGCTGCGAGCCAGGCTCGGGCGTGGAGCCTGCAGGCCTGGAGGGCTGGGACTCCCTCAGGCTGCGGTCGTGAGCCAGCGCTCCCAGGCCGACTCGTAGTGGCTCCGGGAGCGGGCGCCGACCACGGTCTCGCGCGCCTCGCCGCCCTCGAAGAGGATGACCGTCGGGATCGAGAGGACGCTGTAGCGCGCCTGCGTCGCAGGGTTCTCGTCGACATTCAGCTTCAGAAAACGCACGCGTTCGTGCTCGTCGGCCATGTCCGCGAGGATCGGGCCGACGATCCGGCAGGGGCCGCACCAGGGAGCCCAGAAGTCGACCACGACCGGGCCCCCCGCCTGGAGGACCTGGGTCTCGAAATCGGCGTCTCCGACCTCAGCAAGCTCGGCCACGCGGCAACTATAGACGCCCCCGCGCGGCCGCAATCCTGAGCGCCGGTAGACGGAGCATCGCCTCCAGGACGATGCCCGGACCCATCTTGGAGCCGCCCTCCGTCCGGTCGGTGAAGCGAATCGGAACCTCCTCCACCGTGAAACCCGCGTGCAGGGCGCGGTACACCGTCTCGATCTGGAAGGCGTAGCCGCGCGACTCGATGCGCGCCGGCTGGACGGTCTCGAGCACGTCGCGTCGGTAGACCTTGAAACCCGAGGTCGGGTCCCGCACGGGAATACCGAGCACTGCCCGTGCGTACGTGGAGCCGCCGCGGCTGACGAGCCTGCGCACGACGCCCCAGTTCTCGGTGCCTCCTCCGGCGACGTAGCGCGAGCCGAGCGCGATCGCCGCCCGCCGGGTTGCTTCCACGAGACGCGGAAGGTCGTTTGGGTCGTGCGAGAAGTCGCAGTCGATCGTGGCCACGAGCTCCGCCCCCGCCTCGAGGGCCCGCTCGAACCCCGCGATGTAGGCCGGGCCAAGGCCTTCCTTGCGCTCCCGGTGGAGGACGTCCAGGAAGCCGAGCTCGGCGGCCAGGCGGTCGGCCAGCTCGCCCGTCCCGTCGGGCGAGGCGTCGTCGATCACGAGCACTCGGCCGTCCGGCCCGTGCTCGGCGAGGACGGCTCCGAGAGCACGGACCATGGGCTCGAGGTTCTCGCGCTCGTCGTAGGTGGGGACGCAGACGACCAGCCGCACGCGCGTATCATCGCCGCCGTGGCCGAGAAGTTGCCTTCGAACCCGGAGCTGGCCGAGCACTTCGAGCTCCTCGCCGACATGCTGGAGCTCGACGGCGCCGACGCCTTCCGCCTCGCCGCCTACCGCCGCGCGGCCGCGCGGATCCGCGAGTCGGCGGTTCCCGTGGCGCAGCTCGCCGCGGACGGAAAGGCTACGCGGCTCTCGGGAATCGGCTCCACGATCGAGGCGAAGATCGTGGAGATCACCGAGACGGGCGACCTGACCGCGCTCGCCAAGCTGCGCGCCAAGCTGCCTCCCGGCCTGGTCGAGGTCATGCACGTCCCCGGGCTCGGCCCGAAGACGGCGCGGAAGCTGTGGTCGGAGCTCGGGGTCGAGACGCTCGACGACCTCCGGGCCGCTGCCGAGCAGGAGCGCCTCCGGGCCCTGCCGGGGCTCGGCGCGAAGACGGAGGAGAAGATCCTGAAGTCCCTGGCGGCGCCGCCGAAGGCGCTGGCGGCCACCGGCCGGACGCTGCTCGGCCGGGCGCTGCCCGCGGTCAGGCGCGCAGTCGCGGAGATCGAGGCGAGCGGCCTCGCCCACCGGGTGAGCGAAGCCGGCAGTGTCAGGCGCCGGTCCGAGACGACGAAGGACATCGACCTGATCGCCACGGCAACCGACGCGGCGGCGCTGACCGCGTTCTTCGTCGAGCGGGACTGGGTCGCCGAGATCGTCGCCCACGGCGGGACGAAGGCGACGGTCGTCTCGCACGAAGGCTTTCGTTTCGATCTGCGGGTCGTGCCACCCGAATGCTACGGAAACCTGCTCCAGCACTTCACCGGCTCGAAGGACCACAACGTCGCCCTGCGCGAGGAGGCCGTCCGCCGCGGTTTCTCCGTCAGCGAGTACGGCGTCCTCCATGTCGAGACGGACGAGACCTTCCAGGCCGCCGATGAAGGGCAGATGTACGCACACCTCGGCTATGCCTGGATTCCGCCGGAGCTGCGCGAGAACCGGGGCGAGCTCGAGGCGGCCCGCGAGGACGCGCTGCCGCACCTCGTCGAGCTGGACGACCTGAAGGGCGACCTGCACATGCACACCGACTGGTCGGACGGCCGCGCGCCACTGGAGGAAATGGTGCTCGCGTCGAAGGAGCAGGGGCACCGCTACGTCGCGATTTGCGACCACGCGCGCCGCCTCCGCGACGGCCGACTCGAAGCCCAGGCCGAGGCGATCGCCGAGCTGAACGACCGAATCTCCGGTATTCGGGTCCTCTCCGGCATCGAGGTGGACATTCGGGCCGACGGGAGCCTCGATTTCGCCGACGGGGCGCTCGTGGAGCGCGACTGGGTGATTGCCTCGATCCACTCCGGATTCGACGGGTCGCGCGAGCGCCTCACCGAGCGGCTCGTTTCCGCGCTCGAGCACCCGCACGTCGACTGCATCGGCCATCCGACCGGGCGGAAGATCAACCGGCGGCCTCCCTACGAGCTCGACTTCGAGCGGGTCTGCGCGGTTGCGGTCGAGACGGGCACGTTCCTCGAGATCAACGCCCAGCCCGACCGGCTCGACCTGACCGACACGCTCGCGCGCGCGGCCGTGGAGGCCGGCGTGCGCCTCGTCGTCTCGACGGATGCGCACCGCCTGCACGAGCTCGACAACCTCGAGCTCGGCGTTGCCCAGGCGCGGCGCGGCTGGGTCACCCCGGAGCAGGTCGTGAACACGCGCTCGTGGGCGGAGATCCAAAAGCTCAAGAAGGGATGAGCGCCTTTCGGGACGACGCGGCGGCCGCGTCCGAGTGGGTCGCCCGCTACCTGGAGGGCGTCCGCGAGCTGCCGGTGCTCGCCCAGGTCGAGCCGGGCCGGATCAAAGAAGCTCTCCCGGACTCGCCGCCCGACCGGCCGGAGCCGTTCTCGGCGGTTCTCGACGACCTCGACGAGATCCTGCTCCCAGGGATCACACACTGGAACCATCCGCGCTTCTTCGCGTACTTCGCCATCTCCGGAAGCGAGCCGGGGATCCTGGCCGAGTTCCTGACGGCGGCCCTGAACGTGAACGCGATGCTCTGGCGGACCTCGCCCGCCGCCACCGAGCTCGAGGAGGTTGCCGTCGACTGGGTGCGGCAGCTGCTCGGCCTCCCGGCGGGCCTCCACGGGCACATCGAGGACACGGCGTCGACATCCACGCTCGCGGCGCTGATGGCCGCGCGCCACTTGCGGCCCGGGGGCACGATCCTCTGCTCGGAGCATGCGCACTCCTCGATGGACAAGGCGGCCCGGCTCCTCGACGTGCCCCTGCGCAAGATCGCCGCAGACGAGCAGCTGCGGTTGCGCCCGGACGCTCTCGCTGCCGCGCTCGGAGAGGGCGAGGTCTCAGCCGTCGTCGCTACGGTCGGGACGACGTCGACCAGCGCGGTCGATCCCGTCGACGCGATCTCGCCGCTCTGCGCCGAGGCCGGCGCCTGGCTTCACGTCGATGCCGCCTACGCGGGCTCGGCGATGGTCTGTGAGGAGAACCGCTGGGCCTTCGCCGGCATCGAACGCGCCGACTCCGTCGTCGTGAACCCGCACAAGTGGCTGCTGACGCCGATCGACTGCTCCGTCTTCTACACGCGGCATCCGGAGGCGTTGCGCGAGGCGTTCAGCATCGCCCCCGTCTACCTCCGCGCGAGCGAGGAGGGGGTCACGAACCTGACCGACTACGGTCCCGCCCTCGGCCGCCGCTTCCGTGCGCTCAAGCTCTGGGCCGTGATCCGCTGCTACGGACGAGAGGGTCTCCAGAGCATGATCCGCGAGCACCAGCGCCTTGCCCGGAACTTCGCCTCCTGGGTGGAGGAAACCCCCGGGTGGGAGGTCGTCGCTCCCGTTCCCTTCTCGCTCGTCTGCTTCCGCCATGAAGGCTCGGACGAGGAGAACGAGGCGATCCTGGAGCGCGTCAACGCAACCGGCGAGGCTTTCCTCTCCAACACCGCCCTCGCCGGCCGCTACGTCTTGCGCCTCGCCGTGGGGAACCAGCGGACGACCGAGGACGACGTGAGCCGCGCGTGGGAGCTCCTCCAGGAGGCCGCGGACGGACGCGTCAGAGGAGCCGGAGGAGGGTAGCCAGCTCCTCCGGGCCGGTGATGACGATGTCGGCCGATTCCCGGAGCTCCGACGGGCCCTCGGAGGAGGCGACCGCGATGCAGACCGAATGCTCCAGGCCCGCGCCCCTGAGGCCCGCAAACCCGTCCTGGTCGGTCGTGTCGTCGCCCGCGTAGAGCCCCAGGCGAGCGCCGGAGCGGTCGAGCAGCGTCCGAACGGCCGTGCCCTTGTCGGTCTCGACCGGAGGGCGTATCTCGAGCACCTTGCGGCCCCAGCGTGCGTCGAGGCCTGCCGCTCTCGCCCGATCCGCGACCTGCTCCAGCTCCCGCCGGGCGGCGCCCTCGTCCTTCGCCCCGCGGTAGTGGTAGGTGAGGGAGAGCGTCTTGTCCTCGACCGAGAGCCCGACGGCGTCGCGGAAAGCTGCAATGTCGGCCGCCAGCTCGGGCGCGCGGGGGTCGAGCTCGAGGCCGTGGTTCCCGACGATCTCGATCCTGTCGACCCGGACCAACCGGCGCGCGTCCTCGCCGGCCCGGCCGCTCACGCAGGCGACGAGGAGATAGCGGTCGGCCAGGCGCTCCAGCTCGGCGCGGGTCTCGTCGGGGATCTCGGCAAGCTCTGGGCGCGGTGCGATCGGGGCTAGAGTCCCGTCCACGTCGAGGACGAGCGCGGAACGCTCCGGCGAGCGGGCGAGAGGTGCAAGCAACGCCGCGGCCTCCATGGGCCCGCCTAGGATACGGCCGTGCCGCCGACCCGCTCGCTTCTCCTGCTCGCGGGCGTCGGCATCGCGGCTGGTTTTCTGAGCGCGCTCTTCGGAGTCGGCGGCGGCGTCATCGTCGTCCCCGCGCTGGTGCTCTTGCTCCGCTTCGACTCGAAGACGGCGACGGCCACGTCGCTGGCCGCGATCGGCATCACGGCGCTGGCGGGAACGTTCTCCTTCTCCCTCTTCGACCACGTCCACTGGGACTCCGCGGCGCTCGTCGGCCTGCCCGCGCTGGCCGGCTCGATCGCAGGCGTGCGCCTGCAGAAGCGCATCTCTTCGCAGGCGCTCACCCGGCTCTTCGCGCTCTTCCTGGCCGCAGTCGCCGTCATCCTCCTTCTCGAGTGACGACCACGACCGTCATCCTCGCGCTCGTCCTCGGCTTCGGGGCCGGAGCGCTCTCCGGCCTCTTCGGGGTGGGCGGGGGCATTCTCTTCGTCCCGACGCTCGCGCTCGTTGTCGGCCTGAGCCAGCTCGATGCCCAGGCGACCTCGCTCGCGGCGATGATCCCGGTCGTCGCTTTCGGTGCCTGGCAGCAGCACCAGGCGGGGAACGTCCGCTGGAAGGCGGGGATCGCCGTCGGGCTCACCTCCGTGCTCGGGGTCGTCGGTGGCGCTGCGCTGGCGACTTCGCTCGACGAAACGCTGCTGCGCAGACTCTTTGCAGGACTTCTCCTTCTCGTTGCCGCTCAGCTTCTCTGGTCGACGCGCAGTCGCTGACAGGCCGATAATCTCCTGATGGTGAGCCTCCGCGTCGTCCCAGCGGCTTTCGTCGCCCTAACGGTTCTGGTGCTGGGCGCATCGGCCGGCGCTCAGAGCGCCCCGAGCTCCTCGGCGCAGGCGTTCGGCGTCCTTGTAGTGCTGCCGGACGGAACGACCGCCTCTGCGGCCGCCGTCTCGGCGCCCCCGAGCGGGAGCGCCTCGGACGGTGGCTGGAGCTATGGGGACGGCGCCGTCGTCACGGGCTCGACCTCGACGTCTGCGCGGACGACGGCCGGCGACTCGCGTTCGTCCGCTGGGAGCCGCGCCTCCGTCAGGTCCGTCTCGCTCTTCGGCGGCGACGTCACGGTGGATGCCGTGTCCGTCAAGGGGAGCGCACGCGCGTCCGGAACGGGCGCGGGCGGCGACCTCTCGTCCTCGTCCGTCTCGAACCTCGTCGTCCTCGGCAAGGCGGTGCAGGCCGGCAGGAACGCCCGCGTGCCCCTCGGGGACTGGGGCTATGCGATCACGCTGGAGCAGGCTGTCGTCGAGAACAACGGCGCCCGCCTCGGATATCGGGGATTCGTGACCGGGCTCCACGTCGTCCTGACGGCCGGCCACGGCGGCCTCCCGGCCGGGACGGAGATCAGGGTCGGCTATGCCGAGGCGGCCGCCAGCGCGCCGAAGGCCAAGCCGCCGCCCAAGCCCATACCGCCGCCCGAGCCCCAGCCCGATCCCGATCCCGGCCCCAAGCCCGAGCCGCAGCCCGGGCCGCAGCCCGGGCCGCAGCCCGGGCCCAAGCCCAACAACGCCAACAAGCCCAAGCCCGACGACGGGCCTGCGAAAGAGCCGTTCCTGCCCTCCACGCCGCAAGCTCCCCCGACCGTGCGAACGCCTCCTCCCGACGTCGAGCCCAAGCTGACGAAGGCCGGGTACGTGTTCCCGATCTACGGCCCGGCCACGACGACGGACAGCTTCGGCGCGCCGCGGACGACCACTTGGCACCACGGCGTGGACATCTTCGCCAGGCTTGGGGCACCGGTGCTCGCGGTTGCAGACGGGACGCTCTTCAACGTCGGCTGGAACGACGTGGGCGGCAACCGTCTCTGGGTCCGCGACGGGGCGGGTAACGAGTTCTACTACGCGCACCTCTCCGCCTACTCGTCCCTCGCCAGAGACGGTGCGGAGGTCAAGGCCGGCGACGTGATCGGATTCGTCGGGACGAGCGGCGACGCCGTGGGCACGCCGCCCCACCTGCATTTCGAGATCCACCCACGCGAGCTGCTCTGGATGGGCTACGACGGCGCCATCGACCCCTATCCGTACCTGATCGCGTGGCTTCGCCTCGACGACCTCGAGTTCGGCTCCTGGTCGCCCGGGCCCGGCCCCGCTCCCAAGGCGGGCGTCGTCCTCCTCCAGGCCGAGGACATCTCCTCCCTCGCAGGCCTCGGAGACGACACCCTCGCCTCGTACCTGGTCGTCCCGACGCTGCTCGGCGAAGGTCGGCAGGAGCCGGTCATCGTCGGCGCCGAGCCCGGCTTCGGCGCCTAGGCCCTGCTCGTTCGTCTGGTAGGCGATCAGAGGCCCTGCCGCTGCAGTCGCCGACCCCCGCTGACCCTGACCGAGGAGAGGGCTGGGGCGGCTCCATCCTCAGGGTTCGGGGCGGCGCAATGGCCGCCCCGAAGTCAGGCTAGATGTCTTCCTTCCGGGAGGACTAGCCGCCGGTCAACGCTCTGCACGCCTTCGCGAGCTGTTGCTCGCTGCGGTCGCGTGGCTCGAGAATGACCTCTTCGGTTTCGGGGTCGATCTTGAGCACTCCCGCAAACGCGAACGGCACCTGACCGCTGATCAAGAGAACCAGCGTCCCGTCCGGCTTGATCTGGACGACATCCGCACCAACGTCGCGGAAGCGGAACGTTCGATCACCGGCGGTCGCGGTGACCCCGATGCTGATGTTATTCACCTGGGCCACCCCGGTGCCCTCACCCGAGAAGGTCCGGATGGTGACGTGCCCCTGGAGGGTCGTGGTGACCGGTACCCCGCACTCTTCGGTCAAGAACTCGTCGGCGAACGTCTCGTCGACGTCGATCCGCTCGGTCGTCGGCGGGGCACCTACGGCGACCCCAGCCCAGACAAGACCGGCCAGAACGAGGACGCTCGCCACCCATCCGCTCGCACGTCGCCCGATCATCTCGATTCCTTTCGCTCCTGCCTCTGCCTGAGAACGATCCGCATTGCCCGAACCTCCCTCTCCCCCCGCCTTATTGACGAGGCCGCCCCGCCAGGGAGGTCGGCCGCCAGGCCTGGTAGATGCTGCCACCCTGGAACAGGAAGTCAAGCGCGGAGCCGTATGCGACTCACCCGCTTCCTCATGCGGATACCAGGCGCGGGAGATGGCCGTGCACCCCGCACCTCCGCGTATTTGCACCCTATTGCAGAACAGTGCGTCAGAAGTCGCTGGGCCGCTTTCGAAGCGGCCTCGCGCCTACTGCTCGTTCGTCTGGTACTCGAAGGGCTGCTCGGGGCCGAGAACCTTGTCCTTCAGCCACTTACGCGTCTGCGGGCCGGTGGCCGGGTTGAAGAGGATGCCGAGCGTGATCCCGAGGAGGAGGAGGCCGGCGTTGCGCTTCGTGTGGGACTCCTTGCCCTGCGCCCGCTCGCCCGCCAGGCGAAGCTCCTCGACGGCATTCCGCAGCTGGCCCTGGATGTCCTTGTCCGTGGCGACCTTCGTCGCAAGCGCCTGAGCGCCCCGGCCGCCGATCAGGTCGTCGTAGATCGTCCGCGCCGACGCATAGGCGTTCTTGACGTGCTCGTGCAACTCCTCGTCGCGCGCCAGGCGATCGACGTAGGGCCGGGCGGTGTCCACGGCCTGGTTCACTCTCTCTTTCATGCTCGTCCTTTCGTCTCGGCTTTCGCCGAGATTATCTACCCTCGAGCCGCGCGGGGAAACTCCTCGACGGTTGCGGCCGGGAAAGCGGCTTCGAGGACGTCGTCGATCGTGTCAGCGAGCACGAAGCGCATCGCTGCGCGCACGTCGTCCGGGAGATCGTCGAGGTCTGCCTCGTTCTCGCTGGGAAGGATGACCGTGTCGATCCCGGCTCTCTCGGCCGCGAGCGCCTTCTCCTTGACACCGCCGATCGGGAGCACCTGACCGGTGAGCGTGATCTCGCCCGTCATGGCCACGTCCTCGGAGACCGGTACGCCGGTGGCCAGCGAGGCGAGCGCGATCGCCATCGCCGTTCCCGCCGACGGCCCGTCCTTCGGGACCGCGCCGGCAGGAACGTGGATGTGCACGTCGCGCTCGGCGAACCAGTCGGAGTCCAGGCCGAGCGCGCCTGCATGGCCGCGCACCCAGGAGAGCGCCGCCTGGGCAGATTCGCGCATGACGTCCCCGATCTGGCCGGTGACCGTCAGCTTGCTGCTCCCCGGCATCGCGGTCGCCTCGACGAAGAGGACGTCGCCGCCCACCGGGGTCACCGCGAGGCCGGTCGCCACGCCGGGGTCCGACGTACGCTTGCGAGCCTCGGCGGAGAAGCGCCGCTTGCCGAGCCAGACACGCACGCGGCGCTCGTCGACGCGCGCGCTCTTGCGCTTGCCTTCGGCGATTTCGCGGGCGGCCTTGCGGCAGAGCGCGGCGATCTCTCGGTCGAGGTTCCGAACGCCCGCCTCGCGTGTGTACTCGCGGACGAGGAGGCGCAGGGCCTTCTCCGTGATCGTGACCTGCTTCGCGGCAAGCCCGTGCGCCTCGAGCTGCTTCGGGACGAGGTAGCGGCGGGCGATCCCGACCTTCTCGTCCTCCGTGTAGCCGGCGACGCGGATGATCTCCATGCGGTCGAGCAGAGGCGGGGGAATCGTCTCGAGCTGGTTCGCGGTCGTCACGAACAGGACCTGCGAGAGGTCGAAGGGCAGATCGAGATAGTGGTCGCGGAAGGTGGAGTTCTGGGCCGGGTCGAGCACCTCGAGCATCGCGCTCGAGGGATCGCCGCGCCAGTCGGACCCCATCTTGTCGATCTCGTCGATCATGAACACGGGGTTCTTCGTGCCCGCATCGCGGAGCGCCCGGATGATCGTGCCAGGCATGGCGCCGATGTACGTTCGGCGGTGGCCGCGGATCTCGGCCTCGTCGCGCACGCCGCCGACCGACACTCGCACGAACTTGCGTCCGAGCGCTCGGGCGATCGACTGGCCGAGCGAGGTCTTGCCGACGCCGGGCGGGCCGACGAAGCAGAGGATCGGGCCCGAGAGCTTGTTCGTGAGCTTCTGGACCGCGAGGTGCTCGACGATGCGCTCCTTGACCTTGTCGAGGTCGTAGTGGTCCTCGTCGAGGATGTGCCGGGCGGCCTTCAGGTCGAGGTCGTCGTCGGTGGTCTCGTTCCAGGGGAGCGAGAGGATCCACTCGAGGTACGTTCGGATGACCCCGTACTCGCCGGCGGCCGGCGGGAGCTTCGAGAGCCTGTCGAGCTCGCGGCGGGCCTGCTTGTCGGCCTGTTCGGGAAGGTTCGCCTCTTCGATCTGCGTCCGGAGCTCGGCCATCTCCGCCTGCTGCTCGTCGCCCTCGCCGAGCTCCTCCTGGATCGCCTTCAGCTGCTGGCGCAGGAAGTACTCGCGCTGCGA
>Ga0081538_10006027_pt1 | contig 10776 bp, 9 predicted proteins | sample TabmetS5T2R1_FD_71022 | JGI IMG/M metagenome (GOLD analysis project Ga0081538, IMG submission 71022) | Tabebuia heterophylla rhizosphere microbial communities from the University of Puerto Rico - S5T2R1 | ecosystem: Host-associated > Plants > Roots > Rhizosphere ...
CGCGCCCTGCGCGACGCCGGGACGATGAACCCCGTGATCATGCTCGACGAGGTCGACAAGGTCGGCGCCGACTGGCGCGGCGACCCGAGCGCAGCGCTGCTCGAGGTGCTCGACCCGGCGCAGAACCACTCGTTCCGCGACCACTACCTCGACGTGGAGCTCGACCTGTCGCAGGTGGTGTTCATCGCCACCGCGAACATGGCCGAGACGATCCCGGCCCCGCTGCTCGACCGCATGGAGATCATCCGGTTCGACGGCTACACGACCGACGAGAAGGTCGCGATCGCGCGCGGCTACCTGTGGCCCAGGCAGCGCGAGCGGAACGGGCTGCGCGAAGACGAGGTCTCGATCGACGACGCGACGCTGCGAGGCGTCGTGACCGAGTACACCCGCGAGGCCGGCGTGCGGCAGCTGGAGCGTGAGCTCGGCACTCTGCTGCGCAAGACGGCCACGAAGCTGGCCGCCGGCCAGGTCGACGCCCCGGTGGCGGTCGGCGAGCCGGAGGTGCGCGACGCCCTCGGGCGCCAGCGCTTCTTCCAGGAGGCGGCCGAGCGGACTGCGGTGCCGGGCGTGGCCACCGGCCTCGCCGTGACCGGCGCGGGCGGCGACGTCCTGTTCATCGAGGCGACCTCGATGAAGGGCAAGGACGGCCTGGTCCTGACCGGGCAGCTCGGCGACGTCATGAAGGAGTCGGCGCGAATCGCGCTCTCCTACGTGCGCGGCCACTCGGACAGGCTCGGCATCGACGACGACGCGTTCGACGGTCGCGAGTTCCACGTGCACATCCCCGCCGGGGCGATCCCGAAGGACGGTCCGAGCGCGGGCATCACGATGACGACCGCGCTGGCGTCGCTGCTGAGCGGCCGGCCCGTGCGGCACACCGTCGGCATGACCGGCGAGGTGACGCTGCAGGGCCGCGTGCTGCCGATCGGCGGGGTCAAGCAGAAGGTGCTGGCCGCCCACGCGGCCGGGCTCACCGACGTGATCCTGCCCGAGCGCAACCGGGGCGACCTCGACGACGTGCCGGAGGACGTGCGGGAGGCGATGACCTTCCACCCGGTGATGACGATCGGCGAGGTGCTGGACCTCGCGCTCGAGCCGCAGCCGGCGGCCCTCGCCGCGTGACATAGTCGCCCGTTCCGCGTAGAACGGGCGAATGCTCCGCCTTGCGACCGCCGCTGCTTGCGTCCTCGCCCTCCTTGCCTCCTGCGGTGAGGACGACGAGGGCGCTGGCGGCGGCGGGCAAACCACGGAGCTGACCGTCACCGTCTGGCCGGAAGGACGCAACGGGGCGAAGCGGACCCGGACCGTCGAGTGCCCGGGGGCAGAGGTGTGCGGGGGACTGTCCGCCGGACGCATCGCGCCGGTGCCCGAGAAGACCGCGTGCACCTCGATCTACGGGGGGCCGGCAGTGGCGCATGTGACCGGCACCCTCCGGGGCGAGGCCGTGGACGCCCGCTTCAACCTGACGAACGGCTGCGAGATCGGGCGCTGGAAGCGCAATCGAGACCTCCTGGGCGCAGTCCCCTAAGTGTGGTCGCCTCTGGAAATACGCTCGCGTTCGGCGGCTGCGAACCGTCGTCTGGCCGGCCCCGCGATGCTCGCCAATGCGCTGCATTGGCTGCGCTCGCGTGTCCACCCAGTCTCGGTTCTCGCTCGCCGATCCACGACCGTATTTCCGTCGGAGACCACTAGGCGATGCTCTCCGCGAGCCCGCCGTCCACGAGCAGCGCCACTCCCGTCACGTAGCTCGCCGGGGCCGAGCACAGGAAGGCCGCCGCCGCCGCGATCTCCTCCGGGGTGCCGAGCCGGCCGCAGGGGACCTCCTCGCGCGCCACGTCCTGGGCCTGCTCGATCGAGCCGTGCAGGTGCGCGATCCGGTCGGTGGCGATGCGGCCCGGCAGGATCGTGTTGAGGGTCACGCCGTCGGCCGCCACCTTGCGCGCGATCGTCCTGAAGGTGGCCAGCATGCCGCTCCGGTGCGCGCTCGACAGCATCAGGGTTGGGATCGGCTCGCGGGCCGCGCTCGAGGAGATGTTGAGGATGCGCCCGAAGCCGCGCTCGCGCATCCCGGGCAGGACCGCCTGGATCAGCGCCATCGGCCCGAGCATCAGCTCGCGGTGGGCGTCCTGCCACTGCTGGCGCGTGAACTCGAGCGGGTCGCCGCCGGGCGGGCCGCCGGTGTTGGCAACCAGCACGTCGACGGGCCCGAGCTCCTGCTCCACCTGATCTACGAGGCGAGGCGCGTTGTCGAGGTCGTTCGTGTCGTGGACCAGACCGAGCGCGCCGAGCTCCGAAGCCGCGGCCTCGATCCGCTCGCGATTGGTGGAGGACACGGCGACGCGGGCGCCTTCGGCGGCGAGCGCGCGGGCGATGCCGAAGCCGATTCCCTGCGACGCGCCCGTGACGAGCGCGACCTTGCCGTCGAGGCCCAGGTCCATCGACCGGGGAGGGTAGTCTCACCCGGTGCCCCTCCGCCTCCTCGCACGCGCCGCCCCATTCGTCCTCGGGGCGGTCGCGGCGGCGATCTGGCTGCGCCGCCGCCAGGTGGAGCGCCCGGCATTGCCGGTGCGGACGGGAGCCGCGTCCCCGCGCCCGGCCGAGCGGGCGCGCCCCCGCACCGGTCGCTTCGCGCGGCAGCCGATCGACATCGTCACGGTCGTCGACGACCTGCTCGCGGCGCCCCGCTAGCGCCGGAAGCGGCGCCGGGCCGGGGCGCCGTCCCCCCGATCGGGGACTAAAGGCGACGTCCTACCGTCCGATCTGCTTGGATACCGGACTTCGAAACTGACTTTGCCGAGTCCTCGCCGTTCCGGCGGCGGGGAGCGGGGGAACCACTTGCGGCCATCCGGCCGCTGGGGCGAATCGCAGAGGAACTCTGCGTAGCGCCACTTTCCGGCGCGAGCCCGTCAGCTCACCCCGTAGGCATCGGAAAGGGTGATTCAGGCTTTGCAACCGATTCTCGATGCCGTGCGCCGGCCGCTGCTGGCGGGCGTTCTCGTGGCGCTCGCGCTGGCGTGCACCTCCGGGATCGCGGCCGCCGATCGCAGCGGCGGAGCATCTGCGTCGAGCGAGGTGGCGGTTGAGCGCGGGGACCGAGGCCCCGCGGTCCGGAAGATCCAGGCGGCGCTCGGCGTGACGGTGGACGGCGAATTCGGGCCGCAGACCGAGCGGGCCGTCAAGCGCTTCCAGCGCCGCCACGGGCTCGTGGTCGACGGCGTGGTCGGTCCGCAGACCCGCGGCGCGCTCGGCCTGCGTCCGTTCAGCAGCCGTTCGGTGGCGGGCGGCACGAGGAAGCTGCCCCGGATGCTGCGCCTGATCGCGGAGTGCGAGTCGGGCGGCGACCCCACCGTGGTGTCGGCCGGCGGCCGCTACCGCGGCAAGTACCAGTTCAGCATGGACACCTGGCTCAACATGGGCGGCGAGGGCGACCCGGCCGACGCTCCCGAGTGGCTCCAGGACCGCATCGCGCTGAAGCTGTACAGGCGCCACGGCACCGCTCCCTGGCCGAACTGCCCGTAGCTCAAGGAGCGGTCCCTGCGTGCCGAAGCGCAGGGTATGGCGCCCAGCGCCGTCCATGACCTGAAGACGCTCGTCCTCTCCCGCCACCCCGGGATCCTGATCGAGACCCACGAGCCCGAGCGGGCCGAGGCGCTCGTTCAGGCGGTGGCGGCCGATCTGCGCATCGGGCGCTTCGAGTGGTCGGTCACGACCGGTGTGAAGCGCGCCGGCGATGGCAACGCCATCTACCAGACCACGGATCCGGCGCGGGCGCTCGCGGCGATCGCCGAGCTCGAGGTCGAGGCGATCTTCGAGGTGCGCGACTTCTCGCCCTACCTCGACAAGCCGGAGCTCTCGCGCGCCTTCCGCGACCTGCTCGACCGGCTGTCGGGCCCCGCGCGGCTGTCCACCGTCGTGCTCATCGAGGCGAAGGCCGAGCTCCCGCCCGAGATCGAGCCCTGCGTGGTCCGCTACGACCTCAGCTTCCCGAGCCGCGAGGAGTACCGCGCCGCGATCGCCGCCGTGGTCGAGTCGCTGCGGCTGAACGGCCGCGCCGCCGTCGAGCTCGACGCGAGCGACTACGACGAGTTCTCCGCCGCGGTCAGCGGGCTGACGCTCAACCAGGCCCGCCAGGCCGTCGCGCGCGCCGCCATCGCGGACGGCCGGCTCCACCGCGACGACCTCGCCCGGCTCGCCGAGTACAAGGCGCGAGCGCTCGGCGAGGACGGGCTGCTCGAGTACTTCCCGCCGGCCGACAACCAGTTCCAGATCGGCGGCTTCGCGAACCTGCGCCGCTGGCTCGAGCGCGCCCGTGTCGGGTTCAGCCGCGAGGCGGCGGAGCTCGGCCTCGAGCCGCCCAAGGGCGTGCTGCTGGTGGGCGTGCAGGGCTGCGGCAAGTCGCTCGCCGCGAAGACGATCGCACGTGAGTGGCGCCTGCCGCTGCTGAAGCTGGACGCCGGCCGCCTCTTCGACAAGTACATCGGCGAGACCGAGCGGAACTTCCGCAAGGCGATCGACGTGGCCGAGTCGTGCGCGCCGGCCGTGCTCTGGATCGACGAGCTCGAGAAGGCGATCGCTCCGGGCGGCGGAGCGGGCGAGTCGGATGGCGGCCTGTCGCGGCGGCTGTTCGGGTCCTTCCTGACCTGGCTCCAGGAGAAGACGGCGCCCGTGTTCGTCGTGGCGACCGCCAACGACCTCTCTCAGCTGCCGCCCGAGCTGCTGCGCAAGGGCCGCTTCGACGAGATCTTCTTCGTCGACCTGCCGCAGGCCGACGAGCGCGAGCAGATCCTCCGGATCCACCTCGGCCTGCGCCGCCAGGACCCGCACGCCTTCGACCTCGCCGCGCTGGTGAAGGGCACCGAGGGCTTCTCGGGCGCCGAGATCGAGCAGGCCGTGGTGGCCTCGCTGCTCGGAGCGCTTCAGGCGAAAGAGGCACTCACCACCGAGCGGCTCCTCGCCGAGCTCCGCGCAACCGTGCCGCTGTCCGTGACGCGCGCGGAGGACGTCAGGGCGCTGCGGTCGAGCGCGCAGGGACGCTTCGTCCCAGTCCGATGACGCCCGCCAGCGTGGCGGCGCAGATCACCCCGAGCAGGGCGTAGGGCACGGCGTCCGCGGTGGCGTCGGCGAGCGCTCCGCCGGCGGTGGCGCCGAGCAGGTGCCCCATCGCCCAGGCCAGGTTCGAGAGCGAGAAGGCGAGCGCCAGGTCGAGCCCGGCCTCCTCGGAGGCGTCGGAGAGCATCGCCATCGCGGGCGCCCAGAAGCCGCCGAGCGCGACGAAGGCGAACAGCACCGTCACGGCGAGCAGCACGATGCGGTCGGGCAGGGGAAGCAGGATGGCCATGACCATCGCGCCGGCGAGCCCGGCGCGGATCGGCGCGAGGCGGCCGCGGCGATCCGAGGCGCGCCCGGCGATCGGGCTCACCACGGCTTCGACCGCCGCCGTGAGCAGGAACACGGCGCCGATGGCGACGCCGCTTGCGCCCAGGTCGTCGAGCCTCAGCGGCACCAGGACCTCGAGCACGCCGGCGAACAGCGCGGGGAGGGTGAACAGCCAGAAGCCGGCCAGCACGTTGCCGCGCCGGAGCGAGCGCAGGAGGGCGGGCACGCCCGGACTGGGAGTGGGCGGCACCCCGGGGGTGCGCCAGGCCCACGCCGCGATCATCACGGCCCCGACCGAGACGGCGCTGAAGACGACCTCCGGGCCCACGAGAGTCGCCGCGCCGCCGAGCACCGGGCCGAACAGCACGCCCACGATTGCCGCGGCCAGCGCGGACCCGATCAGCTCCCCCCGCCGCTCCGGCGGCGCCGCCGACACGAGCCAGGCCATGCCCGCCGCCCACATGAACGCGCCCCCCACGCCCTGAACGAAGCGCGCCGTGTCGAGCAGCACGATGTGGTTTCCGAAGGCGAACGCGAGGCTCGACAGGCTGAGCAGGACGAGGCCGGCGAGGAGGGTCGGCTTCACGCCCCAGCGAGCCGCGAGCCAGCCACCCGGCAGGGAGCCGGCGAACGTCCCCGCCGGGTACGCCCCCGTGAGCACGCCCGCCGCCGTCTTCGAGAGGTCGAGCTCGTCCGAGTAGTGGGGCAGGAGCGGCGCCACCGCGGCGAAGAACATGGTGTCCACGAAGACCACCGTGGCCACGAGGAGGAAGAGGCGGCGCATCGGACCGACTCTACGCGTCCGCAAGAATGCACCGCCATGCCCACTCTGCGCGAGGAGCTCGACGACTGGCTGCGCATTCCTTCGGTCTCGACCGGGGGCGGCGACGCCGCGGCGCTCGGGGAGGCTTGTGCCTGGGTCTGCGAGCGGATCGAGGCTGCGGGGGGCACGGCTGAAGCGGTCACGCTCGACGGCGGACACCCGATGGCGGTTGGCGACCTGCGCTGCTCGCGTCCCGATGCCCCGACCGTGCTGGCCTACGGCCACTACGACGTGCAGGCTCCGGGCCCGCTCGAGGATTGGGTCAGCCCGCCGTTCGAGCCCACGGAGCGAGACGGGCGGCTGTACGCCCGCGGCGCAGCCGACGACAAGGGCAACTTCCTGCCGCTGCTGCACGTGGCGTGCGAGCTGGCGCGGGCGGGCGACCTGCCGGTGAACGTGCGCTTCCTCGTCGAGGGCGAGGAGGAGATCGGGAGCCCCTCGGTGCTCAAGCGCCTCGGCCAGGGCGAGGACCAGGCCGACTGCGCCATCGTGTTCGACTCGCTCATGGTCGACGAGCGGACGCCGGCCATCAACGCCGGGGCACGCGGCCTGGCCCGGGCCGAGATCGAGGTGCGTACTGCGAAGCGCGACCTGCACTCGGGCCTGTACGGCGGCGCGGTGCTGAACGCAGCCCACGTGCTGATCGCGATGCTCGCCGAGGTGGCGCCGGACGCCTCCGGGCGGGTGCGGCCCGAGCTCGCCGCGGGGGCGGCGCCGCCGGCGCCCGAGGAGCGCGACTCGTGGGAGCGCCTGCCGCGCGGTGGCGAGGCGATCGCGGCGGTCGGCGGGGTGGAGGTGGTGCCCGGCGCCGGGGACGAGCTGTGGGAGCGGACCGGGGCGAGGACGGCCGTGGACGTGAACATGGTCGCCGTCGGGGAGCCCCGCACGATCGTCCCGTCGGTGGCGCGCGGCCATGTGAGCGTGCGGCTCGCCCCCGGGCAGAACGCGGCGGAGATAGGCGCAGAGCTCGAGCGGCTGCTGCGCTCGGCCGCGCCGGACGGCGCCGAGATCTCGATCGAGATGAACGTCGCCGACCCGGCCCTGTTCGACCCGGCTCACCCGGCGCTCCAGCTTGCCGCCACCGCGCTCGAGCGCGCGTGCGGAGCACCCCCGGCGTTCGTGCGCCTCGGCGGCACGCTCCCGCTGCTGGCCGTGCTCGCGGGCCGCGGCATACCCGCGATCGTGAGCGGCTTCGCGCTGCCCGAGGACGCCTTCCACGCACCGAACGAGAGCTACCGGCTCGACAGCCTCCGGCTGGGGGAGGCGACCGCTCTAGAGATGTACAAGATCCTGTCCGAACTGCCCGTCTCTTGACTCAAGGACCCGGGTGAGGGAGCCGATCCCAAATGTGGGATGCGCCCGTGGATCCAATCCGCTTCCATCGACGACGGCACCGACGACGTGCCGGCGCCCGCCGCGCCGCCGGCGAAGCTGGCGGCGGCGCCGCGTAGCGCCGCGCTGCCGGTCGCGTCGGCGCTCGACGCGCGCTTCCTGACCCTTGCCGGCACGCTGCCCGACCTCGTGTCGCTGCACGAGCCGGGGCGGGGGTGCGTCTACGCGTCGGCGGTGACGAAGTCGCTGCTGGGGGCAGAGCCCTCGGACCTGGTCGGCCGCGACTGGTCGGAGCTCGTCCCGCCCGAGGACGACAATCCGTTCGCCGCCGGCGCCACCGGGCGCGTCAGCCACAGGCTGCTGCGGCCCTACGGCCCGCCGCTCGTGGCGGAGACCACGGTCACGCCGGTAAAGGAGGGCGGCGCGATCGTCCAGCTGCTGTGCGTCACGCGCGGCTTCGACACCGGAAGCTGGGAGCTGCCCGACTCGCTGCGCGACCGCCTCACCGGGCTGCCCACCCGCGACGTGCTGCTCGACCGGCTCGGCTCGCTGCTCGCCTACGGGCAGATGCCAGTTGCCGCGATCGTGATCGACCTCGACCACCTGTCGGCGGTCAACGCGCGCTTCGGCCGCGACGCGGGCGACCGCGTGCTCGCCGAGACCGCGAGCCGCGTGCAGGCGATGCTGCGTCCCACCGACCTCCTCGGGCGGCTCGAGGACGAGCGCCTCTGCGCCCTCTGCCTCGGCGTGGGCGACTATCAGGCCGCGATCCGGATCGCCGAGCGCGTGCGCGCCGTGGTGGCGCGGCCGCTGCCGTTCGAGCCGGTGATCGCCACGGCCAGCGTGGGCGCGGCGCTCGCGGCGCCGGGCAGCCAGCCCGAGACCGTGCTCCGCCTCGCCACCCGGGCGGCCCAGGCCGTGAAGCGGCGCGGCGGCAACGCCGCCCAGATGCACGCTCCACCTAGCGAGCTGGGCCCCGAAGCCTGAGCCGGTGGATCCGGGTCCGCGCCGCGCGCGGGCTCCCGGTGCTGCGCAGGTGCCAGGCGGCGGGCGCCTCCTGGAGAAAGCGCTCCGCGGGGCTGCGGCTGGGGTCGGCGATCAGCACCTCGCCGCTCTCGTCCACGAGGCGGGGCAGGAGCCCGAGCAGGAGGTCGACGTTGCGCTGCTCGTACAGGACGTCGGACGCGAGGACGTAGCGCCAGGGCGCGCGCTCGACGATCGCCTCCGGGGCGCTCCACGACACCACCGCCGTCTCGAGCCCCACTCCGTTGCGGCGCGCGTTGTCCGCCACGGCCTCCACGGCCTGGGGGGACCAGTCGGTGGCGAGCACCCGTCCGCCGGCCAGGGCCGCGGCGATGCTCGGCAGCCCCAGCCCGCAGCCGAGCTCGAGCACGGGAGCGCCGCGCAGCGAGCGGCGCGCGACCTCGTGGGCGAGGGCCACGCCGCTCGACCACAGCTCGGCCCAGTACGGGAGGAACTCCTCGTGCTCGAACTGCTCCTCGGAGAGCAGCGCCTCGGCGTCGCGCGGGCGGGTCAGCGCGACCTCCCCGACCGGGAGCGGGATCAGCTCCTCGACGGTGTCGGTCACGGGCCCCGGCCCGCCTCCTCCGCCGCCCGCTCGGCGTCGTCGAGCTGCCGCTCGATCAGGTCGAGCCCCGAGCTCCAGAAGCCCGGGTCGGCCAGGTCCACGCCCACGATCCGGCCGAGCTCCTCGGGCGGCCGCGAGCCGCCGGCGCGCAGCAGGTCGAGGTAGGCGGAGACGAAGCCCTCGCCCTCCTCCTCGTAGCGGCGATAGACCGACAGCGCGAGCAGGTTCCCGTAGGCGTAGGCGTACACGTAGCCCGGCGCGTCGACGAAGTGCGGGATGTACGACCACCAGAGGCCATAGTCGTCGTGCAGCTCGACGGCGTCGCCCAGCAGGTCGGCCTGCGTCTCGAGCCACAGCTCGGCGAAGCGGTCGACCGGCAGCTCGCCTCCCTCGCGGCGGCCGGTGTGGAGGGCGTGCTCGAAGCGGTTCATCGCGACCTGCCGGAACACCGCCGCGACGGCGCCGTCGAGCGATCCGGCCAGCAGCGACAGGCGCTCGCCCGCGTCCGGCGCGCGCTCCAGGAGGCGCTCGAGCACGATCGTCTCGCCGAAGATCGACGCGGTCTCGGCCATCGTCAGCGGGGTGGTGAACTGAAAGACGCCCTGCGGGCGCGCCAGCGAGGCGTGCACGCCGTGGCCGAGCTCGTGCGCGAGCACGAGGACGTCGTAGGGCCGCGACGTGTAGTTGAGCATCAGGTAGGGGTGCCGCGACGGCACGGTGTAGGAGCAGAACGCGCCGCCGCGCTTCCCGGGGCGCGGGGGACCGTCGACGTAGCCGTTCTGGAAGAACGGCCGAGCCGCGTCGCCGAGCTCGGGCGAGAAGGTCGAGTAGCAGTCGAGCACGAGCTCGCACGCCTCGCCGTACGGGATGCGCTGCTCGGTGTCGCTGACCGGCGCCATGCGGTCCCAGTAGGCGAGCCGGTCCAGCCCCAGCAGGCGCGCCTTCAGCCGGTACCAGCGGCGCGCCAGCTCGTAGCGCCCCACGACCGCGTCGATCAGCGCCTCCACGGACTCGTCGCTGGCCTCGTTGGCGAGGTTGCGCGACGCGAGCCAGTGCGGGTAGTCGCGCAGGCGGTCCTTCGTCGCCTTGTCGGCAAGCAGGGTGTTGAACACGTAGGCGCGCGTGCGCACGTCGGGGCGCAGCGCCTCGGTCACGGCGCCGGCGGCGGTCTCCCGGACCGAGCGGTCCGGGTCCTGAAGCCGGCTGAGCGCCTCCTCGAGCGAGCTCCGGTCCTCGGCGTCGGGCAGCTCGACCTCGAGCGCCGACACCTGCTCGGTGAAGAGCCGGCGGAAAGCCGACGACCCCGTCACGTCGAGCTCGGTCACCACGCGCTCCTCGGGCTCGCTCAGCTGGTGCGGGAGGTAGCGGCGCAGGTTGCGCAGGTGGTGGCGGCAGAAGTCGAGGCCGTCGTCCTCCAGGAGCTCCTCGGCGCGCTCGTCCGGGAGCTGGTTCCACTCGAGCTCGAAGAACAGCAGGTGCGTCTCGATGGCCGCTCCCAGCTCACGGGCCTTCTGGACCCGCGCGCCGCGAGCGGGGTCGGTGGTGTCGAGCGTGAAGTCGAGCATCGCGTATGAGCCGGCTCGCCCGCCGAGGTCGTGGATCTCGCCGAGCTCCCGCATCGCCTCCGCCAGCCCGTGCGAGTCGAGCTCGCCCA
>Ga0081538_10006028_pt1 | contig 10776 bp, 7 predicted proteins | sample TabmetS5T2R1_FD_71022 | JGI IMG/M metagenome (GOLD analysis project Ga0081538, IMG submission 71022) | Tabebuia heterophylla rhizosphere microbial communities from the University of Puerto Rico - S5T2R1 | ecosystem: Host-associated > Plants > Roots > Rhizosphere ...
ACCGTCGGCGGGGAGGTTGGCGCCGCCCCGGTGGTCCACCTGTTCGGTTCGATGATCGGCGGCGAGACCGAGACTGCGGCGCTGCTGGATGAGTTCGTGTCGGTCGCCGGCGCGGACCCCGCGTCCGCGGAGCGCGCGCACATGCGCTACGGCTCGCTGAAGAACTACCTGGCGGCGCGCGGTCCGGGCGACCAGGAGGACGAGGACGGCCGCCCGTACATGAAGTCGGAGTTCTTCCGCGCGCCGCTGCCGGCCGGCGCGGTCGACGCGCTGGCGAAGCTCTTCGTCCGCGCACGCCGGCCCGGCGAGGCACGCAAGCTCGACTTCATGCCGTGGGGCGGCGCCTACAACCGCGTGCCGGCGGACGCCACCGCGTTCCCACACCGCGAGGAGCTCTTCCTGCTCGAGCACTCCGTCGTCGTCCCGGCCGGGTCCGACGCCGCCACGACCGACGCCGCGCGCGCCTGGCTGGCCGACTCGTGGGAGCTCGTGCACCCCCACGGCTCGGGCGGCGTCTACGGCAACTTCCCCGACCCCGACCTACCCGACGAGCAGCGCGCCTACTGGGGCGACAATCTCGAGCGCATCAGGCGCGTGAAGGAGAGGTACGACCCGGAGCGCGTGTTCGGCTGAGGCCGATTGGCATAGTGGCGGCTGATGGCTCGCGTGCTTACGCCGCAGGCTGAGGACTTCCCGCGCTGGTACCAGGATGTGGTCGCCAAGGCGCAGCTGGCCGAGAACGGCCCGGTCCGCGGCACGATGGTCATCCGCCCCTGGGCCTATGGCATCTGGGAGCTCCTGCAGCGTGGCCTCGACGACCGGATCAAGGCCAGCGGCGCGCGCAACGCCTATTTCCCGCTGCTGATCCCGGAGAGCTTCCTGCGCCGAGAGGCCGAGCACGTCGAGGGCTTCAGCCCCGAGCTGGCGGTCGTGACCTTCGGCGGGGGCAAGGAGCTGGCCGAGCCGGCGGTCGTACGCCCGACGTCCGAGACGATCATCAACGCTTCACTGGCGCGCTGGATCTCGAGCTACCGCGACCTGCCGTTCAAGGTCAATCAGTGGGCGAACGTCGTGCGCTGGGAGCTGCGCCCGCGCCTGTTCCTGCGCACCTCCGAGTTTCTCTGGCAGGAGGGCCACACCGCCCATGCGACGCGCGAGGAGGCACACGCGTACGCGCTGGGGATCCTCGAGGACGCCTATGCCGCGACGATCGAGCTGGATCTCGCGATCCCGGTCTGGCGCGGGCGCAAGACCGAGCGCGAGAAGTTCGCCGGTGCCGTTGTGTCGTGGTCGTGCGAGGGGTTGATGCGCGACGGCAAGGCGCTGCAGATGGGCACTTCGCACGAGCTGGGACAGAACTTCGCGCACGCCTTCGACATCGCCTACACCGATGACCGCGGCACGCTGCAGCGGCCATGGCAGACGTCGTGGGGCGCGTCGACGCGGTTGCTGGGCGCCACGATCATGGTTCACGGCGACGATCGCGGCCTGCGCCTGCCGCCGCGCGTGGCTCCGGTCCAGGTCGCCGTGCTCGTCGCGCGAGCGGGCGAGGGTGTGATCGAACGCGCTGAGCGCCTGGTCGACGACCTCGTCCAGGCCGGCATCCGCGCCGAGCTGGACCCGCACACCGACGTCTCGGTCGGCCGGCGCATCGTCGACTGGGAGCTGCGCGGCGTGCCCGTCCGCGTCGAGCTGGGACCGCGCGACATCGCCGCCGGCAGCGCCCCGGTTGCGCTTCGTGCGCGCGACGAGAAGACCGCTCATACGCTCGACGGCCTGGCGCGCGCGATTCCCGCACTGCTTCAAGCCGAACAGGAGGAGCTGCTGCGCCAGGCGACGACCCTGCGCGATCGGCTCACGAGTCGCGCGCGGACGATCCAGGACGCCATCGAGCAGGCACGCGCCGGCGCCGTGCGCGTGCCTTGGGCGGCACTGGGGACCGACGGTGAAGGCCGGCTGCTCGAGCACGGCATCTCGGTGCGCTGCCTGGTCCGCGAGGGCGAGCCGCCGGACGACCCGGACGTCGACGGCGTCGAGGCGATCGTCGCCCGCGCGTACTGAGCTCGTCGTCGGTTTCGCGGTTCGGCCGACCGAACCTAGCTCCGCTCGCGCAGCAGCGCGCCCAGGTCGGCCACCGGTCCCAGGTGCCGCAGCTTGTCCGGGTTGACGATCGAGTTCACTCGCTGGATCTGGCCGTCCGCGACGTCGAGGATCATCACGCCGATCAGCCTGCCCTCGGGGTCGAAGAACAGCGCTCCCGGTTGCCCGTTCACCTCCTCGCGGCGCGCGGTCAAGGCGCCGACGCGCCGCCATCCGAGCATCAGCAGGCGCGCCACCCTGGCGCGCCCGTGGAGCGCACGTGCGAGGGCGGGCGCCTTGCCGCCGCCGTCGCCGTGGAGCACCACGTCGTGGGCCAGCAGCTCCTCCAGCCCTTCGAGATCGCCCTCCTCGACGGCGGCGAAGAAGCGGGTCGCTAGCTCCTCGCGCTGCTCGCGCGAGGCCTCGAACCGGGGGCGTCGCTCCTCCACGCGGCGGCGGGCGCGTGCGGTCAGCTGGCGGGCGTTCTGCTCGCTCGTCCCGACGATCTCCGCGATCCGCTCGTAGGGCTCGTCGAACACCTCCCGCAGCAGGAACGCGGCGCGCTGCTCGGGCGACAGGCTCTCGAGCAGGACGAGGAAGGCGAGCGACAGCGAGTCGGCCATCTCGGCCTTGCGGGCGGGGTCGTCCTCGGCGTCGGCCAGGAGCGGCTCCGGCAGCCACTCTCCCACGTATCGCTCGCGCTGGACCGCCGCCGAGCGGAGGTGGTCGAGCGAGAGCCGGGAGACCACGGTCGACAGGTAGGCGCGCGGCGACTCGATCCGCTCGCCGCCCTCGCGCGCCCGGTGCAGGCGCAGGAACCCCTCCTGCACCACGTCCTCGGCCTCGGTCACCCTGCCGAGCATCCGGTAGGCGATGGCGAACGCCGACGGGCGCAGCTCGTCGTACTCGACGTCGGTCATCGCTCAGCCCAGCCCCTGCGCGAAGCCCTGCCGCCAGCTCCCGTAGCGGGGCTTCCAGCCCAGCTCACGCTTGGCCTTCTCGTTCGAGGCGCCCTTCGTGTCGGTCATCATGGCCACCGCCGCCTCCCCGGCCGCCAGCCGTCCGAGCCAGCGCGGGATGCGCCGCGGCGGCTTGGCGTCGAGCGCGCTCGCCAGCACCGGCAGCCACTCGCGGGCGGGGGCGGGCTCGTCGTCGACGACGTAGTAGACGCCCGGCCGGCCGCGCTCGACGGCCACGGCGGTCGCCTCCGCGGCGTCCTCGACGTGGATGTACGAGAAGACGCCGCCGCCGTCGCCGACGATCGGGAACCGGCGCTTCCGGACCGGCCCGGCCAAGATCGCGTCGGGTGCTGCGCTGATCCCGGTCCCCGGGCCGTAGAAGCCGCCGTAGCGCAACGCGAGACCCTCACCCCACTCGATCGTCGTCACCGCCTTCTCGAGGTAGAGGTACCCCGCCTGCACGGTTCGCAGCGACGGCGGCGGATCGTTGGGATCGAGGGGATCGGCCTCGGTCAGCACCGGCGCGCCCGTGTGGGCGAAGCGGAAGGCCCCGAAGCTCTGCGCCACCACGCGCCGCGCGCCGACGGCGCGGCCGGCCGCGAGGAGATGGTCCGTCGCCTCGATCCGCAGCCGGTTGGTCATGGCCGCCGCGGACGAGCGATCGGGGCGCCGCGCCTCGCGGAAGCTCATCGGCCCGGACAGCGCCGTGAGCTGATGGACGATGACCTCGGGCTCCGCGGAGGCCACCGCTTCGGCGACCGCGTCGGGGTCGAGGGCGTCGGCCACGACGGGGCGCGCTCCCAGGCTGCGCACGAGGTCCTGCTTCGAGGCGGTCCGGGTCATCCCGACCACGTCGTGGCCTCGGGCCACGAGCATGGGGACGAGCTCCCGGCCGAGCACACCGGTGGCGCCGGCTACGAAGATCTTCATGACTGCTCCTTGAGTCGCATCTGCTCATAAGACGGGCGAGAGGCGCCGCCTGTGACAGTGCTCGGTGCTGTCACAACACTGGTGCCTCGACCGTCTTACGGGCATGACGCCCGCTCCCCCCAACACGAATAGCCAGCCCTCGACGTCGACGCTCGGAGAGATGGTCGAGGAGCTGATGGATCTCACCTCCGGCGCCGCGGTCGCCCTCATGCCGGTGCTCCTGCTCGCCGTGCCCGGGATCATCCTCTTCGTCGTCCTGCCCGCCCTCCTGCTGCTCGCGGTGGCGGCACCCCTGGCCCTGGTCGGCGCGCTGATCGCCGGGCCGCCGTACCTGCTGGCGCGCTGGCTGCGGCGCCGCCGCCGGACCGCTTCGGCCGACAGCCCGCTGCGCCCGGCATCACAGGCGGCCCGCCGCTCGGCGCTCTCGGTCTAGCGACGAAGCCGGATGTGGCGGCGCAGCGTGGTCGCGCTCCCGTCCGTGGGCGCGAGCCGGACGCGCACGCCGAACCCGGCCGCGCGCTGGTGCCGCAGGGCGCGCTTGTCTGAGCGGTCGAGCCGCGCGAGCCGCACGCGCACCTTGACCGTCCGCCCGGGCGTGGAGATGCGCCGGGTCGCGCGCCCGGCGAGGCCCTTGTGCCCGACCCGCCGCGCGGTCCGCTTGTCGAGGCGGACCGCGACCGTGGCCCTGCCGGCCTGGTCGGGCGTCACCCGCACCACGAGGCCGCGCGAGAGCACCTTGCGCAGCCGCTGTCGCGGCACCCTGACGGGCCGGACCCGGCGCGACGTGCCGGCGCGCGCGCCGTCGTCGGCCGCCGGCGGCCCGTCGGTGCCCTCAGGGGTGTCGCCCTGGTCCGCGGGCGGGAGGCTGAAGTCCTCCACCGGCGCGACGTCGTCGCTGCCCGTCGTCGAGGCGAGGTAGCCCATGCCTCGCTGCGCGAACACCTCCCAGATGCGTGCGGCGTCGGAGCCGCCGTTGGCCGTGTCGGCCGCCAGGATCGCGTCGCGCATGTCGAGGAACGACGGCGCCGGCGGTGACAGCCGCATTCCCTCGGTGACCAGCAGCCGCGCGCGGTCGAGCCCGGCCGGCCCGCCGAGGTCGGCGACCAGCCGGTCGCGGAGCTGCCACAGCGTCTGGCCCCAGATCTCGCCGTCGCCGTGGACCTCGGGCTCGGGCGCTCCGGTCGCGTCGGTCACGACCTTGCCGAGGTCGCCGTACGTGTAGCCGCCGTCGCCGGCGGTCGCGCTGCCCATGCACAGGCCGGCGCCGTCGGTGCTCGTCCCGCTGCCCGGCACGCAGTTCATCGGCTGGCTGCGCAGCGTCGTGCCGTCCGGCCGGTTCGGCCGGCTCCCGTTGGCGAAGTAGCCGAAGTTGACCGGGCCGGCGTCGAAGCCGTGCCCGTACAGATGGTCCATCGCGTACCAGTCGCTCCAGCCCTCGCCCATCGAGTCCGACTGGTGGCCGACCAGCGCGCTGGCGCCGACCGGGTAGGTGACGAGCCGGTTCGAGAGCCCGTGCGTGTACTCGTGGTAGACGACCGCGGCGTCGTCGCCGCCGTTGTAGTCCGGCCGCGTGGGGTCACCGGGGAAGAGGAACATCTGCATCCGCGGCCGCTGGCCGTCGGGCGGCGTGCTCATGTTCGCGTTGTCGACGTGGTCGACGTCGGGGTACCCGCCGCCCGGCACCGGGGGTCCGCCCGGCGCGTCGGAGGTGTCGGCCCCGTCGAGCGTCTGGGCCTCGAGGCTGTCGGCGCCGTCGAAGCTGCCGCTCGCGCTGTCGAAGCCGAACGGCGGCGCGGCGAGCCAGTCGTGGAACGAGTTGACGAAGTAGAAGACCTGCGTCGCGTTCTGCTTCAGGTTGGTCTGCCACGAGCGCGGCGTGGCCGAGTCCCACGTGCACGGAGCGAGCGCCGCGCAGCCGACGCCGGAGTCGCGCAGGGTCGCGGGGTGGTTCCAGGAGCCCGGGCTGCTGGCGGCGATCTCGTCGGACGCGCTCGCGAGGTTGTCGTCGGCGACGTCGGTGTACACGTGGGCGTTCGGGCCGTCGAGCGTGGTCGCGCCGTCGGCGAGCCAGGCGGCCGGGAACGTGCGCAGCGACTGCGTGTGGCCATCGGCCGGGCTGCCGCGGTCGACGGGGTAGTAGTCCCACGCCGTGCCGTCGGCGCTGTGCGTGATGCTCTCGCGCCAGAGCACGCGCCCGTCGCGTGCGTCGACGACGTAGACCGCGTCGCCGACGGCGCTCACGAACCAAGCGAGCCGCGTGCCGCCGAAGATCACCAGTCGTGCGCGCTGGTCGTCCTCGAACGTCGTGCGGCGCTCGGGGCCGGCGCGGCGCGCGTCGACGCCGGGCACGGATCCGGCCACGCCGGCGTCGCGCATCGCCGCCGAGCGGGCCGCGCGTGCGGTCAGGCCGGGCGTCGTCGACGCGACGCGGACGTCGCTCGCCGGCGAGCCGACGACGTTGAGCACGCGCCCGCCGCGCGCGACGTTCACGCGGACGAAGCTGTCGAACGCGGGGATGCCGCCGTACGTCTGCGCGAACGTGACGTGGGTGACGCCGATCGGCGAGGTGTAGCTGCGGGCCGGCTCGAGCCGCGCGACGTCGTTCGCGTCGAGCCCGAGCGCAGCGGCGTGGCCGGAGACGTAGCCGCGGGCGACCTGCACCGGGTCATCCGCGCTCGGGCCGGACAGGAAGCCGCCGGGGCGGACGAGCTGACGGGGAGCCTGGGCGGCCGCGGGCGCTGCGGCGGCCAGCAGCGCAAGGGCGAGGAGGGCCGAGATCAGGCTTCGCATCGAGCGAGCGTGCCAGCCGGGTCACGGCCGCAGGAGGCCGCGGCGGGCCCAGGATCCCGCGCGGTTCCCTAACGGCTGAGGGCCGCTCGCGCGGCCCTCAGTCCTTGTACGGGTCGTACACGTCGCGACCGGCCATCGCGACGCCGAGCGGGCGGAGCGTGTGCTCGACCCGGATCGTCTCGCCGTGGGCGGCGAGCACGTCCGGCAGGCGCTTGTACACCTCCGGCGCCTCGTCGGCGCCGCCGCCGAGGAGGACGATGCCCTGCTCGCGCAGGCGGGCCTGCACGGCCGGCCAGTCGACGACGCCCGGCTTCAGCTGCTCCTCGACCCACACCTTCTTGACGCCCGCCTCCGGGTGGTCGGGGCAGACGCCCTGCTTCGGTGCGGCGTTGCGCGCGCTGACGCCGTCGATGTCGAACACGCGGTCGCAGTCGCGGTTCCGGCACGCCCAGCGCTTGCGGCGGCGGATCCGGCCGGCGGCCTTCGTGCGGCTCATCACGCGGCCGGCGCCGTGCACGGTCGAGAACAGCGCCTGCTCGTTCTCGCCCGACTCGACGCCCTCGAGGATGACCGACTCGTCGCCCATCGAGCCGCCGACGAAGCCCTCCTGGCCGGGGCGGGCCGGCGTGCAGCCCTTCCGGATCACCCAGTAGGTGCGGCCGAAGTGCTCCTCCCGCCACGCGAAGTTGTGGTGGTTGTGCACCTCGTGCTCCGCGTCCGCGCCGAGGATCTCGAGCACCTTGTCGACGACGACGTCGCGGCCGGCGTAGGCGTACTCGCCGGCGAGCTCCATCGCCGCCACGTAGGCGTCGCCGAGCTCGGAGCCGACCTCGAACAGGACCGGCGGTGAGTCCATCTCGCCCTCCACCGCCCGCTCCCCGAAGCGCTTGCCCTCGGCGAGCGCCAGGAAGCCGGACGCGGTCTTGTGTCCGAAGCCGCGCGAGCCGAAGTGCACGCCGACCCAGATCCGGCCCTGCTCGTCCTCCATCAGGTTGACGTAGTGGTTGCCGGAGCCGACGGTGCCGAGTTGCGACTCCGCGAGCTGCACGAGCTTGCGCTGCGGCGCGAAGTCGGCCTTGCGAATCTTGTCCAGCACCGGGTGGTCGACCCGCTCCTGGGCGGGCACGCCCATGCCGAACGAGATCCGGCGCGTGATCTCGCGCATGATCGGCTCGACGCCGCCGAGCGCGTCGAGATCCGGTCGCGTGAGCGTCGTGCGAACGGCCTTGTTGCCGCAGCCGATGTCGTAGCCCACGCCCGAGGGCGAGATGTGGCCCTCGTACGCGATGCCGCCGCCGATCGGCTGGCTGTAGCCGGGGTGGTGGTCGGCGCACAGCACGGCGAACTCGGCGTCGCCCGCGGCCATGCACCGCTCGAGCTGCTTCAGGCTCCGCTCGTCGACGGGGCCGAAGGTCTTGATCGTCACTGCGTGGTTCCTCCTTTCGGTTGTATCCGGATTCCGCCTTGCCCGCACGTGGTCATGCCGCAGCGCCGCCGCCTGGACTGCTCGGCGGCGGCGCATCGTCGGCTCGCCCGCGGGTTCAGACCGCGCCGCGGGCGAAGTCGGAGAGGAGCTGCGGCGTCGCCGTGTCGAAGCCGACGACGTCGAGCATCCCGGTGTCTGCGGGGTCGGCGATCGAGAAGCCGTTCGAGACCATGCCGACGACCACGAGCCGGGCGTCGATGCCCGATGCGCGACGGTAGTCGCGGAGCGCCTGGACCGGGTGGACGTCACCCGCCCAGGTCTCCGAGTCGGTGTAGATCACGAACACGTCGATCTCGCGCTCCTGCGCCTGCGCGTACAGCATCGGCAGCGCGCAGTCGGTGCCACCGAACGGCAGGTCCGAGATCGTCGTCACGACGTCGTCGAGCCGCTGCCGCGGGCTGACGGCGAGCGCTGTCAGTCCCAGGTCGGCGAACCCCCACCGGCTCTTGCCGCGCGACGTCCAGCCGCGCTTGCCGGCGAAGAAGCCGACCGTCTCATGGTGCGGCTCGGTCGCCGCCGTCACGAGCGCCAGCGCCGCCGAGGCGTCCCGCGGAGTGAGCCCGGGAACGCCGGCCACCCAGCCCGACGCCATCGAACCCGAGACGTCGAGCGCGAGGAGCAGCCGCGCGCCCGCCGGCTCGACGTTGCCGAACGCGGTGTAGAAGCCGGCGTCGAGACCGTCGACGACCTCGCGCACCGGTTGCCACGCGTGCCGCCCGCGGGCGCCGCGACCGGCGGCGTACGTGCGGAGCGCCGCCAGCATGGCGATCGGGTGCACCCGCGCGCGGCGGAGGCGCTCCGCGTCGCCGAGCCGGGCGACCACCATCGCCGTGCCCTCCGAGCCAGGCGTGAGCACGCCGACGCGCGTCATCGTCGCCAGGTTCCGGATCATCGCCGTCATCGGCATGTCCTCGAGCAGCGCCTCCCAGACGTGCGGGGAGGTCAGGTGCTCGCTCGTGACGGCCTCGCGGGGGAGGCCGAACTCGCGGACCAGCGCGGCCGTCTCCGCGGGCGTCGCCGCGCTCTGCGCGCGGGCGAAGCCCTCGACGATCCGCGGCAGGCGGTCGGTCTCGCCGCCGCGGACGATCCACTCGAACAGCCGCCCATGCTCGCTCGAGACGGCGAGCGTCGGGTTGCCTGTGCTCACCTGGTTCGCCGGGTGCGCGAGTCGCAGCAGGTCACGGTGGGTGACGCCGTCCCGTTGGCGGTACTTGACCGCCTGGTAGGCGATCGCATCCGCCGGCTTCGCCGCGTACCAGCGACCGACCGCGCGCCGCAGCGAGCGGCCCCACCCGCGAAAGGCCTCGACGAAGGTCGCGAACCGGAACAGGTGCGTGCCGGTCCGGGCCACGCGCGGCAGCGCGTCGAGCGCGGCCTTGCGCGTCGGCTCGTCGCCGAGACCGGCGGCCATCGCGAGCGCGAAGAGCGCGGGGTCGTTCTTCGGCGCCCGGCCGTCCTCGCTGACGCGCACGATCTCCGAGACGGCACGTGGGCCGTCGGCCGCGAGGCAGCGCTCGACCGCCTGCGCGTTCTCGCGCGTCAGTGTCCACTCCGTTGCGTAGTAGCTGCCGCCCTCGGAGCCGAGGATCAGGAAGCGGCGGAGCCGCGCCCAGTCGTCGATCGCCCAGGCGTACCCACCCGCGCTGTTCGGCGCCTGGCCGGCGGCCGGGATCGGCGCCCACTGCGGCACGCGCCGCGTGCCGTGACGCTTCAGATAGGTCATCTCGCACCTCCTTTCGGGGTTTGTGGGATCAGGGATCGCTCTGCTGCGGTCGTGTGTGCGCAGCCCGGCAACTGCTCTGCCAGCTGAGCTACCGGAGCGCGAGCGCTCCGAGCGGGACTCGAACCCGCGACCTGTCGATTAGGAGTCGATAACCGGGACCGTTCCGGCCCGCAGCAGAAGTGGTGACGTCGCGGTCGTGGGATGCGGTCGGGAACGCGGAGTCGAACCGCATGGCCGTGAGGCCGCTCTGACCAGAGATAACCGAGCCGCTCCGGCCCGCGACGAAGGATGCGGACGAGGTCCGCGCGGAGTGGTACGCCCGGCTGGAGTCGAACCAGCGGCCTCTGCCATCGCAGGGCAGCGCTCTCTCCGCTGAGCTACGGGCGTGTTGGAAGGAGGAGCCTCCGGCAGGAGTCGAACCCGCACCTCGGCCGTACAAAGGGCGCGTGCTTGCCGTTGACACTACGGAGGCTCTGGAGGGGTGACCGACCGGACTCGAACCGGTACCGCGAGGCTCACGACCTCGGGTGCTCGCCGTTTACACCACGGCCACCACGAGCGATGAGGAGCGCGGGCGGGATTCGAACCCACGATCTCGAGCTCATGAGGCTCGCGAGGACGACCGCTCCTCCACCGCGCAGGTCTGGCCGGCAGGAGTCGAACCTGCGATCTCCGGCTCCCAAGGCCGGCGGGGTGGCCTACTCCCCCACAGCCAGGAGGACCGCCAAGCTCCGGCGGCAGGACTCGAACCTGCCTCTCGCGAGTAACAGTCGCGCGTCTTGCCGACTCGACCACGCCGGAACGGAAGC
>Ga0081538_10006029_pt1 | contig 10776 bp, 8 predicted proteins | sample TabmetS5T2R1_FD_71022 | JGI IMG/M metagenome (GOLD analysis project Ga0081538, IMG submission 71022) | Tabebuia heterophylla rhizosphere microbial communities from the University of Puerto Rico - S5T2R1 | ecosystem: Host-associated > Plants > Roots > Rhizosphere ...
GGACAGCGGTGGCGGAGGAGACGCTCCGCACGCTGAACGAGCAGCTGCTTCGCGTACCCGAGGGCTTCACCGTCCATCGCAAGCTGAAGCCGTTCCTGGACCGCCGGCGCGCCGCCTTCGAGGAGCCCGACGGCGGGATCGACTGGGCCCACGCGGAGGCGCTCGCGTTCGCGTCGCTGCTAGCGCTCGGGGTGCCCGTGCGGCTGACCGGCCAGGACACCGCGCGCGGCACGTTCAGCCAGCGTCACGCCGTGCTCCACGACTCGGAGACCGGGGAGACCTGGTGCCCGCTGCAGCACCTGCGCGACGCGGTGGCCCCCTTCGAGCTGCACAACAGCCCGCTGTCCGAGCAGGCGTGCCTGGGGTTCGAGTACGGCTACTCGGTCCAGGCTCCGGACGCGCTCGTTTTGTGGGAGGCGCAGTTCGGCGACTTCGTGAACTCGGCCCAGGTGGTGGTCGACCAGTTCCTGGTCTCGGGTCTCGCCAAGTGGGGTCAGACCACCCGGCTCAGCCTGCTTCTGCCGCACGGATACGAGGGCTCCGGGCCCGAGCACTCGAGCGCCCGCCTGGAGCGCTTTCTCCAGGCGGCCGCCGAGGGGAACATCCGCGTGGCCAACTGCACAACGCCGGCGCAGTACTTCCACCTGCTGCGCCGCCAGGCGCTCGTCTCGAAGCCGCGCCCGCTGATCCTGATGACGCCCAAGAGCCTGCTTCGGCTTCCGGAGGCGACCTCGACGCTGGCCGAGCTGGCGGACGGGTCGTTCGAGCGCGTGATCGACGATCCGCGCTTCGCGGACGGCGACCGCGAGGAGGTGACCAAGCTCGTGCTCTGCTCGGGCAAGGTCTACTACGACATCGCGGGCCACGAGGAGATCGACAACGCCCGCCATATCGCGGTTGCTCGCGTGGAGCTCCTCTACCCCTTCCCGGAAGCCGAGCTGACGGCCCTGATGGACAGCTATCCGAATCTCGAGCGCGTCGTGTGGGTGCAGGAGGAGCCGCGCAACATGGGTGCGCGTGCCTTCATGCGGCGCAGGATGGCGAAGATCCTGCCCGAGCATCTCTCCTACGACTACGTCGGCCGTCAGCTGCGTGCCGCCCCCGGCGAGGGCTATACCGCCGCGCACAAGCGCGAGCAGGCGCGGATCGTGCGTGTGGCCCTCGACCTCGAGGAGGACCGGCTCGAGCCGGACCTGTCGGCGCAGCGGCCGGTGATGTAACAGTCCGCACACGCGGGGGTATCACCGGCCGTGGTGCCGTTCCGCCGCAAGAGTTCGCTCGGGCACCGCGTGGTCAGGCGTGGGCGCGAGCTTCGACACGCCGCGCCTCAGCTCGACATCCCGTGGGCGCGCTCCGCGATCGCGGGCGTCGTGCGCGCGGGGGTTCTTCGCTTCGTGCTTCGGCCGCTGATGAACCTCTATACGCGGCGGCGGGCGACCGGGCGCGACAAGCTGTCGCGCGTCAAGGGCCCAGTGATCCTCGTCGCCAACCACACGAGCCACATCGACACCCCGGTGATTCTGGCGGCGCTGCCGCGCCGGCTGCGTAAGCGCACCGCCGTCGCCGCGGCGGCGGACTACTTCTACCGCAACAAGCTCCTCGCCTCGGCCGTGTCACTGATCTTCAACACCGTGCCGATCGAGCGAAAGGGCGGGGGTCTCGGCAAGCAGGCCGCGGGCCACCTCGACCGGCTCCTCGACGAGGGCTGGAGCCTCCTGGTGTACCCCGAGGGCACGCGGCGTGGCAGCGGACCGGGGCGCGCTCGCAAGGGCGCCGCGGTACTGGCGAACCGACACCACCTGCCGGTCGTACCCATCCGTGTGACCGGTACGCGTGCCGTCATGCCGCCAGGTCGCGCATGGCCGAAGCGGCTGCGCGGGAAGGTGGTCTCGAAGCGACATCGGGTGCAGGTGGCCTTCGGCGAGCCGATCACCGAGCTCGACGACGCCGGCGACGTCATCGAGCGCGTCCAGCGCTTCTTCGAGCAGGACGACAACGGAGACGGCGCCGGGAGCGTGCGAAGGCGCCTCACGCTGTCGCGCTGAGAAGCCCGAGCCGCAGATCTTCGTGCGCCGGTTGACGCCGAACCACGCGCTCGAATAGTCTCGCCCACCAGGAATAGCGGTCCCTGAAGCACGGCCCGTGGCGGGCTCGTGCACCCGGGCCAAGTCGTTAGCCGGGCGTACTTGATATAGCTCGCCCGGCACTGCGATCAGCCGAGAGAAGGAGGATCGATGGGAGTTACAGCCCGCTGGCGTCAGACCACGATGGGCGAGTACAGCTCCGAGTTCCTGGGGACGTTCGTGCTCATCATGTTCGGCGACGGCGTAGTGGCAATGGTGGTCGCCGCGCTGAACCAGTCCGGCCGCGGGGAGGCGCCCTTCGGTGCGGCGGGAGGCCAGGCCGACTGGATACTCATAACCACGGGCTGGGGCCTGGCGGTCGCGCTCGCCGTGTACGTGGCAGGCGGGATCAGCAGCGCCCACATCAATCCCGCGGTGACGGTGGCGATGGCCGTGTTCCGAGGCTTCGAGTGGCGCAAGGTGCCCGGCTACATAGTCGCCCAGGTGCTGGGGGCGTTCGTGGCGGCCGCGCTCCTGTACCTGAACTACAAGCAGGCCATCAACAGCTTCGAGGCGGCCAATGAAATCTCACGTGGGGACCCGAACTCGGTGCCCACGTTCAGTATCTTCGCCACGTTCCCGGCGGAGTACTACTCGAACGTCGCCGGCCCATTCCTGGACGAGCTCATCGGCACCGCGCTCCTGGTCGGCATCGTCCTGGCGCTAGTGGACGAGTACAACGTGGCCCCGAGGGTGAACCTGGGGCCGTTGCTCATCGGCTTCCTCGTGTTCGCGATCGGGCTGTCGTTCGGCGCGAACTCCGGCTACGCGATCAACCCCGCGCGCGACCTCGGTCCACGGCTGTTCGCCTGGATCCAGGGTTGGGGCGACATCGCCGTGCCCGGCAACTACGCGAACATCGACGGCTATATGTGGATCCCAATAGTCGCTCCCATAGTGGGCGGGCTCATCGGCGCGTTGATCTACGACTTCTTCATCCACAACGTGCTCGTCGCCCGCGGTCCCGCGGCGCCCCCTGCCGGAGGCGTCCCGGAGGTCCAGGTGGGCGAACCGGAGCCGGCGGGGCGCATCCCGCAGCCGGCGCCGACGGAAGAAAGGCCGCCGGGCTACGCGGGGGGTTCGCAACCACCACCCGAGGAGTGATCGGTAACGGGCCGGCCCGCAGCGAGCCGGCGAGAGCGGCGACAGGAGCAGCACCGTGAAGAAGCTCATCAACGCGCCTGACGCGGTAGTCCAGGACGCGCTGCGAGGGGTCGAGGCCGCCCACGGCGATCGCGTGCGCGTGAACTACGACCCCGCGTACGTGGTCCGAGCCGACGCGCCCGTCCAGGGCAAGGTGGGGCTCGTATCGGGCGGAGGCTCGGGCCACGAGCCGATGCACGGCGGCTTCGTCGGCCCGGGCATGCTCGACGCCGCGTGCCCGGGCGAGGTGTTCACCTCCCCTACCCCGGACCAGATGTCCGAGGCGACCAAGGCCGTCAACGGCGGCGCAGGCGTGCTCCACATCGTCAAGAACTACACCGGCGACGTCATGAACTTCGACATGGCGGCCGACCTCGGCCGCGGCGAGGGGATCGAGGTCGAGTCGGTTCTGACGAACGACGACGTGGCAGTGGAGGACTCGCTCTACACGGCGGGCCGGAGGGGCGTGGGCGTGACGGTCCTGCTCGAGAAGATCTGCGGGGGAGCGGCCGAGGACCGGCGCTCCCTCGCGGAGGTCGCGGAGCTGGGCCGGCGGGTGAACGCCAACGGACGTTCGATGGGCATGGCGCTCACGCCCTGCATCACGCCGGCGTCGGGCGAGCCGAGCTTCGAGCTGGGTGAGAACGAGATCGAGATCGGGATCGGAATCCACGGAGAGCCCGGGCGCTTCCGCGAGGAGACCCGAACCGCCGCGGAGGTGGCGGAGCGACTCGTCACCCCGATCGTCGAGGACCTGCCGTTCTCGTCCGGCGACATGGTGCTCGCGTTCGTCAACGGGATGGGTGGAACGCCGCTGATCGAGCTGTACGTGATGTACGCCGAGGTGGCCAAGCTGCTCGAGGGCCACGGGCTTCAGATCGAGCGCAACCTGATCGGCAACTACATCACTTCGCTCGAGATGCAGGGGTGCTCCATCACGTTGGTCAAGCTCGACGACGAGATGCTCCGCTACTGGGACGCGCCGGTGGACACGCCGGGCCTGCGGTGGGGCGTCTAGACGAGTGGCACACTGACCGTGCCGGTCAACCGGGACACCGTCCTCGACTGGATGCGGGGCTTTGCCGGGGAGATGGCGGAGCACCGCCAGGAGCTCGTGCGCCTCGACACCGCGATCGGCGACGGGGACCACGGGACGAACATGGACCGGGGGATGCGCAAGGCGCTCGAGCGGCTCGACGGGGCCGAGCAGGCGGACGGGGGAGCCGTGCTCAAGACCGTCGCGATGGCGCTCGTCTCGACGGTCGGCGGGGCGGCCGGTCCGCTGTACGGGACGCTCTTCCTGCAGATGGGCGGCGCGCTGGCGGGCCAGGACGAGGTGGACCTGGCCGGCTACGTGGCCGCCTGGCGCAAGGGGCTCGAGGGCGTGCAGATGCGCGGGAAGGCGGAGCCGGGTGACAAGACGATGATCGACGCGCTCGTTCCCGCGGTGGAGGCGATGGAACAGGCATCCGACCTCGACGGCGCACTTCGCGCCGGCGTCGAGGGCGCCGAGCGCGGGATGCTGGCGACCATACCCCTGGTGGCGCGAAAGGGCCGGGCGAGCTACCTCGGAGAGCGCAGCAAGGACCACCAGGACCCCGGCGCCACCTCCACCTACTACCTCTATAGGAGCGCCGCCGAGGCGCTGTCAGGCTGAAAGGAGAGAGAGGGATGGCCCAATACGCCGCAGCGCTTGATCAAGGAACGACAAGCTCGCGCTGCATGATCTTCGACCACGGCGGCCAGGTGGCCGCGGTCGAGCAGCTCGAGCACGAGCAGATCTACCCCCAGCCCGGCTGGGTGGAGCACGATCCGAAGGAGATCTGGCAACGCTGCCGACAAGTGATGGACGCGGCACTCGGGAAGGTCGGCGGCAACGCCGACGACATTGCCGGGCTGGGCGTCACCAACCAGCGCGAGACGACCGTCGTATGGGACCGCAATACGGGCGAGCCGGTCTTCAACGCGATCGTCTGGCAGGACACCCGCACCGACAAGATCTGTGAGGAGCTCTCGAAGGACGGCGGCCAGGATCGCTTCCGCCTGAAGAACGGTCTGCCTATCGCCACCTACTTCTCGGGGCCGAAGGTTCGCTGGATCCTGGAGAACGTCGACGGGACCCGGGAGCGAGCCGAGGCCGGTGAGCTGGCCTTCGGCAACATCGACACCTGGTGCATCTGGAACCTCACCGGCGGCACGGACGGAGGGCTGCACATAACCGACCCGAGCAACGCCAGCCGGACCATGCTGATGAACCTCGAGACGCTCGACTGGGACGACGAGCTGCTCGACGCGATCGGCGTACCGCGGGCAATGCTCCCGGAAATCCGGCCCTCCAGCGCCGACTACGGCGAGGTCAAGGAGGGCGCCTTCGCGGGCGTGCAGGTGGCGGGCGACCTCGGCGACCAGCAGGCGGCGACGTTCGGGCAGACCGCCTTCTCGGTCGGCGAGGCCAAGAACACGTACGGCACCGGCAACTTCCTGTTGCTGAACACCGGGAACGAGGCGGTGCAATCCAAGAACGGGCTGATCACCACCGTCGGCTACAAGATCGGCGACGACGCGGCGGTGTACTGCCTCGAGGGCTCGATCGCCATCACCGGCGCACTGGTGCAGTGGCTGCGCGACAACCTCAAGATGATCCGTTCCTCGGGCGAGGTGGAGGATCTGGCCAAGACGGTCGACGACAACGGCGGCTGCTACATCGTGCCCGCGTTCTCGGGGCTGTTCGCGCCCTACTGGAAGGCGAACGCGCGCGGCGTCTTCGCCGGGCTCACCCGCTTCGTGAACAACGGGCACGTCGCCCGGGCTGCGCTCGAGGCCACGGCCTTCCAAAGCCGGGAGGTGGCCGACGCGATGAATGCGGACTCGGGCGTGGAACTCGAGTCGCTCAAGGTCGACGGGGGCATGGTCGTCAACGAGACGCTCATGCAGTTCCAGGCCGACATCCTCGGGGTCCCGGTGATCCGGCCCAAGGTCGCCGAGACAACCTCGCTCGGCGCCGCCTACGCGGCCGGACTGGCGACCGGCTTCTGGGCCGAAGTCGAGGACCTGCGCGAGAACTGGGTGGAGGACAAGCGCTGGGAGCCGCAGATGGACGCGGCCGCCAGGGACGAGGCCTACCGCTACTGGAAGAAGGCGGTGGAGCGGACCTTCGACTGGCTGGACTAAGCCGTGGCTACGGGCCGGGCGGCGCGCTCCGCCCGGCCCTTGGCTTGAGAGTACGCTGAGCAGATGGCCACCCTCTCGACCGACGTGCTCGTAATCGGCGGCGGCGCCACCGGGGCCAGCGTCGTCTGGGACGCGGCCCTGCGCGGGCTACATGTCGTGCTGGCCGACCGCGCGGACCTCGTCGAGGGCACGAGCGGCCGGTTCCACGGCCTCCTGCATTCGGGGGGCCGCTACGTCGTCAAGGATCCGCGCGCGGCCGAGGAATGCATCGTGGAGAACCGCATCCTTCGGGAAGTGGCCGCCGACTGCATCGAGGACACCGGCGGGCTGTTCGTCACGACGCCCTTCGACGACCCCGCCTACGCCGACCGCTTCGCCCAGGGCTGCCGCGACACGGGCGTTGACTGCGAGGAGGTCGCCCCGGCCGAGGCGCTGCGTGACGAGCCCCTGCTCAATCCGCGCATCTCGCGCGCCTTCCGGGTACCCGACGCGAACATCGACCCCTGGAAGATGGTCTGGGCCATGGCCCGCGGGGCTCACGAGCGGAGCGGAGCGCGGATCCTCCCTTACCACGCCGCGGTGGACGTCCACCGGCGTGGGGAGGAGGTCACGGGCGCGCGCCTGCGGGACGTGCGCACCGGCGAGGAGCTCGACGTCGAGGCACGCGTGACGGTGAACGCCACCGGCGCCTGGGCGGGCAAGGTCGCCGACATGGCCGGCATCGAGGGGGTTCACGTGATCCCCGGCCGCGGGATCATGCTCGCGATGAACCACCGGCTGGTGGACACGGTGGTCAACCGCTGCCAGATGCCCACCGACGGGGACATCATCGTCCCCATCCGCACGGTCTGCGTCATCGGGACGACAGACGTGCACACGGACGATCCCGACGATCAAACGGTCGCCCAGGAGGAGGTCGACGCCCTGCTCGACGACGGCGAGCGCCTCGTCCCTGGCTTCCGCCGGGCGCGCGCGCTGCGGGTGTGGACGGGAGTGCGCCCACTCTTCGAGGATGCGAAGGAGGACGTAAGGTCCACGCGCGACGTGACGCGAGCCCACACGCTCCTCGACCACGCCGAACGCGACGGCGTCGGCGGCTTCGTGACGATCACCGGCGGAAAGCTCACGACGTGCCGGCTCATGGCCGAGGAGACCGTCGATGCCGTCTGCCGCCACCTTGGCGAGAGCCGGCCGTGCACCACCACGACCGAGCGCCTCCCGGGCTCGGAGACCGGTGAGTACTACCACCTCGGCGAGCGGCTGGGGCGGCGTGAGGACAACCTGCGGAACGACGAGCTCATGTGCGAGTGCGAACTCATCACACGCGGCAAGTTCGAGGAGGCCCTACGCCGGCGCGGCACCGACAACCTCGGCGACTTCCGCCGCACGCTGCGGCTCGGTATGGGGCCGTGCCAGGGCGGCTTCTGCATCTACCGAGCGACGGGAATCATGCACGGCATCGACGGCATGACGGCCGAGCAGGCGAACGAGGTCCTGCTCAGCTTCCTCCAGGAACGCTGGAAGGGCGTCCGGCCAATCCTCTACGGCGACCAGCTACGGCAGGCGAGGCTCGACGACTGGATCTTCCAGGGAGTGCTCGACGTGGGACACCTGAAGCAATGAGGCCGTCGCTCCACTACGACGTGGTGGTCCTCGGGGCGGGGGTGGCGGGACTCACCGCTGCAGCGAAGGTTGCCGAGGGCGGCGCCCGCGTCTGCGTGCTCGCCAAGGGAGTGGGATCGACCCACCTGGCGCCGGGCACCCTCGACGTGCTCGGCTACACGCCCGAGCGGGTCGAGGTGCCGGCCGACGCCCTCCCGGCGTTCGTTGCGGGGCGGCCGGACCACCCCTACGCTCTGCTCGGCGTCGACGCGATCTCCCCCGCGCTCGACTGGTTCGCCGGCCGCATCGAGCGCGGCCCGCACCCGGGCTACCGGTACGTTGGCAACCTGAAGCGCAATCTGCTGCTTCCCACGGCGGTCGGCGCGGCCAGGCCTTCGGCGCTCGTCCCCGAGACGATGGCGGGCGGGGACCTCCGCGCGGAGCGGCCAGTCTGCGTCGTGGGCCTGCGCCCACTGCGCGACTTCCATGCCTCGCTGTGCGCCGCCAACATCGCTCGGCTGGGCGTCGAGGCGCGCGCCGTCGAGCTGCGGCTCGACATGGATCGGTCCGAGGTCAACGCGCTCGGCCTGGCGCGGGGCTTCGACGACCCCGTCTTCCGCCGCGACTTCGTCTCTCGGCTGGCGCCGCAGCTCGATGGCGACGAGCGCGTCGGGATGCCCGCCGTGCTCGGCCTCCGCGATCCGCACGGGGCCTGGGCCGACCTCGAGGATCGGCTCGGCCGGCCGGTGTTCGAGATCCCCACCCTGCCGCCGTCGGTTCCGGGGATACGAGTCTTCGACGCGCTGCACGCCGCATTGCGCGCGGCCGGGGGACGGCTTGTGATGGGCTCGCGCGTGGCCGAGGGAGAACGTGAGGGCACGCGGGTGACCGCGTTGCGATCTGAGACGGCCGGGCGCGAGACCTACTTCGGAGCGCGAGCGGTGGTGCTTGCGACTGGCGGGTTCGCCTCCGGTGCTCTCGCCCTCGGCTCGGACTGGGTGGTCCGCGAGACGGTGCTCGACCTACCCGTGCGCGGTGTGCCCGCGCCGGGGAGTCCGCGCTTCGGTGCCCACTACTTCGGCGAGCAGCCGATGGCCCGGGTGGGGGTGGCCGTCGACGCCACCTTGCGTGCCGAGGGGGCCGAGAACGTTTTCGTGGCGGGCGCGGCGCTGCCCGGTGCCGAGCCCTGGCGCGAGGGCTCGGGGGAGGGCATCTCGCTCACCAGCGGTCACCGGGCGGCCGAGCTCGTGCTCGCCTCGGACGGGCTGGCGGCCGCCGCATGACCGAGGTGCTGCACGAGCTGCTGCGCGGATCCCTCGACCACTGCGTCAAGTGCACGATCTGCGAGACCGCCTGTCCCGTCTCGAACGTCACGCCCCTGTTCCCGGGCCCGAAGTACGCCGGTCCCCAGGCGGAGCGTTACCGCGTGGGCGACGAGCCGTCCGTCGAGTGGTCGGTGGACTACTGCTCGGGCTGCGGGATCTGCACGCAGGTGTGCCCGCAGGGCGTGAAGATCGCCGAGATCAACGCGCAGGCGCGCCGGAAGCTGAAGCAGCAAAACGGTGTGCCCCTTCGCGACCGCCTCATCGCGCGGCCGACGGTGATCGGCCGCCTCGGGACCCCGACCGCCCGGCTTGCCAACGCTTCCCTTCGCTCGCGTCCGCTCCGGATCGCCGTGGAGCGCGTCATCGGCATCCACCGCGACGCCGCCTTGCCGGGGTTCGCGCGGCGCAGCTTCCGCTCCTGGGCGCGCCGACACTCGAGTCCCGCCACGGGGCGCCGGGTCGTCTACTTCCACAACTGCGGCACGCAGTACTACGAGCCCGATGTGGGCAAGAAGACCGTCGCCGTGCTCGAGCACAACGGCTACCAGGTCGAGATCCCCAAACAAGACTGCTGCGGCCTCCCGCTCCAGTCCAACGGGCTGTTCGACGACGCGCGCAAGTACGTGCTCAAGGCTGCGCGCGTCCTCGCCCCTTACGCGCGTGACGGCGCGCTGGTCGTGGGGAACGCGACGAGCTGCACGCTGATGCTGAAGCGCGAGGCGCGTGAGATCCTCGGTCTCGAGGACGATCCCGACCTGAAGCTGGTAAGCGAGCGCACCTACGACGTGTGCGAGCTGCTCCTCGAGCTGCACGACAGAGGTGAGCTGAAGACGGATTTCCACCCGGTCGACGAGGTCGTGGCATACCACGCCCCCTGCCAGCAGCAGGGCCACGGGATCGGGAAGCCGGCGCTCGAGCTGCTCGCGCTCGTGCCCGGGCTCGAGGTCCGGGAGCTCGACGCGCATTGCTGCGGGATCGCCGGGACCTACGGGATCAAGCGCGAGAAGTACGACATCGCGATGGCTGCCGGCGCCGACCTGTTCGACCAGATCCATGCGTCGCAGGCCGGGCTGGTGGCGTGCGACAGCGAGACCTGCCGCTGGCAGATCGAGCACGCCACGCAGAAGACATCGGTACATCCCCTCGAGTTGCTGCACCGCGCGTACCGGCTGCCAGAGCCGACCGGCTAGCCGGTGGTCGGCCTAGTCATCGTCTCGCACAGCGCCGAGCTGGCTGACGGCGTCGTCGAGCTCGCCCGCCAGATGGGGGGCGAAGACGTGCGCGTCGAGGCGGCCGGGGGCCTCGACGACGGGTCGGTCGGCACCGACGCGGCGCGCGTGCACGCGGCCATCGAGCGGGCGATGTCCGACGACGGCGTGCTGGTGCTGATGGACCTCGGCAGTGCGCTGATG
>Ga0081538_10006030_pt1 | contig 10772 bp, 9 predicted proteins | sample TabmetS5T2R1_FD_71022 | JGI IMG/M metagenome (GOLD analysis project Ga0081538, IMG submission 71022) | Tabebuia heterophylla rhizosphere microbial communities from the University of Puerto Rico - S5T2R1 | ecosystem: Host-associated > Plants > Roots > Rhizosphere ...
GACCCTGTTACGGTCGACCGCTACACGCCGGCCGCGCGGATCAATCACTGGATCACGGCGGCGAGCCTGGTGCTGCTGGCGCTGTCCGGGTTGGCGCTGTTCCATCCCAGCCTGTTCTTCCTGACCGGCTTGTTCGGCGGCGGAGAGACCACGCGCGCCGTCCATCCTTGGATCGGCGTGGTGCTATTCTTCGGCTTCCTAGGTTTGTTCCTGCGCTTCTGGCGCGCCAACCTGTGGCGGGGCGAGGACGGCACCTGGATGCGTCGCCTCAGCGACGTATTGCGCGGCCACGAGGAGAACCTGCCGGAAGTCGGCAAATACAATGCCGGTCAGAAGCTGTATTTCTGGATGATGTCGGTCCTGATCATCATCATGATCGGGAGCGGGCTGGTGCTGTGGGACCAGTATTTCGCCGAATATACCAGCGTGGAGCAGAAGCGCGCCGCGGTGCTGATCCATGCCGTGGCCGCCGTCGTGAGCATTTGCGTCTGGATCGTGCACGTCTATGCTGGGATCTGGGTGCGCGGCACGATCCGCGCCATGGTGAAGGGCTCGGTCACCGGCGGCTGGGCCTGGCGGCATCATCGGAAGTGGTTGAGGGAGCTGGTCACCGGCAAGCGTGACGACCAAGGAGCGAAGCCCGCCGAGTAGAGGCTGACCGGCGCGCAAAACACGTGACCCGTGCGGTTCGTGAGGTGAAGGATGCCAAAGTCGGACGCGCCGCAGCGCGACATGACCTCGATCGGCGAGGTCGCCAATCCTGTGTTCGTCCGACTGCCGGAGCCGCTCTCGCTCTTCCATAGCCGTGCCGCGCGCTTCCGCCATCTGGCGGACAGCCACGATCTCAAGCCTTACCTGCTGTTCCTGGCCGGCATCGCCGACGCGCAGCACCGCGCGCAGGAGGGCTTGCCGGCGCCCGCGCTGCCCGCGCCTGATGCCCTGAACCGCGCGCGCGAGTTCGGCATGCCGGCGCTTGATCGCACGCGGTTCGACCTGGACCCGACCTTCGAACGGACGCTTGAGCGCGTGCTGGCCATGTCGGCGGAGATCGAGATGCCGGAAGAGGCCAAGGCGGCGCTGGACCGAGTGCGGGTGGCGCAGCCTGAAGCGTGGGCCGAGATGACGCGCGCAGTGCTGGACTATGCCATCTCGATGGAGGCACTCGCCGAGCACCTCTTCGTCGCCGCTGCGCTACAGGTCCATTTCGCGCGGCTGGCGGCGTGCCTCGATGCCAAGGCGCTGGTGCCGGTCGGCGATGGCGCCTGCCCGGTCTGCGGCGGGCCGCCGGCCACCTCGATGGTGGTGAAGCGCGCATCGACATAGTGGTGCGACGCGGCTCTGATGCAATCGTCGTCGGCCTCGCGCATGTCGGGCCGGTAGCTGCCGACCAGGTCCATGTGCGCGCCGGGGCGCAGCCAGGCGCCCTTCACCAGCGGCTCGCTCGCCATGGTCGCGGTCGAGACGATGTCGGAAAAGGACACGGCGTCGTGCAGATCGTCGGCGGCCACGATGGCGACCTTGGGGAGCCGCGGCGAGAGCGCGGCAATCGCGCGCTCCAGCGCCGGCCGGCTGCGGTTCCACCACAGCACCCGCTTGATCGGGCGCACGCTGCAATGCGCTTCGATGAGATGCGGCGCCAGCGCGCCCGCGCCCACCATGCACAGAGTCTCCGCATCCTTGCGTGCCAGCCAGTCGGCGGCGGCGGCCGAGTTGGCCGCGGTCTTGCGCACAGTCAACATGGCACCATCCATGCCGCACAGGGGCTCGCCGGTTTCACCGTCGAACAGTAGGTAGGCGCCGTGGATGCTCGCGAGGTTCTTCGCTGCGTTGCCGGGAAATATGGTGGCGAGCTTGACGCCGAAGCATGTGCCGTATTGCCAGGCCGGCAGCATCAGCCAGTCGTTCTGCGCCCCGCTTTTCAACTGCTCGCTCAGCAGCATGCGTTCGACCCGATCGGTGCCGAGGCGGTTCATCTCCTGGATCGCCGGCACCAGCCGGCGGATGTCGCCGAAATGCAGCACCGCTTCGGCGTCGAGCCAGAGCATCACACCCCCATGCCGGCGCGCCGCCCGTCATAGAGCGCGGCCGCAGCGTGACGCGCGGCGATGCAGTCGCCGACAGTCGTCGCCTTCACGCCCCTCGCCTCCAGCTCGCGCGCGATCGAATCGTTGGAGACGTTGGTGAGCGAAATCACGATATCGTCGATCTCGATGACGGTTTCGCTGTTGTCGAGCAGGTTCACGATGGTCGCCTTGCCGTCCTTGAAATCGGCGAGCGCGGATTCCACCAGGAACTTGGCGCCGAGCTTGGTAAGGCGCATGCGCACCGGCCCGTCGATCGCAGTGCGGACCAGTTCCTTCCCCACCTGCGGGTCGGGCGTGACGATCGTCACCTGATGCCCCGCCTCCGCCAGATGCCAAGCGGTGCCGACGCCCTTGTAGTTGCCGCCTTCGTCCAGCACCAGCACGCGCTTGCCCAGCCGCGCCTCGCGCGCCATCACCGCTTCCGCCGGCCAGACATGCGGGCCGCGCAGCGCCGCATCGGCCGTCGCGTTCGGCCAGAAGCGCTGGGTCGGCGCTTCGGTCGGCGAGGAGCCGGTCGCCAGAATCACGCTGTCGTAGTCCATGGTCGCGATCTCGTCGGTGTCGAGATAGGTGTTGCGCCTGACCTCGACCTGCAGACGCTGTAACTGGCCTTCCAGCCAGTCCAGGAAATTGGTGATCTGCGCGCGCCGCGGCTGCAGCCCGGCGAGGCGGAACTGTCCGCCCAGCTTGTCCGACGCTTCCGCCAGCGTCACGCGATGGCCGCGCTCCGCCGCCACCCGCGCCGCTTCCAAGCCTGCAGGGCCGCCGCCCACCACCAGCACGCGCTTGGGCTTGTCACTTGGCGTGAAGCGGTCGCCGCCCCATTGGAATTCGCGGCCGGCGCTGGGATTGATCAGGCACGAGATGTGATAGTCGCGCGAGCGCCGGCCCCAGCACATCTGGTTGCACGACAGGCACGGGCGGATGTCCGTCGCCCGCCCCGCCTTCGCCTTGTTGACCCAATGCGGATCGGCGATCTGGCCGCGCACGATGGAGATCATGTCGGCGCCGCCGGATTTCAGGATGTAGTCGGCGTTGTCAGGCGTGCGGATGTGACTCTCCGCCTGGACGCGCAGGTTCTTCGTCACCTGCTTCAGCGCCGCGGCATAAGGCGCGCCGAGCTTGTCCTCGTAGATCGCCGGCGGGATGATCTTGGTGAAGTCGAAATAGCTGCCGGTGCCGCAGGTGACGTAGTCGCACAGCTGATGCTGGTCGAGCCACGCGACCACCTCCTGCAGGCTCTCGATCGATTGCACGTCGGGCCGCGCCGGGTCGATGCTGACCGCCATGCCGATGACGAAATCCTCGCCGCACGCTTTCCTGATTGCAGTCAGCACCTCGTCGGAGAAGCGCATGCGGTTCTCGAAGCTGCCGCCGTATTTGTCGTCGCGCTTGTTGGTGACCGGCGACCAGAACTGCTCGATGAGAGCATTGTACGCCGCCATCAGTTCGCAGCCGTCGTAGCCGCTGGCTTTGGCCCGCGCGGCGCAGCGCGCGAAGGCGGCGACGATCTCCGCGATCTCACCTTGGGTCATCGCGTGGCTGCCGTCGGAATCGTGCATCGAGGGCAGCCCCGACGGCGACCAGTTGTAGGCCAGCGAATTGTCCCAGTCGCCATGCGCGCCGACGTGATAGAGCTGCTGGATGATGTGCGCGCCTTCCTGATGCACAGCGTCGGTGATGCGGCGGAAGTGCGGGATGACGGCATCATCGTCGGCGCGGAAGTTACCGCGGGTCAGCACCGCGGTCTTGTGGATCGGCACCGGCTCCACCACGATCATCGCGGCCCCGCCCATCGCGCGCTCGCGGTAATAGCCGAGGTGCCGGTCGCCGGGCAGTCCGCCCTCGCTCATGTTGGCTGTGTGAGCGCCGAACACGATGCGGTTGCGCAGCGTGAGGTGTCGCAGTTGCAGCGGTTGAAAAATCGCCGGATGGTCCATCGCATTCCTCTCCCAGAGAGAGGCGATGGTAGCGCCCTCAAGCGCCGGACGTTAGCCCGCTAACGACGAGCGACGGTTTCGAGAGCGGCGCGCGCGAAGCGGTTGACGCGGGCGACTGGCAGGTCGTTGGCCTTGTAGTGCGGCGCGACCGCGCAGATCAGCATGTCGACCTTGCGGCCATCGGTCGCCAGCGGACACATCAAGGTGCCGAAGGTCAGCACCGTGCCGTTGGCGGGATAGAAGGTACGCGAAGCATAGATCGGACGGCCGGTGGCGATGGCCTGCGATGCCGCATCATTCTCCCCAGCGCCGAGATCGAGCATCTCGCCGGTCGCGTCGTGCCCCATGATCTCCACATGGAAGCCGCCCATCACGCGGTAGCGCAGCCGGCCCGGCCGGCCCATCACGTCCTGGCGCACTTCGATCAGGCTGACCGCGGGCAGCACCGCCGCCAGGTCGACCGGGTCGATGTCGGCGCGCGCCGGCAGGGCGCCCCGCTGTGCGACCTTTTCCTGCCAATAGGCGAAGACCTGCCGAAGCAGGGGATCCGCGATCTGGCCGTTGTGATCGATGATGGTCGGCGACATGGCTGTTTTTTCCTATCCTGATCGGGATCAGGGTTAACCGTTAACGGCCAATATGGTGAAGGCGGATCGGGGCCGCAGTGTGGCGGATCACACCTGGTTTCGGGCAAAAACGAGGCAGGCCGCCCTGTCGGGCGTGAAATCCCGCTCGACCCACCAGCCCTCAACCCGTTCCAATATCTCGCCAATTCGTGGCCCCTCGGGGACACCCATCTTCACGATGTCGACGCCCTTGATGGGAAAGCGCGGCCGCGGCCAGCTCTCAATAATAGAGAGCGCGTCGCTGCCCGCCGCCCCGCCGATCCGGTCCAGCCAGTCCAGCAACAGTCGGTCGCGCGCGCCGTCATTGCCCCAGGCATAGATCTGCCGACGCACCGTCTCAGGCGAGGATGCATCGAACGGATCGCGCGTCGCGTCGAGCGCGATTACCCGGTCGCCCTCTGCGCGCGAGAGCTTCAGCGTCTCCGCCACCTCGCGCCCGCAGCCGGTCATGGTGAGGGCCGCGAGCCGGCGGATGGCATCGGGCGCGAGGCCATGGCGCTGCTCCAGCTCCGCCACCCAGCGCAGGCGATCGAGCGACGTTGCCCACGGCAGATAGTGCTGCACGATGCCGAGGCCCAGCATCTCGCCCCACACCTCCGGCCCGCGCCGCGCCGTCAGCAGGCGCAAGGTCTCCTGCCGCAAGCGTTCGCCGGACAGCGACTTGAGATTGGGCGCCAGCTCCTTGGCTGCCGCGACCGCGTCTTGGTCGAGCGCGACGCTCGCATAGTCGGCGTGGAAGCGGAAAAAGCGCAGCAGCCGCAGGTAATCCTCGACGATCCGCTGCTTGGGATCGCCGACGAACCGCACGCGCCCGGCGGCGAGATCGTCGAGCCCGCCGAAATAGTCGTGCACCTTGCCCGTGGCATCGGCAGACAAGGCGTTGATGGTGAGATCGCGGCGCGCGGCGTCGGCCTGCCAGTCGTCGGTGAACTCAACCTTGGCGCGGCGTCCGTCGGTCTCGACATCGCGCCGCAGTGTCGTCACCTCCACGCCGGTCTTGTCCGCGACTGCCGTGACGGTGCCATGGTCGATGCCGGTCGGCACCGCCTTGAGGTTCGCCTTCTTCAGCAATTCGGTCACGCGCTGCGGCGAGAGCGGCGTCGCGATGTCGATGTCGCGGATCGCGCGGCCCACCAGCGCATCGCGCACGCAGCCGCCGACGAAGCGCGCAGCCTCTCCCTCCGCGGTCAGCGCGCGCATCACTTGCGCTGCGGGACCCTCGGTCATCCAGGGCTGCGGCAGTCGCTGCAGATCAGGCTTCATCCAGATGCCCCAGCACTTCTATCAGGTTGTTGAGCATGCCGGCGGTGGCGCCCCAGATATAATAGTCGTTCCACGGATAGGCGTAGAAGAATCGCTCCTTGCCCTGGTACATGCGGCTTTCCAGCTTGCGGCTCGCTTTGGTCCGGAAGAACTGCAACGGCACCTCGAACACTTCCGCCACCTCGAACGGATCGGGCCGATAGAGCTCCGGTGGCCTCACGAAGCCGACACAGGGCGTCACCTCGAAGCCGGTGCGCGTCACATAGGTGTCCAGCCGGCCGATCATCTCGACATTGGCGATCGGCAACCCGACCTCCTCCTCCGCCTCGCGCAAGGCAGCCGCGACCGCATCGGCGTCGGCCGCGTCGACGCGCCCACCGGGAAAGCTGATCTGCCCGGCATGATCGTTGAGATGCGGCGTGCGCTTGGTGAAGAGGACGCCGATACCGTCCGGCCGCTCGACCAGCCCCACCAGCACCGCCGCGGGAATCAGCGCGCGGGTCGGCAGCATATCGGGGTTGAGATCGTGGTCGCCACGCCGAGACGGTGCCTTCTCGATCGGCACCGCGACCACGCTGCCGCCGATGGGCGTGCTGCCCGGCGCGCTGCGGCGGCCGGGCGCGGGCGCAAGGGCGAAGCGCTGGCTGATGAGAGTCCGTTCCATCAGTGGGTCTTCTCGCTGCGCGCGGCGGATTCGAAATCCTGCAGATGGCCGAGCGCAAAGAACTGGCCGCGGCTCCACACCCCGAGTTGCTCGACGCCTTCGATATTGCGGACCTCGCCCAGCTCCACCAGATGATAGAAGACCGAGCGCAGGATCAGCGCCTCGAGCCCAGGCCGGACCAGCACATAGGGGCGCGGCTCGCCGCCCGGCTGGTTGGTCTGGTTGCGGCGATGTGCCACGCGGACGGGGTGATCGCAGTCGGCGATCACAAATTCGTCCAAATTGGTCCTGAAAGTCAGCGCCTGGTCGCGGCCGCTTCCCTCCGCCGCCACTTCGACGGCGACGAAGGGTGCGTCCTCGACCGCGATGCGGCCGCGCTCGGCCGGGGTGACGAGCCAATATTCGCCGTCGCTTTCGCGGCGCAGGACCGTGGAGAACAGCTTGACCAGAGGTTTCCGGTTGATGGGTGTCCCGCGATAAAACCAGGTCCCATCCGGGGCGATTCGCATGTCAAAATCGCCACAGGTAGGCAAATCGGAGAACTTGGGGCCTGAGTCGGGGTTGGACATAATTGTGGTTAACGGTTTACGTTTTACTCACCATACCTGCGCTACAATGATAGATGAAGGTGGCCATGACGGAAGGACAGTTTTCCATGTCTTCACAAGGGCCTGCAGCCCAAATCGGGGCTTCGACCGGTGCTGACCTCGCCGGCCTGATCGAAGGTTATAGCCAGCGCGTCGACCTGGTTCGCCGCCAACTTGGCCAAGTCATCTTCGGCCAGGAGCAGACGGTCGAACAGGCGCTGATCTCCATCCTCTCCGGCGGCCACGTCCTGCTGATCGGCGTCCCCGGCCTCGCCAAGACCAAATTGGTGGACTCGCTGGGGCAGGTCCTGGGAGTCGATGCCCAGCGCGTGCAATGCACGCCCGACCTGATGCCGTCGGACATCGTCGGCTCCGAAGTGCTCGAAGAGAGCGAGTCCGGCCGGCGCAGCTTCCGCTTCATCAAGGGCCCGGTGTTCTGCCAGCTGCTGATGGCGGACGAAATCAACCGCGCCAGCCCGCGCACCCAGTCGGCGCTGCTGCAGGCGATGCAGGAGCGCAAGGTCTCGGTCGCCGGCCACACCTATAACCTGCCCGAGCCGTTCCACGTGCTCGCGACCCAGAACCCGCTGGAGCAGGAAGGCACCTATCCGTTGCCCGAAGCGCAGCTCGACCGCTTCCTGCTGCAGATAGACGTCGACTATCCCTCGACCGATGCCGAGCGGCAGATGCTGATCGTCACCACCGGCTCGCACGAGGCTGGCCTGACCAAGGTGCTGTCGCCGGAGGATGTGCTGTCGATCCAGCGCCTGATCCGCCGCATGCCGGTGGGCGAGAAGGTGGTCGATGCGATCCTCAAGATGGTGCGCGCCGGCCGTCCCGAGCTGACCTCCATCAAGGAAGTGAAGGGCGGACTGGCCTGGGGCCCCGGCCCGCGCGCCGGCCAGGCGCTGATGCTGGCGACCCGCGCCCGCGCGCTGATCCAGGGCCGCTTCTCGCCCTCGATCGACGACGTGGTGGCGCTGGCCCACCCTGTCCTCAGGCACCGCATCGCATTGACATACGGAGCGCGCGCCGAAGGCGTGACGCCGACGGCGATCATCGATCGCCTGATTGCCGAGATCGGCTAGACGAGCGAAAGGGATTGCCGCCCATGGCGACGGCGACCTTCGACAAGGCAAAGTACCAGGCGGCGGAGATCGCCGAACGCGTGCCACCGTTGCTGCTGGCGGCGCGGCGCATCGCCGCGACCATCGAGCAGGGCGTGCACGGCCGCCGGCGCGTCGGCCGCGGCGAGGCCTTCTGGCAGTTCCGGCAATACTATCCGGGCGACGAGTTGCGCCGCCTCGACTGGCGGCAATCGGCCAAGACCGACCGCCTCTACCTGCGGCAGATGGAATGGTCGGCCGCGCAGACCGCTTTCCTGTGGTGCGACCTCTCCGCCTCCATGCGCTTCACCAGCAAGCGCGAACTGCCAGCCAAGCAGGAAGTGGCGCAGGTCCTGACACTCGCCCTTGCCGGCGCGATGTCGCGGGCGGGCGAACGCGTTGCGCTGCTTGGCTCCGGCGAGCGGCCGAGCGCAGGGCGCTTTGTGCTGGAATCGATCGCGCATCGCCTCGCCCATCAGTCGAGCCAGGCGGAAAGCTCGAGCGAGCCGAAATTCTCCATCCCGCCACCGGCCTATCTGCCGGCCCATGCCCACGTCGTGCTGGTCAGCGACTTCCTGGCGCCGCCGGAGGAGCTGCGGCAAGCGATCGACCGCTTCGCCGGCACCGCCTGCCGCGGCCATTTGATCCAGGTGCTGGATCCGGCCGAGCTTGACCTGCCCTACATGGGCCGCGTGCGGTTCGAAGGCGTCGAGGGCGAAGGCGATCTGCTGATGAGCCGCGCGGAGAATATCCGCGAAGACTACAAGACCGAGCTCGCCAACCATTGGAACGCGCTGAAGCAGCTGGCGCAGTCGGCGGGCTGGAGCCTGTCACGCCACGTCACGGATCAATCGGCGGCGAAGTCGCTGCTGGAAGTCTATCAATGGCTGTCGGCCGATCATCGGTCGATGGCGCAACGACACTAGAGGCCGCATGCTCACGCTCGGCAGCCTCACCTTTGCGGCACCCTGGCTCCTCGCGGCGCTGGCGGTGCTGCCGATCCTGTGGTGGCTGCTGCGCCTGACCCCGCCCAGCCCGCGCCGCATCGCGTTCCCGCCGATCCGCCTGCTGCTCCTGCTGCGCCCGAAGGAAGAGACGCCGCACCGCACGCCGTGGTGGCTGATCCTGCTGCGCCTCATCATCGCGGGGTTGGTGATCGCCGGCCTGGCGCAGCCATTGTGGAACGCGAATTTCGGCTTCCCGCGCGGCGGACCGGTCATGATCGTGCTAGATGATGGTTGGGCCGCCGCCCATGGCTGGGAGCAGCGCCAGGAAGCGGCCTCTGCCTTGATCGATCGCGCCGGCCGCAACGGCCGCCCGGTCATCCTCGCCACCACCGCGCCGCAAGCGAGCGATTCCGGCTTCGGCCTGACGCCGATGCCGGCCGCCACCGCGGCAACGCAGCTGGCGGCGATGCAGCCCTCACCCTGGCCGAACGATCGCGCCGCCGCCGCGGCCCGCTTCGACAAGGCGAACCTGCCGAACGATCTCAACATCTTCTGGCTCAGCGACGGGCTCGCCAGCCAGAAGCAGGAAACCGACAGCGCCTTCAGCGACACCTTGTCGAAATACGGCGCGCTCGACGTGATGAGCCTGAAGCTTGACCTGCCGCTGATGCTGCTGCCGCCCGAGCGCGACGCCGACGGCCTGTGGGCCCGCGTCACGCGCGCGCAGATCGGCGTCACGCAGCCGGTCAGCCTGCGCGCGCTCGATCGCGACGGGCGCACCCTCGGCCTGTCGCAAGGCAGCTTCCGCCCGAACGACCCCACAGCGCGCATCAAGCTCGACCTGCCGGTCGAGCTCGCCAACCGCGCCAGCCGCATCATCCTGGAGAACGGCACCACCGCCGGCGGCGTCACGCTGCTGGACGACGGCGGCGGGCGCAAGCCGATCGGCCTCGTTACCGACAACCCGGCGCTGTCGCGCCAGCCGATGCTGGGCGATATCTATTTCGTCGAGCGCGCGCTGGCGCCCAATCACGAGGTGCGCGCCGACCGCCTGCAGACCCTGCTGAAGCAGGAGCTGGCGGTGATCGTCGTCACCGACAACGCGACCTTCGGCGAGGGCGACCGCGAAGCCCTGCGCAAGTGGATGGAGCGCGGCGGCATGGTGGTGCGCTTCGCCGGCGAGAAGGTGGCGAGCGAACCGAAGGATGATCTGCTGCCGGTGCGCATCCGCGCCGGCGACCGCACCCTGGGCGGCGCCCTGTCATGGACCGAGCCGGCGCACCTCGCCGCCTTCCCCAACTCCTCGCCGTTCGCCGGCCTGCAGGTGCCGAAGGACGTCTCGATCGAACGCCAGGTGCTGGCGGAGCCGGACATCGACCTCGGCGCCAAGACCTGGGCGCGCCTGACCGACGGCACGCCGCTGGTCACCGGCGAGCGCAAGGGCGACGGCTTCTCCGTGCTGTTCCATGTCGGCAGCACCGCCGACTGGTCGAACCTGCCGATCTCCGGCCTGTTCGTCGAGATGCTCGACCGACTGGTGATGACGGCCTCGGGC
>Ga0081538_10006031_pt1 | contig 10771 bp, 10 predicted proteins | sample TabmetS5T2R1_FD_71022 | JGI IMG/M metagenome (GOLD analysis project Ga0081538, IMG submission 71022) | Tabebuia heterophylla rhizosphere microbial communities from the University of Puerto Rico - S5T2R1 | ecosystem: Host-associated > Plants > Roots > Rhizosphere ...
AACGGACATCACGCAAGAACGCCGGGGCCCTGGGGTCGCCGTAGAGCTTCCGTCGAATCACAGGTCAGCTGTCCAAAATCGGCCGTTTCTGCAACACCCGCCGCTCCCCCACCAAAGAACGCTCAGCCGGCGTCCAGAACCCGTGTCCGAAATCAACGTCACAGAACCAGCCCTGTCACATGGTTTGCGACGCTCCGGCGCATGGGACATCTGCTCGGCTACGCCCGCGTCTCCACCACCGACCAGCAACCCCAGCTCCAAGTCGACGCCCTCCAGCGCGCCGGCTGCTACCGGGTGTTCACCGAGACAGCCAGCGGCGCCCGCAGCGACCGCCCTGTCCTCGATCAACTCCTGGACCAGCTGCGGCCCGGCGACACCCTGGTCGTCTGGAAGCTCGACCGCTTGGGCCGGTCGCTGCGGCATCTGGTCGACACCGTCACCGGGCTGGCTGAGTGCGGGGTCGGGTTCCGCAGCCTGCAGGAGGCGATCGACACCACCACCCCCGGCGGCAAGCTGGTCTTCCACGTTTTCGCGGCCTTGGCCGAGTTCGAACGCGACCTCATCCGTGAGCGGACCAGCGCCGGGCTGGCCGCAGCCCGGGCCCGCGGCCGCCAGGGCGGCCGGCCACCGGTGCTGACCGGCCAAAAGCTTCGGGTGGCCCAGGAGATGTATGCGTCCGGGCAGTACACGCTGGCGGCGATCGCCACGACCCTTGGGGTCAGCCGGGCCTCGATCTATCGCCATCTCACTCGCGCTGACAGCAAAGTGAGCAACCGCGCGATCGAAGCCGTGGACCCTGTCGTGTGAAGTCCCGCCCCGGCCGCTGATTCTGCACCCTTCCATCGCGTCGTCCAACTAAGAGATCTTGAGCACATGCGACACAGGGCGAGGGCTAACCGTCCTACTTGAGCATGGTTGGCGTGGCGATGCCGGCTTGAGGCAGCCAGGCGGAGTCACCCAGTGGGAACCTGTGGTCGTTGGGTGACGCGAGGCCAGACGGCCTCCGATACTGCGGGCCTCTACCTGGGAGTTGGCGCGGATGGCCCCACTAGATCAGGATCTCGAGCCACCTTGGTCTAGCGATTCTCCTGGATACGACCTCTCATAGGCCATCGGTGGAACTTAGGTCTCACACTCCTGCCAGCAGCCGTGTCACAGTGGACCCCTACTGTGAACGTATGTTCGATTGGAGGTCTGAGATCCCATCCAGAGCAGCTTCACTCCGTCGATGCCGCTTGCCCTTTGGTATCGAAGGGCTGCCGGTCTTCTCCGTTTCTTGGGCGGGCACACGGTTCCATGCCGTCGTCCTGCCGAACCAGGAAGAGATCGCTCGACGTGAAGAGGTCGGCCTTGGAGCGGTGACTGATTACTCGACTCTGAGCTCTGTTGCAACGCTTCGAGCTATGGTCGAAACCTGTGGGTGAGCCCCTCGCATGAGAGCGCGGCGTACCTTCCACCCTGACCTATAGGGAGAGGTCGCCGGCGGGCCAACGCCGGCGAGGAAGGAACGCCGCGATGCTGAGTGTAATCGCCGACGACGCTGCCCAGGGCGAGCTGCGCCTGGAGTTGGACGAGCTGTTCCGGGAGGGCGCGCGAAGGATGCTGGCCGCCGCCCTGGAGGCTGAGGTCGACGCCTACCTGGCCACCCACGCCGCCGAGCGGGACGAGCGCGGCCGGCGCCTGGTGGTGCGCAATGGGCACGCCCCGGCGCGCACGATCACCTCCGGTGTCGGCCAGGTCGAGGTCGTGCGTCCCCGAGTGGATGACCGTCGGGTGGATGCGACCACAGGTGGGCGCATGCAGTTCCACAGTGGGCTGCTGCCCCGCTGGTGCCGCCGCTCGCCGAAGGTGGCCGAGGTGCTGCCGCTGCTGTACCTGCACGGGCTGTCGAGCGGCGACTTCGTTCCTGCGCTGGAGGCCTTCTTCGGCACCGCGGCGGGACTGTCGGCCTCGGTCATCACCCGGCTGGTGGAGCAGTGGCAGGCGGAGCGGGCCGCATTCGCGCGGCGAGACCTGCGCGGGGTCGACTACGTGTACTGCTGGGCCGACGGGGTCCACTTCAACGTCCGCCTCGGCGACCAGGGACGGCTGTGTTGCCTGGTCATCGTCGGGGTGCGCGCCGATGGCCGCAAGGAGCTGGTCGCCATCGCTGACGGCGAACGCGAGTCGACCGATGCGTGGGCGGAGCTGCTGCGCGATCTGCGCCGGCGGGGGATGCGCGCGCCGGTGGTGATGGTCGGCGACGGGGCGCTGGGGCTGTGGCGGGCGCTCGGCGAGGTGTTCCCCGCCACCCGCGAGCAGCGCTGCTGGGTGCACAAGGTCGCCAACGTCCTGGGCGCGCTGCCCAAGAGCGTCCACGCCAGCGCCCGCCGCGCGCTCAACGAGATTATCCAGGCCGAGGACCGGACCCACGCCGAGCGGGCGATCGAGGCGCTGGTGAGCGATTACGGCGCCAAGTGGCCCAAGGCGGTCGCCAAGGTGGTCGACGACCAGGAGGCGCTACTTGAGTTCTTCGACTATCCGACCGAGCACTGGCTGCACCTGCGCACCACCAATCCGATCGAGAGCACGTTCTCGCCGGTGCGGGCTCGTACCCGGGTGACCAAGGGCCCAGGCAGCAGGAACGCGGGACTAGCGATGGTATTCAAGCTGCTGGAGGCGGCCGAGGGTCGCTGGCGGGCGGTCAACGGGCCGCAGCTGGTCGCGCTGGTCCGGGCCGGGGCGAGGTTCGAGCGGGGCAAGCTAGTGGAGCGACCCGAGGGCAAGGAGGCGCTAGACGGGGAGATCAACGAGGTCGCCGCGTGATCATGCACGACCGGCCATCCACAGGATTTGACCATTCCTCAGGGAACTACAGCCGCATCATAGTCGTGCGAGAGTCGCGTGGGGCTGAACTACGGCACAGAGGCAGCCCGCTCGTGCTCGATCCGGTGCAAGAGACCGCGGGATCGCCTGAATTTGCTGGCGTCTCCACCGTCTACCAGACGTGTCCCGCCGGTGCCGAATCGTCGGGCGGGGGAGCAGCCACGGGCGGCGCGCCACGGGCGCAGCGTCGTCAGCTTGATACGTTTGGATCGACCTATTCCTGCACCGCTTGTCGAAATAGGTCGGTCAGGGTCGGCTCGATCGCGCTGAAGTGTGTTACACGCCCGACTGAACGGGCGACGTCCAGCACCGCCTGCTCGTCGCTCCCTTCTTCCAGTTCGACCACCACCCGCCCGTTGGCCTTGTCGATCAGGTGCGCGGCGGGCAGGGTGTCGGCCCAGTCCGCTGGGGCGCCGCTCACCTCGATCTGGTAGCGACGTCGGCCGTCGGAGGAGCGCAGGTCGACGACGCTGCCCGTCGCGACCAGTCGGCCGTGGTTGATGATGGCCACCGCCTCGCAGAGCCGCTCGACGAGCCCAAGCTGATGGCTGGAGAAGATCACTGGCACGCCGGTTGCGGCCTGCTCAGCAAGGACTTCGGCGAGCGCGTCCACTCCGACCGGGTCCAGCCCGGAGAAGGGCTCGTCGAGCACCAGCAGCTCCGGACCGTGCACCAGCGCCGCGGCAAGCTGCACGCGCTGCTGGTTACCGAGCGACAGGGCCTCGACGCGATCGTTGGCCCGCTCTGCGACGCCAAGGCGCTCGGTCCAGTAGGTGGTGGCCTCTTGGGCGTCGGGGGGAGAGAGTCCGTGGAGCCGGGCGAAGTATTCGAGCTGGTCCCGTACCCTCATCTTCGGATAGAGCCCTCTCTCTTCGGGCATGTACCCGACCCGCCTTCGGGCCTCGTCGTCCATAGGGCGGCTCCGCCACAGGACCTCGCCAGCATCCGGCTCCAGGACGCCGAGGATGATTCGCATGGCGGTGGTCTTCCCGGCGCCGTTGGGGCCGATGAAACCGAACATCTGCCCGTCACAGACCGTGAAGGAAACGTCGTCCAAGGCGACGATGTCGCCATAGCTGCGTTTCAACCCTCGCAGCTCAAGCACGTTGCATCCTCGCTGAGCCGGCGTCGGCGCACTGTCGAAGAAACGTTTGTCCGTGGTCCTCGGGCATGTAGCCGAAGCGGCGGCGGGTCGCGGCGTCGACCGGCCGGCCGCGCCAGCGCACCTCGCCCCGGTCGGGCTCCAGGACCCCGAGCACGATCCGCATGGCGGTGGTCTTGCCGGCGCCGTTGGGGCCGACGAAGCCGAACATCTGCCCCTCGGCCACGGTGAACGACAGGTCGTCCAGCGCGACCAGGTCGCCGTAGCGGCGGGTCAGGCCCTGTAGTTCCAGCATGTCGTTCCGCTCCGCCTTGGATTCGCCAAGCCTCTGGCTGCACCATAGCAGCGGGGTTGGTCGGTGCCGTCCCGCTGCGGGAGGAACCAGGCGTCCTCCTCCGGTCGTACTCGCTGAAGTGGCTGCTGAACCCGCACAGACGAGCCGACCGGGCAGCAACTGGCCCGGCCGAGCAGAGGTGAGCAACATGGCCGTGCCCGAGCGGCTGGGGACCTACTCGTTTCGGTCGGCGGCGGCGACGGATGCTGCGAGCGTGGCTGAACTGGTCGACGCCGCGTACGGGCACTACGTGGAGCGTATCGGGATGCTGCCCGGCCCGATGACCGACGACTACGCTGAGGTCATCCGCAACCGCCAGGTCACCGTCGCCGAACGCCACGGAGCCATCGTGGGGATCGTCGTCCTCGCCGTGACCGATGAAGGGTTCCTGGTCGACAACGTCGCGGTTCATCCCGACCATCGCGGGACCGGGCTTGGACGAGCCCTTCTCGGGTTCGCCGAGGATGAGGCACGGCGCGCCGGGTCCGACTCCATCTACCTCTACACCCACGAGAAGATGACGGAGAACCTGGCGCTCTACTCGAGGATCGGGTACGTCGAGTACGACCGACGCTCCCAGGGAGGGTTCTCACTTGTCTACCTGCGAAAGCACCTTGGATGAGGACGCTGCCCTCCTACGGCGTGGTCCACCCCCCCACTGCGCCCATGTGTTCCTCCTTGCGGGTAGCGCCGGCTGCTCACCCAGGCCCCGGGCTGGTCTAGCCACGGACCGTGGGCCGGATGTTGTGGTTGAGGTGGAAGACGTTGCCGGGGTCGTAGCGGTCCTTCAGGGCCGCCAGCCGCGCCAGCGTGGCGGCGCCGTAGGCGCGCCGGATGCCGGCCTGGCCCTCGTCGGTGAGGTCGTTGACGTAGACGCCGCTGGCGAACGGCTCGACCGCGCCGCCGTAGCGCCGCGCCGCCATCATCCGCGGCTGGTCCTGGGCCGGGTCGGTCCAGCCCGCATCGGCCACGAACTCGACCAGCGCGTCCCGGTGGCCGAAGGCGGTCTCGCCGGGGCCGACGGCGGCGATGGCGCCGCGATAGCTCTGGAGGGTGCCGGAGGGGAGCAGCGCCGGGTCGTCGTCGCCGCCGTCGCCGCGGGACAGGAAAGCCGCGATCGCGGCGTCGTCGAGGTCGCGCAGGTAGTGGCCCTTCCAGTAGCGGCGCAGCAGCCCGGGGCGCTGGCCCTCGTCGTCCATGGTCTGCAGCTCCAGGTAGGAGAGCTCCTGGACGCGCTCGGCCTTGGCCGGCGTCCCGTCCCGCAGGGCGGGCAGCAGCGCACGACCCCGGTCCGGGTCGCCGACCCAGACATACCCGACGCTGGCCAGCGGCCGGCCGCGCAGCTCCGGCGGCAGGAACGGCAGCGCACCGGGGGTGCCGACCCAGGCGGTGAGGGTCGCCTGCGGCGGCGCGTCGGCGATCAGCTCGCGCCAGCGGCGCAGCGGCCCCGGCGCGTCGGCGGGCGCGTAGAACCGGTCGACCAGCAGCGCGGCCGTTCCGACCTCGTGGAGGGCGAACTCGAACTCGGTCACCACCCCGAAGTTCCCGCCGCCGCCGCGGAGCCCCCAGAACAGGTCCGGGTTCTCCCCTTCGCTGGCGTGCAGCAGCTCGCCGTCCGCGCTGACCAGCTCGAAGCGGGTGACGTTGTCGCAGGCCAGCCCGAACCGCCGGGCCAGCCACCCCATCCCGCCGCCGAGTGTCAGGCCGCCGACGCCGGTGTGGGAGACGTTGCCGGCGGTGGTGGCCAGCCCGTACGGCTGGGTGGCCCGGTCCAGGTCGCCGAGCAGGGCACCGCCCTGCACCCAGGCGCGGCGCCGCTCCGGGTCGACGCGAACCGCGCGCATCGGCGTCAGGTCCAGCATCAGCCCGCCGTCGGGCACCGACAGCCCAAGGACGCTGTGGCCACCGCAGCGCACCCCGATCTCCAGCCCCTGCGCGCGGCCGAAGCCGACCGCGGTGGCGACGTCGGCCGGGTCGGCGCAGCGGGCGATGACCACCGGCCGGTGGTCGACCATCGCGTTCCAGACCTGCCGCGCCTGCTGGTAGCCGTCCTGGTCGGACAGCACGACCTGCCCCTGGAAGCCACGGCGCAGCCGCGCCACCTCGGCGCCGTCAGGCGCCTCAATCGATCGTCCGGCCATCCTGTTCCTCCTTCCGGGTAGCGCCGGCTGCTCACCCTCGATCAAATGGCTCGACTAGATCGCCAGTTGACGTGGCGCTGCACCCGCGCAATGACGACCCGGTCGGCTGATCCCGGGCGCCTACCTGTCCACATCATTCCCGGGTTGGCGCTGCCCGCGAGCGGCGATTGCGTCCAAGGGTCAAGAGCCAGGCGACGGCCACCGCCACCAACATGGTCAGCAGGCTCACCAGAATGGACTGGCTGGCAATCCAGGCCACCCAGGTCGCGACGACGGTCAGGATGGCCAGCAGCGGATACCAGAACCAGTTCTTGGGCGCCAGTTTGAGTATGAGCAAGGCTGTCAGCACGAGGAGCAGCACCGCCCCGACGGTTCGAAGCGTCGGGGCCGTTGCCTGGGCCAGCAGGCCCGCGCCGCGCTCGGGCAGGGCGAAGGCGACCACCGAATCGCCGATGTCGGTCCCCATGCGGCCATGCCCCCCGGCGGCGATGACCACGAACTGCCGGCCGTTCTCGCCCAGGCGGTAGGACATCGGCGTCGCCTGGCCGCCGGCCGGCAGCCGTCCTTTCCACAGCTCCTTGCCGGTTTCCAGGTCGAACGCCCGCAGGTAGTTGTCCATCGCCGCGCCGATGAAGACCAGACCGCCCTGTGTCACGATCGGCCCGCCGAGGTTCGGGGTGCCCCACCTGATCGGCAACGGGACGGGAGCCAGATCCCGGACCGTTCCCAGGGGCACCTCCCACCTCAGCTGGCCGGTGGCGGTGTCGACCGCCAGCAGCGTGCCCCAGGGCGGCTTGGTGCAGGGAAGCCCCAGCGGGGACAAGAGCGCGGGAAGGCGGAACAGGCCGTAGGGCGTGCCCCGCATCTGGCTGATGCTGGCGTCGTCGGGCAGGTCCGGCCTTCCCGCCGCGAGCCGCTCTCGCGGAATGAGGCCGGTCACCGACGGCAGGCGGCTCATGTTCAGAATCACCCAACCCCGCCGCGGCTCGACGGCGAGGCTCCCCCAATTCGTTCCGCCGATCACGCCTGGGTACTGGATCGTCCCGGTCAGGCTCGACGGCGTGAAGACGCCGTCGTTGCGATAGCGCTCGATCAGTTTCCGGCACTGGCCCCGGTCCCAGGGGCTGAGCCCCCAGGCGTCGTCGCCACGGAGCGTGGTTGGCGCCAATGGCTGCGGCCTGGTGGGGAACGGTTGTGTGGGCCAGCTTTGCTCGCCGGGCACATCGGACTGGGGCACTGGGCGCTCTTCCACTGGGAAGATCGGTTCACCGGTTTCGCGGTGGAGGAGGAAGAGAAAGCCCATCTTGGTGGCCTGCGCGACGGCTGGGATGTCCCTGCCGTCCTTCCGAACGGTGATGAGGCTGGGCTGGGCCGGCAGGTCATAATCCCAGATGTTGTGGTGCACGAGCTGGTAATGCCAGACCAGCTTGCCGCTGGATCCGCGGAGCGCGACGACGGAGTCAGCGTAGGAATTGCTTCCAAGCCGCTCGCCGCCGTAGTAGTCCGGGCTGGGGCTGCTGGTGGGCACGAAGACGAGGTCTCGGGCGGCATCCACCGACAGTTGCGCCCAGACGTTGGCCGCACCGGCGCGTCGGGCGCTCTGGCCCACCCAGGTCCGGAAGGCCGGGTCCGTCGGCTCACGGGGGATGGGGTCCCACGCCCAGCGCAACGCGCCGGTGCGAGCGTCGAAGGCCCGCACGATGCCGCGCTCCAGCGTCGCGGCTCGATTGTCGCCGATGGCGGAGCCGACGACGACCAGGCCGCCGATCACCACCGCTGGCGAGGTGACACCGTACTCTCGGGTGTCTGCCTGATGGGTGCCGAGGTCGACGCCGCGTGACAGGTCCACCTGCCCGGCCTGGCCGAACTCCGGGCACGGGGTCCCGCGCGCGGCGTCCAAGGCGATCAGCCGCGCGTCCACAGTGGCGACGAAGATCCGACGCTGACAGGTCTGCCCCGGGACCCCATCGGCAGCACGCCAGTAGGTCACGCCACGGTTGGCGAACTCGCCTCGCTTGACCGTGACGTCAATTCCGGGATCGTAGTTCCAGAGCTCGGCGCCGGTCTCTGGGTTGAGCGCGATGACCCGGCCATAGACGGTGGCGAGGTACAGAACCCCGTCGACCAGAATAGGGGTGGCCTGGAAGGTCGTCTCGGGCCGGCCGCCCGACCCGTCGGAGGAGTCACCGGTGTGATACTCCCAGGCCTTCTTCAGGTACGCGACGTTGTCGCGGTCGATCTGGTCTAGCGGGGTGTACCGGGTTCCCTCCTGATTACGGCCGTACTGCGGCCAGTCCGCAACGCCGCCAGCGGACACGTCGATATGACTCCTGGCGGTGGAGTAGCCGAAGGCGACCTGCCCCACAACCGCCGCCAGAACAACGCCGAGGACAAGATATCGATAGCGAAACACAGTCTTTCTCTCCTCGGGCGAGGGGGCCTCGAAGGCGCCGCCGATGGTCATGGTGTTGGATGACCAACCGTCCCATCAGGACCTCCTCAGGGTCGCCTGGCGGCCAGCAGCCGCCGGCCCAGCAGGACCAGCCCGGCCACGATCAGCAGCGCCGCCAGCCCGTAGCCGCCGACCGGCCCGACCGGGCGCCCACCGATGCCCACCACGACCTCGAAGAACACCGCCAACACCAGGAAGCCAACCAGCCCGGCCACCCCCAGCCAGGCGCCGCTGGCGGCCAGGTCACCACGGCCACGCACCACCCCCACCAGCCACCGCCCGACCCCGGCACCGACCACCACCACCAGCGCCCAGGCGTACGCCCAGGTCTCGAACCGGTCGGTGGCGTTCTGGACCCCCAGCACCACCCCGGCCATCATCACCACCCCACCGACGGTGGCCAGGACCTCCCCTGGCCGGCCGGCCGCGGCCAGCCCCAGGCCCAGCAGGCCCAGGCCCGGGACGATGACCAAGACCGGCCAGGCGACCCGGCCCAGCTCCAGCTCCACTGCCTGCCCGAGCAGGACCACCAGTCCGAGCAGGACCAGCAGCCCGCCGAGGGTCGCCTCCCCGCCAGCCCACCGCCGCCTCGGGTCGTGGTTGTCCATGGTTGCTCCTCTCCGGTCGGTGACCGCTGGGGTCAGGCTGGCAGCCGACCCGGGACCGCATACATCGCCCGCGCGGGGGAGATCGACACCCCGCTCCCCCTGACGGGGGAGATCGGTTGGCTGCCATTGGGCAGCTGGGGCATGGCGGTCATGCCGCGGTCAGTCCTGGTGCAAGTTGATGAGATTGCCGCAGGTGTCGTCGAACACGGCGTCCATGCCGCCGTAGGCCATCCTCGAGGGCTCCTTGACGAACACCACCCCCTGCGCCCTGAGCCGCTCGGCCTCGCCGACACAGTCGTCGACGGTCAGCGACAGCACCGGGCGGCCCTGCTCGCGGCTGGCCCCCTGGAACGCCCGCGCCGGCTCATCGGCCAGGTGCAGCACCAGCTCCACCCCATCGGGCTCCTCCGGGGCGACCACGGTCAGCCAGCGCTCGTCGGGGCCGTAGGCGGCGCTGGTCTTGACCTGGAAGCCCAGGACCTGGGTGTAGAACCGCTCGGCCTGGTCCTGGTCGTCCACGAAGACGCTCGTCAGCCTGATCCGCATGGGTCCATCCTCTCCTTGGCTGGTGACCCTACGGGCGACCGCCCAGGCCGGCATCGGGCACCCGGCCGTATCCAGGTCCTCAGATCTGCATCCAGGTACCTCAGACTCGTGCTCGACCCTCCTCAGCACCGGCGCGGCATACTAGGGGCCGACATGGCCTACCAGGTCACGACCGGCCGGTTCGTCGGCCGCACCCCGGAGCTGGCGCGGCTGGGTCAGCTCCTGGCCGGTGCCGCCGACGGCGCGCCGCTGGTGGCGGTGGTCGGCGGGGAGGCCGGGGTCGGCAGACCCGGCTGGTCGAGCAGCTCGCCGAGGCAGCGGGCGAGCAGGCGGTGCGGGTGCTGCGCGGTGGCTGCGTCCCGCTCGGCGAGGAGGGGTTGCCGTTCGCGCCGGTCATCGAGGCGTTGCGCGGCCTGGCGGGCGACCTGGACCCGGCCGAGCTGGAGGCGGTCGCCGGCCCCGCCCGGGGGGAGCTGGGCCGGCTGCTGCCCGACCTGGCCGATGAGCCGGCGCGGGGGCAGCGGACGCCGCTGTCGCGGATGCCGGCCACGGGCGGCTGTTCGAGCTGCTGCTTGGGGTGGCCGAGCGGCTGGCGGCACGGACGCCGCTGCTGTGGGTGCTGGAGGACCTGCACTGGGCCGACCGCTCCACCCGCGACCTGGTCGCCTACCTGGCCACCTACCTCCGCTCGGGCCCCGTCATGTTGGTGCTGACCTTCCGCAG
>Ga0081538_10006032_pt1 | contig 10770 bp, 8 predicted proteins | sample TabmetS5T2R1_FD_71022 | JGI IMG/M metagenome (GOLD analysis project Ga0081538, IMG submission 71022) | Tabebuia heterophylla rhizosphere microbial communities from the University of Puerto Rico - S5T2R1 | ecosystem: Host-associated > Plants > Roots > Rhizosphere ...
GGGCGATTCCGCTGCCGGTGACGATGATTCACGATCTGAGCGCTCTGCTGACGAACCAGGACACCGCGATCAGTCTCTACAGCAAGTTCCCATTTCCCAACCGCGAGAATCGCCAGTTCGATGCCTTTGAGCAGGCGGCTTGGGATTTCCTGATCACGAATCCGCAGGAGTCGTATTCCCGCACCGAGGTGCGCGACGGAAGGCAGATCGTACGTGTGGCGGTGGCAGACACCATGGTGGTGCAGGCGTGCGTCAACTGCCATAACACGACGGCAGCGTCGCCAAAGAAGGATTGGAAGCTCGGCGACTTGCGCGGCGTTCTGGAAATCACCTCGGTCATCGATGCTCCGCTTGCGGACGGCGCGGCGCTGAGCCGTTCCATCATCATCGGTGCAATTCTGCTCGGGCTCGTGCTGCTGGCCATCACCCTTGCTGTGGCGCGCAGCGTGACGAGGCCAATCGAGGGCCTGATCAGGGCAATGCAAAAGGTCGCGGCCGGCAACTTCGAGACCGATCTCCCCGGCCTCGGCCGCAGGGACGAGATTGGGCGGCTCGCAGCCGCCTTCAACAACATGGTTTCGGAACTCGCAGCGGCGCGACAGCGCGAAGCCGTCGATCAAGCCCGTACCGCTGCGATGCAGGCTGAACTCGGGCGCGTCGCGCGGTTGACGACAATGGGGCGGATGGCCGCCTCAATCGCTCACGAGATCAACCAACCCCTGGCAGCGATTATGGCCAATGGCAATGCGAGCTTACGCTGGCTCGCCCATGCGCCGCCAAATCTCGACGAAGCGCGGGCAGCTTTGCATCGCATCGTGAAGGACGGCCGTCGTGCCAGCGACATTATCGGGAGTATTCGTGCGATCTTCAGGAAGGGCGACGAGAGACGGGTTCCACTCGACGTCAACGAACTTGTTCGGGAGGTCCTTAGGCTCACGCAGGGTGAGCTTCAGAATGGGCGAGTCTCGGTCCAGACTGAACTGGCCAGCGAGCTGCCTAGCGTGCTGGGCAATCGAGTCCAATTGCAGCTGATGTTTCGGAATTTGATCATGAATGCTGTCGATGCGATGAGTTCCGTGACGGACCGGGGACGGGTGTTGCATATAAAGTCCGAGATCAAGCCGTCCGGCGTGCGGATCGCGGTGGCAGATTCCGGAACGGGCATCGAACCGGAAAGCATGGACCGGATCTTCGACACCTTCTTCACCACCAAATCCCATGGAATGGGGATGGGGCTTTCGATTTGCCGATCGATCGTCCAAGCCCATGGTGGGCAGCTGTCAGCGTCACCCTCACATCCGCACGGATCGATTTTTGAAATCGTCTTGCCTGCTGCCAAGCTTGGGCGAATGATGAAATCGCCTGAACAAGAGGCTGTAGCCAGCGGCGACCGATGACGTCGCGACAATGGAAGCGATAAGATTCTCTTCTTATATGCGTCGGCTCGCGGGAATTTGACTGCAATGCTTTGAATTTGCGAGGTCTTGTGGAAGCAAGGATCCGCGCAGGACCTCGAAATTTATGCAAATTCCCTGTTGATTTCCCTGTTGTCAGGGAATTTGCCAGCCGCGACGGGTTCGCATCTCACTGCATCGCCTCACTGCGGCAGGCGGATCGCCGGCGCCGCGATGCTCTCGATCATGACATTGACGCAAGCAGGCTTTCCGCTCGCCACGGCGCGCTCGATCGCCCCGGGCAGATCGGCCGCCTGTTCGACCAGTTCGCCGTGGCCGCCGAGCGCCGCCACCACCTGGTCGTAGCGCGCCGGCAGGAGCTCGCATCCATGCTGGCGGTTCCGGCCGTAGTCCCGGAGCTGAATTTGGCTCTCGGCGTTCCAGCGCGCATCGTTGCCGAGCACGCAGACGAACGGCAGGCGACGCCGCACCGCGGTTTCGAATTCGGACAGGTGGAAGCCGAAGGTGCCGTCGCCGAGGACGGCGAACACCGGTGCCCTGGGCTCGACCAGCCGGGCCGCGAGCGCGAACGGCAGCGAGCAGCCGATCGAGCCGGCGACGCCGTTCACGAGGCGCCGATGCACGGGAAGCATGCTTTGGCCCCACTGTGCAAATTCTCCTCCGTCGCAAATCAGCACCGTATCGGGGTCGCGCTCGACATAGGGGCGCAGGGTGCGGAACACCTCGGCCGGGTGCAACCGCCGGTGCGTCTGCGACACGACCTTGGCCCACGCGTCGGGCCGGCCGTCGAGCACCGCGCGCGCCTCGCGGCACCAGTCGCTGCTGCGCATCTTGCCGGCGGCGGCGCGGGCGATCAGCGTCTCGGCCGCGGCCAGGACGTCGGCAATGCAGCCCAGGAGCAGACGGGCGCCCTTTTCCCTGGCGGCGCGCTCCACCAGGGCCGCCTCGGGATCGATGGCGATCACCCGCACGTCGGGATCGAACGCCGGGCCTGCCGCCCATTGCACCGTGAAGTCCAGCGCCTTGCCGAGCAGTACGACAAGATCGGCCCGCCGCGCGAGGTCGGGAAACGCGCCGAGCGCGGCGTCGGCCATGCCGCGCGCAAGCTCCAGGATGACGCAAGGTGTGTTGGTCGCGGCCTCGAGCCGCGCCAGGAGCGCGCGGCCGCGCAGGTTCGACCACAGCGGCCCGGCCACGATCATCGGCCGCGCCGCGTCGGCGATGGCGGCGAGGACGGTACCGGCGTCCGCGGCGGCAAGCGCCGGGCCGGTCGCCGCGACGTTGCGCGCGTTCGGCCACATGACCGCCTCGGATGCGACCCGCGCGTCCAGCAGGTCCGACGGCAGGCTCAGGTGAACCGGGCCCGGGCGTCCCGCGGTGGCGATCCGGATCGCCTCGCCAATGTCGCGGCCGAGCATTGCGGCCGCGGTGCTGATCCAGGACGCCTTCGTGACCGGCGCCGCCATGTCGGCCTGACGCATCTCCTGGAAGCCGCCGCGGCCGAGCTCCCAGGTGGCCGCATGTCCGGACAGCAGCACCATGGGCGATTCGGCGCCGAGCGCCGTGAACAGGGCACCGACCGCATTGGCATGGCCGGGGCCGCCGGTGACCAAGGCAATGCCGGCCGTGCTGGTGAGGCGTCCCCATGCGTCGGCCATGTGCACCGCGGCCGCTTCGTGTCGCACGTGCACGAGGTCGAGATTGGTCTCGATCGCGGCGTCGAAGATCGACATGATGTGGTTGCCGGAGAGCGTGAACACATGCCGGCAGCCGAGCCGCTCGAGCGAGCGAGCAACGATATCGGCACCTCTCAGGGAGCGGCTCACGGGCCCGGCGGTCACGGCTGCGGCTTGCCCCGCTCCACCGCCACCACGCGTCCCTTTTCGACCGCAAGCGCGATCCTGCCGTGCTTGAGCGCCAGCGCGCTTTCGCCGAACAGCTGGCGCCGCCAGCCCTTGAGCGCCGGCACGTCGGCTTCGTCGTCGGCGGCGATGCGATCGAGGTCAGTGGCGGTGGCGATCACCTTGGCGGCGACGCCGTGCTTCTCCGACGTCATGCGCAGCAGCACCTTGAGCAGCTCGACGATTGCGGCCCCGTTCGGCGACGAGGCCGTACGCTCGAAGCACGGAATTGTCTTCGGGTCGCGGGCGAGCCCGCGCGCCACCGCGGCGAGAACGTCGCTGCCCCATTTCGATCGCTCGAATCCCCTGGGGATGGAACGCAGGTGCGCGAGCTTCTCCGGCGTGGTCGGCGCATGCACCGCGATATCGCCGATCACCTCGTCCTTGAGCACGCGGCCGCGCGGCACGTCGCGCGCCTGCGCCTCGCGCTCGCGCCAGGCCGCGACCTCCATCAGCACGGCAAGATCCTTCGGCTTGCGCACGCGCGTCTTCAGGCGCTCCCACGCCCGTTCGGGCTCGAGCTGGTAGGTTTCCGGCGACGTCAGCACCTCCATTTCCCGCAGCACCCATTCGGTCCGGCTGCGCCGCTCGATATCAGCGGACAGTTTGAGATAGACGTCGCGCAGGTGAGTCACGTCGGAGACCGCATAGGCAAGCTGGGCCTGCGAGAGCGGCCGGCGCGTCCAGTCGGTAAATCGGTGCGACTTGTCGAGCGTGTCGCCGGTGATTCGCTGGACCAGCTGCTCGTAGGAGATCGAATCACCATAGCCGAGGACCATGGCGGCGACCTGGGTGTCGAAGATCGGGTGCGGGATCAGCCCGGCCCGGTGCCAGACGATTTCGATGTCCTGCCGGGCGGCATGGAACACCTTGAGCACCGTCTCGTTAGCCATCAGCTCGTAGAAGGGCTGCAAGTCGATGGTCTTGGCCAGGGCATCGATCACCACCGCCTCGTCCGCGCTCGCCATCTGCGCCACGCACAGCACGGGATAATAGGTCGATTCGCGCAGGAACTCGGTATCGACGGTGACAAAGGGATGCTTGGCCAGCCGGGCACAGGCCTTGGCGAGCATGGAGGTGGTCGCAATCGGCTCCATGGCGGCTACATAGCTGAGTCAAGAAGCTCTGTCGCGGGGCAGTCCCACCGGCCGGCGCCCCGCCCGGAGCGTTTAAGTGCGGTCTTCCCCGCGCACGCGCGGCATGTGGATGAATTCCCAAGGGGAGGGCATCGGTCCGAGCGGCAGTTCGATCAGCGTCGGCCCATCGCGGCGGACAAAGCCGCGCCTGAGCGCGGCCCTGAGCTCGCCTGGATCGCGCACACGCTCCGCCGCCGCTCCGAAGCTCTCAGCGAAGCGCACGAAGTCGGGATTGGCGAGATCGCAGGCGATCAGCCGGTTGCCGAAGCGCTCCTCTTGAATGCGCTTCACGTTGCCGAACGCACCGTCGGCGAACACGATGGTGACGAGGGGAATGCGGTGGGCAATCGCGGAGGCGAGCTCGTTCGCCGTGTACATGAAGCCGCCGTCGCCCGAGATCGCCACGACCGGGGTATCGCGCCGTGCGTCCTGCACGCCGAGCGCGGTAGCGAAACCCCAGCCGAGATTGTCCTGGTATCCGGGCGAGAGAAAGGTGCGGGGCCGGTAGACCGGGAAAGCCAGCCGAGCGGCGAAGCCGATTTGCGTGACCTCATCGACGAAGATTCCATCCTCGGGGAGCTCCGCGCGGATCGCGTCGAGAATGGCGAGCTGGGGCGCCAGCTTGTCGAGGCGCCGGCGCATTTGCGCCTGGCGCTCCTGCATCTCCTCCTTGCGCGACCGGCGCGCGCGGTTATGCGCCGGGAGCAGGTCGATGAGGCGGCGCAGGATCGGCTTGGCGTCGCCGATCAGAGCCGCCGCGGGAGCACGAAAGAGCGCGGTCTCTTGCGCGTTGGCATCGATCCGGATGATGGCAAGATCGTCATCCACGCCCCACATGCTCTGCTGCATGTGCAGTCGTGTGCCGACGGCCAGCACCACGTCGGTTTCGCGCCACAGCTCCCGGCCGAGCGGCAGCGTCACGCTCAGCGGATCGCGGCTGTCGAGCACGCCGCGGCCGCGGCGATAGCCGAGCACGGGCGCCTGCAGCATGCCCGACATCAGCATGACCTCGTGCGCCGCGCTCTGCGCGCCGCCGCCGCAAACGATGAGCGGGCGCGCGGCGGCGCCGAGCCGCTTTGCGGCGGCCACAAGGGCATCCTCATCGACCGGCGTTTCGGCCGGAGCCTCGGGTGCGGGAATCGAAGTGATCGCACCCTCTTTGCCCCAGACGTCGATGGCGCATTCCAGCGCCGCCGGACCGGGTCGGCCGGTAAACATCGCGCGCACGGCATCAGCCACGCGGGCAGGGGCCTCCGCCGGTTCGCGGATCAGGGCGGAATGATCGACCAGCCGCTTGATAATGCCGGCCTGGTCGACGATCTCGTGCAGATGCCCGAAACCGCGGCCGATATCGTCGTGACGAATCTGTCCGATCAGCGCGAGCACCGGTGCATTCATGCCGTAGGCGGTGAGCAGGGCGGCGCCGGAATTGAGCAGGCCGGGCCCCGGCACCACCGCATAGGCCCGCGGCCTGGCGGTCGCGAGCGCCGCGCCAAGCGCCATATAGGCGGCGCCCTGCTCGTGGCGGGTGTGGATCGTGCGCAAGCGGTCCGACACCTTGGACAGGGCGTCGAACAGGTGATCGTTGTGAACACCCGGAAGCGCATAGACCGTGTCGATACCGTGCGAAATGAGGGTGGCGACGGTCGCCTCCGCGGTGGTCATGCGATTCATGGGGCCATATGTCTGCGGTGAGGGAGCGCGAGTGTGGCGGGAATGCGTCCGTTACATAGCCCAAGCGAATGCCGCTGTCGCGACGGTTAACGCGGTGCGCGAGGGCCACGCCGTGGTGACCGAATTGAGCGCCAATCCTGGTGCAGATGCAGGCGAGTTCTATTTCGCGCCCTCAGGAATCTGAATCAGCTCCGCGATCTGCTGCGGCGTCAATGGCGCCGGAATGAACTTGGTCTGCACCGCCTCGGCCATGATCTGATCGATGCCGACGACCCGGTCCAGGGTCAGGGTATCCTTCGGAAACAGTTGCGGCACCCGTTGCGCCACCTTTTCCGGCAAGCCCGAATAGTCGCTGAAAATCTTGATTGCCGCCGGATCGTGATACAGCCAATCAATGGTCTCCTTGTAGGCGCGGTTGAAGCGGACGAGGGCGTCGCGGCGGTTCTGCAGAGTCTGCACGTTGGTGATGTTCACGCGTCCGGTGCGAGTCTTCAAGGAGGCTACGTCATTGCCGGTCGCGATGATGCGGATCTGGCCGTCGTCCACCTTGTCGAGGAAGAACGGTATCGCCGAAAAGCCGACATCGACCTGGTTCGTCATGGTCTGCGTGAGCGTCGCCGTGATACTGCCGGTCGAGGTGGGTTTGGCCGTCAGCTTGTGTTGGGCAATCAGCGCCAGCAAGCCGGCGTGGCTCGATGAGCCGGTCAACGAATAAGCGACGGTCTTGTCGTTGAAGTCCTCGACCTTGCGAATCGGCGAGTTCGCCGGAACGTACCAGTAGAGATCCGGCGAGCCGATCACCTCGCTGCCGATGATGCGGATCGGTGCGCCCTTGGCGAAGGTACCGACTGCGGCCGACACGCCGGAAGCCGTTGCGATGTCGACACTGCCGGCAATCAGCGCTTGGATCGATTCGGGTCCGGCCTGTGTGTAGAGGATTTCAAGGTCGAGGCCGTGCTTCTTGAAGATGCCGCCGCGTCTGCCGAGCTCCGCGATTCCCGCGTCCCAGGCGCCGCGTTGCGGCACCGCGACCTTGAGCATGTCTTGTGCGAATGCAATGCCGTGGCTGCCGCTCATCAGCACGAGCGCGACCAGCGCGGGTGAAAGACCTGCCCGTTTCATGGCTTCCTCCCCGGTTGATTGCTGCGATCCGCAGTGCCGGCTACTGAAGGCGCGTTTTCGTGCGCGGTCAAGGTCTTAACACGAACCCAACAGGTCGCGCCGGTTCCGCGACCCGATCGGACTTTTCGTTGACTTTCGCCGTGATTGGCCCTCCATTAGTCCAGGACGGGTTGGTGAATCAGCGAGGGGAATAAGCAATGCGCGTGGCCAGCGCGTGCGCAATCTTGGTCGCGATAGTTCTTGCCGCCTACGCGACCTGGGCGCAAACACGTGCCCCGGTTTCCGCCACGAGCCCGGCTTCGGCGCCGGCTGCAACCACCGCGCCGACACCGGCGGCTGCTCCGCCGTCAGCCGCTACCGCGGCTCCGGCCCCTGTCGCGGCTCCGGCTCCGACGCTCGCTGCGGGATCTCCGCCTGCCGCCGCTTCCGCTCCGGCCTGTGCCGGCATTCCCAATGCGCTCGGCCTTGCACGCGTGGTCGAGATCGACACGGCCAGCGGACCCGGCTTCGGCTGGGAGCACTTCAAGATGCACGACTTCCTGCGCAATGGCGAGGTCGTGCTGACCTTCGATGACGGCCCATGGCCGGGCACCACGCCCGCGGTACTCAAGGCGCTGGCCGATCATTGCATCAGGGCCACGTTCTTCCCGATCGGCAAGCATGCGACCTACCATCCGGACATCCTCAAGCAGGTGGCGGCAGCGGGGCATTCGATCGGCAATCACACCTGGGGACACAAGGATCTCTCGAAGAAGCCTTACGACAACCTCGATCTGGCCAAGGAGGAGATCGAGAAGGGAATCAGCGCCGTGCGCATGGTATTGGGGGTCCCCGGCGCGCCGTTCTTCCGCTTCCCCGCCCTGAAGCATCCGCCGGAACTGGTAAGCTATCTCGGCCAACGCAATATCGGCATCTTCTCGACCGATTTCGACTCCTTCGATTTCACCATGCGGCGGTCCGGGCAGGTGATCAAATCGGTGATGACGAAATTGCAGAAGCATGGCAAGGGCATCGTGCTGATGCATGACTTCCAGCAGCCGACCGCCGATGCGCTCCCCGAGCTGCTCAGGGAGCTCAAGGCGAACGGCTACAAGATTGTCCACATGAAGCCGAAGGATTCGGTGCGGACGCTCGCGCAGTATGACGAACTGGTGGCGAAGGAGATCAAGCTGCCGACCGTCAGCGATCGCCCGACCTCGTCGGTCGTGCGCACGATCAGCGAGTAATTGCGATTGCGCGAATAGCGAATAGCGAATAGCGAATAGCGAAAGGGAACGCCGGCGCGCGGCTCCCTATTCGCTCCTCGCTACTCGCCATTCAATGGCCCGCCCGCAGCGCATCGAAGGCTACGCCATCGTTTCCACCGACGGCATGATCGCCGATGCCAACGGGGTGCAGCCGCCGCAGCTCATCGTCAAGGCTGACCAGCGCGTCTTCCGTCGCGGGCTCGACCGTGTCGATGCGGTCGCGCACGGCCGATTCTCGTACGAGGGCGGCGCGAAGGCAGCGGCGCGCAAGCGCCTGATTCTGACGCGCAGCATCGAGTCGATTGCACCGCATCCCCGGCACCCGAAGGGATTGTTGTGGAACCCGGCAGGAGCTTCGTTCGAACAGGCATGGCACGCGCTCGACGTGGCGGACGGGACGCTGGCGGTGATCGGCGGCACGGAAACGTTCGGCCTGTTCCTTGGGATCGGCTATGACGCGTTTCACCTCACGCGCGCCAATCGGGTGCGGTTGCCGGGCGGGCGGCCAGTCTTTCCCGGAGTGCCTGCGCGCACTCCCGAAGACGTGCTGGCCGCGCATGGATTGATCGGAGGCCCCCCGCAAACGCTTGACGCCGATGTCGATGTGACGTTGGTAATTTGGTATGCCGAGCCGGCGGCCTAGAGGAGCCGCCCGCTCGCCGGTGCATCGTTTTGCGCTATATGACGAGTCCAGCGTGACGCTGAGCAATCGTGCCGGTCAGCACGTTTTCAATGCTCCCATTGCGCTCGGCGGGCAGTTGCCGATGCGGAGCAACAGGACGATCGCCGAAACGATGTTTCCACCGGCGGTCCGGTCGTTTCCAATCTTCGCACCAGCGTCGTCCTCCCGCGGCCTATCTTCACCGTCGATGTGCCGGTCACAACGGACGGCAAGATCGTCAACGCGCTGCTTGAATTCTACTACCTCTGCTGCCAGTCCCATGCCCAAGGCGCCGACGCGTCGGCGCACCGACGGCCGAGGCCCGCCGTTTCCGCCGTCGCGTCGTGAACTGGAGCCGGCTGGCAAACCCGAATTTACCCCGGAGGCTATCTCTTCGTCGCACCTTTGGCCCTGGGCCTGGCCGGCGCTCGCGCCTTGGCCTTGCCTTTGCCCTTCGACTTGGCCTTGGCGGCACGGCCGACCGTCCCTTCCTTGAACTCGACGACGATCAGGCGAACCTCCTTGTCGCTGTCGTTCTCGGTCGCGCGCGCGAGCGGCGGAAACCACATCGTCTCCCCCGCCTTGAAGCTGATCTCGTAGGCCGTCCGGCCGGCCGGTGCGAAAACCAGCGTTCCGTCGGTCAACATGACCATCAGGTGGTTCGGGTAGTTGCGCGGGGGGAGCTTGTCGCCGGGCTTGAAATTGGCCTCGAAGACGCGGATGCGCTCGTTGTCCAGCACCTGCTTATACAGGCCTCTCCTCGCGCCGCCGTCCTGAGCCGCCGCGAGTCCGCACAGCGCCACGGATGCCGCAGCGATCAGCAATGCGATCCGGCCCATCGAGCAAGCCTCCGTCGCCGGTCGCGCTCGTAGCCGCCGGTCAGGCATGGAAGGATCCGGGCATCACAGTGGCTCGACCCGCTCGTGCTCGGGCGCCTCGACGATTACCGGTCGCCGCGGCCAGGCGGCAAGCATGAGGAATGCGCCGATGAGCGACAGATTCTTCAGTGCGTGATTCATGTTGTTGATGCGATCCGGCCCGGCCGGCAAGTTCCAAAAATCGTGGAAATAGAAGGTGGTGACGGCGATGAAGAGGAGCATCACGACGGCCACCGTCCGTGTCAACACGTTGAATGCGATCAGAAGACCGCCCACCACTTCGATCAATGCCACGAGGATTGCGAGAGTCTGCCAGATCGGCATGCCCAGTGTCGCCTCGATCTGTGAGGTCAGATCGGTGAGGGCTGAGGGAATGACCAGCTTCGACTGGATCTGGTCGGCCGTACCGGCAATATCCAGCAGCTTTTGTGCGCCCGAAATGATGAAAATCACGACGAGGGCTATGCGCCCAACCGTGAAAACCGCATTCATCGTCCGCTCCCTTCCCCCTCGGCCCGGGGCAGTATGAGACAACTGAAGCGCGGCGTCCTGCTTTTCGAACGCCTTACGCGAACCATGGCTTGGACAACTTTCCTAGCTGGATCGGCGACGCCGGAGCATTTTTTTCGCAAACTGGGTCCGTTTGCCTCGGGGAATGCGACCAAATCGAAACCAGAGCGCGTTCACACGCAAGCCGGATTGCACGATTACTGAGATCGCGCGCCGCCGTCCGCTC
>Ga0081538_10006033_pt1 | contig 10768 bp, 9 predicted proteins | sample TabmetS5T2R1_FD_71022 | JGI IMG/M metagenome (GOLD analysis project Ga0081538, IMG submission 71022) | Tabebuia heterophylla rhizosphere microbial communities from the University of Puerto Rico - S5T2R1 | ecosystem: Host-associated > Plants > Roots > Rhizosphere ...
CTCCGTCCACTTTGAGCGGAGACTCCGCCGGCGAGGAGGGGGTCTGTGGGAGAACCAGGGGTTCCCCCACGCTGCTAGGCGATCTGCCGGAGCACGTAGTACGTCGCTACGGAGATCGTCGCCGTGACCGCCGTCCAGAGGGCGATCCAGCCGAGGATCCGCCCCGTGAGCGCCAGCTTGTAGCCCCTGACACGACCGAGCGTCCGCTCGATCTCCCGCTTGGCGCGCCGGCCCAGGTAAATCGCTGCGAAGGCGAGGATGTAGGCGGGGACGATGGCGACCGACGCCTGAAGCAGCGTGACGCGCTCGACGATCTCGGCGGCCACGATCGCCGCCGGGAGCGTGAGGACGGCCGCCACGCCGACGAGCACGGAGAAAACCCCACTCGTGCTGACCGGACGGTCTTCGCTACTGCTTCTGGTAAGTACGGCCAATGGCGGCTGGCGGGATCGAGCGGCCGATCAGGCCCCCGACCGCGATCAGAGTCAGGACGTAGGGCAGTGTCTCGAAGAGCAGCGCGGCCTGCTCCGAATACTCGGGCAGCGAGCGAGCGAGCGCGCTCGAGAACCCGAACAAGAGCGCGGCTCCGAAGGCTCCGAACGGCTTCCACATGCCGAAGATGAGCGCCGCGAGCGCGATGAACCCCCTTCCCACGGTCATATTCTCGCCGAACGACCCGACGAACCCGATCGAGAGATAGGCGCCGCCGAGGGCCGCAAGGATCCCGGAGACGACGACGGCGGCGTAGCGAATGCCGTAGACCGAGATGCCCAGCGTCTCCGCCGCGCGCGGATGCTCGCCGACGGAGCGGAGCCGCAGCCCGACCGGCGTCCTGAACAGAACGACCCAGGAGCCGACAACGGTTGCGAGGGCGAGCCAGATCATCAGGTTCATGTCCCCGAAGATCGGGCCGAGGAAGTAGACGTCTTCGAGGAACGCGATGTGGACACTCGGGATCGTCGACACCTCGGTCGGCGTACCCTCGTCGCCGTAGATGTCGATGTAGAGGTAGCCCGTCAGGCCGAGGGCGAGGAAGTTGATCGCCGTCCCGGCGACGATCTGGTCGGCGCGCACATGGATCGAGAAGAATGCGTGGACGAGCGCGAGGACGCCGCCCGCCGCTGCAGCGGTCAGGAGCCCGAGCGCCCAGTGGCCGAGCCGGTCCGCGCCCCAGATCCCGAAGAACGCGCCGGCGAGCATCATTCCCTCGAGGGCGATGTTGACGACCCCGCTGCGCTCGGAGAACAGGCCTCCGATGGCGGCGAACACGAGCGGCGTCGCGGCGCGCAGGGTCGCCGCGATCAAGCTCGACCAGACGAAGACGGCGGCGTGGTCGTCCATGCTCGCCTGTGCCGCGGCCAGACCGAGGACGATCCCGAGGAAGCCGCAGACGATCGCGGCCCAGCCGACTTTTCGCTCACCGCGGCTCACGACCCAGATCCCGGCGGCGATCGCGAGGATCCCCAAAGCAACCGGAACCAACTCGACGAGCTCGGTCGTGCTCCGCAGGTTGTCGCCGACCGGCGGGAGCATCAGCCACACGGCCGCCGCTGCTGCGCCGATGCCGGCGAAGCCGACGCGGGTCGTCACGCGCGCACCTCCCGTGGCCGCCGGCGTGGGAGCGGCAACCGTCTGCGAGCGCGCCAGATCGAGATCACGAGCAGGTCGGCGCCGACGAACAGCACGACCAGGCCCTGGATGATCAGCGTCAGGTTGCCGGCGAGCTCCGGATCGAAGATCGACGGGTCGAGGTTCCGCGTGTTCGCCCCGGTCAGGAGCGCGCCGAAGAGGAGCGAGGAGCACAGGATCCCGAACGCCGTGTTGCGCCCGAGCAGCGCGACCGCGATTCCGACGAAGCCGAGCTCGGCTCCTTGCACGTCGCTCACGCCGTAGCGGTGCTGCCAGCCCAGGAGATCGACGGCGCCGGCCAGGCCGGCGAACCCGCCGGCGATCGCCATCGCAAGGAAGTAGCTGCGGCCGACGCTGATGCCTCCGTAGCGCGCCGCTTCGGGGTTGTGTCCGACCGCTCGCATGCCGAAGCCGAGCGTCGAGCGGTTGATGAGTGCCCAGAAAGCGGCGAGGGCGCCGAGGGCAAGCAGGAAGCCGATGTGGAGCCCCTGCAGCCCTCCCCAGAGCACGTGGAGCTTGGCCGAGTCGACGACGTCGTTCGAGATCGGCACCGACGTCTGCGTGTCGCTTTGGAGCGGGCCGCCGAGGCTGAACGCGTAGCTCGCGATCCAGTACGCGATCCAGTTGAGCATGATCGTCGTGATCACTTCATGGGCGCCGACGGTCGCTCGCATCAGGCCGGCGATTCCCGCCCATAACGCTCCGGCGAGAGCCGCGCACACGAGCCCCAGCAGGACATGCAGACCGCGCGGCATCCCGGCGAAGCTCGTGCCGATCCCGACGGCGACCATGATCCCGATGAGGTACTGGCCTTGGCCGCCGATGTTGAAGAGGCCCGCACGGAACGCGAATGCAACGGCGAGACCGGTGAGGATCAGCGTCGTCGTCAGGATCAGCGTCTGCTGCAGGCTGATCGCGGCGACAGCTACAGCGTCGGCCTCGGTCCGGTACAGGTCGTGCGTCCCGCCGATCGTTCGGACGTCGACGAGCGGATGGATGAGCCACGTAAGACCGGTGCCGTCGAAGATGCCGCGGTAGACGGGTAGAGGATTGCGACCCGTTGTCGCCACGACGACCAAGCCACCGACGAGGAACGCCAGAAGCGTCGTGATCAGGGCGGTGAGGAAGCCGCCCGCCTGCTGGTACCGGCCTACGGCGACGGTCGGCGCCTCGTCGACGGGCGCGGTGTCGACCTGGCTCACACCGCGATTCTGGCGGTGCGGGCGGCGCTACTGCTTCTCGTACGGGCGGCCGATCGCGGCCGGCGGGATCGAACGCCCGATCAGGCCGGCGACGGCGATCAGCGTCAAGAGGTACGGAAGCGTCTGGAAGAGCGTGCCGTAGGTCGCCCAGCTCTCGACGTTCTCGAGACGCGGGGCGACGGCGCTCGCGAAGCCGAAGAGGAGCGCCGCGCCGAGCACGCCGAAGGGGCGCCACTTGCCGAAGATCAGTGCCGCAAGCGCGATGAACCCGCGGCCGGCGGTCATGTTCTCCGTGAACGAGTGCACAAATCCGATCGAGAGGTACACACCGCCGAGCGCCGCCAGGGCTCCGGAGGTGGTCACCGCCAGGTAGCGGACGCCGTAGACGGAGATGCCGACTGTGTCCGCCGCCCGCGGGTGCTCGCCGACCGAGCGGATGCGGAGGCCGAGCGTCGTCCGGAAGATGACGATGTACGCCAGGACGACGGTGAGAAGCGCCAGCCAGATCATCAAATTGAGCTGGCCGAATGCGCGCTCGAGGAAGTTCCCGAGCCCCTCGGGCGGGATCCGGCCGAGGAAGTCGAGGTGGACGTCTGGGACCGCGGGCACCTCACCCGTCCCCTCCGTCCCGTAGAGGTCGATGAAGAGGTAGCCGGTCAATCCGAGGGCAAGGAAGTTGATCGCCGTGCCGCTGACGATCTGGTCGGCCCGCAGGTGGATCGAGAAGACCGCGTGGACGAACGCGAGCGCAGCGCCGGCGCCCATCCCGATCAGGATCCCCAGCCACCACGAGTCCGTGACGTCGGCGCCGTAGATCCCGAAGAACGCGCCCATCAGCATCATCCCCTCGAGGCCGATGTTCACGACGCCGGAACGCTCGGAGAACAGGCCGCCGATCGCGGCGAAGATGAGCGGAGTCGCGAACCGCAGCGTCGCCGCCGTCAGCGCAGACCACGTGATCACCACTTCGAGGTTGCCCACGGCCGCCTGCATGGCGAAGAGCCCGACGATGATCCCGAGGAAGGCGATCATCACGCCGGTCCAGCCGAGCCGCACGTGCCCATGCCGCCATGACCAGAGCCCTGAGGCGATCCCGGCGAGCCCGAGGGTGATCGGAACGGCCTGGGTACGCACGGTCAGCGGCGGCAGCGTCACCCAGAAGGCGAGGGCCCCGAGCGCGATCGCGACGATTCCGGCCGCCTTCGCGACGTCGAACCGGACCGTGGCCCGCTCGGCGACGCTCGCGACGCTCATGACTGGGTGACCGCCTGGGCCGTCTTACGCCGGAGCTTCGTGCGCGCCCGCCAGAGATAGAGGATCAGGAGGTCCGCCCCGACAAAGAGGACGACGAGGCCCTGGATGATCAGGGTCAGGTTCCCCGCGAGCTCGGGTTGGAAGACGGCCGGATCCAGGTTCCGGGTCGACGTTCCGTTCAAGAGCGCGCCGAACAGCAGTGCGCTGAAGAAGATGCCGAGGGGAGTGTTTCGTCCGAGCAACGCGACGGCGATGCCCATGAAGGCGATCTGGGACGAGATCTGCACGCTCGTCAGGTCGACGCGGAAGAGCCAGCCGAGGATGTCCACGGAGCCGGCGAGCCCGGCGAACGCTCCGGAGATCGCCATCGCCAGGAAGTAGTTCCGCCCGACGCTGATCCCCCCGTAGCGCGCTGCTTCGGCGTTGAAGCCGACCGCCCGGACCTCGTAGCCCAGCGTGGTCCGGTTGAGGACGAGCCAGAAGACGATGAGGGCGGCGATCGCGACGAAGAAGCCGATGTGCAGGCCCTGCGCCAGCGCCTCGCCCCAGAAGACGTTCAGCTTCGCACCCTGAGAGACTTCCTCGGTCACGGGCACGAAGACCTGCGCCGGATCCTGCAGCGGCCCCTCGAAGCCGACGAGGTAGCTCCCGATCCAGAGCGCGATCCAGTTGAGCATGATCGTCGAGATCACCTCGTGGGCGCCGACGGTGGCTTTGAGGATCCCGGCGATCCCTCCCCAGATCGCTCCCGCGAGGGCACCGGCCCCCGCCGCGAGGATCATGTGCGGCACGTGCGCCAGGTCCGGCATCCAGACGCCGACCTGGCTGCCCACGATCATCCCGGCGATGTACTGGCCCTGCCCGCCGATGTTGAAGAGGCCGCAGCGGAACGCGAAGGCGACTGCGATTCCGACGAGGATCAGCGTGGTCGTGACGAGAAGCGTCTGCTGGAGGTCCTCGGCGGCGAGCATCCGCTCCTGGCCGCGGACCCACGGGAAGAACCAGTTCAGGCCGGTGCCGTCGAAGATCGCACGGTAGGTGCTGAGCGGGTTCTTGCCGGTGGTGACGAGGACGACGAGCCCGCCGATGATGAACGCCAGGAGGGCCGTGAGGACCGGCGTGATGATCCCGCCCGCCCGCTGGTAGAGGGCGAACCTCGCCGCCATGCTCGGGGCGGGCTCCTCCGGCAGTTCAGGTGGCGGCGTCGCTTGCTGTTCGCTCAAGAGGCGGCCGCCTGCTCGACCTGACCGCCCGTCATCGCGATTCCCAGCTCCTCCTCCGTGACGTCGGGCCCGTACTCGGCGACGATCTGGCCCTCGTAGATCACGAGGATCCGGTCGGAGAGGGAGAGGATCTCGTCGAGCTCGAGTGAGATGAGCAGCACCGCCCTCCCGTCGTCGCGCTCTTCGACCAGCCGGCGATGCACGAACTCGATCGCCCCGACGTCGAGGCCGCGGGTCGGCTGCGCGGCGATCAGCGCGCGGGGGTCGCGCGCCACTTCGCGGGCGACGACGACCTTTTGTTGGTTCCCGCCCGAGAGCGCTGCCGCGCGCGTTCGCGGCCCGCCCCCGCGGACGTCGAACTCCTGGAGGAGTCGCCGTGCCCAGGCGATCATCCGGCCCGGTCGCAACCAGCCGAGCCTCGCGAAGGGCTGCTTCTCGAAGTCGTGGAGGGCGAGGTTCTCGGCAAGCGTGAAGTCGAGGACGAGGCCGCGTAGGTGGCGGTCCTCGGGAATGTGGCCGAGCCCTGCGTCGTAGTGGTCGTGGGCGCTCCGCATCGTCACGTCACGGCCGCCGACGACGACCTTTCCCGAGGTCACGCGCCGCAGACCGGTCAGAGCGTCGATCAGCTCGCTCTGGCCGTTTCCGTCGACGCCCGCGATCCCGACGATCTCACCGGAACGGACGGTCAGTGAGACGTCGCGCACCGCCGGCAGCCCTCGCTCGTCGACGACTGTTAGGTCCTCGACGACGAGAAGCGGCTGCTCGGGCTCGCCGGCCGTCTTCTGGACGCGCAGCAGCACCTCCCGGCCGACCATCAGCCGCGCCAGGCCCTCCCGCGTCGCGCCCTCGCTCGAGACCGTCTCGATCTTCTTCCCGCGGCGGAGGACCGTGACCCGGTCGGCGATCTCGAGCACCTCACGGAGCTTGTGACTGATGAAGATGATCGACATCCCTTCGCGCTGAAGGGTCTTGAGGATCCCGAAGAGCTCGTCGGCTTCCTGCGGTGTCAAGACCGCTGTCGGCTCGTCGAGGATCAGGATGTCGGCTCCGCGGTAGAGCGCCTTGAGGATCTCGACCCGCTGCTGCTGGCCGACCGTGATGTTCTCCACGCGCGCGTCCGGCTGGATCGCGAACTTGAAGGTCGCCGCCAGGTCGCGGACACGGCTGATCGCGGCGTCGTAGTCGAGGAAGACGCCCCCTTTGCGCGGCTCGGAGGCGAGGACGACGTTCTCGGCCACCGTCATCACCGGGATCAGCATGAAGTGCTGGTGCACCATCCCGATCCCGTGGTCGATCGCCTCGCGCGGCGAGCTCATCTTCACGGGCTTGCCGTTGATCGCGATCTCGCCCTCGTCCGGGTGGTAGAGGCCGTAGACGACGTTCATCAGCGTCGACTTGCCGGCGCCGTTCTCACCGAGGAGCGCGTGTACTTCTCCGCGCTGAAGGTCGAAATCGATGTGGTCGTTCGCCAGGACCCCGGGGAACCGCTTAGTGATGCCTCGAAGCTCGAGGACGGGGACCTGCTGCTCCGCCATCGGGAGCAATCCTAGGGGGCGGACGAAGCCCGCCCCCTAGGAACCGACTACCGAACTAGGACGACGGCGGCCTGATCCGACCCTGTGCGATCAGGCGACGGATCCGCTCGGCCTTGCGGGTGTACTCCGCCCGCTTGGCCCTGGAGAGCCTGCGGCTGAGCCGGCCGTAGCCGACGCCGTTGTTCCGGACGCTGTAGGTCGTGTTGAACCCGCCGCGGAAGCCAGAGGGATTCGCGCGGTAAGCCCGGATCATGTCGAAGACCGCGACGTCGACCCGCTTCGTCGCGCTCGTCAGGATGTGCGGGCCGAGGAAGTACTGGTCGGCGTCAACGCCGATGCCCCAGATCCTCCGCTCGCGCGCCGCCTGCAGACCGCCGAGACCACAGGCGCCGGCGACCTGGAAGGCCACCCGCGAGCCACGGTCGATCTGGTTGAGCGTCGTCTCCTTGCACTTCGCCTGGTCGGCGAAGGTCGGGTCGTTCGCGTAGTTCACAAGCACCTGCACGCGCCGGTTCGCGCGGCGTGCGCCGGCACGATAGCCCGCGATGAAACGCACGATCGCAGGCACCCGGTTCGCGCCGACCGCCGAGATCACGTCGCGGCCCGGCTCATCGAGAACCCGGAGCCCGGCGATGTACCCGGCGAGGTACCCGGCCTCCTGCTCCCTGAACTGAACGCCGCGGACGTTGGACGGATCCCGCTGGAGATCCGGCCAGTTGACGTCGATGCCCGCGAACCGCGTGTTCGGGAAGTCCGGCGCCACGGCGTCGATCGGCCCGAAGGCGAACAGGACGCCGACCGGGATCACGAGCCCGTGACCCTGCTGCGCGGCCGTCCGTAGGTTGGCGGTGCGGTCGTTAGCCGAGTTCGTGATGTACGCCCGGCCCGTGACACCTCGGAGCTGCCGCTGCGCCCGCTGGAGGCCCTGATACGAGAGCTGGTTGAACCCCCTGTCGTTCAGGCCGCCGATGTCGGTGACGAGCGCCACCCTGACCGCGGCCGGCCCCCCGGGCGCCGCAGTTGCCGAGAACGTCGCGATGACCGCAAGTGCGGCCACTGCAAGCACCGCAGACGCCCAAGGCAAGAGTCTTCTTACCTTCACTTAATCCTCCCCTTTCTGAGGTTTCCTCGTGCCGAGGGATGCGAAAGATTGATGCTAACCCCCGTCGTGCTGGGACGTGAAGGGGTGGTGAAAGTTAGGCTCGAGCTAGCTCGGAATCCGGTCTAGTTCCCGCTCTTCAACCAATACGCGCCTTGGTTTCGAGCCTTCATATCCGGAGATGATCCCGCGGCGCTCGAGCATGTCGATCAGGCGGCCCGCGCGCGTGTAGCCCACCCGCAGGCGGCGCTGGAGCAGCGACACAGACGCGGTCTGAGTCTGGACGACGATCTCGATCGCCTTCTCGAGCAGCGGGTCCTGATCGGGGTCGAAGTCGTCGTCGCCGTCGGCGAGCTCCTCGGGCGGCGTCTCCGGCGCCTCGAGCAGCGACTCGTCGAGCTCCTGGCCGCGCTGTGCTCGGCACTGCTCGACGAGAAGACTGGTCTCTTCCTCGCTCACATAGGCGCCCTGGAGGCGCTGGAGCCGCGAGGTTCCGAGCGGCTTGAAGAGCATGTCGCCCTGCCCGAGCAGGCTCTCGGCGCCGGCCTGGTCGAGGATCACGCGCGAGTCGGTCTGGCTCGAGACCGCAAAGGCGATCCGCGACGGCACGTTGGCCTTGATCATCCCCGTGATCACGTCGACGGAGGGCCGCTGCGTCGCGAGCACGAGGTGGATGCCCACGGCGCGCGACTTCTGCGCCAGGCGGATGACCGCGTCCTCCACCTGCTGCGGCGAGATCATCATCAGGTCGGCGAGCTCGTCGATCACGACGAGCAGGTAGGGCAGCGTCTCCTCCCCCCTGCTCCGGAACGAGCGGTTCGCCTCCTGGAGGTTGCGGGCGCGCACGGTGCTCAGGCGCTCGTAGCGGTGCTCCATCTCGGCGAGCACGTTCGTGAGGACGATCGAGGCCTCTTTCGGGCTCGAGACGACGGGGGTCAGGAGGTGCGGAATCTTCTCGTAGAGCGAGAGCTCGATCCGCTTCGGGTCGATCAGGATCAGGCGCGCGTCGTCGGGAGTCGCGCGCAGCAGGATCGAGCTGAGGATCGTGTTGATGCACCCCGACTTCCCCGAGCCCGTCGTGCCGGCGATCAGCAGGTGCGGCATTCGCGCCAGGTCGGTCCAGACCGCGTTGCCCGAGATGTCCTTGCCCAGCCAGACGGCAAGTGGGCTGGCCGTCGAGGGCAGGTCGTCGTAGACATCGCCGAGCGTGACCAGGTTCGGCGAGAGATTCGGGATCTCGATCCCGACGGCCTGCTTGCCGGGAATCGGGGCGAGGATGCGGATCTCCGTCGTCGCGAGCGCATAGGAGAGGTCGTCCTTGAGCGCGGCGACCTTGGACATCTTCGTGCCGGCCGCGAGCTGGAGCTCGTAGCGGGTGACGCGTGGCCCGCTGATCTCGCCGACGAGCCGTGCCTCGACCCCGAAATCGGCCAGCGCGCGGACGACGGCCTGCGCCGCCTGCTCGTTCGGGCCCGCCTGACTGTTCGACTTCGCCGGCGAGCGCTTGAGCAGCGAGGGCTCCGGGAGGACGTAGTCGGCCTTGGTCGGGTTCGGCGGCTCGAAGAGGGCCTGCTGCTCGCTCGTCTCTGTGGGCTCGTCGTCGTGGAGCGTCAGCAGCGGCGCGGGCTCAGCCTGGCCGACGACTTCGGGGAACTCGGAGACGCCGTCGACGGGCGCTTCCTGGCGCGGACGCAGCGGGATCGGCGCGGGGAGTGGCTCGTCGCGCCGCGGAGCTCGTTCGAAGGTCTGGCGCGCGGCGGTGCGCGCGCGGCGGACGGCGGGCCCGGAACTGCGGAGGAGCGCGCCGACGGAGGCGCCCGAGAGGAGCAGGACGCCGGCGGTGAGCGCCGTCACCCCGGCGATCAGCATGCCGGTGCGGCCGACGAGCGTCCCGACCACCTCTTCCAGCGCGCGGCCGACGTAGCCGCCGCGGGCGCCGAGGACGAGCATGAGGCCAAGCGCGGTGACGGCGATCCCCGTGCGGAACGGCCGTAGCTCGACGATTGCGCTCCGGGTCAGCATCAGGCCGCCGACGACGATCAGGCCGGCCGGTAGGAGATGGCCGGCGTCGCCGATCACGGCCCAGATCCCATCCTCCACCCAGCCGCCCGCTCGGCCTCCTTCCCAGCCGAGGTAGGTCAGCGTCGAGAGGAAGAGACCGACGGCGCAGAGACCGAGGCCGATCAGCTCGGGATGGTGGTGGCTGCGCTCCTTCCGCGTCGAGCGTTTCCGGGTCTTGACGCGCGCGGGCGTGCGCGGCTTCAGGGCGCGCTTCTTGCGGCGCTTCGGCATGGGCGCTGCTTCGACGCGCCGCGGCTCTCCCCTCTAGTCCGGCGGCGGCTCCCAGGTCACGACGAACCAGAGGAACAGGACTCCAAGAATCGGCGCGATCCAGAGGATGAAGGCGACGCCCGGGGCGCCGAACGTTTCCTTTCTTTGTCGGAGAGCCGTGAAAGAAGCTGCGGTTCCGAGCATGAAGCCACCGGCGAGAACGGCCACGAAGCTCGCCACCTCGACGCGGGTGGCGAGGAGAATCCCGATCAGGCTCAAGGCGGCACCAATGAGTGCAACCGTGCGCCGGGCGGTCATCCGAGCGTCGGAAGGCGTTCGAGCAGGAGGCCGACGAACGCGTCGCCGTCCACGTCGACTCCGACATGGGCGTTCGGCTCGTTGGCGGTTCGACGCCAGAGGTCGACGACGGTCCGCCCTCTCGTCAGCTCGGAGTCGCACTCGATCGCGACGTGGCGATGCTCCGTCTGCACGAGCTCCGGCCGGAAGACCTGGGCGAGCGCCACGGCATCGTGGATCGGCGAACCGGTGAAGCCG
>Ga0081538_10006034_pt1 | contig 10768 bp, 7 predicted proteins | sample TabmetS5T2R1_FD_71022 | JGI IMG/M metagenome (GOLD analysis project Ga0081538, IMG submission 71022) | Tabebuia heterophylla rhizosphere microbial communities from the University of Puerto Rico - S5T2R1 | ecosystem: Host-associated > Plants > Roots > Rhizosphere ...
CCGGCGCCCCCCCCCCGCGTTCGCCCCGGCCCCCCCCATCCGCGCCGCCGCCGCCCTCGAGGAGGCCGACCGCCGCCTCACCATCGGCACCGCCCCCCAGCTCACCCTGGAGGCCGCCTTCCTCTCCGTCCAGGCCGCCCTCCGCGGCCCGTCGGTCCCCATCAGGCGCCTGGCCATCCGCCGCTGACCCGGTGCCGACCCGTTTCCCCTGGCCCGTCACGCGTCCCGTTCGGTACACTCCGGCTTCGCGCCGGCCCCGGTCGTCAGCGCCCGCCCGAGTGGCGTAGTGGTAGCGCATCCGACTCGTAATCGGAAGGTCGAGGGTTCGAATCCCTCCTCGGGCTCTAAAACCGCAGGTCATAGGGCCTTTCTGGCATCGCTCGCTGGGCAGCGGCAACCGGCGGTCATTCCTTTGGGTTAGATGTGCGCCAGAGGCGCGCGCACCCCGCTACGCTACTTGGAGTCCGCCCATCGATTCAGCGCCCGTCGATGGGCCTCCTTCGTCGGGCCACTCCAGGCGAATTAGTGGAGGGCGGACGATTGGGCCGGCCCTGCGGGCCGGGCGCGCATTCGCGCGCAATCTCAGGAAACCAAATTGCGGCTACGCCGCCATTCCCGCAGTTCATTAAGGCGGAGTCCGTCGCTTGCCGGTCCATTGGTGCTCACGCGACTAACGACCCGTCTGGGTCACTGTGGCCGCCGCCATCAGCTGGCTATGACACCGTTGCAGGCAACGCCGAGCAGCTGCGGACTTCGGCTCTTATGCTACAAATGACGGCGATGCGGGCTGCCTGATCTGGGAGGGTTCCGCCGGCAGAGTGAGACCCACTCGCGCGCTGTCTGCGGCCGGTGCGACCTGACCTTGGCAGGGGTGGGCCTTGGGAGGCGGTCGGGTGACGACACCATTCGTCGGCCGCGAGGCCGAGCTGGCCGCGCTCACCGCCGACCTGGACGCCGCCGCCAGCGGCCGCGGTGGGGTGGTGCTAGTGGGCGGCGAGCCCGGCATCGGCAAGACCCGGCTGGCCGAGGAGCTGGCCACCCAGGCGACCGCGCGCGGCGCCCTGGTGCTGTGGGGCCGCTGCTGGGAAGGGGAGGGCGCACCCGCCTTCTGGCCCTGGATCCAGGTCGTGCGCGCCTACCTCCAGACCGTCGACTCGACGGCCCTGCGCACCGAGATGGGTGCCGGCGCGGCCGACATCGCCCAGCTGGTCCCCGCTATCCGCGAGCGCATGCCGGACCTGCCCACCCCGCCGCCGGTCGAGCCGGAGGCGGCCCGGTTCCGGCTGTTCGACAGCCTGACCGGCTTCTTGCGGGCAATCGCCGCCCGCCGGCCGCTGCTGCTGGTCTTGGACGACCTGCACTGGGCGGATGGGCCGTCGCTGGCCCTGCTGCGGTTCGTGGGCCGGGAGCTGGAGGGTGCCGCCGGGCTGCTGGTGGTGGGGATCTACCGGCACACCGAGGTGGACCGGGACCATCCGCTGCTTTTGACCCTGGCCGACCTGACCCGTGGGCAGGATCGTCGCCGGCTGCTGCTGGGCGGCCTGGACCAGCAGCAGGTGGCCAGCTTTGTCGCCCTGGTCGCCGGCGTGCAGCCAGCCGCCGGGCTGGCGGCGGCGGTGCACCAGCAGACCGACGGCAACCCGTTCTTTGTCACCGAGGTCGTCCGCCTCCTGGCCAGCCAGGGTCGCATCGACCCCGCCGGGACCAGCTCGTCGCTGCTGGCGGCCGGGCTGCCGGAGGGAGTCAAGGCGGTGATCGCCGAGCGGCTTGAGCACCTCTCCAATGGGTGCCGCCGAATGCTCGAGGTCGCCGCCGTCCTCGGCCGCAACTTCCAGCTGCGCGGCCTGCAACCGGCCAGCGGCCTGGACGGCGACCGGCTGCTGGAGCTGCTGGAGGAGGCCGAGGCGGCCCGGGTCGTCACCGAGGTCCCAGGCAGACTTGGTCGGCGGCGGTTCGCGCACGCGCTGGTCCGGGAGGTGCTGTACGAGGGCCTGCCCGCCACCCGCCGGATCCGATTGCATGGGAGGGTGGGGGAGGCACTTGAGGTCCTCTACATGGCCGATCCGGAGCCGCACCTGGCCGAGCTGGCCCACCACTTCGTGGCCGCCGCCCCCGGCGGCGAGGAGCTGGCGGGCAGGGCGGTGCGGGTGGCCACCGCCGCGGGTCGGCGTGCTCTGGAGCTGCTGGCCTGGGAGGAGGCGGCCGACCTGTTCGAACGCGCCCTGGCCGCCCTGGAGCTGGTCGAGCGACCCGACCAGCAGCAGCGCTGTGGGCTGCTGCTGGCCCTGGGGGAGGCCAGGATGGCCGCCCGTGACGTACCGGCCGCTCGCGCCGCCTACCAGCAGGCCGGCGAGCTGGCCAGACGGATCGGCGCGGCAGAGGCGCTCGCGCGGGCGGGTCTTGGCCTGGGGGTGGAGTTCACCAGCGGGATCGTCGACCCGGCCGAGGTCGGGCTGGTGGAGGAGGTGCCGACCGCGGCCTCCGGCGTCGTCGACCCAGTCGAGGTCGGGCTGTTGGAGGAGGCGCTGGTCGCCCTCGGCGACACCGACAGCCCGCTGCGGGCCCGGGTGCTGGCCCGGCTGGCCAGAGCGTTGCTGGCCACCCCGCAGCTGGACCGCCGGCTGCAGCTCAGCCAGGAGGCGGCCACCCTGGCCAGGCGCCTTGGTGACCCGGCAACCCTGGCCGCGGTGCTGTATGACCGGCACCTGGCCATCTGGGGCGCCGACCAGCCGGCATTCGCCGGCGAGCGGCTGGCCATGGCCACCGAGGTGGTCAACCTGGCCGAGCAGGCCAGCGACTGGGCGATGGCGCTGCGGGGACGGGGCCTGCGCCGCACCGACCTGCTGGAGCTGGGTGATGTAGCTGGCTTCGACGCCGACCTGGCCGCCGCCGAACAGACCGCCGAGCAGCTCCGCCAGCTCCATCATCGCTGGCAGCTGCCGATGGCCCACGCCTCCAGGGCCATGCTGGCCGGTCGGTTCACGGAGGCCGAGGAGCTGGCCGCAAAGGGGCTGGCCATCGGTCGGCGGGCCGGCGACAAGGGCGTCGGGATCCGGTACGTGGGGGTGGTTCTGACCCTTCGCTGGTTGGAGGGCCGCTTCGGCGAGACCGTCGAGTTGTTCCAGCGACTGTCGGCCCGCTTCCCAGGGCTGCTGGTGTACCGGGTATCCCTGCCCGTCGCGCTTGTCGAGGCCGGCCGCCCCGAGGAGGCGCGGGCGGAGGTCGAGCGGCTGACCGCCGGCGACCTGGCCGCGCTGCCCCGGGACCTCTTCTGGAGCTGGACCCTGGCCGCGCTGGCGGGTACCTGCCACCACCTCGGCGACGCCACCAACGCCGCCATGGTGCGCGAGCTACTGGAGCCCTACGCCGACCGCAACATCGCCATGGTCGGCGCCCTCTGTATGGGTCCGGCGGCCTACTACCTGGGGCTGTTGGATCTCACCCTCGACCAACCCGAGCAGGCCGTGCGGCGCTTCCAGCATGCGGCCACCCTGGCAGGCCGCCTCCAGGCCCGCCCCATGATCGCCCTGAGCCACGAGGGCCAGGCCCGGGCCCTGCTGGCCCGGGACCGCCCCGGCGACCGCCAGCAGGCCGCCGCCCTGCTCGACCAGGCCGCCGCCACCGCCCAAGAACTCGGCATCCACGGGCTCGGGGAGCGGGCCGGCGCCCTGCGCAAGGAGCTGGCCGCGCCGGCCTGGCCGGCCGGGCTGACCGGCCGTGAGGTCGAGGTCCTGCGGCTGATCGCCGCCGGCCATAGCAACCGGGCCATCGCCCAGGCGCTGTACATCAGCCCCAACACCGTGCTGCACCACGTCAGCAGCATCTTCACCAAGACCGGGGTGGCCAACCGGGCCGAGGCCGCCGCCTACGCCACCCGCCACGGCCTGACCGGATAGCAGCATCCTGCCATCCCACCATCCCAGCACACCGGCACGGCGGGATCGGAAACCGCTGCTTCCTACGATGCCGTCCAGCCGCCAGACCGGGATCCTCCTGGGCGACAGCATCCGTCACGCACTAGGAGCCGACGTCATGGACGACCCCATTCCCTGCCCGCAGTGCGGCGGCCCCGCCCGCATCACCGAGCGGTTCTGGCTGGCCAGCACCGACGGGCCGGTCGAGCACCTTGTGACCGGCTGTAGCCACCAGCACTGGCTGACACCGCGAGCCGAGACCCTCGCCGGCGCCCAGCCCAACGCCACCCCAGCGGCCACCCAGCGCCCACTCGCCCGAGCAATGGCCGATGGAGCTTCTCCGGAACCGGATCTGCGGCTGCCGTCAGGAGGCACGCGGATGCCACCGATCGGGAAGCACGCCGTCGTGCTCGGCGCCAGCATGGCCGGCCTGGCCACCGCCCGGGTGCTGGCCGACACCTACGAGCGGGTCACAGTGCTGGAGCGCGACACGCTCCCAGCGGCCGCCGCCCACCGCAAGGGCGTCCCCCAGAGCCGCCACGCCCACGCGCTGCTGGCCGCCGGCAGGGACGCGCTGGAGGAGCTGTTTGGTGGCCTGACCGACGAGCTGGTCGCCAACGGCGCCCTGTCTGGCGGCCTGGCCGAGACCCGCGTGTACAACGAGGGGCTCAGGCTCTGCCTCGAACCGGACGACCTGCAGGGGCAGGCCATCGTCCTCAGCCGGCCCTTGCTGGAGGGCTGCGTCCGGGAGCGGGTGCGGGCTCTGCCCAACGTGCAGGTCGTCGACCGCTGCGAAGCCACCGGGCTAGTCGGGACGCCCGACGGGCGGGCTGTGCGCGGGGTCCGGGCTATTCGACGCGCCGACGGCCATGCCGAGGAGGTCCTGGAGGCCGACCTGGTCGTGGATGCCACCGGCCGGGGCTCGCGCAGCCCCATCTGGCTGGAGGAGCTCGGCTACCCGCGACCCGCTCAGGACGAGGTGCGCACCGGCCTGGCCTACGCCAGCCGGCTCTACCGGCGCCGCCCCGACCACCTCGACGGCGACCTGGTCGTGGTGGTGGCCGCCACCGTGGACCGCCCTCGCGGCGGCGCCATGCTGGCCATGGAGGGCGACCGCTGGCTGGTGACGCTCAACGGCTACCTCGGCCAGCGGCCCCCGACCGACCCCGACGGCTTCGCCGCCTTCGCGGCCGCCCTGCCCGCACCTGACATCTTCGAGGTGATCTCCGAAGCCGAGCCGCTCGGCGAGGTGCTGCCCGCCCGCTACCCGGTCAGCGTGCGGCGCCGCTACGAGCGGCTGCGCCGGTTCCCGGACGGCTATCTGGTGACCGGGGACGCGGTCTGCGCCTTCAACCCCGTCTACGGCCAGGGCATGTCGGTGGCCGCGCTGGAGGCCCTGGCCCTGCGCGAATGCCTGCATGCTGGCCCGGTGGCCGGGCTGGCCGGGCGTTTCTTCGCCAAGGTCAGCCGGATCGTGGACATCCCCTGGGGGATCGCGGTCGGCGCCGACCTGCGCCTCCCCGGCGTCGAGGGCGCCCGCACGGCCAAGGTCCGGCTCATCAACGCCTACCTGGCCCGCTTCCATGTGGCCGCGGCGACCGACCCGGTCCTCGGCGGGGCGTTTGTGCGGGTTGGCAACCTCATGGACCGCCCCGAACGCCTGCTTCGCCCGACCATCGCCCTGCGCGTCCTGCGCGGCAACCTGCGGCGCGCCGCCACACGGTCACACGAATCGCGGCTCGCCTCGCGAACGCAGCCGGTGGCGGGCGGCATCGCCCGGGTGGAGCCAGCCCCGAATCCTGCTCAGCGACCGTAAGCACCGTTCCAACCGAGGAGATCAGCATGCGCCACGCCCTCATCACCGTCCAGCTCCTGGACCAGGCCCGCGACGCCGCCATCGCCCAGGCCGAGGCCGACCAGCGGCTGGAGCACCAGGCCCGGGTGACGGCCCGCACGCAGCCCGCCGCGCCCAGAGGGTACTGCCGGCTCGCCGGCTTAACCCGTCGCGTCCGCGCCCTGGCGGCGCGGACCACTTGATCGAGGAGGCATCCGATGACGTCGACGATCATCCGCAGCCCGTACCCTGATGTGACCGTCCCCGAGCTGTCGCTGCCCGAGCTGGTGTTGGCCGACGCGGCCTGGCGGGCCGACAAGCCGGCCCTGATCGACGGGCCCAGCGGCCGCACCATCACCTACGGCCAGCTGCACGAGCGTTCCCGGCTGGTGGCCGGCGGCCTGGCCGCCCGGGGCTTCGGCAAGGGCGAGGTGTTCGCCATCTACCTCCCGAATCTGCCCGAGTACGCGGTCGCGTTCTACGGGGTGCTGCTGGCCGGGGGGACCAACACCACCATCAACCCCCTGTACACCGTCGAGGAGCTCGCCGCCCAGCTCAACGATGCCGACGCCCGCTACCTGCTCACCATCCCACCGTTCCTGGACAAGGCGATCGAGGCGGCCGGCCGGTCGGGGGTCCGGGAGGTCTTCGTGCTCGGCGAGGCCGCCGGCGCCACCCCGTTCGCGGCCCTGCTGCACGCTGGCCACCAGCCACCCCAGGTGCAGATCGACCCGCACCGCGACCTGGCCGTCCTGCCCTATTCCAGCGGCACCACCGGGCTGCCCAAGGGAGTCATGCTCACCCACCACAACCTGGTCGCCAACCTGTGTCAGTTCCAGCCGGTGGTGGACCTGGGCGAGGAGGAGACCGGCGTCGCCGTGCTGCCGTTCTTCCACCTCTATGGGCAGGTGGTGCTGATGGCGGCGGCCCTGTGGCAGGGTGGCACGCTGGTCACCATGCCCCGCTTTGACCTGGAGCAGTTCCTGGCCATCCTGCAGGACCATCGGGTCTCGCGGGCGGCGGTGGTCCCGCCGATCGTGCTCGCCCTGACCAAGCATCCGCTGGTGGACCGGTTCGACCTGTCGGCGCTGCGGTTCGTCCTCTCGGGCGCCGCGCCGCTCGGCACCGAGCTCGAGGAGGCGTGCGGCCGGCGGCTGGGGTGTGTGGTCGGCCAGGGCTACGGGCTGACCGAGACCGGCCCGGTCCTGACCGCCCACCCACCCCAGGAGGCCCGGGTCCGCCACGGCTCGGCCGGCCAGCTGCTGCCCAACACCCAGGCCAAGGTCGTCGACCTGGCCACTGGCCAGCCACTGGGTCCCGACCAGGACGGGGAGCTGTGCTTCCGCGGCCCCCAAGTGATGGCCGGCTACCTGAACGCCCCCGAGGCGACCGCCCGGATGCTGGATGCCGAGGGGTGGTTGCGCACCGGCGACATCGGCCACGTCGATGACGACGGCTACTTCTACGTCGTGGACCGGGTCAAGGAGCTGATCAAGTACAACGGGCTGCAGGTCGCGCCGGCCGAGCTGGAGGCCGTGCTGGTCTCGCACCCACAGATCGCCGATGCCGCGGTGGTGCGCATCCCTGACGAGGAGGCCGGGGAGGTCCCCAAGGCGTTCGTGGTCGCCACCGCCGAGCTGTCGGCCCAGCAGGTCATGGACTGGGTGGCCGAGCGCGCGGCGCCGCACAAGCGCGTCCGCGCCGTCGAGTTCATCGACCAGATCCCCAGGGGGCTGTCGGGCAAGATCCTGCGGCGGGTGCTCATGGACCGCGACCGACAGACCACGGCCAGCCTGCCGAGCTAGCTGCCAAGCGGGCAAGCCGCCGGGTTCGGGCCGGGCCCGCCGCCTGACCGAGGGCCATCCCCCTGTCCGATGGGGCTACCGACGCCCACCCGGTAGCCCCATCGGTATTCCGACAAGCGACCAAGCCCTCGGACGAAAGCTTGCCGTGGTGCGGCAGGTCCTCCCAGGGTCAGCTTGGTCATTCTCTTGGTCATTCCCCCTGCCATAACGCCACAGGCCAGGAACGTACTGGATGGACGACCCCGCTGACGTGAGCAGCCAGAACGGGTCTGGGCGGTACCTGCTGGACGGGTGCGTTTCGACTCGTAATCGGAAGGTCGTCGGTTCGAATCCGACCTCGGGCTCTAAAACAGCAGGTCAGGGCAGGTATACAGAGGCTAGTCGCTTGCCTTGCTTGCCTCGTTGATCATCCCCGTGCGGAACCCGGCCTCGGAGGCCCGCCCGGGTGACCGGGCGACCGCCTTGCAAGCGCGGGTCATCGCTGTTCGCGCGGTGACCCCAGGACCGCCACGCTACGAGGTACCGTGACCGTCGGGCCTCATGCGCGTAACGCCACGCGGGATGCAAGCGACCAGGAGGTGGCGGTGACGACCGACAAGTCCGGGCGAACCAGCGCCGGCATCCTGCTCTGGCGTCGCCGGAACGATCGCCTGGAAGTGCTCCTCGCTCACATGGGTGGTCCGTACTGGGTGAACAAGGACCTGGGTCACTGGACGATCCCGAAAGGCGAGGTAGAGGCGGGAGAGGAACTGGTCGTGGTCGCTCGCCGAGAGTTCGCGGAGGAAACCGGCCACAAGGTCCCCGATACCCCGCTCATCGAACTCGGTGAGATCCGGCAGAAGTCGGGGAAGCTCGTCCTGGCCTGGGCGGCGCAAGGAGACCTCGACCCCGCGACGGCGGTCAGCAACACCTACCAGATGGAGTGGCCGCCCGGGTCGGGGCGTGTCGAGACCTTCCCCGAGATCGACCGCGTCGAATGGTTCAAGCTCAACAAGGCGCGCCGCAAGCTGAAAGCGGCGCAGGTTCCATTTCTGGATCGGCTCCTAACCGCGATCGCTGCCGATCAATAGCTACCGACGGGCGCGTCGGGGCGCCGGCAGGATGGTCCAAGAGCGCACTTGCCCGCTCGACCTTCACGTCGTCGCCAAGACGTTCGACGCGGCCGGGGCCGGACCGGGTCGCGGGAACTCGCCGTGCGGACCGTCGCGCCCAACGACACAGCCGAACCGTCTATGTCTGGGCCGGCTGCAGGATCGCTTCCACCTCGATGAACAGTTGGATGGTGTCGCCGATCACCACGCCGCCGCCGTCCATCGGGATGTTGGTGGTGATGTTGAAATCCTTGCGGTCGACCTCACCGGTGGCCGAGAACCCGACCCGGAAGCCGCCGTAAGGGTCCTTGGTGAACCCGTGCACGTCCAAGGCGAGCGGCACCGGCCGGGTCACCCCGTGGATGGTCAGCTCACCGTCGAGGTCGAACCCATCCTCGGTGTGACGCACGCCGGTCGAGCGGTAGCTGATCGTCGGGTACTTGTCGACCTCGAAGTAGTTGGCCGAGCGCAGGTCGTCGTCGCGGGTGGGGTTGTTGGAGTCGATCGAGTTGGGGTCGATGGTTGCGGTGACGGAGGAGTCCAGCGGGTTGGGGGCGAGCACGATCTCGGCCTCGACCTTGGTGAAGTGGCCGCGGACCTTGCTGACCATCATGTGGCGGACGGTGAAGGCCACGTCGGAATGGCCGGGGTCGAGCTTGTAGGTCCCAGGGGTGTAGCCGGGGATCTGGGTGGTGGTTTCAGTCATGCCGGCGCTCCTTCGTCCGCTGGTTCCCGATGGTTGCCTTGGCGCTGTCCTTGTGACCCGGACATGATGGACCAACCAGGAGCAGCGCGAGAAGCCGGCACGTAACCAGTTCTGTGTCGGAAGGCCCTTTGATCATCCGTTTGATCATCCAGACGATCCTTCTGGATCCATCTAAAGCCGTCTGGACCGACAGCACCTCCAACGTGAGCAGGCCAGATCCGTCTGGAGCCATCTGGGTCGACGCCGAGCACCCGGCTCGTAATCGGAAGGTCGTCGGTTCGAATCCGACCTCGGGCTCTATTTGCCCAGCTCAAGAGCCATCAAGCAAGACGAGCGCCATCCGCTGGATTGGGCGGTGGCAACCTGAGCATCTGAGTTGACGCGGTACGCCTTCGACCTGGCCCCCTGGGGGAGTGGTGCGGCCGCGCCGGGTGGTGCGCTTCGCGCGATTGATCCATCGGCACGGCCGCGCCTTGGGCGGACTTTCGGCCCGCGCCGCCACTCAGCGTGGTTCCGCCTTAGCACCGCGTTGCTGCCTGCTGCTACTCCGGCTGGCCAAGCGACGTAACGCACAGCGTGAATTGTCGGTTACTAGTTCGGAGAGGCGGTTGGAGCCTTCGAACCGTGGAGCCAAGGACGCCGTGAGCCGCGATCGAGCTCCCCAGCGCGGCGTGTCTGGGCCGCTGGATCGGGACCTGTTCGCGTGCCGCTGGAGCGGCCCGTATAAAGGAGGCACCCATGCAGGGACGTCAGCGTCTTACCATCGTCCTCTTGGTGCTGGTGACCGCGATTGCGGTTGGCGGCGCCGCCATGGCCGTCGAGTCTGCTGAGACCGGCGGTCGTCCCTTCTCGACCACCCTGACCGGGGCTGCCGAGGTCCCCGGCCCCGGCGACCCCGACGGCTCGGGCACGGCCACCCTGACCGTCAACCCCGGGCTTGGCCAGATCTGCTATGCGCTGACCGTGTCGGGGATCGCGCCGGCCACCGCCGCCCACATCCACGTGGGAGCGGCCGATGTGGCCGGGCCCGTCGTCGTGCCCCTTGAGCCACCGACCGGCGGGTCCTCCAGCGCCTGTGTGAGCGTGGACAGGGCCCTGGCCCTCGCCATCGTGAGGCAGCCTTCGGACTACTACGTCAACGTGCACAACGCCGAGTTCCCGGCGGGTGCCCTGCGCGGCCAGCTCTCCCGCTAGGCCGCCTGAGGGATGGGCCGGCGGCCGCCTTGGCCACCCGCCGGCCCGTTCGGGCTGCTGGTGGGCGTCGGGCTCGCCCGGGTGGCGTTCGGCTACCCGGCCGGCGGAATGGCGATGTGCCGGGACAGAGTGGCCCCCTCAGGGGGAGTGGCGCGGCCGCGCCGCAAGGAGCGCTTCGCGCGATTGATCCATCGGCGCGTCCGCGTTCTTGGCGGACCTTCGGC
>Ga0081538_10006035_pt1 | contig 10767 bp, 6 predicted proteins | sample TabmetS5T2R1_FD_71022 | JGI IMG/M metagenome (GOLD analysis project Ga0081538, IMG submission 71022) | Tabebuia heterophylla rhizosphere microbial communities from the University of Puerto Rico - S5T2R1 | ecosystem: Host-associated > Plants > Roots > Rhizosphere ...
CGACCTGTCGTCCTACGACGACGTACGCGCCAACGCCGAGCGCATCTACCGGCGCCTCGCCGACGGCACCATGCCCTGCTACGGACCATGGCCGGCGGACAACGTCCAGCGCTTTCGCACCTGGATCGACAGCGGGTTCGCCCCGTAGGTGCGATGGCGCGACGCCGGCCTGGAGCGTCGCCGCCGGCAGCCCCCGGACGGGCCGCTGAGGAGCCTCCTCGCGCCCCACGGGCCGTTTCCGCCGCCCGCCGGACGGCCTCGCGCGACGGCTCGGCGGCACGGGCGCACCGGCCGAGGAGGCTGGGGTGTTGTGCCCCATGCGTGCCCGCCGGCCGGGCGCGCTGCTGGCGATGTCCTCGGCAGCCCATGCGGCCCTGGTGGATCGATCGGGCACGTTCGCCAGCTCGTTGAAGGCTATGCGTCGGCGGCTGGGATCCGTCGACGGTCGAGGTAGCCGCCCCGCCGTCGACGGTAGGCCTCGGGCCGGAGCTGTCGCTCAAGCTGCATCAGGCTCCAGATCCTGGTGCCGTCGGCGCGGATGTAGGGCTCGATCTTGGCGGCCGCCTCGTGGACCCTGGCCAAGTCGACGCCGAGCAGCTCCGCGCACCGCTCCAGCGGTGCCGCCATCGGCCGTCCCAGGCCAGGGTCGTGCCAATTCCCCACGGACCCAGATTATCGAACACCAGTTCGAGTACCCATCCTCAATCTTACGTACCGCGGCAGGAGCCACTCTCAGCCGCCTCCACGAAATCAGGGACAGACCAAGCAGGGTGTGGCACCTCGACGTCCCGGTCGTCGCCCCGGACGGTTCCATGTCTGCCCGAGGAGGACCCGACTCTCCCTCAGGAAGGGACCCGCGGCGGTCAGCCGGCTCAGCAAGACCGTGAGTGTCCGGCCGGCCAATCGATGAAGGCATTGGAGAACTTGCCCGTTGGATCGTAGGTCCTTGTCAGTTCGAGGAAGTCCGGCAGCCGGGGGAAGCACCGCGCCAGAGCTTCACCGTTGAACATGAACAGCTTTCCCCAATGTGGTCGGGGCTCGTAGGTCGCGAGCGCGGCCTCGATGTCGGGCAGCAGGGCCATGACCTCGGTTGGATGCTTGCGCCAGGTGAAGCCGACGCACAGGCTGTCGCGCGCGTAGGCGGGGCTGAGCCACAAGTCGTCGGCGGCGGCGGTACGGATCTCGGTTGCGTGCAGATGCGGCGAGATGCGGTCACCGAGGGAGCGAAGGGTCCGTAGGGCGCTGACGGCGTGCCGGCGGTCGACGAAGTATTCGGCCTGGAGCTCGTCGCCGCCGGCCGACGGCGACGCATCCAGCCGGAAGTGCGGCAACCGTTCCGACCATGGGCCGGGGATGCCGGCACGCACGGTGAGGGCGTGGTCGGGCGGCGCTTCGGCGTCGTCGTACCAGGTGCCGCCGTGCAGCGACTCCGGCACGGGCTCCGGCTGCTCGCCGGCGTCCGGGATCGCCTCGACCCGGGTCTTCTGCCAGAGCTCGCGAAGCACCGGGCTGCCGAAATCACCGATGAGGCTGACGCTGTAGGCGCTGGCCATCACCGCATCGAACGCCTCCAGCACAGTGTCCCAGGGCGGATTGCGGTACACGTCCTGGCGGACCAGGTAGGTGGGCTGGATGTCGAGCACCACTCGGGTGATCACGCCGAAGGCCCCGAGGCCAACCGCGAGCGCCTTCAGATCGGGGTTGGAGCGGTCGACCGTCACCAGCGAGCCGTCGGCCTGCACGAGTTCGACGGCGGACACCGCCGTTGACAGGATGCCGTTGCGGTCGCCGGAGCCGTGGGTTCCGGTCGCGGTCGCGCCGGCCACCGAGATGTGGGGCAGGGAGCCGGTGTTGTGCAGCGCGTAACCCTGCGACTGCAGCTCGGCGGCCAGGACCCCGTAGCGGGTTCCACCGGTCACCGACACGGTCATCGCCTCGGCATCGATGGTGACCTCCGGCGCCAGTTCGGACAACGAGATGAGCGCACCGCCCGGGGCGTCGGCGATGGTGTTGAACGAGTGACGGGTCCCGAGGGCTTTGACCCGCGACAGTCGGGCGACCAGTTCCTGGACCTCAACGACAGACGTAGGGTGGTGGACGGAATCAGCGCTGTAGAGGAGATTGCCCGCCCAGTTCGTCAGCTCCAGTGGCACGGTTCCACCTCGTTCGGATCCGTTGCCCATGATCTTCGCAGGCATCCTGCTCGAGTGACGGCTGAGGAGGACCTGCTCGTGGGCGTCGCGTGCGCTTGGCGTCACAGCCGGGCGGTGACAGATTGCGGTCATGGCCATCTCGACCTCGCCGGCGCGGGGAGACGGGCTTCCGCTCCTGCCCGGGGTCGAGCACCGCTGGCTGGACGTCCTGAGCCCTGCCGGGCCGGTGCGGCTGCACGTGGCCGAGCTGGGCACGGGCGCGCCAGCGTTGCTGCTTCACGGCTGGCCACAGCACTGGTGGTGCTGGCGGGCCGTCATGGAGCGGCTCCGCAGCCGCTATCGACTGCTCGTAGTCGACCGGCTGCTGCTGGCCACGGCGATGACCTCACGCTCGAGGTCGTCAGGGGCTGCAGTCACCGGATGCCGGAGGAGCGCCCCGACCGCGTCGCCGACCGGGCCTGGCTCTGTTCGGCTGACGCTGTCTGCTGTGCGGAGTCAGCTCGGCCATGTCCACTGCGCGACCTCGGGGATGTCTTCGCCGTGCTCGCGGGTCCAGGTCCGCGCCCGCAGGCGAGCGTCGGCCATCCGCTGGCGGAGCGCGGCGGCGCGGGGACCGAGCCCGGGGACCCGGTCGATGACGTCCATGACCAGCCGGTAGCGGTCGAGGTCGTTGAGCATGACCATGTCGAACGGTGTGGTCGTCGTGCCCCGCTCCCGGAATCCGTGGACGTGCAGCTGGGCGTGGTTGCGGCGCCGGTAGGTGAGCCGGTGCACCAGCCACGGGTAGCCGTGGAAGGCGAAGATGACCGGCCGGTCCTGGGTGAAGAGGGTGTCGAACTCCCGGTCGGGCAACCCGTGGGGGTGCTCGGAGTCGGGCAGCAACCGCATGAGGTCGACCACGTTGACGACCCGGACCCGCAGCTCGGGCAGGTCCGAACGCAGGATCGAGGCAGCCGCAAGGGTCTCCAGGGTCGGCACGTCCCCGGCGCAGGCGAGCACGACATCGGGGAGGGTGTGCGGCCCGTCCTCCGAGCTCGCCCACTCCCAGATCCCGGCTCCCCGGGCGCAGTGGAGCGCGGCGTCCTGGACCGACAGCCAGTCGGGCTGCGGCTGCTTGCCCGCGACGACGACGTTCACATAGTGCCTGGACGCCAGGCAGTGGTCGAAGGTCGACAACAAGGTGTTGGCGTCCGGTGGCAGGTAGACGCGGACGATCTCTGGCCGCTTGTTCAGGACCACATCGAGGAATCCGGGGTCCTGGTGGGTGAAGCCGTTGTGGTCCTGGCGCCACACATGGGAGGACAGCAGGTAGTTCAGGCTCGGCAGCGGCCGCCGCCACGGCACCTGCGCGCTCGCCTCCAGCCACTTGGCGTGCTGGTTGAACATGGAATCGACGATGTGGATGAACGCCTCGTAGCAGGTGAACACCCCGTGCCTGCCGGTGAGCAGGTAGCCTTCCAGGAGCCCCTGGCAGATGTGTTCTGACAGGACCTCGACGACGCGGCCGGTGCGGTCGAGCCGCTCGTCGTTGGAATCGATGTCGGCCTGCCAGTCGCGACCGGTCACCTCGAGGATGTCCTGGAGCCGGTTGCTGGCCAGCTCGTCGGGGGCGAAGGTCAGGAAGTTGTCCGGGTTGTGCCGGGTGACCTCACGCAGCCATGCTCCCAGGATGCGGGTCGCCTCGTGCTGGGTCCCGCCGGGCCGCTCGACGGCGACGCCGTAGGTGCCCCAGTCGGGAAGCCGGAGGTCTCGCCGGAGGCGGCCGCCGTTGGCGACGGGGTTGGCGCTCATGCGCCGGTCGCCGGCGGGGGCCAGCTCCAGCAGCTCGGGAACCGGCCGGCCGGCGCGGTCGAACAGCTCCTCGGGCCGGTAGGACCGCAGCCAGGCCTCGAGCACGTTGCGATGCTGGTCGTTGGTGCGGGCGGCCGGCAGCGGTACCTGGTGGGCTCGGAAGGTGCCTTCGACCTGCTCCCCGTCAACGACCGGTGGGCAGGTCCAGCCCTTGGGCGTGCGGAGCACGAGCATCGGCCACGAGGGACGTGAGGAGTCGATTCCCTGCCGCGCGCTGCGTTGGATCTCGGCGATGCCGTCCAGGCAACGCTCGAGCGTGGCGGCCATGGCCTGGTGCACCGCCGCCGGCTCGTCCCCGGCGACCACGTGTGGCTGGTAGCCGTAGCCGCGCAGCAGGTCCAGCAGCTCCTGCTCGGGGATCCTGGCCAGCAGGGTCGGGTTGGCGATCTTGTACTGGTTGAGGTGGAGCACCGGCAGCACAGCTCCGTCCCGAGCCGGGTTGAGGAACTTGCCGCAGTGCCAGCTGGTCGCCAGCGGCCCGGTCTCGGCCTCGCCGTCACCGACGACGCAGAACACCACGAGGTCTGGACTGTCGAACGCGGCCCCGTAGGCGTGCAGCAACGAGTAGCCGAGCTCGCCGCCCTCATGGAACGAGCCAGGGGTCTCGGGCGCGCAGTGGCTCGGCACCCCGCCTGGGAAGGAGAACTGGCGGAAGAACGTGCGCATCCCCTCGGCATCCTGGGACCGGTCGCCGTACAGCTCCGCGTAGGTCCCCTCCAGCCAGGCGCAGGCGTTCGGGCCGGGCCCCCCATGGCCGGGGCCGGCGACGAACACCGCCTGCAGATCCCGAGCCTTGATGACCCGGTTGGCGTGCGCGTACAGCAGATTCAGCCCCGGCACGGTGCCGAAGTGGCCGAGCAGCCGCGGCTTGACATGCTCGGCGCGCAGCGGCTCTCGCAGCAGCGGGTTGTCCATGAGGTAGATCTGGCCCACCGAGAGGTAGTTGGCCGCCCGCCACCACGCATCGAGTCGCCGCAGTTCGTCGGTGCTCAGCGGCCCGGGCACGTCGCCCAGCACGTAGGGTTCCGGTGGGAGCGTCTCCCCGCCACCGGTCGCCTGGCTGTCGGCCGCCGTATCGCCACCCACGCTGGCCAGCTCTGTCATGGTGTCCACCCTTCGGGCGAATGTGGCCGTACGCCGATATCCTCCCGCGCGCCCGGGCGGCCCGTCGACCCGGTCGACGCTGTGGCGCGACCTCCGGGGGCCCTGCCAAACTCGGCCGAGTTCCACCCGGGAAGAGGAGGCGACCTGACCGTCGAGCTGGCCGCCGCGTTCCGGCGGGCCGGGGTGGCCGAGGTCGACGCCTCGGCCAGGCGGCGGGCCGAGTACTCGACCGACGCCTCCTTGTACCGGGTGCCGCCCGAGCTGGTGGTGTTCCCGCGCGAGCGCGACGAGGTCGTCGCCGTCGTCGCCACCTGCCTGGAGCTGGGCGTCCCGCTGACGGTCAGGGGTGCGGGCACCTCGATCGCCGGCAACGCGGTCGGGCCTGGCGTGGTCATGGACCTGGCCCGGCATCTCCGGCGGGTGCTGGCCCTGGACCCGGAGGCGGCGACGGCCACGGTCGAGCCGGGGGTGGTGCTCGACGAGCTCCAGGCCGCGGCCCGCCCGCACGGGCTGCGGTTCGGGCCCGACCCGTCCACCCACAGCCGCTGCACCCTCGGCGGGATGATCGGCAACAACGCCTGCGGGTCCCGGGCCCTGGCCTACGGGCGCACCGCCGACAACGTGCTGGACCTGGACGTGGTCAGCGGCACCGGCCAGCGGCTGCGGGCCGGGCCGGGCGCGGTCGGCCGGGTGCCGGGGCTGGAGGCCGTGGTACGGGCCAGCCTGGGCGCGATCCGGACCGAGTTCGGCCGCTTCGGCCGCCAGAACTCCGGCTACGCGCTGGAGCACCTGCTCCCCGAACGGGGCGGCGACCTGGCCAGGGCGCTGGTCGGCAGCGAGGGCACCCTGGCCGTGGTCCTCGGGGCGACGGTCCGGCTGGTCGAGGCGCCGGCGGCCACCGCCCTGGCCGTCCTCGGCTACCCGGACATGCCCACGGCCGCCGACGCGGTCGGGGCGGTCCTGCAGCACGGGCCGGTGGCGCTGGAGGGCATCGACGCCCGCATCCTCGAGGCGGTCAGGCGCCGGGGCCGGGCCGTGCCGGAGCTGCCCCAGGGAGGCGGCTGGCTCCTGGTCGAGCTGGCCGGCGCGACGGCGGACGAGGCCGAGGCGGCCGCCCGGCGGCTCATCGCCAGGGCCGGCGGCGACGCGCTGGCCGGCCGCGTCCTGGCCGACCCGGCCCAGGCGGCCGCCATCTGGCGGATCCGCGAGGACGGGGCCGGGTTCGGCGGGCGCAGCCCGACCGGGGCGCCGGCCTGGGCCGGCTGGGAGGACGCGGCCGTCCCGCCCGAGCGGCTGGGCGCCTACCTGCACGACTTCGAGGCCCTGCTGGCCGCCGGCGGCCTTGGCGGCATCCCCTACGGCCACTTCGGCGACGGCTGCCTGCACGTGCGCATCGACTTCCCGTTCGACCGGCCCGACGGGCGGGCGGTCTACCGGTCGTTCATCGAGCAGGCGGCCGAGCTGGTCGCGGCCTACGGCGGCTCGATGTCGGGCGAGCACGGCGACGGGCGCGCCCGCTCCGAGCTGCTCCCCCGGATGTACGAGCCGGCCGCGATCGAGGCCATGGCCGGCGTCAAGGCCGTCCTCGACCCGCGTGACCTGCTCAACCCGGGGGTGCTGGTGCGCCCGCGTCCGTTCGACGCCGACCTGCGCCGCACCATGGCCCGGCCGGTCACCGGGCGGCTGGGGTTCCGCTACCCCGAGGACGGCGGCGACCTGACCAGCGCCGTCCACCGCTGCACCGGGATCGGCCGCTGTGTGGCCGACAACACCGGCGCCGGCGGGGTGATGTGCCCGTCCTGGCTGGCCACCAGGGACGAGAAGGACACCACCAGGGGGCGCAGCCGCGTCCTCCAGGAGGCGGTCAACGGCACCCTGGTCCGCGGGCTGGCCTCGCCAGAGGTCCGCCAGGCGCTGGACCTCTGCCTGGCCTGCAAGGGCTGCCTGTCGGACTGCCCGACCGGGGTCGACATGGCCACCTACAAGGCCGAGGTGCTCCACCAGACCTACCGCCGCCGGCGGCGTCCCGCCGCCCACTACAGCCTCGGCTGGCTGCCCCGCTGGGCGGGCGCCGCCGCCCGGGCCCCCCGCCTGGCCAACCGCCTGCTCGCCGTCCCGGGGCTGGCCGGCCTGGCCAGGCGGCTCGGCGGGATCGACCCCCGCCGTCCCCTCCCCAGGTTCGCCACCCAGACCCTCCGGGCCTGGTGGCGCCGCCGCCCCCCGGCCGGACCGCCCCCGACCGGCCAGGTCCGGGTGCTGCTGTGGCCGGACACCTTCACCAACCACTTCACCCCCCAGGCGGGCCAGGCCGCCGTCCAGCTGCTGGAGGCCGCCGGGTACCGGGTCGAGCTCCCCGACGAGCCCCTCTGCTGCGGCCTGACGTTCATCTCCACCGGCCAGCTCGACACGGCCCGGCGGGTCCTGCGCCGCACCGTCGACCGTCTCGCGGCGCTGGTCGGGGAGGGCGGGCCCGGGTCGGGTGGGGGCGTGCTGGTCGGGCTGGAACCGTCGTGCCTGGCGGTGCTGCGACACGACGCGCTGGGCCTGCTCGGCCCGGAGGAGCCGGCGGCCGCCGTGGCCCGGGCGGCGTCGACCCTGGCCGAGGTGCTGGCGGCCACGCCCGGGTGGGCGCCGCCCGACCTGGGCGGGGTCGTCGCCGTGGCCCAGCCCCACTGCCACCAGCACGCCGTGCTCGGCTGGGCGGCCGACCGCGACCTGCTGGCCCGGACCGGGGTCGAGGTCACCGCCGTCGGCGGCTGCTGCGGCCTGGCCGGCAACTTCGGCGCCGAGCGCGGCCACTACGACGTCTCGGTCGCCGTGGCCGAGACCGCCCTGCTCCCGGCCGTCCGGGCGGCCGGCCCGGACGCGGTCCTGCTGGCCGACGGGTTCTCCTGCCGGAGCCAGCTCGACCACCTGGCCGGCCGCCGCCCCCTCCACCTGGCCGAGCTGCTCGCCTCGGCCGGTCGCTGACCAGTCCCGGCTACTCCGAGCGCTGCTGGGCGCGGAGCTGCTGGTCGAGGAAGTAGTGCTCCTGGGCCCAGAGGTGCAGGCCGAGGCCCAGGCGCATGGCGCAGCGCTTGAGGGCGTCGGAGGCGGCGTCCTTGAGCCGGGCGCCGTCGTGGGCCCAGTTGTGGACGTCGCCGACGTCGCCGACCTCCTCGACCCGCACCTGGCGGCCGTCGATCGACGCCGTCAGCCGCCAGATGCCGCCGACGACGACGTTCTGGAGGGCCGGGGTGCCGGCCTTGGCCCGGCGGCTGCGGGCGCTGGGGTCGGGGGGCACCGCGGCCACGTCGCCGCGGATCACCTGGACCAGCTCGAAGTCGAACGGTCCGACGATGCTGAGCAGACGCTGGTTGACGACGTGGTGGGCGACGTAGTCGCTGCCGTCCTTGCGCTCGACGAAATCGGTGGGGAAGGGGCGGGCCAGCTCGGCCAGGTCGGCATCGGCGATGGTGGTCACAAGCCTCAGTCCTCGGGAAGCGGTTGCTGCGTTGTCCCAGCGTAACCGGTACCTGTGACAGTCTGAGCCCGCCCCCCGGGGGCCTCCCTCCGGCGCTGTCACGCCCCCGGCGGGGCGGTGGCGGAGGGGTTCCGGTCGTCGGGGCCATCGGCTATGCTCGGGTCCGGCGCCGTCCCGCGCCCGACCTTCGTTCCGGTGCTCACGCCACCGGCCCGGGAGGTAAAGGGGACCTCGAGTCCTCGGGACGCTGGTCGGGTGCCCTCGTCGCGGGGGTTGCGGGAGCGTGGGTCCCGCGGCCGTCCGCTGCGGAGGAGCACCAGATGACCAAGCAGAAGTCCTTCAAGGGCCGTGTCCGCGCCCGCATGGACAAGACGTCCGAGCGTTACACCGCCGCCCGCCGCCAGCTCCTGGCCAAGGCCGGGACGGAGGAGACCCCCGACGCCGGCGCCCCGGGGGCCTCCCCGGTGGACGCTCCCGGGGCCAGGCGGCCGTATTCGGACGAGGTGGTCAGGGCCAACACCGGGCGGACCTGGGACGAGTGGTTCGCCCTGCTGGACGACTGGGGGGCCGCGGAGCGGCCCCACACCGAGATCGCCCGCTGGGTGGTCAGCGAGCACGGGGTGGGCGGCTGGTGGGCCCAGGGGGTCACCGTCGCCTACGAGCAGGCGCGCGGTCTCCGGGCTCCCGGTCAGCGCCGGGATGGGCTGTTCGAGGCGAGCGCCTCCAAGACGGTGGCCGTGCCGGTCGACCGCCTCTACCGGGCCTTCACCGACCCGGCCCTACGCGGGCGCTGGCTTCCGGACGTCACCTTCGAGGTCCGCACCGCCCAGCCCGGCAGGTCGATCCGGGCCGACTGGGACGACGGCTCGACCCGCCTGGCGGTCAACTTCACCGCCCGCGGCGACGCCAAGAGCCAGGTCGCCCTCGTCCACCAGCGCATCCCCGACGCCGGCACGGCCGAGCAGCTCAGGAGGTTCTGGCGCGAGCGGGTGGCCGTCCTCAAGCAGGTCCTGGAGGCCTGACGCCCAGGTCGGAGAGCTGGCTGGCCAGCCACTTGGCGATGTCGTTCTCCTCGACCACCCTGGCCGCGGCCTGCCGGCGGGCCCGCCGCAGGTCGCGGTCCATGGTCAGGGCCTCGTGGAGAGCGTCGGCCTGCTGCTGGATGTCGAAGGGGTGCAGGGTGACCGCGAACGCGCCCAGCTCCTGGTGGGCGCCGGTGTTCTCGGACAGGGCGAGGACGCTGTCGCGGGTGTTGACGACCATCGCCTCCTTGGCGACCAGGTTCATGCCGTCGGCCAGGGCGTTGACCATGAGCACGTCGCAGACGGTGTAGGCGGCCACGGCCAGCTCCAGGTCCCCGGCCAGGCGCAGGTCGACCGGCTGGTAGCCCTCGCCGCCGTGGGCGGCGTTGACCCGGGCGACGGTCGCGCCGATCTCGGCCAGGTAGTCGGCGTACTCGGGCACGTCCTGGCGGCTCGGCTGGAGCAGGGCCAGGAAGCTCACCTTCCCGACCAGCTCGGGATGGTCCTCCAGCAGGGTCGCGAAGGCCTGGAACCCGCGGACGATGTTCTTGGACGGGTCGGTGCGGTCGACCCGCAGCAGCAGCTGGCGGTCGCCGCCGCAGAAGGCCTCGCGCAGCGCGGCGGCCTGCTCGGCCACCTCGTCGGTGGCGGCCAGCTCGCGGATGGCGGCCACGTCGATCGAGATCGGGTAGTGACGGGCGGCCACCACCCGGTCGCCCACCCGCACTGTCATGGCCTCCAGGTCGACCGGCAGCCCGAGCAGCTCCTGGGCCGAGAGCAGGAAGTTCCGGGCGAACCCCTCGGTGTGGAAGGCGACCACGTCGTTGCCGAGCAGCCCGGTGAGCAGCCGCTCGCGCCAGGGCGGCGGCAGCACCCGCCAGGCGTCCGGGCCCGGCCAGGGGATGTGCAGGAAGAACGACAGCAGCGCCTCCGGGCAGCGCTTCCTGACCTCCTGGCCGACCAGGTAGAAGTGGTAGTCGTGGACCATCACCAGGGCGCGGCCGCCGCGGGCCTGCACCTCGTCGACCACGGCGTCGGCGAACTGCCGGTTGACGGCCGCATAGCCGTCCTCCCAGGCGGTGTGCTCGCGTCTGGTCAGCACCGGGGCCAGGGCCAGGCCGTACATGCCGTGCTGGAGGAACCAGAGCAGCGGGTTGGCGATCACCATGTAGAA
>Ga0081538_10006036_pt1 | contig 10766 bp, 13 predicted proteins | sample TabmetS5T2R1_FD_71022 | JGI IMG/M metagenome (GOLD analysis project Ga0081538, IMG submission 71022) | Tabebuia heterophylla rhizosphere microbial communities from the University of Puerto Rico - S5T2R1 | ecosystem: Host-associated > Plants > Roots > Rhizosphere ...
TGAGCGATGAGCCATGGGGCTTTGCGAGTACCGTGCAAGGAGCGCAGAACCGCGCCCAGGCCGCCTATGCCCGTCTCATGGGCGGGTCGATACCCAGCCCTACTCCGGCAGGACAGATGGCCGTCGGCATAGGCGTTGAGAGCGGTTTTATTGAGGTCACCCCGGTGACGTTCACGCTGTACAACTTCGATGTGTGCGCCCTCTTCGACGGCCAGGCCTACTATTTGGGCATCTCCCCAGGCTTCGAATACCCCCGCCGTTTGGTCCGCAACATCTTTCTCCATCGTCAGCCTTTTCAACAGGCCCGCCAGTATATCACCACCACCGCTGATGTTGAGCAACAAGCCGGTCTGGTTGGCGTCCTGGCCGGGGGGCTCATCGATCGTCCGGAAATGACGCGTCTGGCGACCCGGCTCGCCCTCATTCGCTACCTGCGACGGCACGACTATGAGCGTTGGGACTGAGACGTCGCTGGTGCGATGCCTCAGGGCGCCGGCCGTGCCCCTGTACGGGCCGCATGCTTGGCGGCATTCTTGCGTTTCTGGCTGGCTTTGTACTTGCGGCGCGAGATAGCGCGGGCCATCTTGAGCGACCGTCCATGTTTGCTAGGCTGGGTCATTGCTGACTCCTCTTGATATGTTGGCAGCAGTATGCCAGCTATCATACACTGTGGATGGCATGTGCAGCAACCGTCTGCCCCGCTCAGCGGCGCCGCTGTGGCGTGGCCAAGAAGAGGGCCAGCATCAGGGACAGGAGCGAGCTACCGGCAATCGCCAGATAGCAGTCACGATACGCCAGCACTGCGGCCTCCTCGAGCATGGTGTCTCTGAGAACCAGGGATGTCTTCGTCGAGAGCTGATCCCATTCCCCGTCAAGCCGTAGATGCTCCTGCGCTGCTGCGAGCGCCTCTGCTGTGCCTATGGGGTACACACTCTGGTCTTCGGAGAACCCTATGGCATGTACGGCTTGCTGCTGCTCCACGAAGAGCGCCGCCATGGAGACGCCAAAGGTGCTACCCAGCCCATTCATCAAGCCCCGCAATCCCGAGCCCATGATCATCTTCTCCCGCGGCAGGACAGCCATCAGGACATTAATCAACGGGGATTGCAGCATCCCCCGCGCAAAACTTTGCACGACAAACAGCGACACGATGGTCGTGGTGGTGGACGCCTTGTCGAGGGTGGCAAAACGGTAGAAGGCCCCGGCGATCATGAGCAAGGCCAGACTCACCAGCAAGCGGTTATTCACCTTGTCCGCCAGCCGTCCCGAGATCAAATTACTGAAACCCCACACCAAGGCTCCTGGCAGCAACAGCTGGCCAGCGAGATACGGGGTCAAGGTGAGGACACGCTGGAGAAAGAGGGCGATGAGAAAGCTGGAGGCAAACTCTCCCATGGTGCTGACCAGGAAAATGAGAGACGCGGCGCTGAAAGGCACGATTTTGAAGAGGGACAATTCCACCAGGGGTTGCTTGAGGCGGAGTTCCGTGACTACGAAGGCGATGCCAGAGACCATCGCAATCGCGAACAGTGTCTGAATGTAGGAGGAATCCCAGCCTTCACGACGCCCCTGAATCAACGCCAGGAGGAAAGGCACGATAAAACCGATCATGGTCAGCAGGCCGATTTTGTCGAGTGACACATACGCCTGGCGAGAGGTTTTGGGCAACACCAACGCCACGGCGGCGAGTGAGATCATGCCCATCGGGAGGTTCATGTAAAACGTCATGCGCCAGTTGAGGTGCTCGATGAGGTAGCCCCCAATCAATGGCCCCAGGGCCGGTCCAATGGAGATCCCGGCCATGAAGATGCCCATGGCGAGACCACGCTGCTGGACTGGAAAAACCTCGTACAGCAAGGCCATTGAGAGCGGAAATAGCGGCCCTGCCCCAAGGGCCTGGATGGCTCGAAAGACCACCAGCGATGGGATGCTCCAGGCCAGACCGCACAGCACCGAGCCGAGGATGTACAGGAGCAGTCCCAGCAGGTAAAAGGTGCGCGGTCCCAGCACCGCCGCGACCCAACCCACCGTGGGCATCACCACCGTGCGCGTGATCATGAACGAGGTAATGACCCACTGGATCGTCTCGACCTCGGCCTGGAGACTGGTCATCATGCTGGGCAAGGCCACATTGACCGTGCCAAAGTTGAGCCCCTGCGTGAGGATGCCCAACATCAGGGCAACGGTCACCCACCACTTGTAGGACGGGTGCTCAGGCGAGAACCACGCGGCCGGTGTGCTGGTGCCAGTCTTCGGCAGGGTGCGAACCTGAGCTGACTCCGACTGGTGGTCCAACGGCACATTCCTTCCTGCCCACACGACGGCTGAGGGGCACGCGACGCGACAACGAATTGTGATTGAGTAAAACACAAATGCCCGGGAGGGTAAAGGCAGAACCAACCCGCTAGCGGCGCCTGACGATCAGCGTGCCACGGTTGTGTCTGCCAGCGGCTTGTGGTAGCCTGCTGCTGGCGTGCCTACGCCAGGATGAGATGGTGCCATAGCAAGGTTGCTGAGCCCAAGCTGAGGAGAGAGCAGATGAAAGTCGTACGCATCTATACTGGCGCCGATAATCAGACCCATTTTGAGGAGCTCCCCCTGGAGACATTCGCGACATTATCGGCGCAGGTCGGTACCGGTCCGATCCGCTTGAATCAGGGCCCAGCCAAGTCGGCAACGGATTTTCACAACGCCCCGCGCCGTCAGTATGTGGTGATGATGTCTGGGCAGTTGGAAATTGAGATCGGTGACGGCACGAAGCGTGTGCTCGATCCGGGCGACGTGCTGGTGGCGGAAGACCTGACCGGCAAAGGCCACATCACGCGCGGCGTGGGTGAGCAGCCGCGCGTCTCTCTCGCCGTACCGCTGGCAGGTTAATGGGCGTGCGGATCGAGCCGCACTACCAACTCGATCCGCTCTCTGTTGCACAAGACCTTTATGTTACTGCACATCGTTTTATTCGAACCTGAAATTCCGCACAACACCGGCAACATCATCCGGCTCTGTGCCAATACCGGCGCGACTCTCCACCTCATTCACCCGGTAGGTTTTGCGTGGGATAGCGCCAAGTTACGGCGGGCTGGGCTGGATTATTACGAGTGGGTGCCGGTGCAGCACCACACCTCTCTGCAGGCATGTCGCGAAGCGATAGCGTTCCCGCGTCTCCTGGCTTTCAGCACCAAGGGCACCTGTGCCTACCACGATATGGCCTATCAGCAGGGTGATGCACTGTTATTTGGCCCGGAGAGCCGCGGCTTACCGGCGCACGTGCTCGCCAGTCTCCTTCCCGAGCAGGTCGTGCGCATCCCCATGCAGCCCACCAGCCGCAGCCTCAATCTCTCGAATGCTGTGGCTATTGTGCTCTATGAGGCCTGGCGGCAGTTAGGTTTTGTCGGCGGGAGATAACAGGGGATTTATTGATCTTTGACAATCGCATAATGCTTTTGAATATACTCAGCCAGTGCTTTCCCTATCATATAACATCCTTGAGTGTTAAAATGGCTTGTTGTGTCATCAGGGTTATAACCATACTCTTGCATATCTTTTTCTTTAAAAATTTCGTAGAAGGAATAAACATCAAATCCTTCTTTGAGAAAAAACTCCTTTTCTCTATCTTCAATAAATCCAGTTGCAAGCAACCAAAGGCCCTGCTGTTTGCCCAAGCGGGCAAAATTTTGCATGTGCATCCTCCAGTTTTCTTCACCCAGCATATAGTGATAACGTCTTGGCACACGATCTCTCGTCCTGGCAGGATGGACTCTGTGAGCCGGAACCTCAGTATCTGCACCTTTGAGCGTCCCCACTAAACCTTCTTGGAAAAGTAGTGCATCTGGAAATTGCCTGCCTATCCAATCAAGCAAAAATGCTTTTCCCAACGAGGAGTACAAAATATTTTTCCACAAGAGAACCAGGAATTGACTCTTATGCATGAGTGAGTTTAACTTTTTATCTTCCGGCTGGATGTAATTACATACATGCGTGTCGTTTATAAAATATTGCAGGATAACCATTCTAGGTTCGAACATTAAAGCCTTAGTCTTTAAGACCTCTACTTCTTGAGAAGTATTATAGCCAGGAACTCCAAAATTGAGAACCTTGACTATACGTTGTCCAATATTTTGATTTAAGTGTTTCTCAAGCTGAGATGGAAAAGTCTCAGCCATATTTTTTACACTGGTGGAGTAGGAATGAGAATCTCCTATAACCGCTATTTTATACAGACCCTTTATGGAATCGATATCAAACTCTGCATCTCTCATACCAAAAGAGTTAATCTCTGCATGGCTTTTATTGAGTTCATAGACCAGCCTTTGATTCTCACTCGCAACAAACCTGGGGGGAGGTTCTTTTCTAAAAATTCTGGTCAAGATTTCACCGGTAACAAAAAAAAAGACTAATGTGATCACGACAATAAGCGTAGTATCCCGCATCTTGCCTTTGAGAGTCTTGGGGAATGGTTTAACGGCCATGCAGATCGTACCTTGTCACGCCCTTGCTGCCTCTACCACATCCTCGGGCCGTAGGTCGCCACCAGCCCGAGGACACCGGCATACCGGCGCACCAGCACCCCGCCAAACTGGCGGGGTAATTAGCCGTACGCAGTACTTAGTGAATGCGCTTCTCGTAACCCTGCCATTCCTTCTCGCGGAGTTCGAATTTTTTAATTTTCCCGGTGGAGGTTTTGGGCAGGTCGCCAAACTCCACGGCCTTGGGGCACTTAAAATGCGCCATGTGCTGACGGCAGAAGGCGATGATGTCCTCGGCAGTGGGCTGCATGCCCGGCTTGGGCACCACAAAGGCTTTGGGCACTTCCCCCCAGCGCTCGTCCGGGATAGCGACCACGGCGACTTCCTGCACGGCGGGATGCCGGTAGATGGTATTTTCCACCTCGATGGTCGAAATGTTCTCGCCGCCACTGATGATGATGTCCTTTTTGCGATCGCGTAGCTCTATATACCCATCCGGATGCACGACCGCTAAGTCACCGCTGTGGAACCAGCCGCCCCGGAAGGCCTCAGTCGTCGCTTCGGGCTGGTTGTAATAGCCGCGCATGACATTATTGCCGCGCATGATCACCTCGCCCAGGGTCTCGGCGTCGGCCGGCACGTCCTGCATGGCCTCATCGACCACGCGCATCTCCTCAGCGATGATATACGGCACGCCCTGACGGGCTTTCTTGCGGGCGCGCTCGTCCGCTGGGAGCGCATCCCACTCTTCGTGCCAGGCGCAGATACTGTGCGGGCCGTAGGTCTCCGTGAGGCCATAGACATGAAAAATCTCGGCTCCCAACGCCTCCATATTGGCGATCACTGTGGGTGACGGTGGGGCTCCAGCGGTGGTGACGTGCAGCTTGCGCGGGAACACGGCGGTTGTGGCCTGCGGGTGGCTCATGAGCGCAATGAGTACAGTGGGAGCACCGCACATGTGCGAGACGTTCTCGGCGGCAATGAGTCGGAACACCTCGGCGGGGTCGACGCGGCGCAAGCAGACATGCGTTGCACCCACGGCGGTTACACCCCAGGTAAAACACCAGCCGTTACAGTGAAACATGGGGAGGGTCCAGAGGTAGGTCGAGCGGCTGTTGACCCCCATCTCGAGCATGGCATCGAGCGCATTCAGATACGCGCTGCGGTGCGTGTACATGACACCTTTGGGATTGCCGGTAGTGCCGCTGGTGTAATTAATGCTGAGCGGCGCATTCTCGTCCTCGACGGGTTTGTCCAGGAGCACGTCTGTGCCACTGGCGAGCAAGGTCTCATAGTCCGGTCCCTCTAAACCTTCCCCATACTCGCCATCCACAATGTTGATGAGCGTTTCGAGCTGCGGCAGTTGGGCGCGAATGGGCCGGATGAGATGGGCGAGTTCGGTGTCCACACACAGCACCTTGGCGCCGGAATGATGCAAGATATAGGCAATCTCTGGCGCTGACAGCCGGGTGTTGATCGCCACCAGGACCCCACCGGCCAGGGGCACACTGTAATGCGCTTCCAGCATAGGCGGAATATTGGGACACAGAAACGCCACACGATCGCCCGCCCTGACCCCGATAGCTTGCAAGGCCGTCGCACAGCGATTGACCCGCTGGCGCAACTGTCGATACGTATAGCGTGTATCCTTATACACCACCGCCGTTTTCTCAGGAAAGACGTACGCACTCCGCACTAAAAAACTTAACGGCGTCAGGGGCGTGTAGTTCACAGCCGGTTGGACCATACTGTCACCTCCCGTACACTGGAGCCAAGAGCGTATCCCGTCGATGGGTGTATCGTAGTAGATCGTCCTACCGCTTTCAAAGGAAAAGCAGTGTCACCTCGACTGAGACGTGTGTTATGATCATGCCATTCCCGAGACCTGGACCTGCCTTACGGAGAGGATCATGGATGACCTAGAACAGCTCTTTGCGGACATGGAGGCGCTGCTGGAGCGCATCATTAGCCAGCAGCGTGACAAAGTGATGGCCGTAGCGCTGGATATTCTGCCGCATCTGCAGCCGGAGGAGATCCAGGATCCGCAAGATTATCCCGAAGTCGCTGCGGACACCATGTTCAACTATGAGGACGGTCTGTTAGCCGGCTTGCTGAGTGCGCGTGCGGTGCTGCGCAGCAATATCATCGAGGTCTATCGCGCCCGTGCGGCCCCCAGTGGCCAGTAAAGCCCCCTGCCCCATCGCCGCAGGTGGGGTCGGCGTGTGTCTCACCGCCATGGTACAATACTGAATTATGCAGATACAGACGACGGGAACACAGCAGCTCATCGTGATCTTCCTGGGCATCCTGGTCGTGATTATGCTCGGCGGGGTGTTATACTTGATGAGCAGCATTGTGTTACCTTTTATGGTTGCCCTCTTTCTCGCCTATATGCTCGATCCGTTAGTGCGTTTCCTCCGATATTGTCATGTGCCTCTCGCCCTGGCCGTGTGCTTTGCTCTGCTGGTGACCTTTGTCTTTCTGGCGCTGATGGGGATGTTGTTCTATGCCAGCGCGCAATCGTTCGTCAGCGAATTCCCGACGTACGAGCCTAAACTGCGCGCTCTGCTCATCACGCTCACCTCGCGCGTGGAAGTGGTGCCGGAACTCTCCTGGCAACTCTCCGATCTCAGTAAAGAGTTCTCCAGTGCCTCTGTCGTGCGGGCTGTGCTCGCGAGTGTGGGCACCTTTGTCACCTTCTTAGGGCATCTGCTGCTGGTGCTCCTCTTTATGGTCTTTATCCTCCTTGGGCAACAGCGTTTGCCGCAGCGCATCCATCGCGCTTTTGGTGAGGAACAAGCGCAACGCCTGACGCTGGTGTTGCAGCGCATTACCCGCGATGTGCAGACCTATTTGGGGACCAAGGCCCTCCTCAGCGTGGTCACCGGGGTGCTGGTGAACCTGTGCCTGATGATCTTGCAAGTCGACTTTGCGGTGCTCTGGGGTGCGCTGGCGTTCATGCTCAACTTCATTCCACACATAGGGGCGCCAGTCGCCACCATCCCGCCGCTCCTGGTGGCCATCTTGAAGTTCGATACGCTCATGCCAGCGGTCTGGGTGGTGGTCTGTGTGACTATTATCCATATTGTGCTCGGGTTCTGTATCGAACCCCGCCTCATGGGGAGAAACCTGCACCTCAGTCCCCTCCTGGTAGTGCTCTCGCTGCTGTTCTGGGGCTGGTTATGGGGCATCGTTGGTACGCTCCTCGCTGTCCCGATCATGGCGACCATCAAAATTGTCTGCGAGAATCTGCCCTCGCTGCGTTTCGTGAGTGCCTTAATGAGCGAAGACTAGGGCGCGGAACGGATGCGGATAGGCAATGCAAGCGGCAGCGTGCGCTGGCCCCTTGCGAGCGTCCCCACCGGTGCCGCCATGCCGTGCCCATGGCAAGGGTCGCTTGCCATGAAAATGCCGAAATTGGACTTTTTTGACAGTCTCGTTAGGCGCTAGAGCGCACTGCTGCTGGCTTAATCCTGGCAAGGTCCTCTTTCAGCCGCTGCTTAGCATGCCACAAGTCATACGCCTGCTGCATGCGCAGCCACAGTCCTGGCCCGTTGCCAGCAAGCTTCCCAAGCCTCAGCGCCATTTCAGTGGTGATCGGATGCGTACAGGCTAAGACACGATGTAACTGCTGACGCGAAATACCCAGCCGCCGTGCTGCCTCACTGACTGATAACCCGAGCGCTGGGAGCACGTCTTCACGCACCATCTCGCCCGGATGGATCGGCGGACGCTTCACAGGACGCTTCACGGCATATTCTCTCATCCCTGCACCTCAATGATATTGTTCAAGATCGACTCGCAGCGCATCGCCACCTTCCCACTCGAACGTGATGCACCACGGACCGTTGACATGAATACTGTAACGTGTAGGCACCCCTCGAAGGCCATGGAAATTGAACCCCGGCACATGTAAGTCTGTCAATGACTCTGCTTGATCCAAAGCTTCCAAGCGCCGCAGACACCGTGCGTGCAGCTCCTGTCCTACTCGACGGCTGCGGCCACGTTCGAATAACTCAGCAAGTCCCTTATGCTTGAAGCTTCTGATCATGCGGCAACTGTAACATGACTTGCGACAATGTCAACAATCTTGTTACAGGGGATTTACCAAACCAACTACAACGGAGTATGGGTAGTAAGCGCCTAACCTCCAAGCTCACCGGCGGCAATGGAGCGTAGCAGAATTGCCGTCCGGTGGAGCGCCAGACTGTGTCAAAACCCCGTTTTTGGAGCATGCGGGCTTTGCAACCCATTGATTTTGTTAGACCGTATTTTCGAAAAATCGACTTTTGACACAGTCTGGCGCCTTGTTCGGCTGGGCATGCCACTCTGCAGCTAGCTCGATGAAGCGCCCCACGCGCACCTCGCGCGCCTCCGGAAAGCCAAGGCGCGCCAACGATTGTTCCACCGCCTTGCCTTGCGGGTCGAGCACCCCTTTTTTCAACGTGACGAACACCTTCGCGGTCATGCCATCGTTCTCCTCAGATTCAGGATTCCCATTTGAATAGGTTCTTGCGAATGCGGCTGATGGGCTCCTCTGTGTCGGGCACGAACGGACGACCCGTGATGAGCTCGCAAAGCGCGATGTAGCGTCGGGCAGCCTCGATGCGCACTTCGTCCGGCAGGGGTGGGGGCGGCCCGTCGCCGCGGTAACCTTGTTCGGCCAGGGTTCGGCGGACGTATTCCTTGTCCAGCCCCCGCGGCTCCTCCCGTCGTTCAAAGCGGGCCTGGTAGTCGTCGGCGTACCAATAGCGAGAGCTGTCGGGGGTGTGGATCTCGTCGATGAAGCACAAGGTACCGTCCGGACGCCGCCCAATCTCGTATTTGGTATCGACCAGGATAAGCCCGCGCTTGGCGGCCAGCTCCTGCCCGAAGGCGAAGACGCGCGCGCACATGGCCGCCGCCTTGTCGAAGTCTTCGGCGGTCAGCGCCCCGGTGGCCAAAATCTCCTCGCGCGAGACCGACTTGTCGTGATCGCCCTTTTCCGCCTTGGTGGACGGCGTGAGGATGGCCTTCTCCAACTTTTGGTTCTTGCGCATGCCCTCGGGCAGCTTGTGACCACAGAAGGTGCGCACGCCGCGTTCATAGTGGTACCAGATTGAAGTGGAGGTCACGCCGGTGAGGTACGCCCGCATGACGAACTCCACGGGCAGGAGCTTGCATTCGGTGGCGACCATCACCGTCGGATCGGGCACGGAGACGACGTGGTTGGGGGCCAGCTGGGCGGTGGCCTCGAACCAGCTGGCGGCGATCTGGTTGAGCACCTGGCCCTTGAAGGGAATGGTGCCGAGCACGACGTCGAAGGCGCTGATGCGGTCGGTGACCACGATGATCCGGCGTCCGTCGCGCGTGTAGCAGTCCCGAACCTTGCCTTCGTATTTGGCACCGAGATCCGAGAAGCTGGTCTTGTCGAGTGTCTTTTTGAGCTGTGCCTTCAGGATGTCGTCAGAAATCATGGCCGATTCTCCTCAGTTTCCACCGTCCCGGAGCGCGCGATCGATGACTTCGCCGGTCCAGCGCAGGTGATGTTGCAGTGTATAGGACATTCAAACGCTATTTTGCAATGACCGCTGGTGCACCTCCTTTCCACGCCGGTGGAACTCGTGCCGAACGCTCCGCGTCAGGCGCGGCTGGAAGCTGAAGCGCAGCGTAAGCTGTAAGCCGTCGCCTGCATGCCTATGTTCGGCGGTTGGTTTTCTCCGCAGTCTGGCACGATGATTTGGCGTGTGGAGCTGCCTTCGCTGGGGCAACAGGCTGCTCACAGAGCCGGCACGTGATAGAGCCATCGCTCCAAATTTGCACGTCTTGGACAGTGATAAGCTCTCTGGCGTCAGGCCACTGCAGGTGCAAGCCTAAGGCCGCTATCGCGGCATCCAGGGTCTCGATGACATGCAGCGCTTGGACCTCAACTGCTGCCTCAAATTCATGGAAGAGTTGCTCGACACGAGGGAACGCCGGCCCTGGCACAAACGTACCGTAGAGGAGCTCTTCCTCCTGCCGTTCGATCTGCATCTGACCGAGTTGCTGCTGCTCAGTGTCCATAAGTTCAACGCTGTGTCCAACATATGATGACATAGTTAGCACCCCACGGTATCGCGAAACGTGGCGGCCAATGTGACCAAGTGCTCGTCGGTGAAGCCTGCCACGCCCTGCGGATGCATCAAACGTGCATGGTTGGGAAACCGTGTGGTCGGATCAGGGACAACATCAACCCCTGCCTCCCGTATCGCGGCTGCGGTGGCCGTGCCGACCGTCTGCGCGGTTTCCCGCCATTTCCGTGAGCCAGGAAAGGCCCGGCGC
>Ga0081538_10006037_pt1 | contig 10765 bp, 11 predicted proteins | sample TabmetS5T2R1_FD_71022 | JGI IMG/M metagenome (GOLD analysis project Ga0081538, IMG submission 71022) | Tabebuia heterophylla rhizosphere microbial communities from the University of Puerto Rico - S5T2R1 | ecosystem: Host-associated > Plants > Roots > Rhizosphere ...
CGATGACCAGCGGCTCGATCTCGCAGTAGCGCCGGACCATCTCGCGCAGGGCCTGCGTCAGCCGTGGCACCACCGAGGAGATCACCACCCCGGTGGCCTCGCCCAGCCCCAGCCGCTCCTGGCCGAGGAACCCGCCCAGCAGCAGGGCGTGCTCGTCGGCGGTGCGCTCGGCCACGGTTGCGGCCCGCCAGTGCTGGGCCAGCTCGTCGCCCTGGAACACCCCGATGGTGATCTCGGTGTTGCCGACGTCCACCGCGAGCAGCATCGCTACTCCTCCCAGTCCAGGGCGATGTCCAGCGACGGCGCCGAATGGGTGAGTGCCCCGACGGCCAGGAAGTCGACCCCGGTCTCGGCGATCGCCCTGGCCCGCTCCAGGGTGACACCCCCCGAGGCCTCGGTGCGGGCCCGCCGGCGGCAGAGCTTCACCGCCTCGGCCATCGTCTCCAGCTCCATGTTGTCGAAGAGCAGCAGGTCGCAGCCCAGGTCGAGGGCCTCGGCGACCTGGCCGAGGGTCTCGACCTCGACCTCGAGGGGCAGCCCGGGGCCGGCCGCCCTGGCCGCCTCGACCGCCCGGCGCAGGCTCCCCGCGGCCTGGATGTGGTTGTCCTTGACCAGCAGGGCGTCGTACAGGCCCATGCGGTGGTTGGCCCCGCCGCCGCAGCGGACGGCGTACTTCTCCAGGTGGCGCAGGCCGGGCGTGGTCTTGCGGGTGTCGCGGACCACGGCCCCGGTCCCGGCCACCGCCTCCACGAAGGCCGCGGTCAGCGTGGCCACCCCCGAGAGGTGCGCGAGGAAGTTCAGCATCGTCCGCTCGGCCGCCAGCAGCACCCGGGCCGGCCCCACCAGCCGCCCCAGCACCGTCCCGGCCTCCACCGGAGCACTGTCGGCCACCTCCGGCCGGAACGCCGCCGGCCCCAGCCGCAGCCGCTCCCGCACCTCGGTCAGCACCACATCCACCACCGGCAGCCCGGCCACCACCCCCGGCCCCCGGGCCACGAGCATGGCCTCCGCCCTCGCCCCGAGCAGCCGGCTGGTCGGGTCCCCCTCACCCCCCAGGTCCTCGTCCAGCGCCGTCCGCACCGCGAGCGTCAGCGCCCCAGCGGGAAGGCCGACGGTCACCGGCGCGCCTCCTCCGCCGTGGGGACGGCGAGCAGGCCGGTGTCCAGGCCGCCGTCGGGGGATCTGGTGAAGGTCTGGCGGACCCGCCAGGCCTCGACCGGGACCGGGTGGTCGGAGCGCCAGTGGCCGCCCCTCGACTCCTCCCGCCTGATCGCCAGCTCGGCCATGGCCGCAGCCAGCCCCTCCCCCGAACGAACCACCCCGACCCGGTCGGTCATCACCCGCCGCACCCGTTCCCGCACCACCCGAAGGTCCCCCACCCGGGTGGACCCGGCCCCCACCCGGGTGGACCCGCCCGCCACCTGGGTGGACCCGGCCCCCACCCGGGCGGACCCGGCCCCCACCTGGGTCGACCCGGCCCGTGCGTCACCGCGACCCGCCGCTGTCGGGGCCCCTTCTGGGAGGGTAACCGACCGCGGCATTGGGTGCGCCGGGTTGTCCACAGGCCCAGCCGCCTCGCCTCCTGCCTCGTCTGCCGCGGCGCCGATCCCGGCACCCCCGGCCCCGGCGCCCCCGGCCCAAGGGCTCTCCCCACGCGGGTCCTCGGCAAGGGCCAGGCCGATGCGGGCGGCGAAGACCACGCCCTCGAGAAGGGAGTTGGAGGCGAGGCGGTTGGCGCCGTGGACGCCGGTGCAGGCGGCTTCGCCGACGGCGAACAGGCCGGGGAGGCTGGTGCGGCCGTCCAGGTCGGTGGCCACGCCGCCCATCAGGTAGTGGGCGGCGGGCGAGACCGGGATCGGCTGGCGGGAGGGGTCGATGCCGGCGGCGCGGCAGCGGGCCAGGATGGTCGGGAACCGGCGCTCGAGGTGGTCGGCGGGGATGCCGGTGGCGTCCAGCCACAGGTGCCTGGCCCCGGTGGCGGTCATACGGGCGGCCATGGCCCGGGTGACGACGTCCCGCGGGGCGAGGTCGCCGAGAGGGTGGACGCCGGCCGTGACCGGCGACCCGTCGGCGTCGCGGAGCACCGCGCCCTCGCCCCGCATCGCCTCCGAGATCAGTGGACGCGGGTCGCCTTCGACGTGGAGAGCCGTCGGGTGGAACTGGACGAACTCCATGTCGGCCAGGACCGCCCCGGCCCGCAGGGCGGCCGCGATCCCGTCGCCGGTGGACAGCGGCGGGTTGGTGGTGTCGGCGAACAGCTGGCCGGCGCCGCCGCTGGCCAGCACGACCGCACCGGCCCGGACCGGCCGGGGACGGCCGTCGATCCAGAGCAGGGCCCCGGTGACCCGGCCATTCTCGGTCACCAGGTCGACCAGGAACGCGTGCTCGACGCTGCGGACCGACGGGGTGGCCCGGACGGCCTCGGTCAGGGCCCGCTCCAGCTCGGCCCCGGTGGCGTCGCCGCCGGCGTGGAGGACCCGCGACCGCGAGTGGCCGCCCTCCCGGGTCCGGGCCAGGACGCCGGCCGAGGGACCGGACCCGCCCGGTCCTCCCGTGGCCGGGGGGTCCTGGTCCAAGCGGACCCCGCGGGCGCGGAGGCCGGCGATGGCCTGGGCACCCCCCGAGGCCAGGAGCTCGACCGCGACCGGGTCGCAGAGCCCGGCCCCGGCGGCCAGGGTGTCGGCGACGTGCTCGGCCACCGAGTCCGGCCCCTCCGCCGGGAGAGTACCGCTCCGCTCCATGAGCCCCCCGGACCCCCTCAGGTCCAGCACGGCCGCGATCCCGCCCTGGGCGTAGCGGGTGGCCGAGTGGCCGAGGCGGCCCTTGGTGGCCAGCAGGACCCGCCGGCCCCCCGGCACGGCCAGGGCGGCCGACAGCCCGGCCACCCCGGAGCCGACGACCAGCACGTCGACCTCCTCGGCTTCCCCGTCCGCCGGGGCGGGCAGGAGCACCCGGGGGATCAGCATCCGGCTCGCTCCTCGATCCCGGTCACAGGAGCACATTGTCGATCAGGCGGGTCTGGCCGACCCGGGCGGCGCTGGCCAGGACCTGGCCCGGCTCGGCATGCCTGACCGGCTCGAAGGTGGCCGGGTCAACCAGGGCGACGTAGTCGGGCTTGACCCCGGCCACGGCGTCCAGGACCTCGCGGGCGGCCGCCTCGACGGCGCCGGGGTCGCGGCGGCCGGCCAGGAAGGCGGCCCGGCCGGCCGACAGGGCCCGGTACAGCGTCGTGGCCCGCTCCCGCTCGGCGGCCGACAGGTAGGCGTTGCGGGAGGAGACGGCTAACCCGTCCGGCTCGCGCACCGTCGGGCAGGCGACGATCTCGTTCGGGAAGGCCAGGTCCTCGACCATGCGCCGGACCATGGCCAGCTGCTGGGCGTCCTTCTGGCCGAAGTACGCCCGCGACGGCCCGACCAGGTGCAGCAGCTTGGCCACCACCGTGGCCACCCCGTCCAGGTGGCCGGGCCGGATCAGCCCCTCCAGCCGGTCGGCCAGGCTTCCGGTGACTCGCAGCCGGACCTTCGGCGGGGCCGGCCACACCTCCCGCTCGGCCGGCAGGAAGACCAGGTCGGTCCCTTCGGCGGTCAGGACGGCCAGGTCGGCCTCGCGGTCCCGGGGGTAGCTGGCCAGGTCCTCGGCCGGCCCGAACTGGAGCGGGTTGACGAACACCGAGGCCACCACCAGGTCGTTCTCGGCCCGGGCCCTGGCCAGCAAGGCCCGGTGGCCGGCGTGGAGGGCGCCCATGGTGGGCACGAAGCCGACCCCGGCGCCGCGCTGCCTGGCGGCGTCGGTGGCGGCGCGCAGCTCAGCGCTGCTCGCGACCTCGCGCACGCCGTCCCAGCCTCCGGAGCAGCTCCAGCCGCTCGTGAGGCTCCTCGCCCTCGACGTGGCCGTGCAGGCCGGCCTCGACCCGCGCCCTGGCCTCCGGGTCGAGGCGGCCGGCGGCGGTCGCGCGGTCGGCGACCAGCCGGGCCAGGGCGACGTACACGTTGATGACCTTCTGCTTACGGGCCAGGGCCTCGGTGTGCATGGCCACGGTGCGCCCGTCGCCCCGTACCCATGGGCCCGACAGCCCGGCCTGCCCAGTGGAGAGGGCCGAGTCCACGCTGGCGTGGATCAGCCCGCTGAGCACGGCCCCCGGGTCGATCACGCCGCCCGCCCGCAGCTGGTCGGCGGCGGTGGCCGAGAGGGCGGCGCAGCCGTTGGCGGCCAGGACCAGGGCGGCGTGGTAGCGGACCCGGCCCGACTCGGGCACGTCCATGGGCCGGCCGCCGAGGGCGGTCACGACCTCCTTGGCGACCGGGTCCCCGGTGACCCCCCAGACCGTCCCCGGCAGGCGGCCAAGGGTGGCCTCGAGGTCGTCGTTGAAGATCTGCACCGGATGGCAGGCGGCCACCCGGGCCCCGACGGCGGCGGCCGGGGCGAGCAGGCCGGGGCCGTCCACCCCGGCGGTGTGGACCACCACCTGGTCGGCCGAGAACGCCCCGTCGGCGGCCAGGGCGGTGACCAGCGAGGGCAGCTCGTCGTCGGGGACGGTCAGGAGCACGAGGGAGGCGCCGCGGGTCGCCCCGGTGGGGTCGGCCGTGGGCAGACCGGCCGCCTCGACCCGCTCGCGGCCGCGGCCGGAGCGGGCGCCGACGGTGACCTCGACCCCGATCCGGTCGAGGAAGATGGCCAGGGCGAGGCCGACGCGGCCCGGGCCGATCACGACGGCGGGCGAGAGCTTGCTGCTCTGGGTTGGCGGCATGGAACCCCCGGGGCGAGATGTCACCGAGTATATCCGGTCAACTCGGGACGAAATGTCCTGCGCCGGGCAATCAGGTGCAGGGTCCGGGCGCTGGACCGGTAGGGCTCGCGCCCGGCCACCAGCCGCTCCAGCTCGACCAGGGCGGCCAGCTCGGCTCGGCCCAGGTCCTCGTCCCCGGCCTCGGCGAACACGCCGACCCCGTAGGCGGCGACCAGGGCGAGCCCCGCCTTGTCGAGCTGCCGCTCAACCTCGTCCAGGGTGACCGCCTCGCCTCCTCCGCTCTCCGAGGGCCCAGGCATGAGGCCCCCGGACCCCCCGCCGCCCTCGACGAGGCGGAGCGCGCTCGTGTGGTCGCCGCGGCGACCGGCCCGCAGGGCCAGCCAGTCGCGGTTGGCGAACCCGAGCGACAGCACGCCGTCCTCGCTTAGGACGCCGGCCAGGGAGGCGAGCAGGGCCGCCTGGTCCTCGACCCGGGTGAGGAGGTCGTGGCAGACGGCCGCGTCCTGGGCGCCCTCGCCGAGCAGGCCGGGCAGGTCGGCGGCGTCGCCCTGGACGGTGGCGACCCGCTCGGCCACCGCCTCGCCCTCGTCGGCCGCCCGCTGGGCGCAGGTGGCGAGCATGGCCGCCGAGGTGTCGACCACCGTGACCCGGTAGCCATATCCGGCCAGGGCGACGGCCAGCTGGCCGGTGCCGCCGCCGGCGTCGACGACCGTGGCCGGAGGGTCGGGCAGAGCGTCCAGCACCTGCCCGAGCAGCAGCTCGAACCCGATTCGTCCTCTACGCACTGGGGCGCCCCCTGGGGTTCCCCAGACCCCTCCGGCTCGCCGCATCAGGCCTCCAGCTCCCCCACGGGGACGACCCCGGAGACGGGGCCGAGGCGGGCCAGGGCGGCCGCGGCCAGCTCGCCGTCCGGGAAGGTGGCGAACGGGTCGGCGTCGCACAGGGGCACGAGCACGAACGCCCGCTCCCGGGCCCGCGGGTGGGGCACGGTCAGCTCGGGTGTGTCGACCGGCGGGCCGTCGTACAGCAGCAGGTCGAGGTCGGCGGTGCGCGGCCCCCAGCGCTCCTCGCGGACCCGGCCGAGCCCGTCCTCGGTGGCCCGCAGCAGCTCCAGCAGCTCATGCGGGCTGCGGTCGGTCTCCAGCACGGCCACCGCGTTCAGGTAGGGGCCCTGCTCGGCCCCTCCGACCGGCGACGTCTCGTACACCCTGGACACGGCCATGACGTGGGTGCGCTCGTCGGCGTCGAGCACCCGGACGGCCGTGTCGAGGATGGCCATGCGGTCGCCCAGGTTGGAGCCGAGCCCGACGTGTGCCCGCGTCATGCCCGTCCCTCCCCCGTTGTCTCGCGGTCCCTGGTGATCTCCACGGCGACGCTCGCGTCGACCGGCAGCGGCGCCTGCGGCTTGGTCACCCGGACTCGGACCTGGCGGACCCGCTCGTCGGCCAGGACCAGCTGGGCCACGTCCTCGGCCACCGCCTCCAGCAGCTTCCTGGGGCGGCCGCCGACCACCTCGGCCACCCGACCGGCCAGGCTACCGTAGTCGACCGTGAGGTCGAGGTCGTCGGCCCGCCCGGCTGCGGCCAGGTCGAGGGCCAGCTCCAGGTCGACCTCGAACACCTGGCCGAGCTGGGCCTCATGGGGCAGCACCCCGTGGTGGCCGCGCACCCGCAGGCCACTGAGCAGGATCCGGTCCGCTGTCATGGCCGCAGGACGGGCGACCCGTGGTGCAGGACCATCCGCCAGCGCCCGCCGTGGCGGCGGAAGACGTTGGTGGCGAGCACCTTGGCGTCCTGCATGTCGGGGCCGCCGGCGCCGCCCGAGAGGATGTTCTCGGCGCAGGTCACCCAGGCGGTGTCGGCGTCGACGTGGACGCGGACGTCGGTGAGGAAGAACTGGATGTAGGCCGAGTTGGCGAAGATGGCGACCCAGGACCGGCTGACCTGGGGCCAGCCGCTAATCACGTCCCACCCCGGGTGAATGCAGCGGACCTCGTCGTCGTGCTGCCAGCACGCCTCCATCCGGTCCATGTCGAGGGCCTCGAAGGCGGCGTAGAACTCCTCGTTGGCCTCGGCCACGGCCTTGACGTCGGCCTGGTTCACGTCGCCCCCCAGCGGAGCATCGCCTCGGTCATGCGGACGGACTTGACGATGGGCGCGACGTCGTGGACACGGACGATCCGGGCCCCGCGCTCGACCGCCCACACGACCGTGGCCGCCGTGCCCTCGACCCGCTCGTCGGCCGGGCGGTCGAGGGCACGGCCGATGAAGGCCTTGCGGCTGGTGCCGACCAGCACCGGGTGGCCCAGCCGGGTGAGCCGGGCCAGGTTGTCGAGCAGGGCGTAGTTGTCCCGGTCGCGCTTGCCGAACCCGATCCCCGGGTCGACGACCAGGGCCTCGTGGTCCACGCCGGCGAACTCGGCGGCCAGGCAGCGCTCGGCCAGGAACGCCTCGACCTCGCTGACCACGTCGTCGTAGCGAGGGTCGTCCTGCATGGTCGCCGGGGTCCCGAGCATGTGCATCAGCACCAGCGGGACCTTGGCCTCGGCGACCACGCCGAGCAGGTCGGGGTCGTGGCGGCCGGCGCTGACGTCGTTGACCATGGCCGCCCCGGCGGCAACGGCGGCCGCGGCCACCGCCGACTTCCTGGTGTCCACCGACACCGGCACTCCGGCCTTGGCCGCCAGCTCCTCGACGACCGGGAGGATCCGGTCCAGCTCGACCTCCCCGGGCACGTCGACGGCCCCGGGCCGGGTCGACTCGCCGCCCACGTCGAGCAGGTCGGCCCCCTCGGCGGCCAGGGCCAGCCCGTGGGCCACGGCCGCGTCCGGGTCCAGGAACAGCCCCCCGTCCGAGAACGAGTCCGGGGTGACGTTCACCACGCCCATGACCAGACACCGCTGTCCGGTCGGCAGCACCCGGTCACCGACCCGCAGGTCATGCGGTGCGAGCGGGGCAACAGACACAAGACAACCTCCGGGAGTAGGCCCGGTCATCTTACGGCGTCCACGGATCGGGAGACGCGGGTCGGGGTGCGGCGCGCCTCGGGGCGCCTCGGTGGGCTACCCCAACCGGGTGACGCCCAGGAGGTTCATGGCCTCCATGCGGGTTGACAGCTGGTCGCGGAACGAGCCTCGAACCGCCGAGGTCACCGTGACCGCGCCGGGCTTGCGGACGCCTCGCATGCTCATGCAGAGATGCTCGGCCTCGATCACCACCAGGGCGCCGCGGGGCTTCAGGCGCTCCACCATGGCGTCGGCGACCTGGGCGGTCAGCCGCTCCTGGACCTGAGGGCGTCTCGCGAGGCCGTCGACCAGCCGGGCCAGCTTCGACAGCCCGGTGATCTGGCCCTGCTCGTTCGGGATGTAGGCCACATGGGCCTTGCCGATGAACGGGGTCAAGTGGTGTTCACAGACCGATGCTATCGGGATGTCGCGGATCATGACCATCTCGTCGTGGCCGGCCTCGAACACCGCCTGCAGGACCTGGGTCGGGTCGGTGCGGAGGCCCGAGGTGATCTCCTCGTACATGCGGGCGACTCGGGCCGGGGTGTCGCGCAGGCCGTCACGGTCGAGGTCCTCGCCGATCCCCTCCAGGATCAGGCGGACGCCGCGCTCGACCTTCTCCGGGTCGAAGCCGCCGCCGGGGAGGGCGCTCAGTCGGACGGCGAGCCGTCCTGGGCGCGGGCGATGCCGGCCTCGTCGCGGGACCGGCCGCCGTTGGAGCGGACATGGCCCGGGGGTGGGGCCATGATGCCGCGGGCCGGGCGCTTGACCACCGGGGCGAGGATCTGGGCCAGCTCCTCCTTGCCAATGGTCTCCTTCTCCATCAGCGCCTCCACCATGGCGTCGGCCACGTCGCGGTAGGTGGTCAGGATCTGCTCGGCCTCGGCGTGGGCCTCGTCGATGAGGCGACGCATCTCCTTGTCGATCTCGAAGGCGACCTGCTCGGAGTAGTCCTGCTGGTGGCCGAAGTCGCGGCCGAGGAAGACGTTCTCCTGCTTGGTCCCCAGCACCAGGGAGCCGAGCCGGTCGCTCATGCCGTACTCGCAGACCATCTTGCGGGCCACCTGAGTGGCCTTCTCGATGTCGTTGGAGGCGCCGGTGGTCGGGTCGAGGAACCAGAGCTCCTCGGCGACCCGGCCGCCGAGCAGCATGGCCAGCTCGTCGATCATCTCGCTCCTGGTGACCAGGAACTTGTCCTCGACCGGGAGGCTGAGGGTCCAGCCGAGGGCGCGGCCGCGGGAGATCACCGACACCTTGTGGATCGGGTCGGCGTTCGGCAGGGCGTGCCCGACGATCGCGTGACCCGACTCGTGGTAGGCGATCATGCGCTTCTCCTTCTCGGAGATCACGCGGGTCTTGCGCTCGGGGCCGGCGATGACCCGGTCGATCGCCTCCTCGAGCTCGTCGTCGGCGATCTCCTTGCGCCCGTGGCGGGCCGACAGCAGGGCGGCCTCGTTGACCACGTTGGCCAGGTCGGCGCCGGTGAACCCGGGGGTCCGCCGGGCCAGGACCTCGAGGTCGATCCGGGGGGCGAGGGGCTTGCCGCGGGCGTGGACCCTGAGGATGTCCAGGCGGCCCTTGAGGTCGGGCCGGTCGACGGTGATCTGGCGGTCGAAGCGGCCCGGGCGCAGCAGGGCCGGGTCGAGGATGTCGGGCCGGTTGGTGGCCGCGATCAGGATCACGCCCGACTTCACGTCGAAGCCGTCCATCTCGACCAGCAGCTGGTTCAGGGTCTGCTCGCGCTCGTCGTGGCCGCCGCCGAGGCCGGCGCCGCGCTGGCGGCCGACGGCGTCGATCTCGTCCACGAACACGATCGCGGGGGCGTTGGCCTTGGCCTGCTCGAACAGGTCGCGGACGCGGGAGGCGCCGACGCCCACGAACATCTCCACGAAGTCCGAGCCGGAGATCGAGAAGAACGGCACCCCGGCCTCGCCGGCGACCGCCCGGGCCAGCAGCGTCTTGCCCGTCCCCGGCGGGCCGAACAGCAGCACGCCCTTGGGGATCTTGGCGCCCATGGCCTGGAACTTGGCGGGGTTCTCCAGGAACTCCTTGATCTCCTGGAGCTCCTCGACCGCCTCGTCGACGCCGGCCACGTCCTGGAAGGTGATCTTCGGCTGGTCCTTGGTGACCAGGCGGGCCTTGGACTTGCCGAAGCTCATCACCCGGTTGCCGCCGCCCTGCATCTGCTGCATCAGGAAGAAGAACAGCAGCAGCAGGACCGCGAACGGCAGGAGCTGGATCAGGATCGTCAGCAGCACCGACTGGCCGCGCGGGTCGACGCGGGTGGTGACGTTCTCGTTGCGGAGCTGGTTGAAGAGGTCCTTGCCCTGGCCGTCGGTGTAGGCGGCCTCGAAGCGGCGGCCGTCCCGGTAGGTGCCGGTGATCTTCTGGTCCTGGTCCTTGAGCACGGCCTCCTTGACGTCGCCGCGGTCGATGGCGTTGACCACGTCGGACAGACGGGCCTGCTCGACCTGGGGGCTGGCGGCGAAGAACCGGAAGAACAGGAACACCAGCACGAGGATCAACAGCAGGTACGCCATCGGTCCCCGGAACAGTCGGTTCAGGTTGGGCATCTGCTTCCCTTCCGATCCTCGTCGAGGAGCGGTTGCATCGATCGCTCCTCCCCCCAGCCATAGTGGCACGACCTGGGTTTTTTGGAAGGGCGGTGATGGGTAGTAAGGAGCGCCATCGTAGCATCGGGCGCTTCGGACGGTCACCGGCCCCGGTACACCTCTGGTTTGAGGGTGGCCACGAACGGCAGGTTGCGGTAGCGCTCGGCGTAGTCGAGCCCGTAGCCGACCACGAAGACGCTGGGGATGTCGAAGCCGGCGTACTTCACCTCGATATCGGCCTTGAGCTGCTCCGGCTTGTACAGCAGGGCGCAGACCTCCAGGGTCGCCGGGCGCCGGCTGCGCAGGTTCTTCAGCAGGTAGTTCAGGGTCAGGCCGGAGTCGATGATGTCCTCGACGATCAGCACGTCGCGGCCCTGGATCTCGCGGTCCAGGTCCTTGAGG
>Ga0081538_10006038_pt1 | contig 10764 bp, 12 predicted proteins | sample TabmetS5T2R1_FD_71022 | JGI IMG/M metagenome (GOLD analysis project Ga0081538, IMG submission 71022) | Tabebuia heterophylla rhizosphere microbial communities from the University of Puerto Rico - S5T2R1 | ecosystem: Host-associated > Plants > Roots > Rhizosphere ...
CGAGGAGATCAAGCAGGCGCGCTGGATCGTGAAGGAGCGCCAGGAGATGCTGGCCGAGGCCAAGCGCGAGGCGGACCGCATCCTGGGCGAGGCACGGGAGCAGGCCGTTCGGGAAGCGTCGCAGACCGAGATCGCCAAGCTGGCGGAGCGCCAGGCGCAGGAGATCGTCGAGGAGGCGCGCCGCCAGGCACGGGAGACCCGGCTCGAGATGGAGGACTGGGCCGACTCGATCCTCTCGACGCTCGAGGTCAACCTGGACAAGTTCCTCGGCGCCGTCCGGCGCGGGCGCGAGCGGCTCCACGAACGCTCGCAGGAGACGGTCGTCGCCGACCTCGCCGACGACCAGACCGCCGTCTGACCGCGCTCCGATCCCGCTCGACCCGTTCGCTACGGTGAGGGCGTGACGACGTTCAGCCTCCGCACGGTCAAGCTGCGCCCGGGCGAGCAGTTCCGGGACGTCCGCAGCGTGGACCTGGAGCCGCTCGAGCTGGGCGGCCAACGCTACGTGCCGGTCCCGGCGAGCCCCGAGGCCGTGCTCTCGCTCATGCAGACGAGCTCGGGCCTCGTGCTCGAGCTGGAGCTCGACGTCCGCGTCGTCGGCCCGTGCATGCGCTGCCTGGCCGACGCCGGCCTCGACGTCCACGTCGCCGGGCGCGAGTACCAGGCGACGAGCCCCGGGGAGTCGGATGAGCTGACGACTCCGTACATCGCCGACTCGAAGCTCGACCTCTCCGCCTGGGCGCACGACGCGGTCGCGCTCGCCCTCCCCGACAAGATCCTCTGCCGCGAGGACTGCGCGGGCCTCTGCCCGGTCTGCGGCTTGGACTTGAACCGCGAGCCGCACGAGCACGAGGCCGAAGCGTCCGACCCTCGCTGGGCCGCCCTCTCCGAGCTGCGCGACCGACTGTAGTAGATGCTCGACCGGCGCGTTCCGCACTGACGGATGGCGGCTGTGACGCGGCGCCGGATCGTCGCGCTCGCCCTTGCCCGTACTTGATCAGTACGGGCTGCGGACGATCGCGGCGCCCGGCTTGGTCTCAGCCGTCCCCGTCAGCACGGAACGCACCGGCCGAACATCTACGGCAGCTATACTCAGCCGCCGCGATGGCCGTTCCGAAGCGAAAGACCTCGAAGTCGCGCCGCGACAAGCGGCGCGCGACGCACAAGCTGTCGATCCCGGCGCTCGTCGAGTGCCCGCAGTGCCATCAGCCGAAGCGGCCTCACCACGTCTGCCCGACGTGCGGCACCTACAAGGGCCGCGAGGTCGAGCCGCTCCGCACCCAGGCTCCCTAGAGTGCCTCTCCAGGCGCTGCCTGCCGCACGTCTGCCCCGCCGTCACGCGGCGCCAGAAGCCACGCTAGCCCTCACCAAGGCTTCTTCAGCCTTGGCTTCGGCTGGGCCCGGCCTCTGGCTTGGTGCTGGCGACGCAGAGGCACAGCAGCAGCACCTGAAGAGGCACTAGTCGTGCCCGTCCGGGTCGCCGTCGACGCCATGGGCGGCGATCGGGCGCCGCAGGACATCGTCGCCGGCGCGCTCGAGGCGGCATCCGGCGACGTCGACCCGGTCCTCTTCGGCCCGCGGGACGTGCTCGAGCCCCTCGCGGGCGGCCTGGAGATCGTCCATGCCGAGCAGGTGGTGTCCATGGACGAGAAGCCCTCGGACGCGGTGCGGGAAAAGCGCGAGAGCTCGCTCTTCCTCGCCTGCCGGGCCGTCCACGAAGGGACGGCCGACGCGGTCGTCGGCGCGGGGAACACGGGCGCGATGCTCGCCGCCGGGCTCCTGGAGATCAGGAGGCTGCCGGACGTCCACAGGCCGGCCATCGCCGTTCCGATTCCTGCTCTCCGCGGCCCGTCCATCCTGATCGACGCGGGCGCCAACGCCGACGCCCGGCCGGAGCACCTGGTGCAGTTCGCCCACATGGGCGCCGTGTTCGCCGAGGAGATCGCACGCCTGCCGCAGCCCTCGGTCGCCTTGCTCTCCATCGGGGAGGAGCCGGAGAAGGGGAACAGGCTCGTCCGCGAGGCCCACGCCGAGCTCGCGGCGGCCTCCGGCCTCAACTTCGTGGGGAACGTCGAGGGCCGGGAGCTCCTGCGCAAAGCCGCGGACGTCGTCGTCTGCGACGGCTTCACCGGGAACATGGCGCTGAAGCTTCTGGAGGGCACGATCAAGACGACGCTCGAGGGCTTCCGGGAGGAGGTCACGGGCTCCGTCCGGGGCCGGCTCGGAGGGTTGCTCATCCGCCCGGCGGCCCGCGGGCTGCGGACGCGGCTCGACCCCGACACGTACGGTGGCGCCTACCTCCTCGGCCTCCGCGGCCTCGTCGTCATTGCACACGGCAACTCCTCCGCGACGGCAATCGCCAACGCCGTTCGCTACGCCGCCCTCGGGGTGGCGGGGGGCGTGGTCGAGCGCGTGGCGGAGCGCCTCGCGATGCGCGTGCGCGAGGGCGCCGCACCGTGAAATTGCTCGGCGAGGCGTGGTAGCATCCGGCGCCGTTCACGCTGGGTGTCCGAAACGAGAAAGGCAGGGAGAGAAACGAGATGGCAGCATCGCGCGAGGAGATCGCCGAGCGGGTGAAGGATGTCCTTGTCGAGCAGCTCGGGATCGAGGAGGGCGAGATCACGGAGGAGGCCTCGTTCCAGGACGATCTCGACGCCGACTCGCTCGACCTCGTCGAGCTCATCATGGAGCTCGAGGACCAGTTCGGGATCAAGATCTCGGACGAGGATGCCCAGCAGATCCAGACCGTCGGGCAGGCAGTCGACTACATCTCCGCCCACCAATAACAAGGGGCCGGGGGGCTCTCTCCTCGCCTTGATCGAGGCGCTGCCGCAGCAGCGCCTCCGCCACGCTTTCACGCACGCCTCGTGGGCGCCCAGCCGGGCCGACTCCTACGAGCGCCTCGAGTTCCTCGGAGACAGTGTCCTCGGCCTGGCCATCGCCGAGGAGCTCTACGACCGCTTCCCCAACGAGCCGGAGGGCCGGCTCGCCAAGATCCGCGCCCACGTCGTCTCGCGCCACAGCTGCGCGCTCGTCGGCAAGCGGATGGGGCTCGGGGAGCTGTTCGCGAGCCATGCGGGCACCGTGGACTCCGACGAGCTGCGACGCCTGGCGGCCAACCGGAACGTGCTCGCCGCGCTCGTGGAAGCCTGCCTCGGGGCGCTCTACCTCGAGCACGAGTTCGAAGCGATCCGCGCGCCTATCGTGGACGCCTTCCAGGAGCGGATCGAGTACGCGCTCGAGGGCCACGTGGACTACAAGACCGAGCTTCAGGAGGAGCTGGCCCGCCGGGGGATGGCGGTCACGTATTCGGTGCTCACGGTCGAGGGCCCGCCGCACGACCGCCGCTTCACGTGCGCCGCGACGATCGACGGCGCGGTTCTGGGGACGGGCGAGGGGGCCTCGAAGAAGTCGGCCGAGCAGGCCGCGGCCCGGGAGGCGCTCGAGAAGCTCACGCTCTCGTGAGCAAGGGTGGTGCTCGAGGAGGGCTAGTTCTCGGCGAGCAGGGCGGCCCCGACGGCGCCCCCGAGGTCGCCGAGCGCGGCCGGATGCATCGCCGGCGGGCGGTCGTCGACGAAGAGGTGGGGCTGCATCGCCTCGGCGATGCGGGCGACGTAGGGCTCGCCGAGCCGGGTCCCGAGGCCGCCCCCGATGATGACGGCCTCGATGTCCAGCAGGTTGACCGCCGAGGCGATGCCAGCGCCGAGGGCGGCGACGGCGCGGTCGATGAGCTCCTTCGCCAGGTGGTCGTGGTGGTCGAGTGCGGCGGCCCAGACTCCGCTCGTCAGCCGGTCGCGGCCGCGCTTCTTCATCAGCTCGAACAGGATCGTCTTGCGGCCGTGCTCCACCTCCGACCGCGCCCGCGCCTCCATCGCGCCGCGCCCTGCGTACGCCTCGAGGCATCCCTTGCGCCCGCACGGGCAGCGCGCCCCGCCGCGCTTCACGACGACGTGCCCGATCTCCCCGGCCGCGCCGCGGCCGAGCCACAGGCGGCGGTCGAGGACGATGCCTCCGCCCACCCCTGTGCCCCACCACACGCCGAGGAAGGAGGAGTACGGCTTGCCTGCTCCCAGCTCGAGCTCGGCAAGGACGGCGACCTGGACGTCGTTGTCGACGCGGACCGGAGCTCCGAGCACGTCCGACAGCGTCGCAGCCAGCGGGAAGGGAGCGTCCCAGTTAGGGAGGTTCCGCGCGTGCGCGACCGTCCCCGCGTCCCCGTCGACGGCTCCGGGCGAGCCGACGCCGACGCCCCCGAGCTCCTCGACTGCGACGCCTGCGCCCTCGGCCGCTTCTTCGACGGTCGCGGCGATTCTGGCCGAGACCTCGGGCGGTCCGCCCTCGGTCGGGGTGGGATGGCGGGCCTGGCCGACGACGCCGTGGTCGGGGCCGACGACGACTGCCTGGATCTTGGTGGCCCCCAGGTCGACGCCTGCCCGGAAGGTCGCCATCAGCGCCGCAGCCGGATCGCGTTGAGGTCGGCGGCGACGATCTCGGCCGCGCGAGCCTCGACGTCGTCGATGTCGTCGTGCTCGGCGTGGAGATAACGGCCGGCGAGCGCGTCGAGCCGGCCGGAGGCGAGCGCGCGGACGAGACGCGGCGCCAGCTCGGGCGGCGTCCAGGGGGCGTCGTCACCCATGCGGTCTCCGATCAGGTCCGTGCGCACGAGGCCTGGGCTGATCGAGAAGACCGGGATGCCGTGCGGCTCGAGCTGGGTCGCGAGCGTCTCGCTGAAGCGGTGCACCGCCGCCTTGCTGGCGCTGTAGGCGGTCGACGTGCTGCCCGGCAGGTACGCGGCGCCGCTGGCCACGTTGACGATGCGGCCCCCGCCGCGCGCGATCATGCCGGGGATCACCGCTCGGCAGCAGAGGTAGACGCCGAGGACGTTGACCTCGAGCACGTGCCACCACTCCTCGGGCTCGAGCTGCCAGGCGGACTCCTCCCAGATTGCGATTCCAGCGTTCGCGACGAGGAGGTCGATCGGCCCGAGCTCATCCTCGGTGCGAGCGACCATGCGCTCGACCTCGGCGCGCTTCGAGACGTCGGCCTGGATCGCGACGCCGCCCGTCTCGGCTGCGGTTTCCTCCACCTGCTCGCGCGTCCTCGCGGCGACGGCGACCCGCGCTCCGGCGCGGGTCAGCTCGAGCGCGATCCCGCGCCCGATCCCGCGCCCGCCGCCGGTGACAAGCGCGACCGTGCCTGCGAGCTCGGCGTCCGAGGACATCCTGCCCGGATCCTACGCTGATCCGGATGACGGTCGCGCGCCTCCGGCCCGCTCGCGCGGGGGAAACCATGTTTCCCCCGCGAGCCCCCTTCTTTGATGGAGTGAGGGAACCTCCCGGTTCCCACACACACCCTCCCCCGGCTCAAAGGCCCGGAGGGGGCCTTTGAGCGTCGCGGACGAAAAGCGCCTCGCGGCCGAGGCTGCCGCCGAGCTCGTGGAGGACGGCATGGCGGTCGGCCTCGGCACGGGCACGACGGTCGGGTACTTCCTCCCAGCGCTGGCGCAGCGCGGCCTCCGGCTCCGCTGCGTGGCAACGTCCCTCCAGACCGAGACCGCGGCCCGGGAGCTTGGGCTCGCGGTCGAGCCCTTCGAGGACCTGGAGCGGCTCGACATCGCGGTCGACGGCGCGGATCAGATCGCGCCCGACGGCTGGGTCGTGAAGGGTGGCGGTGCGGCCCACACCCGCGAGAAGATCGTCGCGGCCGCGGCCGAGCGCTTCGTGGTCGTCGCCTCCTCCGACAAGCTGGTGGAGGCGATCGGGCCTCCGGTGCCGCTCGAGATCCTCCCGTACGGGGCGCGCGCGACGCTTGCGCGCCTCCCTCCGGCCGAGCTTCGCGACGTGCCGCCGAGCCCCGACGGCGGGCTGATCGCCGACTACCGTGGCCCGGTGGGCGACGCTGCGGAGCTCGCCGCGCGTCTCTCGGCGACGCCCGGGGTCGTCGAGCACGGCCTCTTCCCGCCCGCGCTCGTCTCGGAGATCCTCGTCGGCCACGGTGGCGAAGTCGAGCACCGACAGCCCTGAGGACGATACGGTTCACCTATGGCGTTCATCACCCGCGGCTTCCGTGGCACGCGCGAGACGGACGAGAGCGGGCGCATCCCGCCCGGCCAGTACGAGACGCACGATTTCCCGGTGCTCTCGGCCGGGCCGACGCCGCACACGCCGCTCGAAAGCTGGAGCTTCACGATCTCGGAGGACGGCGAGGAGCTCGCCCGCTGGAGCTGGGACGAGTTCCGGGCCCTCCCGAGCGAGACGATCACGAAGGACATCCACTGCGTCACCAAGTGGTCGAAGCTGGACACCACCTGGGAAGGCGTCTCCGTCGACACCCTCCTCGACGGGATCGAGACCGGCGCGGGCTACGTCACCGCCTGGAGCGACGGCGGTTACACGACCAACCTTCCGCTCGAGGACGTCACCGGCGGCAAGGCCTGGGTCGCGTTCGGCTACGACGGCGAGCCGCTCGAACCGGAGCACGGCGGTCCGGCGCGACTGCTCGTGCCGCACCTCTACTTCTGGAAGAGCGCGAAGTGGGTGCGCGGGCTGCGCCTCATGGACGAGGACGAGCCCGGGTTCTGGGAGTCGCTCGGCTACCACCTCTACGGCGACCCGTGGCGGGAGCAGCGGTACTGGGGCGACTGAGCTGGCGTCTGGCCGAGCTCGTCGAGCTCGTTCGTGAGACCCCGCGCGTCACGAGCCTCGTGCTCGACGTCCCCGGCTGGGACGGCCATCGCCCCGGCCAGCACGTCGACGTGCGCCTGACGGCAGAGGACGGCTACCAGGCCCAGCGGAGCTACTCGATCGCCACGCCGGCCGAGGGAGAGCACCTGGTGCTCACGGTCGAGAAGCTGGAGGACGGCGAGGTCTCCCCGTTCCTGACCGAAGAGCTGCAGCCGGGCGACCGCTTCGAGCTCCGCGGGCCGATCGGCGGTTACTTCGTCTGGAACGGGTCGGCCGACGGCCCGCTCCACCTGGTCGCCGGCGGCTCGGGGGTCGTTCCTCTCATGGCGATGCTCCGCCACCGTGCGGCCGACGGCATCGCCGTGCCCGCGACGCTCCTCTTCTCGTCGCGCACGCTCGATGACGTCATCTACCGCGACGAGCTCGACGGGCTCGCCGCCGGCGACTCGGCCCTGACCGTCGTCCACACGCTGACGCGGGCGCAGCCCCAGGGCTGGACGGGCTACGACCGGCGCATCGACGAGGGGATGCTCGCGGACGTCTTCGGGACGCCGGACGCCGTCGCCGGCGCGTTCGTCTGCGGGCCCACGCGCTTCGTCGAGGTGGCCGCCGACGGGCTGGTCGGCCTAGGCTACGAGCCGAGCCGCGTCCGCACGGAGCGGTTCGGTCCCACCGGGAGGTGAGTGGCTAGTGGAGATGCGAGACCTGATGCTCGACGGCAACGCGATCGGCGGCCTGCTGCAGGAGGTCTTCGTCGAGGAGATGACCACCGCGAGATCGACCTGCGCCGGCTGCGGCGCCGTGCGGGAGGTCGGGGCGCTGCACGTCTACGCCGACGCGCCGGGAATGGTCGTGCGCTGCCCCGCCTGCGACACTGTGCTCCTCCGGGTGGTCCGCAGTGAGACGCTGCTCTGGCTTGACCCGCGCGGGGTCAGCTGCCTCGAGCTGACCATGCCCACCGGCTAGAGAGCGCTCGGCGGAGCGTAGCTGTGCCGCCGGGCCGCGCTGCTCGGACCGACCGTCGCACCCCGGCGGCGAGCGACGCGCCACCAAGCACTCCCTTCGCCCCGTCCGTCCGGATCGTCAGACTTCGGCCTTCGTGTATCTCCGCTCCGTCAAGATCCGGGGGTTCAAGTCGTTCCCGGACCCGGTCGAGGTATGCCTGGAGCCGGGCGTGGCCGTGGTCGTCGGCCCCAACGGCTCGGGCAAGTCGAACATCTCCGACGCCATCGTCTGGGCCGCCGGAAGCCTGAGCCCGACGGAGCTTCGCGCCGAGAAGCCCGACGACGTCCTCTACGCGGGCTCGAAGGACAAGCCGCCAGCCGAGTGGTGCGAGGTCGAGCTCCTCTTCGACAACGAGGAGGGCGACGGGCCGTTGGACGTCGCCGAGCTGTCGGTCGTCCGCCGCCTCCACCGCGGCGGCGAGGGTGAGTACCTCGTCAATCGGGCGCGGGTGCGACGGACGGACGTCGTCGAGCTCGTCGCGGACATCGGCCTGGCGGGAGAGCGACACTCGATCATCGGTCAGGGCCGGGTTGAGGAGATCCTTGTTTCGAAGCCCGAGGAGCGGCGCGCCCTGGTCGAAGAGGCGGCCGGGCTCGGGAAGTTCAAGCGCCGCCGTCATCGGGCCGAGCTGAAGCTCGGCCGTGTCCAGGTGCAGGTCGAGCGGGCCCGCGACCTCGAGGACGAGGTGCGCAAGCGCCTGCGCCCGCTGGCCCTGCAGGCGAGCGCGGCCCAGCGCGCGGAGAAGCTCGGCGTCGAGATCGAGCTCCTGAAGAGACGGCTCGCCGCAGCCGAACTCGAGGCCGTCGACAGGCGACTCGCGGAGGTCGACGAGCGTCTCACCGAGGCGACGCAGGAGCGACGGCGCCGGGACGAGCGCCTGGAGGGAGTGCTCGCCGAGCGACGGAGGGCCGAGGACGGGCTCGCCGAGGCCGCGGGGCGGCACGAGCAGGCGACGGCGGCGCTCTACCGACTGCGAAGCGCCGTCGAACGCCTCGAGCTGCGGCGGGAGCGGGCCGAGGAGACGGCGGCGGCGCTCGGGGCCGACGCGAGCCGCCCCCGACTCCCGACGGCGCCGAAGCCGCCGAGCTACGAGCGCGCGCTTGCGGCGGCGGCCGCGTGGACGCCCGACCGCGTCGACCTCGACGAGGCGGTCACCCGGCTCCGAAGCGCCCAGGCCGAGCGCCGCGATGCGCTCGTCGCCCTCTCGGGAGGGGAGAGCTGGTACGCGGCCGACTCGGCGGCGGCTGCTCCGGAGCCGGCGGCGCCGACGTCGCGGAAAGAGCTCCTGCGGGAGCTCGCCGGGCTGACTCAGCGGGCGGCGGCCGCGCTGGGCGGTGCGGCCGACTCGGCGGCACGGCTCGAGGCTCCGCTCCGCGCGCGTGTCGACGCAGGCGGAAGCCGAGCGGGCGAGCTGGGCGAGGAGCTTCGCCGCCTCGGAGGGCTGGAGGCGGAGCTCCGCCGAGCCGCGTCGGAGGCCGCGGAGCGGCTGTCCGCCGTCGGGATCGAGCGCGCCCGCTTCGAGGCTGAGCGAGAGGAGATCCTCCGCCGGCTACCCGAGGACGCGCATGCGGAAGCGCTCACCGACGAGGAGGCGAACGAGCTCAGCGCCCAGCTCGGGCGGCTCGAGCGGCGCCGCGAGGCTCTCGGGCAGGTGAACCCGCTCGCCGCCGAAGAGCACGCGCGCGAGAAGGCACGGCTGGAGGAGCTGAGCGTCCAGCGCCAGGACCTCGAGCGTTCCCTCGCCGAGCTGGAAGCCCTTCGCGACGAGCTGGCCGAGACGGTCGAGCGACGGTTCGAGGAGACGCTCGGCGAGGTCGAGCGACACTTCGAGGAGGTCGCCTCGACGCTCTTCCCGGGCGGTCGCGGCCGGCTTCTCCGGGTCGACGACGAGGACGGCGGCGAGCCGGGCATCGAGCTCGAGCTGCAGCCGGCCGGGAAGCGCATCACCCGGCTCTCGCTCCTCTCGGGCGGCGAGAAGGCGCTGGGCGCGATCTCGTTCCTCTTCGCGCTCTTCCTCGCCCGCCCGTGCCCGTTCTACCTCCTGGACGAGGTCGAGGCAGCCCTCGACGACGCGAACATCGGACGCTTCACCGAGCTCCTCCGCCGCTTCTCGGGCAGGGCCCAGTTCATCGTCGTCACGCACCAGAAGAGGACGATCGAGGCCGCGGATATCCTCTACGGCGTGACGATGGGTGCCGACGGGATCTCGCAGGTCGTCTCCAAGCGGCTGGCGGCAGCGCCGGAGGCCGAGGCCCTCAGCGCGTGAGTCGCTCGTGGTCGGAGTTCCTCGGTGACCCCGAGGACGCTCCGAAGGAGGACGAGGAGAAGCGGCGCGGGTGGTTCGGGCGCCTCCGCGAGTCGCTGACGGCCAGCCGCCAGGCGCTCACGCGGGAGCTGCTCTTCGATCCGGGCGACGCCGAGGCGTGGGAGCGGATCGAGGAGGCCCTCATCGCTGCGGACTGCGGCGTGACGGCGACGGTGGAGATCGTCCAGCGGCTCGAGGAGCGGGAGCCCAAGAGCCAGGCCGAGCTCGTCCACGGGCTGGAGGAGGTCGTCGCCGACCTCGTCACGGTCGAGGGCCAGGAGCGGCTGCGCCTCGGCGGGCCGCCCGCCGTCGTTCTCGTCGTCGGGGTCAACGGCACCGGCAAGACGACGACGATCGGCAAGCTCGCGAGCCGCCTCCGGAATTCCGGTCGTTCCGTCGTTCTGGCCGCGGCCGACACGTACCGGGCCGCGGCGGAGGAGCAGCTTGAGATCTGGGCCGAGCGTGCAGGCGCGGATTTCGTCGGCTCCCAGCGCGGGGCCGACCCCGCCGCTGTAGCCTTCGACGCCATCTCGGCCGCCGAGGCGCGGGGGAGGGACGTGGTTGTCGTCGACACCGCAGGCCGCCTGCACACGCAGACGAACCTCATGGAGGAGCTGGCCAAGGTGCGGCGCGTGATCGCGGGCCGGCTCGAGGGAGCGCCGCACGAGACCCTGCTCGTCCTCGACGCGACGACGGGCCAGAACGGCCTGCGGCAGGGGGAGGCTTTCGAGGAGGGCGCGGGGCCGACCGGCCACGCCCCGACCAAACACC
>Ga0081538_10006039_pt1 | contig 10764 bp, 8 predicted proteins | sample TabmetS5T2R1_FD_71022 | JGI IMG/M metagenome (GOLD analysis project Ga0081538, IMG submission 71022) | Tabebuia heterophylla rhizosphere microbial communities from the University of Puerto Rico - S5T2R1 | ecosystem: Host-associated > Plants > Roots > Rhizosphere ...
GCTCTTCGAGCGGACCGGACTCGAGGGATTCGAGCCGCGGAGCGCGCCCGGCCTCGGCGGCTGGCATCGGTCCAGGCCCGGCGTGAGCGCGTTCAGCTATCGCCAGGGAGTGCGCGGACTGCTCGAGAACGCCGTCTACCGCATGCGCGTCGAGTTTCGCTGGTACTCGCCCGAGGGTGAGGTGGTCGAAGAGCTGCGAAGGCGCTCCTCGTACTGCCGTCAGCACCTCGCTCTGCCGAATCTCCGCGCGCATCTGACGGGTGCCATCGCCACGGGAGTGTCCGGAGTGTCGCGCTATAGCGTGCGCGTGAGCAACGACGGAGCCGCCGGAGCGAGCGCGGTCGCGGTGTCCCTGATCGTGGACGGGAACGTGGTCGACACGCTCAGCGTGGCCACCCTCGCGCCCGGCGAGGTCAGGTATCTCACGATCCGCGGCCCCGACTGCAAGCGCACCGTGGAGGCGAGAGCCGATCCCGACGGCGCGATCGTCGAGTCGTCCGAGGAGGACAACGCACACGCGGCCACATGCGAGGAGCTGCCGCGCGGCTGAGCCCGCGGCGGTCCCTCCGGCCCCAAAACCGGTCGGGCCGCTTATACGATGAGGAAGGTGAGCGCTCTCCCATCGAGCAACGGCGCTGCGCCGGAGCGGTCCCGCGAGGCCACGAGCGACGCCCCCATCGGCGGCCAGGCCGTTCTCGAGGGCGTGATGATGCGCGGCATCTCCACATGGGCCGTGGCGGTCCGAAAGCCCTCGGAGGAGCAGCTCGCGGCGGGCGGTGCCACCTCGAAGGAGGGCGCCAAGGGCGAGATCGAGGTGACCTCGGAGCCGCTCGTCTCGTGGACCAAACGGCACCGGCTGTTGCGACTGCCGGTCGTTCGCGGTGTCGTTGCGCTGGCCGAGTCGCTCAAGATCGGCTTCCGGGCGCTCGGCATCTCGGCGAACGCCCAGGCTCCGCCAAGCGAGGATGGCGAGAGGGAGATCGGCGGCGGCGTCTGGGCGGGGACGATCGTTTTCGCCGTGCTTTTCGCGATCGGTCTGTTCTTCCTGCTGCCGGCCGGCCTGACCAACATCTTCCGCGACGAGATCCCGAACTCGGTCGTCTTCGTCGTGATCGAGAAGGTGATCCGGATTGCGATCTTCCTCGGCTACCTCTGGCTGATTTCGCGCATGCCCGACCTCCAGCGCGTGTTCCAGTACCACGGCGCCGAGCACAAGACGATCTCCTGCTACGAGGCCGGTCAGCCGCTGACGCCCGAGAACGCGCAGCAGTTCTCGCGCTTCCACCCCCGCTGCGGCACCAGCTTCCTGCTGCTCGTGATGATCGTCGCGATCGTCGTCTTCGCCCCGCTCGGAAAGCTCGACTGGCCCTGGCTGTTCACCTCGCGCGTCGTGGGCATTCCGATCGTGGCGGGACTCGCCTTCGAGCTCATCAAGTGGTTTGCCAGGAACCGCACCAAGCGCTGGGCTCGGATCCTGATGTGGCCGGGCATTCAGCTGCAGCGACTCACGACGCGCGAGCCTGACCTTCCCCAGCTTGCGGTGGCGATCGCGGCCCTCAACGCGGTGCTCGCGGTGGAGAACCCGCGTGCCGCGTCGAAGGAGGAGAAGGTCGGCATGGAAGTGGTTGCGTAACACGTTCGGGTTCGCGCCGGCTGCCCGCCGGGGAGGACGCGAGGCCGTACCCTTGGCCGTGTGATCTCACGGCTCGTGGAGCAGATCGAGGGCCGCTTTGCCGAGCTCTCGGAGCAGATGGCCGATCCGGACGTGATCCGCGACCAGCGGCGCTACGCGGAGGTCGGCCGAGCCTACCGGGCGCTCGAGCCGGCGCAGGCGCTGGCGCAGGAGTGGCGGCGGGCTAGGAACGACGCCGAGGGGGCTCGCGAGCTCCTGGCCGAGGACGGCGACGACCCCGAGCTGCGCGACCTGCTGCGCACCTCGGAGGACCGGCTCGCCGAGCTCGAGGAGGAGATCCGTCTGGCGATGGTCGAGCCCGACCCCAACGACGAGAAGGACGTGATCGTCGAGATCCGGCCGGGGACGGGCGGCGAGGAGGCCGGCCTCTTCGCCGGCGACCTCTTCCGGATGCTGAGCCGCTACGCGGAACGCCGCGGCTTCCGTACCGAGCCGATTGCCGTCGGCGACGGCCACTTCACCTTCGCCATCAAGGGCCGTGGCGCCTACAGCGTCTTCAAGTTCGAGGGCGGCACCCACCGAGTGCAGCGGGTGCCGGAGACCGAGTCGCAAGGACGAATCCACACCTCCACGGCCACGGTCGCGGTGCTCCCGGAGGCCAAGGACGTGGACGTGGCGATCGACCCCAATGACCTGCAGGTCGACGTCTACCGCTCATCCGGCCCCGGCGGCCAGTCGGTCAACACGACCGACTCGGCGGTGCGGATCACACACAAGCCGACCGGGCTGGTGGTGTCGATGCAGGACGAGAAGTCGCAGCTCCAGAATCGCGAGAAGGCGATGCGGGTGCTGCGCGCCCGCCTGCTCGAGCGTGAGATCGCAGCGCAGCAGGCCGAGCTGGCGGCGGCTCGGCTCGCCCAGGTGGGAAGCGGCGAGCGGGCGGAGAAGATCCGCACCTACAACTTTCCGCAGGACCGGGTCACCGACCACCGCGTCTCGCTCACGAAGAACAACCTGCCCGCCATCCTGGGCGGCGAGCTCGACGAGTTCACGGCCGCCCTCGAAGCGGAGGAGAAGCGCCGCAGGCTCGAGGCCGGCGAGCTGGTCACCGGTTGACCGTCCGCGAGGCGCTCGACGCCGCCGTGCCCGCGATCGAGGCGGCCGGCTGCGACACGCCCCGCCTCGACGCCGAGGTCCTGATCGCGGACGCGCTCGGAGTGGACCGCGCCCTCCTGCACTCCGACCCGAACCGCGCGATAGCCGGCGCCGAGGCGCGGGTGATCTCGGCGGGGATTCGCCGCCGGGTGGCACGCGAGCCCGTCGCCTACATCATCGGCCGCCGGGGCTTTCGCCATGTCGACCTGGTGGTCGACTCGCGGGCGCTGATCCCGCGCCCCGAGACCGAGCTGCTCGTGGAGGTGGCGCTCGAGCTGCCCGACGGCGCCCGCGTGCACGAGGTGGGCACCGGCTCGGGCGCCGTCGCGCTGGCGCTGCTCGACGAGCGGCCGGATCTGGCTGTGAGCGCGTCTGACGCCTCGCCGCCGGCCGCGCAGCTGGCGCGCCTGAACGCGAAACGCCTCGGCCTCCCGCTCACCGTCGACGTCGTCACAGGACTCCCGGAGGGGGAGTGGGACCTCGTGATCGCCAACCTTCCCTACGTGCGCCAGGACGAGTGGGACGGGTTGCAGCCCGAGATCCGCGGCTACGAGCCGCGGGAGGCGCTGGTGTCGGGCGCCGACGGCCTCGATGCCATCCGCTCGCTCGTGGCGGACACGCCGTCGGGCACGCGCCTGGCGCTGGAGCACGCACCGGCCCAGGCGGAGGCCGTCCGCGCGTTGCTCCGTGCAGCGCAGACGCGACACGACCTGTCCGGGCGGGAGCGCGTCACGGTGGGACTGGCCGGGTGACCCCGGAGGACGTCGCCACCTTCGAGCGCTGCATCGCCGTCGGCGGCGTGGCGCTGTTCCCGGCGGACACCGTCTACGGACTCGCCACCGAGCCGGACTCGAAGGAGAGCGTGCATCGCCTGTATCGCCTGAAGAACCGCAGGCCCGACCGGCCCGCGGCCGTAATGTTCTTCCGCCTCGAGCTCGCGCTGGCCGCCCTTCCCGAGCTCGGCGCCCGGACGAGGGCTGCAGTCGAGCGCCTGCTGCCGGGCGGGCTCACGTTGCTGCTGGCCAATCCCACCGGCCGCTTTCCTCTCGCCTCCGGCCCCGAGGGACGCCTCGGCCTGCGAGTGCCGCGGCTCGAGGGTCAGCTCGCCCCCCTCGCGGGCGTCGACTGGCCGGTGCTGCAATCGAGCGCCAACCGCTCCGGCGCGGCCGACGCCCGGCGGGTCGCAGACGTCGACGAGCGAATCCGCGCCGGCGTCGACCTGATCCTCGACGGCGGCGAGCTCCCGGGCACGCCCTCGACCGTGGTGGACCTTTCCTCGTACGAGCTCGACGGGACGTTCGCAGTGGTCCGCGAGGGAGCGGTGCCGCGGGGGACGGTGGAGGAGGCGCTCTGACCGTCGCCAAGCTGCTCCTGACCGTCGCCGAGGGGCTCCTGACCGTCGCCGAGGGGCCTCGCCCGGCTCCGCGAGCGACCGGGTGACCGATGCTACGGTGGTCCCCGATGAGCCAGCTGAGCCCCGACTACTTCACCAAGCCCGTCGCCGACGTCGATCCCGAGATCGCCGAGGTGCTCACTAACGAGGCCGCGAGGCAGGAGCGGACGCTCGAGATGATCGCCTCCGAGAACTTCGTTCCCCAGGCGATCCTCGACTGCCAGGGGTCGGTGCTCACCAACAAGTACGCCGAGGGTTATCCGGGCAAGCGCTACTACGGCGGCTGCGAGTACGTCGACGTGGCCGAGCAGCTCGCGATCGACCGCGCGAAGGAGCTGTTCGGGGCGGAGCACGCGAACGTGCAGCCGCACTCGGGGGCGCAGGCGAACTCCGCCGTCTACATGGCCCTGCTCGAGCCCGGGGACCGCATCCTCGGCATGAAGCTCGACCACGGCGGCCACCTCACGCACGGGATGAGGATCAACTTCTCGGGGCTCTACTTCGACATCGTCGCCTACGGGGTGCGCGAAGAGGATTCCCGCCTCGACATGGACGAGCTTCAACAGCTCGCCGAGGACGCCCGCCCCAAGCTGATCCTCGCCGGCTGGTCCGCCTATCCACGTCAGCTCGACTTCAAGGGCTTCCGCGAGATCGCCGACTCGGTCGGCGCCTACCTGGTGGCCGACATGGCCCACTTCGCCGGCCTGGTGGCGGCCGAGGAGCACCCCAACCCGGTGCCGTGGTGCGACATCGTCACGACCACCACCCACAAGACGCTCGCCGGCGCGCGCGGCGGGCTGATCCTCTGCAAGGAGGAGCACGCGAAGAAGATCAACTCGCGCGTCTTCCCCGGCCACCAGGGCGGCCCACTCATGCACGTCATCGCGGGCAAGGCGGTCGCCCTCAAGATCGCCCAGTCGGAGCTCTTCCGCGAGCGCCAGCGGCGCACCCGCGAGGGCGCCGCGGTGCTGGCCGAGGAGATGCTCGCCGCAGGCGTCAACGTGCTCACGGGCGGGACCGACGTCCACCTGGTGCTCGCCGACCTACGCGACTCGGAGCTCGATGGCCAGCAGGGCGAGGACCGGCTCGCGGAGGTCGGCATCACGGTCAACCGCAACGCGGTGCCCTTCGACCCGCGGCCGCCGGCCGTCTCGTCCGGGCTGCGCATCGGGACCCCCGCGCTCGCCACGCGCGGCTTCCAGGTCCAGGACTTCCGCGAGATCGGCAAGGTGATCGGCGAGGCGCTGACGGGCGACTTCTCGGAGGCGAAGCGGGCAGAGCTGTCGGAACGCACACGCGTCCTGGCCGAGCGCTACCCGCTCTACCCGCAGCTCGCGGAACCGGCCCCCGTCTGACGGCTCCACGTGACCGGCGGGCGGCCTGAGTAGGCTCCGCGACGATGGACGAGCTCGATGCCCTGTGGGCGTTTCTCGTCGCCGCTGTGATCGCGTTCGCGGTCACGCCCCCGGCCGCACGGCTGGCGCGGCGACTCGGCGTCGTGCACTACCCGCGCGAGCGCGACCTGCACGAGCGCCCGGTGCCGGGGCTGGGAGGCCTCGCCATCCTGGCGGCCGCGGTGGTCGCTGCGCTGCTGTTCCTGCCGGGCGGGCAAGAGACGCGCGGCATCGTGGCCGGCGCGATCGCGATCGCGTTCGTGGGAGCGGTGGACGACGTCAAGGACGGCGGGCTGAACCCGTTCGTGAAGTTCGCCGGCCAGTTCGCCGCCGCCGCGATCCCGGTCTGGTCCGACGTGCGAGTGGAGAACGTGACGCTCCCCTTCGTCGAGCCGCTCGACCTCGGCAGCTGGGGCTATCCGCTGACGCTGCTGGGGATTGTTGCGGTCATGAACGTCGTCAACTTCACCGACGGCGCCGACGGCCTCGCCGCGGGCGTGTGCACAATCGCCGCAGCCACCTTTGCGATCATCGCGCTCTCCCTCGATCGCGTGGACGCGGGCATCCTCGCGGCCCTGACCGCCGGCGCCGCCATCGGATTCCTCTGGCACAACTTCCACCCGGCATCGATCTTCATGGGCGACGCGGGCGCCATGCTGCTCGGGCTCCTGCTCGCCTGCGTTGCGATCCAGGGGGTGCTGAAGACCGCCGCGGTCGTCGCGCTCTTCTTCCCGCTCCTGATCCTCGCGGTGCCGGCCCTCGACGCGACCTTCGTCGTGGCCAAGCGAATCAAATACCGCAGGCCCGTCTACTCCGCCGACCGCTGGCACTTCCATCACCGCTTCGCCAACATCGGCTTCTCGCAGCGGCGGACGGTGCTCTACCTCTACGGCTGGACGTTGTCGCTCGCGGCCCTCGCCCTCGCGATGCGATTCGTTCCCTACTCGGATGACGACGGCACCCTCAACGCCGGTTGGACGCTCGTGATCATCGCCTTCGGCGTCGTCGCGGTGGCCGCCAGCGTGTACCTCGTGCTCGTGCTCGAGATCCTGAAGTTCCGCCTCTTCCGCGAGCGCGAGATCCGCCGCCAGGTCGAGACCGGCGAGATCCCGGCCCTCAGCGAGGAACAGATCGAGCACGAGATCGAGCGCGAGGTGGAGACCGGCGAGTTCGAGGCGGTGCGCCCGCCGGAGACGGACGAGTTCGAGGCTGTGGGGCGGGACTAAGAGAGCCGAGCGGATCCGTCAGAGCAGACCCGATCCGTCAGAGAGCCGAGCCGATCTGTCAGGCCCCGGCAGAGCGGGCCCAGCATCGCTCCAGCGCGCGTACGCCTTGCAGTCCTGCTCCTCACGCGGCTCCGCCCGGAGCCCGTGATGGATGAGCAGTTCCAGTGGCACCAGGTGCCTCGAGCTGTCAGAAGAGCGACCTCTGGCGTGGCTCCGGCTCCGGGGGCATGGTGGGGGGTTCGCTCTCGGGCCCTGGATCCGGCCGTTCCGCGCCCGCCGAGCCTCCTCCGGATGGCGTGACCCGGGTCCCGAGCCGCGCAAGCGCAGCCAGCCGATCGCGCTCGGCCTTCGGCGCGTACGCGCCGCGGGCGTACAGCCGCTCGTAGCGCGGGATCAGATCGGGCCGGTGCTCGCGCAGCCACTCCCACCAAAGGTCCTTGACCTCACCGCGCAGGTGGAGGGCGATGCCGCCGACGCTCACGGCGCCGGCCTCCGCGCAGAGCTCGAGGATCCTCTCGACCTGCTGGGGATCGTCGTTGATCCCGGGCATGAGCGGCGCGATCAGCACGCCGCAGGGGATGCCCGCCCGGTTGATCTCGGCCACGGCCTCGATCCGCTTGCGCGGATGAGGCGTGTGCGGCTCGGTGGCCCGCCACGCCTTCTCGTCGAGCGTCGGAACCGAGAGGTTGGCCGCAAACCCGACTCGCTCGTGGATCTCCTTCATTAGGTCCAGGTCGCGCAGCAGAAGCGGCGACTTGGTGAGCACCGAGCACGGCGTGCCCGAGTCGCGCATCGCCTCCCAGATTCCCGGCATCAGCCGATAGCGGCTCTCGACCCATTGGTAGGGATCGGTGTTGGTCCCGAGCGCGACGTGCTCGCGCTTCCAGGACGGCCGCATCAGCTCCGCCCGCGCCACCTCGGGCGCATTGACCTTGACGACGATCTCGCGCTCGAAGTCGCGGCCGGCGTCGAAGTCGAGGTAGGTATGGGTGGGGCGGGCGAAGCAGTTGTGGCTGACGACGCCGTTGGCGATGAAGTCGCCGGTGCCAGTCGTGATGTCGTACAGGTCCATCTCGCCGGCAAGGGGTTCGATCGCGACTACGTGCAGACGGGCAGGCGACTTGAGGGCGGTGCCGTCGATCGTTCGCTTTCGAGTGGTTGCGGGGTCGACCGAGTGGAAGAACCGGAGGTGCGTCTGGAGGCCACCGGGAACGCGCACTACGCGCAAACCGTTCGGGCGGACGCGATCCTCGAGAACGGAGGGGAGTCCCAGCCGACCGAGGCCCTGGCGAATGTGCTCGATGATCTCGAGGTCGGTATTGCAGATACGGAGGATTCCGCGCGAGTAGCTGCCTTCAGCGTCGAAGATCCCGGCTAGGAATCCCTTGCACCAGTCCTCGCTCGGGTGGAGAGGCCATCCGATAAGGGCCCTGATTGCACCGACGCCCGCCCGCTTCTGGGTGCGGATTGCGGTGATCGGGCGAACGCCGCCGATGCCGGCAGCGAACATGAACTCGTCGGTCTCTATCTCAAGCTGGCGAAGGAACTCCCGTGTCCGTTGGAGGGGCTCCAAGTCAACTAGCGCCAACCGGAAACGATGCACGTCGCTGCTGGTGCGACCGGCTCGGGGATAGTCGTACGAGCCGAGGGTTCCGTCTCCCCGGACCATGCCGCAGACGTAGCCCAGCCGGTAGTCCAGCGAGTGATCGGGGGCGTCGGCGAAGGCGCCCGTGCCGATGAGCTTGTCGTTCAGCGTCAGGTGGGGTCTGCGGTCGCGGCCCTGCTCTGAGCCCGTGACGTGCTTCCACTTGCCGCGCGCACTCAGGAAACGATGGTCCCCGCTCGCGATCAATTCGGTTCCATCGGCGAGCATGATCCGGTACGCACGCTCGCGGGTGGCCCAGTGATCGAGCACGGGCGTCGGCGTGTACCGCCGGTGGGAGCCGGATCGCATGCTCCCGTAGACCTGATCGCCCGGACGCAGTTCCGCGATCGGCTTGGTCCGCCCGTTCGCCATGAGGACGGGTGTGTCGCCCCCCACGCAGTAGGCACACGCATGGCTGCATCCGCGGTAGGGGTTGATCGTCCAGCGAAACGGCATCCGCGACGCCTTCGGCACTCGGTTGAGTACGGACTTGGCCCGCACCTCGTAGAAGCGCGTGTCCATCGCCTCGGGCGCCTCGAAGGTTCGAACCGTCGCCGGCTCGCGGTACCCGGGGAGGGCGCGGCTCTCCTCGGATTCGACTGTCAGGTTGTCCCAGCGCATCATTCGGGCAGCACCGAGTTCACATTAGTCCTCGGCGTCGTAGGTTCCGTCGCGGTCGGCGCGCACACGGGCACGACGACTGGCGAAGGTTTGCAGCCGCCAAAGGTGGCGGTACTTGCAGGGGCGAGCACTTAGGCAGGCACCGCCCCTCGCTCGCACGCCTCCGGTTCCGGCGAACCCCGCGAGGTCTCGACTCCCTTGTGCACCGGCCGTTCGAGGCCGAGCCACCCCTCGCTGTGCAATAGCCCTTGGATGGCAAGACCATGGTCGAGGCGCTCGCCCGCCGAGCGGGCCACGGCGGTTTCCGCGGTGATGTCAAGGCCGGCCTCGCGGTTTGATCGCCATAGCTCGCGGCGGCTTCCGCGGTGGTTCCGCGGAACCGCGTGGATCGTCCGGCCATCGGGGCGCGAGAAGGTAGCGCCGCCATCGGGAGTCTGGCTCACGCCGAAGCCACCCTCGTGCACCAGCCGGTGGTGATGGCGGCCTCGAGCGCCGCCCGTGGGGCGACACCGCAGCGCCACGACAGCCACTGGCCACAGGACTTCGCTCCCCACTTTGCCCACCCTTCGCGGCGATCGAACTCCCCCAGCAAGAGCAGCCAGCGGCACGTCGCCGCGTGGATGTGGGCCGCCAGCTCGCCAATTTCCTGCTCGAGGCGTTCCAGCCCCATCGATCCCAGGTCCGTACTCATGTCGGCCTCCCGTCGCATGCCCGATACGAACACATGTTCCCACTTGGTTCGGATGGAATCGCCGCGCCGCCGGAGCCCCGGGTGTCGCGGGTCGTTGGTCGGGTTCTGACGAGGTGTGCCGCTGGCCGGTCGGCGCGCCGGCCGCTTGGGGCCGGGTAAGAAGGTGTGGGCCCCGCCGAGGCCGACGCGTTCGACCCTTGGGGCCGATCTGGTTCGGCATCCACGGACGCCGGCGTTCGCGGACCGGCAGCGCCTCGCGCCCCCAGCGATCGACCCGACGCTTCCAGCAGTAATAGGTCGAGTGGTGCACGCCCATCTGCCGACAGGCTGGACGCACCCCGATCTCCTCCGCCAGCGTAAACAGCCGCAGGCGGTAGCCGAACAGCACGTCATCATGCGACACGCGCTCCTCCTTCGGATCGGTTTTCTTGGTCGACGACGGATCCTGAGAGGAGCGCGGACGCCCCGGCCAGCTGGCCGGGGCGTCCCGAATCAGGCGGCTCCGCGGAACCGCCCTACCGATCCAAGTATCTGGAGACCTCGGGGTTAGTCCGACCTAGGCGGCTCCGGGTGGTGAAGTGTGGACGGCGTCGCCGACCGGTTATGTGCGGTGACCGGTCGAGGCGCCGGCTGTCACTGGCTGCGCGGCAACGCCTCCAGCGCCCGGCTGAGATTGTCGAGCGCCTTGCCCCAGCCGTCCTCGTGCGAGCGCACCGCCTCCTCGTCCCATAGGCCGCTGTGAGTCAGGCGGACCGTGGTGGCGCCGTCGTGCTCCTCGAAGTCGAGCTCGATCAGCTGTCGCGTGTCATTGCCGTCCCAGATCCACGTGAAGGCCAGGCGGTTCGGCGGGTCGATCTCGGTGTACTTGCCTCCGCCGCCGTACTCCATGTCCTCGTGAGGGTTGCGCATCACCACCCGGACGGTGCCGCCCACGCGCAGGTCGACCTCGGCCTCGGTCGTCTCCCAGTCGTGCTCGGCGTGCCACCAGCGGCGGATCACCTCCTCA
>Ga0081538_10006040_pt1 | contig 10762 bp, 8 predicted proteins | sample TabmetS5T2R1_FD_71022 | JGI IMG/M metagenome (GOLD analysis project Ga0081538, IMG submission 71022) | Tabebuia heterophylla rhizosphere microbial communities from the University of Puerto Rico - S5T2R1 | ecosystem: Host-associated > Plants > Roots > Rhizosphere ...
TCGGGGGAGCTCTTGGACTCGCCGCCTGCGGCGACAACGATGACACCGAGGCCGTCAGGGTGGCGGCGCCGAGCGCCGCCGGTCTCGGCAGCGATCAGCACCTGGCCAACAAGGCCGAGGAGCTGGCTCGGGCGTCGGCGGTGGCCGGCAGCGACCAGCACCTGAACAACCGGGCCGCCGAGCTCGCCAACGAACAGCGGGCGTACCAGGCTGCCAGCGACAGGCTCACGGCACAGGCCGAGCAGTACCAGCGCTCGGTTGCGACCGGCAACCGGGCCGCTCAGTTGGCCCAGGCGGAGTCGTACGTGAAGCTGCAGCAGGATCGGGCCGCGAGCAGCTCGGGCAACCGGGCGGCGCAGTTGGCCCAGGCGGAGTCGTACGTGCAGCTGCAGCAGGATCGGGCGGAGACCAACTCGAGCGCCAACGATCCCTACGACGACGAGTTCCTGCCCGGCAGCCATCACGTGCCGGTGCGGTGACATCAGCCGGCGATCGTCGATCGGTAGTGGTTGACGATCACATCCCGGCGGGACAGGTGGAGCTCGAGGTCGAGGCGGAGCGGGCCGTCGGCCTCGGGCACCACCGCTTGTAGGGTCCCGACCCGGACGCAGGAGTCGGCCGGGACATCGCCCGCCCAGCGCCATTCATGACTACCGCCCGGCCATTCCAGCCGGGCGGTGACGCGCGCGTCGTCGACGGCCACACGCAGGTCGGAGACGACGTGCACGTCGAGCGCCAGGGCTTCCCCTGGCGCCACCGTCGCCGGCGGTCGGTCGGCCACGACGATCACCGGCCGGCACGCGTCGCGCAGGGCCTCGTAGCCGAGCTTGGGGCGGCGGTCGTGGTCGAGCACCGACCACGTGACGCCCGGGTGGCCGTCGGCCAGGCAGAACTGCGCAAAGCCGCCGGTGGGGCGGTACTTGAGCCGCCGCAGCACCTCGACGTGGCGCCTGATCAGCTCGGCCTGGTACCGCTGGGTTGCCGTGCGCCAGTCGTCGAAGCCGCCGAATTCGGCCGGCGGCACATAGCGGTCGAAGCGTGCCTTCTGGAGGTTGTGGCGGTCGCGCAGGCGGGCCCAGTCGAGGTCGGGCCAGCGATGGGGCTCGCAGAACGCGGCGCCGTCGCCGCTGTCGTCCGCCGCCGGCACGGCCTGCGCGCCGAACTCGCTCACGAAGCGCACCATGCGGGGCAGGGCGCGGGCGAAGCCCGGCAGGTCGTGCTCTTCGCCCCAGTACCACCCGAAGTAGAGGTGGCTGTCGGTGCCGTCGAGCCGGGGCAGGTGCGGCGCCACGCCGGAATGGGCCACGACCGGACGGGTCCCGTCGGCCTTCTCGAGTGCCCGCTTGATCGACGCGTCGAGCACGGTCTTGTTCCACGTGGGGAGCTGCTGCGCGCGGACCATCCGAAGGGTGCTCCTCCGCCGGGCCCCGCGGTCGCCATTGGCGGCGGCGGTGTCGATGGCCATGGGCTCGTTGTGGCCGCACCACACGGCGATCGACGGATGGTGGCCCAGCAGGTCGACCGCCGCGCGGGCCTGTCGCACCGCCGGGCGGCGCACGCCCGCGGCGTAGCCCCACTGGAGCGGCATGTCCTGCCACACCAGCAGCCCCCGCTCGTCGGCGGCGTCGTACAGCTCGGGACGCGAGACGTGTGCATGAACCCGCAGCAGGTCGAGTCCGGCGTCGAGCGCCCATCCGACGTCGCCGCGCAGTTCGTCGGGGGACGCCTCGGCCAGGGCCATCCGGGTCGGCCCCTGGTTGGCGCCCTTGAGGAACAGCCGCTCGCCGTTCACCGAGCACGTCCAGTTCCGCATCCGGACCGACCGGAGCCCGGTGCGCAGGCGGCGGACGTCGCTCCGGGTTCCTGCGGCGGGAACATCGACGCCGACGGTCACGTCGTGGAGGACCGCATCGCCCAGCGCCCGCGGCCACCACAGGTCGGGCCGCTCGACCGTGACGGTCCACTCGAGCTCGTTGACGCCGGCAGCGAGCGGCTGGGTCAGCTCGTGATCGAGGGCGCCCAGCTCGGTCCGCACGCACACCGTCCGGCGGGCGTCGCTGTCCAGGGTCGCCCTGAAGGCCACCACCGCCCGGCCGGGCGTTGCCTCGCGGCACAGGACCCGCAGGCGCGAGATCAGGACCGGCCCGGTCTCGGTGAGCCGGACCGGCCGCCAGATGCCGCCGGGGTTCCAGGCCGGGTCGAGGCAGTCCCAGTGCTGGAAGACGCCGGTGAGGTTGCGCTTGGCGGACTTGGCGCGCTCGGGGGCACACGTCACCTCCACCGCCAGCACGTGCTCGAGCCGGTCGCGCAACGGGTCGGTGACCTCGAACGTGTGGGGCACGAAGTAGCCCTCGGTGTCGCCGAGGTAGCCGCCGTCGAGCCACACGTCGCCCTGGTAGAAGAGTCCGTCGAGGGTCAGCCAGCGACGGCGGCCCTCGACGGGCCGGTCGGTCTCGAACCGGCAGCGGTGCAACAGCGGGCCGTCGCTGTCCGCGAACGCCGCCGTCGACCGCCAGTGGCCCGGCACGGTGATCGGTTCCCAGGGGCCGTCGTCGAAGTCCACGCCCTGGTAGACGCGCCGGAGGTCGTCGTCGGCGATCGCCGCGAGCCAGCCGTCGCTCAGGTGCATGGTGGGGGGAGGCTAATCGCCGGTCTCGTCGGCCTCGGATACCTCCCGGGTGCTGTGGGAGCGCACCCAACCGGTGACGCGCCAGCCCATCTCGATCACGAACCCTCCGGCGGCGGCGATGCCGATCGCCGCGAGCACGAGCTCGTTGCGCGGGGGATTCAGCGCGAAGAAGTCGCGCAACCCGGGCGCCGCCATGATGACCGCAAAGGCGCCCGCCATCGCCAGGACCAGCCCGGCCCGCCACGGGTTGGTGGGCCGAGCCAGGATGGCCAGCACCCACAGGGCCACCAGGAACAGGGTGATCGTGGCCGTCGTGCGGGCCTCCGTCTGGCTGACGCCGCTCTCCGCGCGGGCGAGCCCGTAGGCGGCGATCGTGCAAATGGCCGCGACCGTGCCCGCCGGCACCGCGAACCGCAGCACCCGCTCGACGAAACCCGGCCTGTAGCGCTGTGCGTTGGGCGCCAGCGCCAGGAAGAAGGCGGGGATGCCGATCGTCAGGCTGCTGACGATCGTCAGGTGCCGGGGCAGGAAGGGAAACGGCACCCGGGCCACGCCGACGATGAGGGCCAGCAGCGCGGCGTAGACGGTCTTGGTGAGGAACAGGTTCGCCACGCGTTCGACGTTGGCGATGACGCGCCGGCCCTCGCCCAGCACCGGGGGCAGGCTGCCGAATTCCGAGTCCAGCAGCACCACCGGGGCGACGGCCCGGCTGACCGGTGCGCCCGACCCCATGGCCACGCCGAGGTCGGCCTCCTTGAGGGCCAGCACGTCGTTGACCCCGTCCCCGGTCATGGCGACCGTGTGGCCCCGCGCCTGCATTGCCCGCACCATCGCCTGCTTCTGTTGCGGCCCGACCCGGCCGAAGACTCCCGTCGTCTCCATCACGTCCGCCAGCTCGTCGGGATCGTCCGGTAGCTCCCGGGCGTCGCGGGGCGACTCGGCGTTGGCGATGCCCACCCGGGCGGCCACGGCGCCCACCGTCCGCGGGTCGTCCCCGGACACGACCTTGACGGCCACGTCCTGCGAGGCGAAGTAGTCGAGCGTCGAGCGGGCGTTCTCGCGGACGCGCTCCTCGATCACGACCAGCGCCACCGGTTCCCCTGCGGGTGGGCCGTCGCCGCTCGGCTCGCCCCGGGTACGGGCCAGCAGTAGCACGCGGCGGCCCTGGCGGGTCTCCTGGTCCACCAGCGCCGCCGCCCGGTTGCGTTCGCCATCGCCGGCGTCGTCACCGTGGTCGCGGTGACCGTCGCCGTCGCCACGGGCCGCGTCCAGCAGGACGTTGGGGGCGCCGATCACCCAGTCGCCGTGCAGGCCGAAGCCGGTCCCCGAGTAGCGCCTGGCCGACGAGAACGCGGCGCGCCACGTCGGCGTCCAGCCCGGCGAGGCGTAGCGCTCGGCGAGCGCCCGCATGCTGGCGTTGGGCTCGGGGTCGCTGGCCGCCAGCGCCCCCAGTGCGGACTCGGCCTCACGGGCATCGGCGCCGTCGAGGGCGTGGACGTCGGCGACCTGGAGGCTCGGTTCCGTGATCGTGCCGGTCTTGTCGGTGCACACGACGTCGACGCGCGCCAGGCCCTCGATGGCGGCGAGCTCCTGCACCAGCACCTGGCGCCGGCCGAGGCGCAAGACGCCGGCCGTGAAGGCGATGCTGGTCAGCAGCACGAGGCCCTCGGGGATCATGCTGCCTACGCCGGCCACCGTGCCGCGGATGGCGTCGCCGACCGAGTCGTCCGTCGACTCGGCGAGCTGGCTGAAGATGAGCAGGATGGCGATGGGGATGATGAGCCACGTGACGAACTTCAGGATGCGATCCGTGCCGCGCCGCAGCTCGGAGCGCACCAGCGAGAACCGCCGCGCCTCCGACGCCAACTGGTTGGCGTACGACTCGGCGCCGATGCGGTCGGCGCGGTACCAGCCCTGCCCGGCGGTCACGAAGCTGCCCGACAGCACCTCGTCGCCCGGCGCCTTGGCCTCGGGCACCGACTCGCCGGACAGCAGCGACTCGTCGACCTCGAGGGCGTCGGCCTCGAGCACCTTGCCATCGGCCACGATCTGGGCCCCCTGCCCCAGCTCCACGACGTCGCCGTCGACCACGTCCTCGAGGGACATCTCCCGGCGCTTGCCGCTGCGCGCCACGGTGACGGCGGGGGCCGTGAGCAGCGACAACCGGTCGAGGGTCCGCTTGGCTCGCCACTCCTGGTAGATGCCGATGCCGGTGTTGGTCACCAGCACCACGCCGAACAGTGCGTCCTGCAGGGGTCCGATGGTCAGGATGACCACGAGCAGCGTCCCGAGGATGGCGTTGAAGCGGGTGAAGACGTTGGCCCGGACGATGTCCAACATCGACCGGCTCGTCCCGCCCGGTGCCCGGTTGACGCGGCCCTGCTCGATCCGCTCGGCCACCTCGGCGTCGGTCAAGCCCTGGGGGATGGGGGTGGCGTCGACTGCTGCCTGCTGCACCTGGTCCTCCTGTGTCGCAGAGTACCGACGGAACCACGGGTGGGGGCGCGGTGTAGGACGGGCATGCGACGCGGAACCACGATGTCGATTGCCGGGGGCACCGTTGCCGCCGCACTGGTCGGTGCCCTGGCTCTGGCGGGACCGGCGCAGGCCAAGGGGATCGACTCGGTGACACTCGATGGTCCCGGGCTAGCAGGCCCGGTCGTGCTGTCGACCTCTGGGAACGGGACGACTCTCGTCGACCACCGGGATCGACCCGTGAGCCTGGTCGACGAGCTGGACCCCTGGGTCGTCATGGGGGGCACGCCGGTCGACCTGTTGCCCGAGGCCCCCACCCGGGATCTCGGTCCCGCTTACTCGGCGACCTGGCGGATGTTCGGGTTCACGTCGCCGGTGGTGCAGGACGTCTACCCGTTCGCAGCCGGCGGCCCGCTGGTGCACATCCCCGCCGAGCCGATCTGGGACTACGACACCCGCGACACGTGGTATCGGGTGCCCGACACGACCCTCGCAACGCTGGCGGATGTCGGTGTCATCGCCGCCACCGAGTCTCGTTCTGGGCGTAGCTATGCGGTCATGGACCGCACAACTACACCCAGTTCGCCTTCATCCGGTGACCCCGCCTGGCCCGAGGCCATCGCCGGGGCTGTCGCGGCCGCAGTGCTCGCGGGCGTCGCGGGGGCGACCGTCGTCCGGCGACGTCGGGCCCGGCGCCGCGAGCGGGTGGCCCCGGTCCCCCTCTGACGCAACGATGCGGTGGTGGGCCGGCCACCCGACGACAGGGAGCTCGCACGACGAGCGAAGGACGGTGACGTGGACGCGTACGCCTCGCTGCTGCGCATGCACGAGGGCCCGGCACGCCGGCTGGCGCAGGTGGTGTGCGGTTCCGGGGGCGACGCCGACGAGGCGGTGCAGGATGCGTTCGTCAAGGCCTGGTACGGGCTGGCCGGGTTCCGCGACGGCGCCGCCTTCCGGCCCTGGCTCTTGCGCATCGTGGCCAACGAGGCCCGCAACCGCCGCCGGTCGGCAGGCCGGCGTGCGGGCTACGAGCTGCGGTTCGCAGAGGACCGGGCCTCGGGCGGGGCGGCCCCCTCGCCCGAGGCTGCGGTCCTCGCCGCCGACCGCCGCCGCACCGTGGGCGCGGCGCTGGCGGGGCTGCCTGCGCCGCAGCGGGACGTCGTCGCGTGCCGCTACCTCGTGGGGCTCGACGAGGCCGAGACCGCGGCGGTGCTGGGCCTGCCCCGGGGCACGGTGAAGTCCCGGGCGGCGCGGGGGCTGGCCAGGCTCCGCGACCTGCTGCCGGCGCGCATCGAGATCGGGGGGACCGGCGATGCCTGAGCCCCGCGACGACCTCGTCCTGGCGCTTGACGAGCTGGGCGAGCGCCTCGACATTTCGCCGGGCGACCCGGTCGCGGCGGCGATCGCCCGAATCCGTGCGACCCCGACGCCGCGGCGGACCGACAGCGCGCCGTGGCGACCGGGTCGGCGCGGGCGGCGCGTGCTGGTGGCCGCCGCGGCCGTCCTGCTCGTGGGCCTGGGGGCGACGCTCGTGGCGCCGGCGTCCCGCCATGCGGTCGCCCGCTGGCTCGGCATCGGGAGCGTCACCGTCACCTACGCGGAGGACGTCCCCGCCGCCGCCGGCCGGACGTACGACCTGGGGGCCCCGGTCTCGCTGACCGAGGCCGAGGCACGCGCCGCGGCCGCCGGCTGGAGCCTGGCGGCACCGGCCGCCGCCGGCGACCCGGCCCGGGCCTTCGTCGGCCGTCCCGCCGGTGCCGTCAACCTGGTGTGGGCGCCCATGGCCGAGCGGCCGGAGATGGCCGACTCGGGCATCGGCCTGCTGCTCACGGCCATGCCGGGGACGACCGATGCCGGCGGCATGTCGAAGCAGGCCACCGGCGGCACGACCGTCCAGCTGGTCCGGGTCGGGGACCACGCGGCGTACTGGATCGAGGGCGAGCCCCACGAGGTCGTGATGACCGACCGGAACGGCGATGTCGTCCACGAGAGCGCCCGGCTGGCCGGCAACACGCTCGTCTGGACCGAGGGCGACGTCACCTACCGTCTCGAGTCGGCCCTGGACCGCGACGAAGCCATCGAGCTGGCGTCGACGCTGCGGCCGCTCGCCTGACCGCGGCTCGCTGCGAGGCGGCCCGGCGGTAGGTTGGCCACCATGTCGGACTCCCCCCGTCCCGCCACCCTGGGAGAGCTGCGGGCGTCGGGTTGGCGCTCGGTCCCGGTCAAGGACGAGATCCGCCGCAACGCCGTGCGCCGCATCGCCGCCGGTGAGCAGCTCATCCCGTCGGTGATCGGCTACGACGAGACCGTCCTCCCCCAGCTCGAGAACGCCGTGCTGGCGGGGCACGACATCATCTTCCTGGGGGAGCGGGGCCAGGCGAAGACCCGCATGATCCGGTTGCTGGTCGAGCTGCTCGACGAGTGGATCCCCACCGTCGCCGGCAGCGAGATCAACGACGATCCCGACGCTCCCGTGTCCCGCTACGCCCGCGAGCTGGTCGCGGAGCACGGCGACGCCACGCCCGTCGAGTGGGTCCACCGCGACCTGCGATTCGGGGAGAAGCTCGCCACGCCCGACACGTCGGTTGCAGACCTCATCGGCGAGGTCGACCCCATCAAGGTCGCCGAGGGCCGCTACCTGTCCGACGAGCTGACCATCCACTACGGCCTGGTGCCCCGCACCAACCGGGGCATCTTCGCCATCAACGAGCTCCCCGACCTGGCGGAGCGCATCCAGGTGGGCCTGCTCAACGTGCTGGAGGAGCGCGACGTCCAGGTGCGGGGCTACAAGATCCGGCTGCCGCTCGACGTCATGCTGGTCGCCTCGGCCAATCCCGAGGACTACACCAACCGGGGCCGCATCATCACCCCGCTGAAGGACCGGTTCGGCAGCCAGATCCGCACCCACTATCCGCTGGACGTCGAGACCGAGGTTGCGATCGCCGCGCAGGAGGCGCGGCCGTTCGACGTCGAGGGCGTGCGGGTGTCGGTGCCGCCGTACATGACCGAGATCGTGGCCACGCTCAGCCACCTGGCCCGCGACAGCGCCCACATCAACCAGCGCTCCGGCGTGTCGGTGCGGCTCACCGTGTCCAACAGCGAGGTGCTGGTCGCCAACGCCACCCGTCGGGCCCTGCGCCACGGCGAGCGCGAGGTCAGCCCCCGCGTGAGCGACCTCGACGCACTCGCGGCGTCGACCATGGGCAAGGTCGAGATCGAGACCCTCGACGAGGGCCGGGACGAGCAGATCGCCGAGCACCTGCTGCGGTCGGCGGTGCTCACCGTCTTCAAGCGCCGCGTCAACCCCGGCCAGCTGCGCGACGTGGTGGTCTCTTTCGACGACGGCGCCGTCGTCCACACCGGCGAGGACGTGTCCTCCGCCGACCTGGCCCGCCTGGTCGAGGACGTCCCCGCGCTGCGCGAGTCGGTGGCCGAGCTGACGGGCGGCGACGAGAGCCCCGCCGCCGTCGCCAGCGCCGTCGAGCTGGTGCTCGAGGGCCTCCACCTGTCCAAGCGGCTCAACAAGGACGCGGTCGACGGCCGCGCCACGTACCGCTCGCGCAGCTGAACCCAAGTCTTTGAAGATCTTTCGGGCCATAGGCCCGAAAGATCTTCAAAGAACGGTGGGGACGATTGCGCCCAGCGCGTCCTTCGGGTTGCGGTCCCGGTCGAACAGGCCGAGCCGTACGTCGAAGCCCCGGTGCCACTCGTAGCCGTCGATGGCCGGCAGGTGGAACGCGCCGACCACGTGCACGCCGTCAGCATGGGCGGCGGCGACGGTGTCGGCCGCCCGCGGCACGCGCCCCTCGCCGGTCGGGTCGCCGGTCACCACGACGAGCCCCGCGTCCGGGAAGGCCTCGGCGGCCCGCTCCAGCGGCGCCTCCAGCTCGTCGACGGCCGCGCTCACGACCAGCAGGTCCTCGGCCTCGCGGGGCTCGCCGGCTCGGGCGGTCACGGCCACCGGCGGGCCTCCGGTCCGTAGCAGGCGGGCGGCCTCGGCCTCCGCCGTCCGCAGGGCGGCGAGCGCGTCGCTCTCGTCGTCCTCGCGGCGCCGGCCAGGTGGGAACGTGCCCTCGCCGTAGCCCAGCCGGGCCTGGAGGTCGGGCTCGTGGATCGGCACCCACCCGGCGACCAGGTCGCCCAGGGCCTCACCTACCCGGTCCACGTGCCGGGGCCAGGTGAGGCTGGCCGCCTTGTCGTCCAGCCAGCCCCGCTGATCGTCGGTGAACCAACCGGGCGCCGATCCGTGCAGCAGGCACGCCCACACGGCCACGCCGGCATCGCGGCCCGCCTCCAGGACCCGGCGCAGGTGGGCCACCTCGCTCTCGTCCCAGCGGCCCTCGCTGGGCTCGAGGCGAGCCCACTCGAGGGTGACGCGGTGGTGTGTGATGCCGTGGTCGGCCAGGAGGGCGAAGTCGTCGGCGTACCGGGTACGGAAGCCGTTGCCGTCGGCGGACGGAGGCACCCGCCCCTCGGCCTCCCATCCCGCCCAGTCGGACCGTGGCGCCGCGCCCTCGCATTGGGTCGCAGCCGCGCCCGTGCCCCACCAGGGCACTGGCTGAGGGTCGATTCCGCCATCAGTGGGGTGCGTGTCCCCGTTGGCCGGTGCGATCCTCGTGACCCGCGGAATCGACCCTCACTCCTCCGATGGTGCCAGGGGCACGATGCGGTCGGCGGCGCGCTGCAGGACCTGGACGAACGTGTCGACGTCCTGGGCACCGGGGATCGCCCACCGGCCCTCGATCACGAACGTCGGCACCGCGCTGATCCCGAGCCCGGTGGCCTGCGCTTCCTCGGCCCGCACCCGGTCGGCGCCGGCCCCCGTCGCCAGGGCCTCGGCCGCGGCCACGGCGTCCAGGTCCACGTCGGCCGCCAGCGCGGACAGCACCGCAGGGTCGGAGACGTCGTCGTTGTCGGTGAAGTACGCACGAAACAGGCGCTGCTCCAGCGCCGCTCGAACGTCGGGGCCACCCACCTCCTCCGCCCACGCGGCGAGCCGGTGGGCGTCGAAGGTGTTGACCCGGCGCTTGCCGTCCCAGCGAAAGTCGATGCCGACCTCGGCGCCGACGCGGGCCAGCCGACCGCGCACGCCGTCGAGCGCCGCCGGGCCGCCGAACTTGCGGGCGAGGTAATCGGCGAGGTCGATGCCCTCGGCCGGGACCGTGGGGTCGAGCTCGAACGCCCGAAAGGACACGTCGACGTCGCCCTCGAATCGGTCGAGTGCCGCCGAGAACCGGCGGGTGCCGACGTAGCACCACGGACACACGACGTCGGACCAGATCTCCACGTGCATGGGCGCAGTCAAGGTAGCGGCCCCGAGCCGCGATCGAGAACGTCGACCGGTACGGTGGCGAGCAATGCCTCGCCCCCGGTTCCGCTACAGCCGCTGGGACGGCACCCAGGTCGGCTTCGACCTCGACGCCGACGCCGTGCTCGAGCAGATGACCGACGACCTGCTGTACCACGGCGACCTCAATGCCGCGCTCCGGCGCCTGATCCAGTCGGGGTTCCGCGACCGGCAGGGCCAGACGGTCGAGGGGATCCGCGACCTGCTCGACCGCCTGCGCCGCGAGCGCCAGGAGCGGCTCGACCGGTTCGACCTCGGCGGCGTCTACGACGAGATCGCCGAGGAGCTGCGCCAGGTCATCGACACCGAGC